>Ga0163144_10001503_pt1 | contig 54983 bp, 37 predicted proteins | sample OliLak19BULKMAT1_FD_123175 | JGI IMG/M metagenome (GOLD analysis project Ga0163144, IMG submission 123175) | Freshwater microbial mat bacterial communities from Lake Vanda, McMurdo Dry Valleys, Antarctica - Oligotrophic Lake LV.19.BULKMAT1 | ecosystem: Environmental > Aquatic > Freshwater >... | reverse complement strand
TGGTCAATCCCCGCCGCCGGCATCCACCCCAATGACGCCACCGGCTTTGCCGCTAATCTGTTGGTCAGCGCGAACGAGAACGTGCTGGCGATACGTGGCACCGAGTTCGACAACTCGCTGCCTGAACTGCTGTTCGCCTTCCTGCCGGGCGTCGCCCTGCCCGAGCAGACGGTGCTGGATCTGTTTGCCGCGGATTTCGAGGAAATCGTCGGGCTCGGCATCGCGATCGGGCAGGCGACGAGTCTGGTGAACTACGTGTTGCGACATGCCGCGCCAGCCGGCGCGCCGGTGCCTCAGTACACACTGGAACGCTTGACCAGCTTCGACTTTGCGCCGACCCCAGTGCCCGCCGGGGCGCCGTCTTTCAGCGTTGGCAGCGCGGGGCCTGGCGGCGCGCGCACTTGGTACTGGCTCACGGCGTCCATTGACGCAGGCACCGGTCTGCTGTCGTCGGCCGCACCGCTGACGGTCGTCGGCCACTCGCTCGGCGGTCACCTGGCGGCGCTCGCGCTGCGCCTGTTTCCGCAGTTGTTCGAGCAGGGCGTGGTGTTCAATGTCGCCGGCTTCGATGCGCCGGCATCGCGCCGCCTGACCGAAGCGTTTGTCAGGCTCGTCACGCCGTTGTTGCCGGCACCACCCGCCGCGAACTTTGCCGGCTTCGGCCCGCGCTTGCGAAATTATGTCAGCGAAAGCTCGGGCACGGGAGACGATCTCTCGGTGGTTCCGTCGGTGCTCACGGGCATCGCGGCCTTGCCGCCGGTGGAAACCATCCGGACCGAGCACAACAGTCACGGCATGGATCCGCTGATGGACGACCTGGCGGTGCTCGCGCTGCTCGAGCGTCTGGCGCCGGCGCTCGAGCGCAGCGATCTTTATCGCGCGTTCGACGCGGCCAGCTCGCGCGCTGGCGGCAGTGTCGAGTTTCTCGTCGGCGCGCTCGGCCGCCTGTTGCTGCCGACAGCGCCCCTGCTGGGTGAAGTGGCCAGTGGCTGGCTGGGTTACTCGGGCGAGGTCTCGGTGTTCAGTCGCCGCAGCGAAGTGCAGGATACGGTGCTCGCGATGACCGCCGTCCTGGCGGCGCAATCCGGGCTGCGCCTCGAGCCGCTGCTCGACCTGTCGGCGTCGACGCTCATCGCGCGCGCCCGCACGTCAGTGGCCTATCGTTATGCCGTGCGCGAGTATCTGCCGTTTGCGCTCGTCGGCAATGATGCGCTGTACGCGCGCCACAATGCACAGGGCGTGCTCGACACCCACGCCATGACGCTGTCCGAACTCGCCGACCGCGTGCAGATGTACCAGCACGAAATGAACCGCCGTCTGGGCGATCTGAGTGATGGCTATGCGCTGGGGGACGATGCCCTGCGCTTTACCGATCTGCGGCTCGACTTTACCTTTCTCGTGCGCGGCATCCTGCCTGAAGCCCAGCCCGACACGCAGGGCAATGTCGTGATCGGCAGTGACGGGGATGATGTGTCTGGCGCTGCCGCGGGCAGCCCGCTGCGCGATCGCCTGCATGGGGCGGGCGGTCACGATCGCCTTGCCGGTGGCGTGGGCGCCGACTATCTCGACGGCGGTGCGGGTGATGATGTCCTCGAGGGTGGCCTGCATGGCGACACCCTCGAGGGCGGCGACGGCCACGATACGCTCTATAGCACGGCAGCGACCGGCGCCGATGATGGCAGTGGTGACGTGCTGATCGGCGGCGCCGGTTTTGATCGGCTCTTCGCCGGGCCCGGCGACATCGTCATCGACACGGACGGCGCGCTGCACGTACGGGTGGGCGACGAATGGGTCGCGGTGGCCGGCCGGCCTTATCGCGAGTTGCACGGTTCGGAGACGGTGCGCGTCCTGCGCAGCGATGATGCCGCCGGCCTGATGTTGGCCTACAACCTGGCGGCGCGTGAACTGCGTGTCGGTGGCGTGACCGTCTCCGGTTTCGTGCCGGGCGATCTCGGCCTCACGCTGCAGGCGTCCACGCCGCCGCTGCCCGCACTGCCCCTGCTGCGCGGCACTGCGGCGCCTGATCAACTGGTGGGCGGCAGCGCGCCCGAGCGCATCGAAGGGCTGGCCGGGGACGACGTGCTACGGGGCGGTGGCGGTGCCGATCAGGTGTTCGGCGGCGACGGGCAGGACGCCTTGTCCGGTGACGCCGGGGACGATCGACTCGAAGGGGGTGCCGCACGCGACAGTCTCCTTGGCGGCGACGGACGCGACGTGCTGCTCGGTCAGGACGGGGACGATGCGCTGGCCGGCGGTGCGGGGGACGACATTCTCGATGGCGGCAGTGGCCATGATGTGATCGGCGGCGGCGGTGGACGCGACACGCTGGTGGGGGGTGACGGTGACGATCTGCTCAGCGCCGAACTGCAGTTCGAGCACCCGGACCTGGCGTGGCGCATCGAACGTTACGGCCCGGCCGTGGGCCAGAGGCTGCGCGATCCGCGCAGTGTGGTGCTGAGCGGTTTCAATACGTTCAACGTTGACGCGCTGAACCAGCCGCAGGACCGGTCAGGCGATCTGCTCTACGGCGGCGCTGGCGCCGATTTGCTGTTTGGCAGTGCAGGTGCTGATTTCATCGACGGCGGGCCCGGCGCCGATACCGCGCTGGGCGGTGACGGCGCGGATGTGATGCACGGCGGTGCGGGGGACGATCACCTTCGCGGCAACGGCGGGGCGGACGTGCTCGACGGGGGCGACGGCGATGATTTCCTGGTGGGCCATGGCAGCGGCAACGAAGGCCTTGATGAAGATGGCGCCGATCGCCTCAGCGGCGGTGCCGGTGATGACGAACTGCACGGGGGGCCGGGCGACGATGTGCTGATCGGCGATGCCGGCGCCGATCGCCTGTTTGCCGGCGACGGTGATGACACGCTGGCGGGCGGCGAAGGCGACGATGCGCTCATCGGCGATGCCGGGCGCGACGCGCTCGACGGTGGCGATGGCGATGATCGGCTGTTCGGCGATCGGGGCCAGGATGTGCTGGACGGTGGTGCCGGTGCTGATTACCTGGACGGCGGCGACGACAACGACCACCTGCGCGGCGGCGCGCAGGCAGATCAGCTGCTGGGCGGCAGCGGCGCCGACACGCTGCTCGGCGACAGTGGCGACGACATCCTCAAAGGCGGCGCGGACGGGGATCTGCTCGACGGCGGCGCCGGCGACGACACGCTCGATGGCGGTGCCGGCAACGACGTCTATCAGGCGGGGGCAAACGCTGGCCACGACGTCATTCACGATGTCGCTGGTCTCGATGAACTCCAGCTCACCGCCGTGCGTGCTGCCAGTGCGTTACGCATCACGGAGGCTGGCGAGGATTTGCTGCTAGCCTGGGACGAGCACAGCAGTGTGCGGATCCGAGACTGGCGATCTGGCACGGTCGATCGTCTGCGCCTGGGCCCGTCACTCGTGCTGGACCGCGCGCATTTTCTGACGCCCGAACGTGCCGGACGCGTGCGCCTGCTGAGCGATACGCCCGGCACGGCGCCGGCGAGCGGGCTCGTCGGCACGCACGGTGACGACGACCTGCTGCTCGATACCTCCGCCGGCACCATCACCGCCGGTGAGGGCAACGATCGCTATCTGATGCCGGCTGAGGCCACTGCAGTCGTGCTGGGCATCGACGACATGCAGGGCAGCAACACGCTGCAGTTTCAGCGCGGTGTGGGCTTGCAGGACATCGCACTGGCGCTGAACGGTGAAGCCTATGTGCTGACGGTCGCTCAGCATCAACTGACCGTAAGCCCCGCTTCGATTGCGCGCTATGCGTTCGCCGATGGCAGCACGCTCGATGCTGCCGAATTCCGGCAGCACGTCCTGCATCGCGTGCCCATCGCGCCGCGGCTGATGCAGCCCCTCGATAACCAGGCCGTGTATCTGGGGCAGGCGTTTCAGTTCGGCCTGCCGGCGGGCACCTTCGTCGATCTGAATCCCGGCCCCCCCTTGCGCTATGCGGCGAGTCTCGACAACGGCAACGCCTTGCCGGGCTGGCTGCACTTTGATGCCACGCGCGGCGTGTTCAGCGGCCAGCCGCCCGGCGCCGCCAGCGGTTCGTATGTCGTGCGTGTGACGGCCACTGATGAACGAGGCCTGTCTGCCCAGGATCAGTTCGGCCTCGATGTCCTGCCCACCCTGCAGCGTGCGCCCGGGGCGGTGTTCGCGCACGAGTGGGTGAACGGCGTGAATGGCTTCTGGCTGTCGTCTGCTGTGGACGACGGTTCGACTACGCCCGCGCCGCTGCTGGCCGCCGCGGGCGATTTGAACGGTGACGGCTACGATGACTTCATTCTCGGCGACACCGTACGCTTCGGTCGCGCGCGCGGCTTCGGCAGCCAGCTCGGCCCGCCAACGCTCGACGGCTACGACAGTTTTCAGTTGCAGCACTACGTGTCGGACGGCTTCCGTTACGCCGACTCCGGACTGTTGCCGCGCACCGGTGATTTCAATCGCGATGGCCTCGCTGATTTGCTGCTGCCGGCCCCGGATGGTCAAAGCCCGGCGCGCGTGATTTACGGCCACCGGGGTCGCTTTGCCGCCACGATCGACTATCTCAAGTTGCCCGAGATGGCGTTGCCACCACCGGCACAGCTCCCTTTGCTGATCTTCGAAGGACGGGTCGTCACCGCGGCCGATGCGCGCGAAGCGGGCGACGTGAACGGTGATGGGCGACCCGATCTGATCGTCACCGTCGCTGGCGACACCGCCGCGCGCACCTGGCGCGGCGTCGTGTTCGGGCCCGATCCTGCGCAGCCGGCGCCGGTCTATCTCGATGCCGCCAATGGCCGCAACGCGTTGCGAATATTGGCCGATGCCTACAGCGGCTACCCATACACCGAACCCGACGGTGCGCTCGCGACAAGCGGCTGGGGGCCGCTGCTGCCGCTGGGCGACATCAATGACGATGGTCTGGCCGACATCGGCTTGGGCTCGGCGCCGTTTCTGTTTCAGCGCCAGCCGGTATTCGGGGCGGCGATCTTTGGCCGTGCCGACGGCCACGGCGGGGCGGTCTATCTGTCTGCGTTGAACGGCGCCAACGGCTTCCTGACCACCTTTCCCGCGCCATCGACCGCTTACTCGGCGGCCCACCTACTGCGTGCGGCAGGCGATCTGAATGGGGATGGCTACGACGATCTGTTCGCTGTCGATGACGCCACCGGCGCGGCGTACGCGGTGTACGGGCGGGCTGCCTTCTCAGGCGCGATGCACGCGGGCACCGCGGGCAATGACACCCTCACCGTGCAGGCCGACAGCGTCGTGCACGCGGGGCCGGGCGACGACACACTGCTCGTGCCGATGACCTTGTCCGGCGCACTGTTCGGCGGCAGCGGCCAGAACGTCTTCATCTTTGCGTTCGATGCGGGACAACTCGCCGGTCGCCGCCTGCATCGGATCGACGTGCAGGGCGGCATGCACGAGGACACTTATGTCGTGCTGGGCTCGCGCCTGGTTGCGCTCTACATTCGCGATGGCGTTGGTGCGCCGAACTATCTGAAGTTCGGCGCGGCGATGTCCAGTTTCAACTTCGTGCTGCGGCAAGGCTCCGTGGTGCTCGACTTCGGTGCCGAGGGCCCGCAGATCCACCTCGAGGATGTCGATCTGGACAACGTCCTGGGCGGCGCCCGCACGATAGATCGCATCGAGTTCGCCGATGGTCGCGTGCTCAGTTACGAAGATCTGATTGCGCGGGGCTTTGACGTGCCCGGCACCGCATTCGATGAGGCCTTGCGCGGCAGCAGCGTCGTGGACCGCATCACGGCGCTCGCCGGCCACGACCTGCTGGCCGGGGGGCGCGGCAACGATATCCTCGACGGCGGCACCGGCGACGACCTCTATGTGCAGGAACGCGGTGATGGTCGCGATCTGATCCGCGACGAAGCAGGCCGGGATCGGGTGCGTTTTGGTGCCGGGATCACGCCCGCCGACTTGAGCTTCGAGCAGGCGGGCGACGATTTGATCGTGCACTACGGCAGCGGCGACGCACTGCGCATCACGGGCTGGCATCACTTGTGCGAGGCGCGCATCGAGACCTTTCAATTCGCCGACAGCAGCCTGCGCGATGCGCAGCGTCTGGCCAATCGCGCACCGGTAGCCACCACCCCCGCGCTGAACCTGCCGTTCGATGCCGGCGGCGCATTCTCGCTGCCCCTGTCATCTGGCTGGTTTCGCGATCCCGATCCGCTCGACTGGCTGGGTTGGCGCGTCAGTGCCGATGTCGCAGCGGGCACCGCGAGCATGCCGGGCTGGCTGCGCTTCGATAGACGCACGCGCAGCCTGACCGGCACGCCGCCCGTGGACTTTGTCGGCGACATTCATCTGCGCGTGACGGCGGTGGATCCCTCGAGCGCCTCCGCCAGCCTCGGGCTGAGGCTGCGCATCGGGCGCGGCGTGGTGCGCACTGGCACGCGCGGCGATGACAGGCTGGCGGGCACGGTATGGTCCGACGAACTCCGTGGCGGCTCGGGGCACGATCAGCTGAGCGGCTTCGATAACCACGATGCACTGTTTGGAGATCACGGCAACGACACCTTGAACGGCGGCGCCGGCAACGATCGTCTGACCGGGGGGGCGGGCGCCGATGTGTTGTCTGGTGAAGGCGGATCTGATCGTTACCTGTTTGCGCGCGGCAGCGGCAGCGACCGCATCGTCAATCGCGATACCGCAGGTTTCGACGAGATAGTCTTCGCGGACGCCGGCGTGCCGGCCGATCTCTGGTTCAGCCGGCAGGGCACGGATCTCGACATCGCGCGCAGCGGATCGGCAGACACCATCCGCGTGGCGGGCTGGTATGCGTCGAGTCCGGATCGCGTGGACCGCATTGCCTACGCCGACGGCGCGGCGGTGCTGGCGGCCGATGTTGATCGGCTGGTTGAAGCGATGGCGCATTACGGCGCTGTGCCGGCGCCCGGCGCGATATTCGCACCGATGGTCGCGAGCCCGTTGGCACCGGCGCTGGCGGCGGCCTGGCGGTCGTGATGACGACGCGCGTAGCCCGCATCGGATGCAGCGTCGCGCAACCCGGGAGCTGTCCCCGCTGCGCAGGCCCGGATCAGGCCTGCGGGACTGTCGGCGACACGGCCCTCAGTGCGTCGCCCACGGCACCGCGCACACCTGCCCGAGTTCGATCTCCGCGTGCACGGCGATGTTGCCGTGAGGGCCGGCGCACCACGACGGCATCACCATCGTGTAGAGGCCGGGGCCGCCCGCGGTCAGCAGGTGGATGTTCGCCGGGTTGCGCACGGCCGGCAGTACGTCGCCGCTGCCCATCAGCATCCGGGTGTTCAGCGCCGCGAGACTCGCGCGGGGCGTGACGGCGCGTGCGCTCAAGGTCTGCTGCAGGGTCTCCCGCGTGTAACCGGCCTTTGCCAGCACTTCCGAATGTTCCGGATTCATCACCACCACCACCGCCGCGGTGCCGCCAAGGTGTGAGTTGTTGCTGCCGGGATTCGCGATCACTTTCGCGAGGGTTTCGATCAGCCGCTCGGCAGACTCGGGGTCGTCCGCGTCGCCGGTGAAGAACACCGAGTGCGGGCTTTCGACGCCCACCACCGTCGCCACGCTCTGCGTTGCCGTGTAGCCCAAGCTCGTATGCAGCGGCGGGAACGGGGAGTGCTCCTCGTCCTCGGCGATGCAGAACGTGAACTTGGCCGGGGTGCCGTGCAGCGCCATGTCGGACACGCCCGGCCGGGCGCCGCCGATGTTGATCATGGCGAGCCGCAGCGCGCGCCCGATGCACGCATTCGCGCGATGCCCCGGGCCCATCGCGCCGAAGCCGGACGCAATCCCGCCGCAGGCCGCGCGTGCCGGCCCGTTGACGATGATCATCGGCGCGATGCAGTGCGTGGTGCCCTGCATTTCGCCGAGGTCGAAGGCCGGTTGGCAGATGGCGCGCAGGGCGGCGAGCACCACCGGCAGGTGATCCGGCAGGCAGCCCGCCATCACCGCCGCGATGGCGATCTTCTCCATCGTGGCCGCGCCGCCCAGTGGGCCCATTTCACCGAGCACGAGTTCGCGGTCGATGCCGCCGGCCACCAGCATGCGCTCGACGCGCGCGGCGGTCGGCAGCACCACCGGCAGCCCGTCGGTGCAGCCGTCCGCATGCAGTTGCTCGAGGGCGGCGTCTTCGTCCGCCGCGGTGAGCCAGGGAGTCATGTGCCGGCGAGGCGCGCGAGCACCTCGTCCCGAATCTGCAGCGCCAGCGCCGCCATCGCGGCCATCCCGCTGCCGGCGACCGGATGCGGCAACTGCAGGCGTGGTACGTCCGGCATGCCGGCGGCCTGCGCCACGAAGTCCCCCTGGGGCCAGAATTCGCTGGTCACGAAGGCCAGCGCCGGCAGGCCACGCCGGGCGAGTGCAATGCCGTCACGCACGGTGCCGGAAGTGCAGCTGCCTCAATGGCCGTAGGCCGAGGCCACCACATCGCATTCGGCCGCGATGCGGTTCAGCAACTCCTCGTTCGCGGGGATCGACGGGTTGCCTTTGTCGTAGCGCCGGAAACTCGCGGCCGGCAGCACGGGCGCCAGCGCTGCCTGCACGGCGTCCAGAAACGCCGCGGAATCCGGAAAGCCGTTGGCGAGCAGGCCCACGGTCAGCGGACCGTCGAGCTTCGCCTGCAACTGGTACGGCGCCGGCGGTGCGAGGCGCACGGCGCGTGGGTCGTGATACTGAATCGGCATGGTGGGGCGTCCGCGCTGAAGGGCCTTCAGCATAGGCAAATGACGGGGAGCTGAGAAGCCGGCGCGCCGCAAGACGCACTACAAGACAAAGGCCGCGACATCGTGTGAGATAGCAGGCTCCTGTCAGCGGATGTTTCCTGATGACCGCCAGCGGCAATCCCCTGCTGCGCAGCCTGCCCGCCATCGACGAACTGCTGCGCCTGCCCGACGGCCAGCGGCTCGTGGCCACCTACGGCCGCGAGTTCGCCACCGAAGGGCTGCGCGACGCCACCACCGATGCGCGGCGCCGTCTCACCGCCGACGGCACCACGGCGCTGGCCGCCGTAGAACCGGCGGCCCTGCTCAACGATGCCGAACGCCGGCTGCGTGCGCTGAGCGCGCCGTCGCTTAAGCCGGTGTTCAACCTCACCGGCACGGTGCTGCACACCAACCTCGGCCGCGCGCCGCTGCCGCAGGCTGCCATCGACGCGCTGACGGCGGTTGCCGGCGGCGCGAGCAACCTCGAGTTCGATCTCGCCTCGGGCACCCGCGGCGATCGCGACAGCCACGTCGAGGACTGGATCTGCCGCCTCACCGGCGCCGAGGCCGCCACGGTCGTCAATAACAATGCGGCCGCCGTGCTGCTGCTGCTGAACACGCTGGCGCTGCGCCGCGAGGTGATCGTCTCGCGCGGCGAACTCGTGGAAATCGGCGGCGCGTTCCGCGTGCCGGACGTCATGTCGCGCGCCGGCGCGAAGCTCGTCGAAGTCGGCACCACCAACCGCACGCACCCGGCGGACTTCGAGCAGGCCATCACCCCGCGCACCGCGCTGCTGATGAAGGTGCATACCAGCAACTATGCGATTCAGGGCTTCACCGCCGCGGTCCCCGAAACCGTGCTCGCCGCCACCGCGCAGGCGCACGCACTGCCGTTCGTCGTCGATCTCGGCAGCGGCACGCTGATTGACCTCAGCCGCTACGGTCTGCCGCATGAGCCGACGGTCGCCGAAGCCATCGCCGCCGGCGCCGATCTGGTGACCTTCAGCGGCGACAAACTGCTCGGCGGCCCGCAGGCCGGCATCATCGCCGGGCGTGAGAAGCTGATCCGTCGCATCAAGCGCAATCCGATGAAACGCGCGCTGCGCGTCGACAAGCTCACGCTGGCTGCACTCGGCGCGGTGCTCCGGCTGTATGCCGATCCGGCGCGCGCGGTGCGCGAATTGCCGGCGCTGCGTCTGCTGACGCGCCCCGCCGCTGAGATAGACGCCCAGGCCACGCGTCTGCTGCCGGCGCTCGCGGCGGCGCTCGGCGCCGCCGCCGGGGTGTCGATCGTCGACTGCGCGAGCCAGATCGGCAGCGGCGCCCTGCCGGTTGATCTGCTGGCGAGCCGCGCGCTGCGCATCGTGCCGGCCGGCGGCCGCGGCAAGGTGCTCGAGCGCCTCGCGCGCGCGTTCCGGCAACTGCCGGTGCCGGTCATCGGGCGGATCGCCGACGGCGCCCTGGTGCTCGATCTGCGCTGCCTGGACCACGAAGCAGACTTCGTCAGCCAGCTCGCGCAACTGCGCTGGAGCGCGGCCGGATGATCGTTGCCACCGCGGGGCATGTCGATCACGGCAAGACGCTGCTGGTCAAAACCCTGACCGGCGTCGACACCGATCGCCTGCCGGAGGAAAAGGCACGCGGGCTCAGCATCGAACTCGGCTATGCCTTTCACGATCTCGGCGACGGCGAACAGACCGGCTTCATCGACGTGCCCGGCCACGAGCGCTTCGTGCGCACGATGGTCGCCGGCGTCTGCGGCACGGATCTCGTGCTGTTCGTCGTCGCCGCGGATGACGGCCCGATGCCGCAGACCGCCGAGCATCTCGCGATTCTCGATCTGCTCGGCGTCAAACGTGGCCTCATCGTGCTCAGCAAGTGCGACCGCGTGGAGCCCGCACGCGTCGCCGAAGTGACGGCGCAGATCCGCGCATTGACGGCCGGTACCACGCTCGGGGCCTGCGCGATCCTGCCCGTGTCGGCGCAGACAGGCGCCGGCATCGAGGCCTTGCGCGCGGCGCTGCTGGCGCTGAAGCGCAGCGTGCCGGCGCGCGCGCATCACGGCAATTTCCGCCTCGCCGTCGATCGCAGCTTCGTCCTGAAGGGGGCTGGGCGCGTGGTCACCGGCACGGTGTTCTCCGGGCGTGTCGCCGTCGGCGACGCGCTGTCCGTCGCGCCCGGCGGCGGCGAACTGCGCGTGCGCGGCATCTATGCGCAGAACCGTCCCGCCGAGCACGCGGTGAGCGGCCTGCGCTGCGCCTTGAACGTGAGCGGCGCCGCGGTGCGCGACAGCGAGATCGGGCGCGGTGAGTGGGTCGTCGGCGCGCAGGCCGCCTTCGGCACGCAGCGCATCGATGCGCGGATTCGCGTGCTCGCCAGTGAGGCCGGGCCGCTGCGCAGCCGCGCGCCGGTGCACGTGCATATCGGCGCTGCCGATACCACCGGCCGCGTGCTGCCGCTCGCGGGCACGGGCATCGCGCCCGGCGACGACGCACTCGTGCAGCTCCAGCTCGATCAGCCGCTGCATGCCGTGTGCGGCGATCGCGTGATCCTGCGCGATCAGTCCGCGCGGCGCACAGTGGGCGGCGGCGTGGTGGTCAATCCGCTGCCGGAAGAACGGCGCACGCCGCGCGAAGCACGCCTGCGCGTGGCCAGCGCGATGGCGCACACCGCAGACGCGCGGGCGCTTGGCGCATTGCTCGCGAGCAGTGTGGAAGGCGTCGACCTCGCGCGCTTTGCGCAGGCGCGCAATCTCGAGCCGTCGGCAGCGGCAGCGCTGTTCGCGGCCGTGCCGATGGCGACCTACGGCACCGCGTCCACGCGGCTGGCCGTCGAACCGGCCCGCTGGCAGGCCCTGCTCGATGCCGTGACGAGCGCTCTCGCGCAAGGCCACGCCGCCGAACCCGCGCGGCAGGGCCTGGGCCGCGCCGGGATCCGCGCCGCACTCGCCGGGCCGATGCGCCCGGCGCTGTTCAATGCCGTGCTCGAGGCGGCACAGGCGGCGGCGCTGCTGGTGCTTGAGCACGGGGAGTATCACCTGCCCGGCCACCGCGCCGTGCGCGATCCGGCGGACGAGCGGATGTGGCAGCGCGTGTGTCCGCTGCTGGACGTCCCCGACAGCCACGTGCCGGTGTTCTCCGATCTGCTGACGGCCTTGAAGATGACCGCGCCGCTGCTCGAAGGCTTGCTGCTGAAGTTCGTCAAACAGGGCGCGTTGGTGCGCGTGAGCCCGAAACGCTATTTCCTGCCGGCGATGATCGCGCGGCAGGCCGCCTGCGTGCGCGAGCTGGCGGCGAGCGCCCCGGACGGCCGCTTCACGGCGGCGGACTTTCGCGATCGCAGCGGGCTCGGCCGCAATGCGGTGATCGAGATCCTGGAGCATTTCGATGCGACCGGGCTCACCCGGCGCGAGGGCGACCGCCGAGTGCTCCTCCGGCCTTAAAGGTCGCCCGCCCGCCGATTGGTCGCAGGCGGGCGAAAAACGGCTGCGACCTCCGCCTGCGGCGTCGCGGGTCCCCCTGCGGCGCTCATTGATCCCTGAACAGGTGGCGCTCTTCGATGGCCCCGCGCTCGCCCGCCTTTTACGCGCCTGTTAAGCTCCTCGACGGAAGAGTGTCGTCTCCCGGTGGGGCGCCCGAACTTCAAATTCGGTGAGACGCGCCTGGCGCGTCTGGTGGGTTCGACTCCCACCTCTTTCGCCAATTCAGACCTGCGCGGGCTGAGCCGCGCGTTAACCGGCCAATCGCACTTGCGTGCAAGCCAAGGAGGCGTTTTCATGAGTCTCAAACAAGCCCTGGACGACATCCGGACGGCGTCGGCCGCGCGCGTGCCACCGGACAAACTCGCGGTGATGCATCGCGCGACGGCCGACCTGCGCGCCTCCGGCATCCTCGAGCGCGTGCTCAAGGTCGGTGACACGCTGCCGCCGTTTGCGCTCGCGAATGCAGACGGCGTCACGGTGCAGTCTTCACAGCTGCTCGGGATGGGCGCCGTGGTCCTGACGGTCTTCCGCGGACATTGGTGACCCTACTGCAATGCGGAGCTGTATGCTCTGCAAGCCATCGCTGACTCGCTGCGTGAAGCGGGTGCCAGTCTCGTTGCGTTGTCGCCGCTGTCGCCCGCGCTCAACAAGACGGTGATCGAGAAAAACAAACTCGGCTTCGACATCCTCAGCGATCCGGGCAACGCGTATGCGGCCGAACTCGGCCTGCGCTTCGCGCTGCCGGCGGATCTGCGCGAGGTGTATCGCGGCTTCGGCATCGACCTGCCGGCGAGCAACGGTGACGACAGCTGGACGCTGCCGATGCCGGCGCGTTTCGTGATTGATCGGGGAGGTGTCGTGCGCGCGGCGGATGTCGATCCCGATTATACCGTCAGGCCCGAACCCGAGACGACCCTCGCCGCCGTCCGCGCGCTGCCGCGCTGAGCCGCGCGCGGCTCAAGGCCTGAAGATGAGCCGCGGCGCATCCCCTGCGCCGCGGCTCACCACCTCACCGATGATCGTGGCGGGGCTGTCGCCTGCGGACTGCAGCGCCGCCACGGCACGCGCCGCGTCTGCCGTTGACACGGCGCACACGAGCCCGCCCGCGGTCTGCGGGTCGAAACACAATGGAAAGTTTGCGTGCGCGCGCAGATCGGCGCTGCCGCCGGTGCGATCCAGCACGCGCAGATTGTCCGGGTACAGCGTGCTCAACACGCCCTGCGCCGCGAGGCCGGCCGCCCCGTCGAAGACCGGCAGCGCCGACAGCGACAGCAGGGCGCCCGCGTCGGCGTCCCCCAGCATCTCCAGCAGATGACCGGTGAGACCGAAGCCCGTGATGTCCGTCATGGCGCTGACATCGAAGGCCGCGAGGCAGCGCGCGGCCGGGCCGTTCGAGCGGCACATTGCACGCAAGGCCGGCTCGATCCAGCGCCACTTCGCAAAGCCGCGCATCTGGGCCGCCAGCAGCACGCCGGTGCCGAGGGGTTTGGTGAGGATCAGCGCGTCGCCGACGCGCACGCCGCGTTTGCGGCGGAGGGTCGCCGCCGCGACATGCCCGTTCACCGCGAAGCCCAGCGACAACTCGCTGCCTTCGCTCGTGTGTCCGCCGACGAGCATCGTGTGTTCCTCGCGCAGCCCCGCGAGCGCACCGGCGAGCAGCAGGCTGAGGTCCTCGCCCATCTGCGCCGGCGCCGCGAGCGGCAGGGTGACCATCGCCAGCGCGGTCTGCGGTGTCGCACCCATCGCGAAGATGTCGCTGAGGCAATGGGTCGCGGCAATCCGTCCGAACAGCCAGGGATCGTCAATGAAGGCTCGGAAGGCATCGACGGTCTGCACGGCGAGCGTGCCGGGCGGCAACGCCACGATCGCCGCATCGTCCGGGGTGTCGAGGCCGATCACGACATCCGCGCGGGCCGGCTGCTCGAGCGCGCGCAGCGCAGCGTGCAGGATCTCCGCCCCGACCTTCCCGCCGCAACCGCCGCAGCGCATCGCCAGGTCGGGCATGGCGGGCATGCGGGTCATCGCCGGCAGCACCTGATAGCGCGCCATAAAGCGCCGATCGATGCGGTCCTTCCAGCGCCACACCCAGTCGCCGGCGACAGCGAACGGGCCGCGCGAAGCGATCGCGTGACGGCCTCCGGTGCTGATCAGGCCCAGCGCCTCGCGTTGGGGCGTGAAATCAACAAGCGTTACACCGCGCGCCGCGCGCCGCAGGTTATCGGTGAGCGGCGGCCCCTGGCGCACGGCATAGACGCCGGCCTTGGGCCGCGGATGCGCATCGACATGCGCAATGTCACCGGCGGCAAAGACGCTCGCATGCGATAGCGTGCGCAGGCTCGGCGCCACGCGAATGAAGCCGTCGTCGGTGGTTGCGAGGCCCGCTTCGCGCGGCCAGGCCGGCGCCGCCGCTGACGTCACCCACAGGATCTCATCGAGTGCGATCCGTGCACCTCGCGCGGTGTCGACGCCCTGCGCATCGACTTTCACCACCACGCTGTCCGTATGCAGAGCGATGCCGGCCTCGGCCAGCGCGCGCCGATACAGCGCGCGGGCGCGGGCATTGTGGCCGGGCAGAATGTCCGGCCCCGCGCTCACCAGATGAAAAGCGAGGCGCTCACGGGCCCGCGGTACCTCCTGCAGCAGCCGGTGGCGCGCGGCCATCAGCAACTCGACACCGCCGGCGCCGGCGCCGACCACGCCAATGCGCAGCGGCGCGGTCGACTCTGCAACGCGCGCGCGCAGCGCATCCCAGCGGCGGTTGAAATTGCTGACCGGTTTGACCGGGATGACATGCGCTGCCGCGCCGGGCACCGCGAGCGAGGGCGAGGATCCGATATCGATGCTGAGGATGTCATATGGAATCGGGGGACGTTGCGCGCACCGCACGCGCTGCTGTGCGAGGTCGAGCCCCACCACTTCGTCCTGATACAGCCGTGCGTGCGCGTAACGTGCGAGCGGGCCGAGATCGATGTGCACGTCGTCGACCGCGTAATGGCCCGCGATCAGGCCTGGCAGCATGCCGGAGTAGGGCGTTTCGATGTCGCGGCTGATGACGGTCAGGCGCACGCCGGCAGCGGGCTGCATGCCGAAACGCCGGATCACTTCGACGTGCGCATGACCGCCGCCGATCAGCACGAGGTTGATCGGGCGCGGCGCTGGGGGTGGCTGAACACTCATGCTGGTTTCAAGACGGGCTCCACCGCAGCGAAAGCGCCGGGCAGGCCGGAGTATCGCCGACAGACGGGCCCGGAAGCCATGTGCGCGGGTGCCCTTGATGCCGGCGATGCGCTGCGGCGGAACCGGCATCTGCCGTCAGCACTCTCCAGGGTGCGGCAGATCCCGTTTTACCGTGACCTCTTTGCCGAACTCGAACGGCTGCCGTGTGGCCTGCCGCGCGGCTACGACGACATGCCGCGCATTCGCGGAAGTTCCGCGCAGTGAACGTCGGCGGACCGCCGGCATTGGTTGAAAGCGATGCCTTTGCCGCCGGCATCGCCCTGTATGCCGATCTGCCGGGAGCGGCGACGGCGCGGCTGGCGGTGCAGATTGAAGCGGGATCACTGGTCATCGACGGCGAGCTTGCGGTGGTGCTGCCGCCAGACACGGCGGCCAAGCCTGCTGAAGAAGCGCTGCCGCGCTAGCGCCGCGTGTTCGCGCGGTCCGGGGCACTCGACACCGAACAGGTCAGTGCCGAGTGTCGTCACGGTGTGCTGACGCTGCGGATCCCCAAGGCATCGTAAGCGCAGCCGCGGCGCATCGACGTGCAGGTGTACTGAGGCGTCTGCGCGCGGAGAACGAAGCGTTCAGGCCTTCGGCAGCGTGGCGGCCACCAGCGCGGTCATCGCCGCGCTGGATTGTCCCTGCGCGTGCAGGCCGGCGGCGACGCCCTGCCGATCTGCCACGCTGCGGTTCTGACTGATTTTCCACTTGCCTTCAATGCGCGCGATCGGCAGTTCGAGGCCGACGATGGCCGTCATCTGTGCTCGAATGAAATCGGCGGGCGCGTCGTCGACCTGCCAGGGCCGGGGCCGCGCGTGTTCCTGGCTCGCCGTGACATCGTCCAGCTGGCGGCGCAGCCACTGTGGATCATCGATCACCTGCGGCGCACCCCAGACGTGCACGGTCACGAAGTTCCAGGTGGGCACGACCTTGCCGGTCTCCTGCTTGGTGGCGTACCAGGATGGCGTGATGTAGTCCTCGGCGCCCTGGAAGACCACGAGGCACTCGGTGATCTGGCGCAATTCTTCGAGCTGCGCGTTCGCGCGCGCCAGATGCGCGCGGAGGATCCCGTGCGGGCCTTCGTCGGCGTAGAGCAGGAAAGGCACGTGGTTGGCGAGCAGCCCGGCCGGCCCGGCGGTCACCAGCGTGCCGAGCGGATGCGCGCGCAGCAGCGCGTGCTGCACGTCAGGGCGGTCTTCGCGAAAGTGGGCCGGGAGGTACATGGGCGTGCGTCCGGTGGGCGGGCGCCCGCATGATGCGGCAGACGGCCGAATGCCCGCAAGGCGGCGCAAGGATCAGACGGCCGGCACCGGCCCGCGCTGCGCCAGCCTGTGCGCAAGCATGCCGCTATCGCGTGCTGTGCGGCGTGCTTCGTCAGCCCAACGGCCCGCGACAGAGGCAACGCCATGCCGTCGCCTGGATGTAGCAAAGCGCTGAGGGATCCCCCCAAAATTTAGGCGCGATATACGCGGGGGAGGGAGCGTCTCGAGCGAGAAAAATCCCGGGTTCCACTGCGTTGCCCCCGGGCTACAGTGAGGCACGGAGTGGCCCGGGTGCAGCGTGACAGCCGGATCCGCTGTGCTCAGCATGCGTGGGGATTCTCTTGCCGGTCCCCGCTGCGCTGCGCGCGAAGACGCCGGAGGGCGGTTACGCGCTCGTGAGGAGCTGCCGTGCGGCGTCACGTCCCGACTCGAGCGCGCCGTGCGTGGTGCCGAAGTAACGGCTCGAACAGGCTTCGCCTGCGAAATGCAGCGCGCCTTCCCAATCGGCGCCCGCGAGCGCTGCGCGCGTGTCTGGCGTGGTGCCGACAGCGTTGAACGAGTAAGCGCCATGCGCGAACGGATCAGCCGACCAGCGCGTGATCTGGGCGGCGATCGGCGCCGGCAGGCGATTGCCGAACATTCCGCGCAGGGCCTCGTGCGCGGCGACCACGGTGGCCGCATCGTCCAGCGTTTCAAGGTCGCGCGCCTGGGCGCCCGCATGAAACGCGACCAGGACTGGTTGCCGTGCGGCGCGCACGAGGCTCAGCCATTGGCTCCAGTAGCCATCGCGCTGGCTCAGGCGCTCGATCCAGTCGAGCTTTGGCGACCAGTACGCGCGATCGAAACGCAGACAGCATTTGTTGAGCAGCCCCATGCGCAGGGAGTCGATCGCCTGCTGCCGGGGCGGCGCCAGCGCAGGCGTGAAGCGAATGTCGCCCGCCCGCAGGACCCCGAGCGGCACAGTCACGATCACGTGGTCGGCGTCGAGCTTGTCACCCGAGGCCAGGTGCAGCCGCACACCGTCGCGTGTCAGTTCGACGGCGCTCACGCGCTGACCTGTCCGCAGGTCGAGGCCACGCGCCAGCGCGTATACGACGGCATCGAAGCCATCGGGGAACAGCACATCGCCACCGGGGAACGCATCGTCGAGATCGAAATGCCGGGCCGAGGTTTCAGTCCAGTCGCCGGCGTACTCCTGCTCGATCATCGAATTGACATAGAACCGCACGATGCGACGTTGACGCGTCGGTGCCCGTTGCCAGGCCGCTGAGTCCATGACGGCGGTGGCGAGTGATACATCGGGGGATGATGTCCCGAGGGCGTCGCGTGCCGCGCCGATCAGGTTGCCGGCGAGTTCGAACGCCGTGTCGATGTCGAGCGTGCGGCCGTCTTCGGCATACAGCGCCGCGGCGTCGTAGCGCGTGCTGGCGCGTCGCGCGTCAGCCGCGTCGGCGAGCGCCGTCATGGGGTTGCCGTCGATGCCGTGAATCCAGCTGGCGCCGAGATCGGCCGGCAGATCGGGCCAGGCTCGCGAGGTCCAGATGCGGCCCCCGCTGCGCGCACGGGCTTCGAGCACGGTGACCGTCGCACCGGCGTCCTGCAGTGCCCGTGCTGCGCCCAGGCCCGCCATCCCGGCACCGACGACGGCCACGCGCAGCCCCGGCCGCGCGTGCAGGCACAACGGCCAAACGGCCGGGATGGCGCAGAGTCCGCTGATGAATTGGCGACGGTTGCGCATGTCCGATCAATACCGATTGAGCGTGGGCCGTTCCAGCAGTCTGTGGCGAAGCAGCGCTCGGAAAATCCGAACGACCCTGCGTGCGGCGGCAGCATGCTCAGATGCCGAAGAAGCGAATCGCAGGCGGGCCGTCCATCATCGCGCCAATGACTTCCATGTCGCCGCGCGCACCGCGCCAGGCGAGATACTTTTCGGAGTGCGCGCGGGTGACCCACTGTTCCACAATCAAGATGTTGGCCGGGTCTTCCTGGTTCTGCACGCAGTGCAGGGTCACGCAGCCGTCGAAGCCGCGGGTGTCCGGCAGTACGCTGCGCAGCCAGTCGCGGACCTTGTCGATGCAGCCGTCCCAGGCGCGGAATTCGACAATGACCTGGGTCGTCATGGCGGAAGCCTCGTTGAGTGGGAAAGCCGGACTGTAGCAGCGACCCGCCCGGTTTCGTAGACGCCCGCACGCGGGCTGCGGGCGCCCCCGGATCAGAACCCGAATCGCGCGCCGGCGCCGCGCAGCGTCATCACGCCGAGGATGGCGAAGATGGCCGCTGCGATGCCGTGTACCAGGCGCATCGGAATCTTGTTGGCCAAGCTGTCGCCGATGAAGACCGATGGCACGTCCGCGATCAGCATGCCGAGTGTGGTGCCAATCACCACCAGCAGCGGCGTTGCATCATGCGCGGCCATCGCGACGGTGGCGATTTGCGTTTTGTCGCCCATCGCGGCAAGAAAGAACGTGATGAGCGTCTCGCCAAAGACGCCGAAGCGCCGGGCGATCGCAGTTTCCTCGTCTTCGATTTTGTCCGGGATCAGTGTCCAGCCGGCCATGGCCGATGAACGGCAGGCCCAGTCCCCAGCGCAACACTTCGGGGTTGAAGCTGGAAGTGAGCCACGCGTCGAGCGCGCCGGCGAGGCCGTGGTTGACGGGGGTGGCGAGCAGGATGCCGGCGCTGATCGGCAGCGGTTTTTTTGAAGCGCGCGGGGCGCCTGTCGGACTTGAGCGAGCGTAGCGAGCGGAGTGGGGGAGCGAGGACAGTGGTTCACGATGTCGAGGCGCAGGGTGGCACCATGCAACGAGAAATCGGGGAAAAATGGCTCGCTCTTCGCACCGGCGCAGGAGATCAGTCGCAAGTCCGACAGGCGCCCGGCAGGCTGAAGAAAAATCGCTGCGCGCAGCGCCCGGTCACGCTGCCAGGCGGGTCAAAAACAAGCGATGGCGCTGCCTGCAAGGCGCGGGGCCGTCGAGGCGCGCGGTTTTTTGAGGGATCCATGAGCACTGCCGACGAGCCCGCAACGCCGCCGGTGCTGGCCGCCGCCGTTGCTCGCCCGGCTGTCAAGAGGTCAGTCGACCGCTGTCGCGAGTGCGCCACCGAGGAGCTGCCGATAGGTGGCGAGGCGCGTCGCGCTGAGGGCGCCGTGCTGTTCGGCCGCGCTGATCGCGCACTCGGGTTCGGCGAGGTGTACGCAGTTGTGAAAGCGGCACTGGCCGAGATAGGGCAAGAACTCGCGGAAGCCCCGCTCGAGTTCGGCCTGCGTCAGCTGACCGAGCCGGAAGCTGCGCACGCCCGGTGAGTCGATCAACTCGCCACCGCTGGCCAGCGAATACAGCGAGGCCGCCGACGTCGTGTGACGGCCGTGGCCGGTCGATGTCGACAGGCTGCCTTCGCGCGCGGGGCCGTCCGCAATCATCGCATTGACCAGCGAGGACTTGCCGACGCCGGACTGGCCGACCAGGATGCTGGTCTGGCCACGCAGGCGCTCGAGCAGCGGTTGTAGCCCGTGCGCCTGCTTTGAACTGATCTGAACCACCGGATAGCCAATGGCCTCATACAGCGCGAAGCGCTGGCGGAAATTTTCGCGGCCGGCCTCATCGAGCAGGTCGGCCTTGGTGAGGCAGAGGAGTCCGTCGATGCCGATGCGCTGGGCCGCCACCAGATACTGATCGACGAGAAAGCCGCTCGGCTCGGGTTCCGGCGCCAGCACCACGACCAGCAGCGACAGATTGGCCGCGATGGCCTTGTCGCGGCCGCCGAACGCCGGACGCGACAGCGCGTTCACGCGCGGCGCGACGGCGGTGACCACGCCTTGACCATTCTCCGTGGCCTGCCATACCACGTTGTCGCCGCACACCACTTCGCCGAGATTCGCGCGAAATGACGCCGGCACGACACGGCCATCAGCCGCCCGCAGCACCAGATTCGACCCATGCCGCACGACCACGCGTCCGCTCTGCGCTTCGCCTGCAAAGTCGTCGCTTGATGCGCTCTCCGCCTGCGCGGCCGAGCGCTGCCGTCGATGCTCCTGAATCTGGGCGATGCGCTTCTTCTGCTGGTCGCTGAGGCGGCGGGTCATTCAGTCATGGGCTCTGGCTGTGGCAGGATTTGTCAGATAGTGGCACAGGTCCGGTGAAAAACGCGCGCGGGCTCCGCCTGCAAGGCGCGGGTCCGTCGAGGAGCGCAGTTTATTCGAGGAGGAGCCCCGCAGTCGGGCCCGCGCCTTGCAGGCGATGGTCGCAGCCGTTTTTCACCAGTCTGCTAACCGTGTCGTCGAAACGGGCAGCCGTGCGATGCAGTTGTCCGCCGGTAAAATCCAAGGCCTGGTGCAGGGGCGCGGATGCAGCCCCTCTGCGCTGAGCGCCGCGGGCGCCGATCCGCCGCGTGCAGCCCGGCCTGTCGTCAGACCTCGTCGGCCACGATCGGCTCCAGCAGTTGCGCGAGCAGTGACGCGTTCAGCAACGGCCCTTCCTCGCCGTCCTTGCCTGCGAACACGCCGAGCGCCAGCGCGCGTTTGCGCGCCTGCAGCTCCAGCATTTTCTCTTCGACGCTGTGATCGATGATCAGCTTGTAGACGAACACCGGCTGCGTCTGGCCGATGCGATGCGCGCGATCGGTGGCTTGCAGTTCGACCGCCGGGTTCCACCAGGGATCGTAGTGAATCACGGTGTCGGCTTCGGGCAGGTTCAGGCCGACGCCGCCGGCCTTGAGGCTGATCAGAAAGATAGCCACTTCGCCGCGTCGAAAGCGGTCGACGGCTTCATCGCGTCGTTTCGTTTTGCCGGTCAGTTTGGTGTAGGTCATGCCGCGCGCGACGAGCGCCTCTTCGATTAGCGCCAGCATCGACGTGAATTGTGAGAACACCAGCACGCGGCGACCTTCAGCGCGCAGCTCCTCGAGCAGTTCGAGCAGGCGTTCGAGCTTGGCCGACGGCGCGGCGCGCGTGCTGCTGTCGAAGGGGAGGAGGCGCGGATCGCAGCACACCTGCCGCAGTTTCAGCAGCGCATCGAGCACGGTGATGTGGCTGCGTGCCAGTCCTTGCCGCGCGATGGCTTCACGCACCTGCCGATCGACCGCGACACGCACGCTCTCGTAGAGCTCGGCCTGCGTGCTATCGAACGCGATGCGCTCGATGATTTCGGTTTTTGGCGGCAGCTCGGTGGCCACCGCCTGCTTGGTGCGACGGAGCATGAACGGCGCGACGCGCTGCGCGAGTGCCGCCTCGCGCGCGAGATTGCGCAGGTTTTCGATGGGCGTGCGATAGACGCGCCGGAAGGTTTCCGGATCGCCAAGAAAGCCCGGCATCAGGAAATCGAACAGCGCCCACAGCTCGCCCAGATGATTCTCGAGCGGCGTGCCGGTGAGACACAGGCGATGCCGGGTGTGCAGTGCGCGTACGACCTGCGCGGCTTTTGCACGCGGATTCTTGATGTGCTGCGCTTCATCTAGGATCACGCTGTGAAACTCGAGCTCACCGAGCTGTGCGGCATCGCGCGACAGCAGGGGGTAGGTGGTCAGCAGCAGATCGGTGGTGTCCGCCTGAGCGTAGCGCACATGGCGGTCCGGGCCATGCAGGACCTGGACGCTGAGCGTGGGTGCGAAGCGCGCGGCTTCGCGTCGCCAGTTACCCATCAGGCTCGTCGGCGCTACGACCAGCGCCGGCGCCGTGAGCCGGCCGGCTGCTTTCTCGTGCACCAGATGGGCCAGCGTCTGCAGGGTTTTGCCGAGGCCCATGTCGTCGGCGAGGATGCCGTTAAAACCGTATTCCCGCAGGAACTGCAGCCACGCGAGGCCCGTGCGCTGATAGGGCCGCAGTTCGGCAGCGAGCGAGGGATCCGGCGTGACGGGCGTCAGACCCTCGAAATCGCGCAGACGCTCGGCGAGTTCGCGCCAGCGTTTGCCGCCCTGAATCTGCACGCCGTGATCGATGAGCCGGTCGAGCAGCGGGGCGTCGACGCGTGACAGCTGGACGGCGCCGCCGGCGCCGGCGGGCAGGCGGTCGAACAGTTCGCGCAGCAGATCGAGCAGCGGCTGCAGGCGTTCACGCGGGATCTCGACATAACGCTGGGCGCCGATCGGCACGACGACGATTTCCGGCAGCTTCGACCAGTCCATCTCCAGCACCGGTTCAAGCGCCGTGAGCAGCGGCACGCGTTCGTCCCCGACCTGAAAATGAAACGACAGCGAAAACCAGTCGATGCCGCCGCCGTCGTCGATCTCGGCCAACCAGTCGGCGGCTTCGAAGCGCAGTGGAAAGCTGTCGTCGACGACTATCTCCCAGCCTTCCTTGATCAACGCCTCGCGAGCGCGCAGCAGGGTGGCCCAGCGCGCGGCATCGTCTGCTTCGTGTTCGCCGAACGCCAGGTAGCCGGTGGCATCCGGTCGCAGCGCGTCCGGTGAGCGCGCGGTGCGGACGAAGCCGAATGCCTGCAGGCGTGCGTGCACATCGGATTCAGCCTGGGCATCCCGCGTGACGCTGACGAAGCCGGCCGCGGTCTGGCGCGTGGTCACGGGGGCTTGAGGATCGGCGGGCAGGAGATCTTCGCCGTAGGCCATGTCGAGCAGCACAAAGGCGCGCCCCGAGGCGGATTCCCGCGTCCCGCGCAGCGTGGCGACGGGCCGCGGCCGCTGACCGCGATTGTCGCGGATGCTGACGGCCACCGGCGGTGGAATCGGCACGCGGCGATAGTTCGACAGCAGGGCGGCGGCCACCTTCGTGGCGTCCGCGGCGGGCACCGGTGGTGCCGTGCCGAGCAGGGCGAGTTGGGCTCCGCTGAGGCCGCCGCTGTCGAGCTCCCCGATCACATGCGTGGCCGGGTCGACATAGAGCGGCGGGTCGCAGGGCAGCGCGTAACCACCGCCGTCGACTTCGGCGTCGAGCGCCAGCAGGGTTGGCGAGCGGGGCAGCCAGCGCAGGCTCAGGTGGCGCGCCGGACCGCGCGTCAGCGGCGGTTGGCTCGCCTCCATCCAGTGCGCCCGGCCGGTGTCGAGAATCAGCTGCAGCGCATGGTAGGCGGCACGGCCGCGCAGCGCATAACCCGCGTGGTAGACATGCAGGCCCGCGAGGAGGGTGGCGATTTCGCGATCGAGCGGCGTCGTCACGCGCGAGTTCATGCCATAGCCGAAGCTGATGGTGTCGAGATCGATCGCGCGGCCGCGGCTGATCTTGCCGCCTTTCGCCCGGCGCTTCACGACCCGTGACTCGAGCCGCACGATTTCCCGCGCATCGGGGCCGCGGCCCGACATCACCATATCGAGCAGGTACACCACATATTCCGTGCCTGCCTCGATTGGCGGTTCGTCGGCGCCGGCCTGCGCAAGCTGCCCGAGCCAGTGCAGGATGGCCGGCGGCGCGCCCGGCGCTTTGGTCGGGGCGTTGAAACTGGCCAGCCAGGCACAGCACGCCGCCGCGACGTGCTTGCAGTTGTAAAGCACCGGACACGTGCACTGCCCGTCGATCTCGACGTCCCGGCCGGTGTGGCCGGCCTCGGTCAGCGTGACGTTCTGGCGATACACCTCCCCCTTGCTGCCCGCCGTGCTGGCGACGATGCGCTGGCCGTGGGTCATCGGCCGGGCCTCGAACTCGAGCACCTTGCCGGTCGCGTGATAGCCGACACCGCGCAGGTAGACGATGTTGCCAACGGCGCGCTGGAGATGGGCAAGCGTGAACTTCATTCGGTTGTTGTCGGTGTCCGGACCCCACATCGTCTCAGGCTGTCCGGTCTTCGGGAAGTCCGGGCGGAGCGGAATGTGGCGTGCCCGGCAATCGTCCGGGTACTGCGGCTGCGGGCGGCCGTGTCCGGGCCCGGGGCGGCTGGCGTCGATTCCCGCGGGCAGCACCCTGCGGCGCGCCTGCCGCCCGGTGACCGGCAACTATCTCGGCCCCTGCTGATGGACCGGTCACCGGCACCGGACAGACATCGCGTGCCATCGCGAGGCTGACGCGCTGCTGGTCGCTGTAGCGGCCGCGCGGCGGACGAATTTTGCGGGGGCGCCCACCCGGCCGTGCCGCGCTCAGGCCAGCGCGCGGCTCACCACCTCATAGGTATCGTTCGACAGGCCCGTGGTGTCGCGGATGCGCCCGAGCGCGGCCTGCGCATGCGCCTGCCGGCCGGCGTCGAACTTGCGCCAGCGGTCGAAGGCGCGCGCGAGGCGCGCGGCCACCTGTGCGTTGATGGGGTCGAGTGTGATCACCTGCTCGGCGGCGAACGCATAGCCGCTGCCGTCAGCAGCGTGGAAGCGCACGTGATTGCCCTGGCAGAACGCCCCGATCAGCGCGCGCACCTTGTTCGGGTTGCGAATATCGAAGGCGGAATGCGCCATCAGCGCGCGAACGTCGACGAGCGTGGCGGGCAGCCGCGAACTTGCCTGCACGCTGAACCACTTGTCGAGCACCAGTGGCTCGTGCTGCCAGCGGGCGTAGAACCAGTCGAGCGCGCGCTTGCGTTCGGCGCACTCGGCATTGGCGAGCAGGCCGAGCGCCGCGCTGGCGTCGGTCATGTTGTCCGCCGCTTCGAGCTGCGCGAGGCAACGGGCGTGCCAGGCGGGCTGATCGAGTTCCATCAGAAAACCGAGCGCGAGATTGCGCAACGCGCGACATCCGGCGGCGACCGGCTCCGGACTGTACGGGCCGGTGGTGGTGGAGGTTTCGAACGCCGCGATCCACTGTGCTTCCAGGCGCTCCGCCAGCGTGCGCCGCAGTGCCGTGCGGACCTCGAAGATTGCGTCCGGATCGGCCTCGTCGAACTGCTCGGCGAGATAGCCGGCGGCCGGCAGGCTGAGGGCTTCGGCGGCAAAGGCCCGATCCCGGGGCGCATCCTCGAGCAGGCGGGCGCAGGCGCGGACGAAATCATCCGGAAAAGTCACGGCCGTGCCCGCGCGCCGCGCATCGATGCCGCGAATCATCACGTTCAGCGCCAGGCGCTGGCCCGCTTCCCAGCGATTGAACGAGTCACTGTCATGCGCCATCAGATGCGCAAGCTCGGTGTCGCTGTAGGCGTGGCGCAGCACGACCGGCGCGGAAAAACCGCGCAGCAGCGAGGGCACCGGCGGCGCAGGCACATCGACGAAGACGAAGCGGGACTCGGTGTCGGTGAGCGACAGCACGCGCGTGGTATTGCCTGGCGTCGCTTCGCCGTCGAGGCGCAGTAGCAGATCATGGCCTGCGGGGTCGACGAGGCCCAGCGCAACCGGCATGTGGAACGGCAGCTTGTCGTCCTGGCCCGGCGTCGGCCCGCAGTGCTGACGCAGCGTCAGCGTGTAGCGCTGTGTGGTGGCGTCGTATTCGCCGCTGCTCTCGACGACCGGCGTGCCGGCCTGGTCGTACCAGCGCCTGAATTGCGTGAGATCGACGTGGGATGCGTCCTGCATCGCCGCGACGAAATCTTCGGTGCACACCGCCTGGCCGTCGTGGCGCTTGAAATAGAGGTCCATGCCACGACGAAAGGCAGCCGGCCCCAGCAGCGTGTGGATCATGCGCACGACTTCCGCGCCCTTGCTGTAGACGGTCGCGGTGTAGAAATTGCTGATCTCGATGTACGACGACGGCCGCACCGGATGCGCCATCGGGCCCGCGTCTTCGGGGAACTGCGCGGCGCGCAGCCCGCGCACTTCCTGGATGCGCTGGAGCGCGTGCGAGTAGCGGTCGCCGCCGTATTGCTGATCGCGGAATACCGTCAGGCCTTCCTTCAGGCTCAGCTGAAACCAATCGCGACAGGTCACGCGGTTGCCGGTCCAGTTGTGGAAGTATTCATGCGCGACGACGCGGTCGAGCATCATGTAGTCCATGTCGGTCGCGGTGTCGGCGCGCGCCAGCACGTATTTGGTGTTGAAGATGTTGAGGCCCTTGTTCTCCATCGCGCCCATGTTGAAGTCGCCGACGGCGACAATCATGTACTGGTCGAGATCTAGTTCGAGGCCGAAAACTTCTTCGTCCCAGCGCATCGAGGCTTTGAGGGCTTCGAGCGCGAAGTCCGCCTGATCGATTTTCCCCGGTTCCACGCAGATGCTGAGCTTCACCGCGCGCCCGGACGCGGTGGTGAAGTCGCTGTCGAGGCGATCGAGACGCGCGGCAACCATCGCGAACAGGTAGCAGGGTTTCGGAAACGGATCGACCCAGCGCGCCCAGTGGCGCCCGTCGGCCTCATCCCCGCTGCCGTCGAGATTGCCGTTCGACAGCAGCAGCGGAAAGCGGCTGCGATCGGCATGGAGGGTCGTCGTATAGCGCGACATCACATCCGGGCGGTCGAGGAAGAAGGTGATGCGGCGAAAGCCTTCGGCTTCGCACTGCGTGAAATAACCGTCCTGCGAAGCAAATAAACCCATCAGTTGGGTATTCTGCTCCGGATCGATTTTCACCGCGGTGCTCAGCGTGAACCGTGTCGGTACGTGATGCAGCGTCAGTGCATCAGCGCTGACTTCAAAGGCGTCGGGTGGGAGTGCTTGGCCATCCAGACTCACGCTCAGCAGTTGCAGGCTGTCGCCAGCAAGGACCAGCGGCCCTGGCGTCGGCGCGAGCGGATTGCGCACAATTTCCAGCGTTGCTCTGACCAGCGTATGGGCAGCTTGAATGTCGATATCAAGTGCCACTGACTCGACCAGGAATGTCGGTGGCGTGTAGTCCCTGAGGTAGGTGGTTTGCGGGGTCGGGTTCGGCATGGCGGTGTAGTCACTCGGCAATCGGGGCAGTTACGGTTTTCAAGCCTGGGCTGGGGCGGTGTCCGTTGGGAGGTCTCGGGCAGCCAGCGTTCGCGCAATCTGCGAGACACCCGTTGGCCCTTGCCGGTTCCCGGCGGCTCGAACGCATTGGGTCTCATGGTAATCACCGTCGAGCAACCCGTAAAAGGAGTCGGTGTACAACAGCGTTGCAAGCGGAAGCATTGGGTCGATTCGTCTATCAGTATTTTTCACCATTGACAAGCAAAGAATACTGATAAGTCTGTTCAATCTCTCTACTGTAGGCTGATCGGCCGACCCGGCCCCGCCAACCTGAAATTGCGCGAGCACATGAACAATTCCCCCCACCGAAATCCTTTGGACACGCCGGCCGCCAATTGGGCACCACCCTTTCGAGAAGCATGGCGTGCTGATCTGGGGGCCTCCATCGTGGTGTTCCTGGTCGCGCTGCCACTGTGCCTCGGGGTGGCGCTGGCGTCCGGCGCACCGCTGTTCGCCGGCATCATCACTGGGGTCATCGGTGGCATTGTCGTCGGTTTTGCCTCCGGCTCCCACCTGATGGTCAGTGGGCCGGCGGCGGGTCTGACCGCGATCGTGCTGACCGCTATCACGTCGCTTGGGTCCTATTCGGCATTTCTGACGGCAGTCGTGTTGTCGGGCTTCATGCAGGTGGCCTTGGGACTGATGCGCGCCGGGGTGATCGGTCTGTTCTTTCCGAATGCGGTGATCCGCGGGATGCTGGCGGGCATCGGCATCATCATCATTCTGAAACAGCTGCCTCATGCGCTCGGTTACGATGCCGACTACGTGGGCGATGAGACGTTCAAGCAGCAGAATGCGGAAAACACCTTCACGGCCGTGCTCAGTTCGTTCGAGCGAATCGAGCCGGGCGCGCTGCTCCTGAGCGTGCTGGCGCTGGCCTTGCTGATCCTTTGGGACAAGCCTTTCATGAAGCGCTTCGCGCTGCTGCCCGCGGCCCTGCTGGCGGTGGTGGTCGGCGTCGCGCTGAACGCGGGCTTCGCAGCCTTCGGCACGTCGTTCGCCCTGTCTGGCGATCATCTCGTCACCTTGCCCGTGATCACGTCGGCCGAAGAGCTCAAACAGGCCCTGTTCTATCCGGACTGGTCGGTCATCACGGACGGCGCCATCTGGGCGCTGGCGATCACGCTGGCCGTCGTTGCATCGCTTGAAACTCTGCTCAGTCTCGAAGCCACCGATCGCATGGATCCGCTGAAGCGCGAAGCACCCACCAACCGCGAACTGATCGCGCAGGGCGTCGGCAACAGTCTGTGCGGCCTGGTCGGCGGCCTGCCAATGACTGGCGTGATCGTGCGCAGCTCAGCGAACGTGTTTGCCGGTGCACGCACCAAAGCTTCCGCGATCACGCACGGCGTGCTGCTGCTCGGTTCGGTGCTGCTGATTCCGACGCTGCTGAACCGCATTCCGCTCGCCGTCCTGGCGTCGATCCTGATTTATACCGGCTGGAAGCTCGCGCATCCGCGCCAGCTGACCTACTTCTTCAACAGGGGCTTCCATCAGTGGGTGCCGTTCGTGGTGACGACGCTCGCCATTCTGCTCAGCGACCTCCTTAAGGGAATCGCGATCGGGCTCGTCACGAGTCTCGTTTTTATTCTGCTCGAGCATCTACGTGCACCCAGTTTCCAGACCATTTCCGGGCCGGACAAAATCATTCGAATCCGCCTCAACGAGCACCTGACGTTTCTTTCCAAAGCCAATCTGTCGGTCAGCCTGCAGCAGTTTCCGGCCGGTTCCGTCGTTGAGATCGATGGCTCTGCCGTGCAGCGCATTGATCACGATGTGGCGGAGGTGCTGCGTGAGTTCCTGGCGTCCGCCGTCGAACGCCACATCGAGGTTCGCCTGGAGGGGCTCGCGCACATCAACGGCGGGAGCGGTCTGGCCCACTGATGCATCAGCCAGCGGCGGCAGCCCCTGACAACCCTGTTGCCGCCGGTCTTGCGGCGGCCAGTGCGATCCTTCCCGATCAGGGGCCACTCGGCGTGTTTATCCATCACAACACGCTACACGCGTTTCAGCATCTACCGTTTCATGCCGCAGTCCAGCGTGGCGCGGCCATGCTCGGCGCGCGCCCGTATCTCGAAATCGACGCGTACCGCGCCGCGTATCGCGCCGGCCGTATCGAAGCGGTAGATCTCGACCACGTACTTGCCCTGAGCACACCAATGCCGCTCGCCGGCGTCATCGCCGCTGACCTTGGCGGCGCCGACCTGCGCCGCCTATGCATGCTGTTCGAACCCGATCGACCAGATGTGGCCGGCATTGAATTCAAGCTGCGCAATGGCTTTCTGACGCCTGCCAGCGCCGCGTGCTACCGGGCCTGCGTGGCTGCCGCGCAGCGCTGTCCGCCGCCTGGATTGCCGCCGCCCGGCAGCTGGCCGCGCCATCGCGACGCCCTGCTCGCGCTTGGCGGCGGCGATGTGGATCTCACGGTCGCGCGTGAGCTGGTGCGTCTGTGCGCGGCCTATCTCGATCAAGGCCAGAGCCTGTCGCCGATGCCGCACCGCGATCTCGGTTTCCTGCGGGCGGTGGCTGCGTTGTACGCCGATTCGGCATCGGCACCGCGCGGTGCGCAGGAGATCAGCCGTGACTTTGCGCGGATAGCACGCACAGCGCCGGACGCCGAGGCCGTTATTCGTGAATCCCTGGGTGCACTCGGCGTGCCCAGTGACGACATCGCGCACTACGTCCTCGAGATGGCGACGGCGCTTGCGGGCTGGGCCGGCATGTTCGCCCGTATCGAGTCGCATCCGGAAGATGGCGGTGGTTATCCGGGGTCACTCGCCGACTATCTGGCGGTACGCGCCGTGCTTGAACGACGAGCGGTGGAACAGGAAGCTTTGCGCCTGCATCTGCCGGTCGATTTTAGAACCTTGCGCGCCCGGCAATCGCCGGCGCGAGACCCGCAGACCGCGGCCGCCGCGGTGCGCCTGTGGGCGCTGGCTGAAGGCGCGGGACTTGAGGCCCGCGCTGTCGATGCGATGTCAGACATCGCGATCGCCAACGTCTGGCAGGAGATCGGACGGTTCCCGATGCTTGAGCGCCGCGCAATCTGGCAGGAAGCCTATGAGGGCTGGTATCGCCGCCAGATACTCGACGCCATTGCCGCGCGGCGCGTGGCCGGACTGAGCATACTGCTGGAGCGGCCGGCGGCGCAGTACATGTTCTGCATCGACGAACGCGAGGAATCGATACGCCGGGGGCTCGAGGAGCAGGGCGCACAGTTCGAAACATTGGGCGGCGCGGGTTTTTTTGGCATCGCGATCGACTATCAGGGAATTTACGACGCTGAGCCGACTGCGCACTGTCCGGTGGTCGTGACACCCGACCACGAAGTTTTCGAAGCGCCGCTGTATACCGCGCACGGATGGCATCACCGGCGGCAGCGCCTGCGCGACGCCTGGAATCGTGCCCACCGGGCAGCCCACAGCCGCTCGCGGACACTGACCGGTGGTGCTGGCCTGTCGTTTCTGCTGGGGCCGCTGGCGGTACTCGCCGCCGTGACCCGCGTGCTGATGCCACGGCATTCGCTGGAGGTCGTGGCGAGTCTGCGCGAGCGCCTGTTTCCGCGCCCGGCGACCCGGCTGTCGGCGTTGCGCGGCACGCCGCCCGGCACGCGCTCGGAGCGCGGAAAACTGCTCGGCTTTTCGCTCGAGGAGGCCACCGACCGGGTGGCCGGATTCCTGCGGGCCACCGGACTCTCGGAGCGCATGGCACCGATTGTCATCATCCTCGGCCACGGTTCGACAAGTCTGAACAACCCGCATGAATCAGCGCACGATTGCGGGGCCTGCGGCGGTCGTCGTGGCGGGGCGAATGCACGCCTGTTTGCCGACTTCGCCAATCAGGCGGAGATTCGCGCCGCCTTGCGCGAGCGAGGCATCATGATGCCAGCCGACACCTGGTTCGTTGGCGCGCTGCATGATACGGCGAACGACGCCGTGCACTACTACGATCTCGAGCAACTGCCGCTGGCGTCCCGCGACGCTTTCGAAACCGCTGATCGCGCGCTCGAGATCGCGCGCCAGCGCAGCGCGCAGGAACGCTGCCGGCGTTTCCACGCTGCGCCGCTGGGTCTTACGCCCGAGGCAGCGCTGCGTCATGTGGAGGCACGCGCTGCACATTTCGGCCAACCGCGACCCGAGTATGGGCATTGCACGAATGCGATTGCGGTGGTCGGCCGTCGCCGACTAACGCGCGGCATCCATCTCGACCGACGGCCCTTTCTGATCAGCTATGACCCGGATATCGATGCCGACGGGGGCCTCATTGAACGCGTGCTCGCCGCGGTCGGCCCGGTCGGCGCGGGCATCAATCTCGAATACTACTTTTCGTCGGTCGATAACGAGCGCTATGGCTGTGGCACGAAGCTGCCCCATAACGTCACGGGTTTGATTGGCATCATGAACGGCCATCTCAGCGATCTGCGGACCGGCCTACCCTTGCAGATGGTCGAACTGCATGAGCCGATGCGGTTGCTGCTGATCGTCGAAGCCAGCCCCGCGACCTTGCTGCAGGTCGCGTCACGTCAGGCCGAGGTGCGCGAACTGGTGGTCAACGAATGGGTGCAGCTGGTGTCACTCGATCCAGCGTCAGGTGAGATGCAGGTGTTCGAGCGGGGCGGCTTTGTGCCCTATGTCCCGACGCGGCAATCGTTCCCGCGGGTGACCTGCTCGCAGGACTGGCACGGTGGCAAGCGTGAGCACCTGACGCCTGCCCTGATCGACACCCCGGCGGACGTGCACGCGCATGCCTCGCCTCAACCGGCCAGTGGTGGCGTGCATGTTTGATCTCGCCCATCTGGCGCTGGTCGTGGCGATCCTGAGCCCGCTGCTGGCCGCGATCATCGCGGGCAGCAGCATGCTGATCGGCAGCCGCATGCCGGGTGAGCGCACGGTCGTGCGCATGCTGTGGGCCGGTCTGCTCAGCGCGCTGCTGGCGAGCGTGTTCATCGCCACTGCCTATGCCACGTCGTGGCCTGTTCCCCTCCACGGCGAGATTGACTTTGGCAGCTGGATTGCCATTGGTGACTACGAGATTCCGGCGGTGTTTCTGGTTGACCAGTACGCAGTGGCCTTTTCACTGCTTGGTGCCGTCCTGACTGCGCTCGTTGCGCGTTTCTCGGAGACCTATCTGCACAAGGACCCGGGGTTCTTCCGCTTTTATGTGCTGCTGGGCCTGTTCGCAGCCGGGACTCAGCTGCTCGCATTCGCCGGTTCGCTCGATCTGTTCTTCGCCGGCTGGGAGGCCATCGGCATTGCTTCGACGCTGTTCATCGGGTTCTTTCACGAGCGCGCGGAGCCGGTGCGGTCGGCGATCAGGGCATTCACCACCTACCGGATATGCGACGTCGCCTTTCTGATTGCGATCGTCGCCACGCATGAGCTCGTGGGGTCTACGCGCCTGTCGGATCTCGGGCGTGCGGAATCATTGCCAACGCTGGAGGTGAGCCTGATTGCGTTTCTGCTGCTGATTGCGGCCTTCGGCAAATCGGCTCAATTGCCGTTTTCGGGCTGGCTGGTGCGCGCCATGGAAGGGCCGACCCCGTCCAGCGCGTTGTTCTACGGCGGCATTTCGATACACGCGGGCCTCTATCTGTTGTTGCGGACGGCGCCGGTGCTGGGCATGGCGCCAGGGGCCGCGATATTCGGCGCGACGGTCGGCCTGCTCACCGCCTTCTATGCGTCGGCCGTAGTGCGTACGCAGGCGGATGCGAAAGGTGCGCTGGCCCAGGCGACGCTCGCGCAGATTGGCCTGATCCTCGCCGAGATCTGTCTCGGGTGGACGACGCTCGCGCTGGTGCATCTGATCACGCACGCGCTGCTGCGAGTCTGGCAATACCTGCGCGCGCCGAACATGCTGCACGACGCCCATCATCATGCGCATCACGAACACCGCACGCACGCCGCCCCGGCAACGGACACCGCCCTGTCCCGCTTACGGGGCCGCCTGTACGTCGAGCAACTCCACCGCTTTCGGCTCGACGATCGGCTGGATGCGCTGGTGACGCCGGTACTGGCGCTCGCGCACTGGCTGCAACGCATCGACGAGCGCTGGTTCGATCGCGATGAGCGTCGCCGCACGGAGACTGAAGCATGACGCCGGAACCCGTCACCTTGCGTCTGTTTCTGTCGGTGCTCGTCGTCCTGCTCGTCATCGCGCCGGACCTCATCGCGCGCGGACGACCATCCGCCGCCACTCTGCTCAACGCCACGCTGCCGGCACTGGCCTTGCTGATGCCGCATGGCGCGCTGGCCTACGGCCTGCTTGCGTTGGCGACCGGTGCGCACGCGTATCAGGCCCGCCCGGCCGGACTGCAAGCGGCAGCGATGATGCTGGTGGCGGCCGTGGCCCTGGCGCTGGGCGCGGCGGCGCTGCTGCTGGCCGGTCCGTCAGCGCTGGCGTTCTACATGTCGATTCTCGCGCTCATCCTGCGCGCGGGCTTGCTCGGTCTGCATGGCGGCATGTCTGCGTTGTGGCGCAAGCTGCCGGCCCTGCAGGTGCAGCAGTACACCACGCTGCTCGTGCTCGTCTTCAGCCATCTGCGCTTCAGTGACCACGCAACAGCCCTGGCGGCCGCCGATGCGATCGTGATCCTCGGGGCGAGCTCAGCGCTGATCTTTGGGCTCACCTCTCTGGTGCAGCGCAATCTCGACGGGCTGCTGCGAGCGTCGATGCTGATGCACGGGGGCCTGATGATCGCTGCCACCGGCGCCGCCGGTAAAGGCCATGCCGTCGCAGCGCTGTTCGTCTCGCTGTCGATGACTCTGGCGGTGGTTGGCCTGTGCCTGATGGTGCTCGCACTCGAGGCGCGGGTCGGCAAGGTGACGCTGCTGCGTCCCGGCGGGCGCGCCCGCGCGTTTCCCAGGCTGGCCGCCGCCTTCGGCTTCTTCGGCGCCGCAGGTGTGGGCATGCCGGGGACGGCCGGTTTCATCGCCGACGATTTGATCCTGCATGCGCTGTGGTCGGAGAGTGTTTACGCGACCATCGCAGTCGCACTCGCCAGTGCATTGCTGGCCATTGCGACGCTGCGTGCGATCACCCTGTGTTTCATGGGGCCGCAGACCGGCTCCGTCGCACCGGATCTCCTGCCGGCCGAACGGCTGTTCGCGTTCGGCCTCGTCCTGCTGCTGCTCGTGAGCGGGCTTACCCCGCAACTGGTCGTAGGCGCTGCCGTGGGTCTGTTCGGGAACAACTGAGCAACGCGGCAAGGGATGCCGGCACTTTCGCCTGCCGAGCGGCGGATACTGTCCCGAACGGGCAGACTCTTTTACGGCATGGAGTTGCCGCAGGACGGTGCTTGGCGAAAGAATGCGCCAGGTTGGCTGGCGCGATGCTCGTCTTTGCGCGAAAACGATGATGCCGGTCCGAAGCCCGGCATCCCGTCAGGCAGGGTGGTGGTGGGCGATCAGTTGCTGAAGGGTTCGGCCACGGCCTGCAACACACCGACGCCGAAGTTTGCCGCGCCGGTCACCAGCTGGCCCGCGGCGCGCACGCCGCCCTTTACGCTGCCGGTCACCACACCGACCGGACCGTAGGCGACGGTGTCCTGCCGGATGCCTTCGAACACTTTCACCGGCGACGTGACGGCGTCCACAACGCCACCCGCGGCGCGGTCAACGCCAGCACTGGCGGCAAGCACGGGCTGCGCGCTGAAGGCGCCAAGCACGGTGGCAACGACGATGGCGGCAAAGGTTTTTTTCATTTTTGGCTGACTCCCGAATAAATTGATCGCTTGGGGTGTGTCCGCCAGCGCTATCACATGCGCTGGCATGTCGAGAGGTTTAGCCGAGCGTTTCACCGCCTGCCCGCCGACTGTCTGGAACTGCGATCGACTCGCAGAAACCCGCCATTGCCCCTGCCGTATGCCTCAAGCATCTTGAATGAGCGGCCGATGCGCGGCGATCGGTCTGGAAATCTGTGCACGCATACAGCGGCTGATGGTGAATGTCCGGTCAGCCGGCGGGCACTGTGCACAGCGGCGGCGCCGGGCGTCAGAAGTTGCGTGTGTTGAACGGCGCGTACTGCCCGGAGAGGCAGTCCCGGCTGATGATGATCTTCATCACCTCCGAGCTGCCGGCATAAATGGTCGCGATCCGCGCATCGGTGTACTGGCGGCTGATCGGGTATTCGTCCATGTAGCCCGCGCCACCGTGCATCTGCACGCCGATGTCGGCGGCCTTGATCTGCAGTTCGCTGGTCACCAGTTTGGCTTTCGCGGCATCCACCGCCGTCAGCGCGCCGGCGTTGAATGCGCGCACGCACTGGTCGACATAGCTCTGCGCGATATCGAGTTCGGTGCGCACCTCGGCCAGCCTGAACTGGGTGTTCTGGAAGCTCGCCAGCGGCTTGCCAAAGACTTTCCGGTCCCGTACGTAGACGGCCCCCAGATCCCAGGACAACTGCGCGGCCGCGAGATAGCCGCAGGCGCCGATCAGACGTTCCTCGGCGAGCCCTGTCATCAGGTACTTGAAACCCTGGCCGGCGGTGCCGAGCACATTGGCTTTCGGCACCTTCACGTCGTTGAAGAAGAGTTCGGCCGTGTCCTGCGCCTTTAGCCCCATTTTCTTCAGGTTGCGTCCGCGTTCGAAACCCGGCATGCCGCGTTCGACGAGGAACAGCGTCATGTGATGCGGATCGTTCTGCGGATCGGTCTTTGCCGCCACCACCACCAGATCGGCGTTGATGCCGTTCGAAATATAGGTCTTCGCGCCGTTCAGGAGCCAATTCTCGCCGTGGTCTGCGGCGTGCGTGCGCATGCCGGCGAGATCGCTCCCGGCATCGGGTTCGGTCATGGCAACGGCCAGAATGCACTCGCCCTTCACGCAGCGCGGCAGGAAGCGCGCACACTGTTCCGCGCTGCCAAAGCGTGTCAGATATGGGCCCACCAGGCGGCTGTGCAGCGAGTTGTACCAGTCACCGGCGCGCGCATACTGGGTTTCTTCGAGGATGACCTGCTCGAAGCGGAAGTCGTTGTCGCCCATGCCGCCGTATTGCTCATCCGGCCAGACCATCAGGTAGCCCTGCTCACCGGCTTTCAGGAAGGCCTCGCGATTGACGATGCCCTGCTCACGCCAGCGCTCCATGTGCGGCACGATTTCGGCGGCGAGAAAGCGGCGGTAAGCCGCGCGGAACATGATCTGTTCTTCGGTGAAGTCACGGGGCAGCATGCGGTTGGCCTGCGGGAGCGATGGGTGTGCGGCGAGCATAATCCACGGCCCCGCTTCGCGCACCACCGCGGCACCTGACCGTTGCGGCGCAGGCTCGCGCAGACTCGCGCAGCTTTCGGCCGACGCGCGGAGTCGTTTATTTTGTGCCGTCGGTCGGTGTCGGCGCGTGGCCGGGCCGGCAGGCAAGGCCCGCCCATTCAACTCCAGGTTCAGGGTGTTTCGCATGCTGATTCAGCGCGGCAAGACTTACGAAGAGGTCTACCAGCACTTCCAGTGGCAGATCCCCGGGTTCTACAACATCGCCGACGACGTCTGCGATCGCTGGGCCGGCGACAGTGCGCGCATCGCGCTGCTGTATGAAGACGAACACAAGGCCGTGCAGCGTTTCAGTTTCGGCGACATCCAGCGCCATGCGAACCAGTTCGCCAACGTGCTGCTGGACCTTGGCCTGCAGCGCGGCGATCGCGTCACCCTGTTACTGGCGCAGGATCCCGAAGCCGCCATCGGCCATGTCGCCTGCTGGAAAGCGGGGCTGGTGTCGAACCCGACGTCCGTGCTGTTCGGGCCCGAAGCCATCGCTTATCGCCTGAACGATCTCCGCACCCGCGTGGTGGTGACGGATACGGCCAACTACCCGAAGATTGCCGAACTGCGCGCAAACTGCCCGAGCGTCGAACATGTCTTCGTGGTCGATGGCGAGCCGGCGGGGTCGAAGCACTTCTGGACGAGCATCGACGCGGCCAGCGCTGACTTCGCGAATGTGCGCACGCGCGCCGACGATCCCGCGTGGGTCAGCTACACCTCGGGCACGACCGGCATGCCGAAGGGCTCGGTGCAGCCGCATCGGATGCTGCTGGGCCATATGCCGAGTGTGGAGTTCATGTATGACTTTTTCCCGCAGCCGAACGACGTGCTGTGGTCACCGGCCGACTGGGCGTGGATGGCCGGCCTTACGAATCTGCTGTTTTCCGGCTGGTTCCACGGCGCGACGGTGGTGGCAACGGCCGCGATGAAGGGCTTCCAGCCCGAGGCGGCTTACCGCATTCTCGGCCAGTACGGCGTGACCTGCGCCTTTCTGACGCCGACGGCGCTGAAACTGATGCGGCCCATTCCGAATGCGCGCGAACGTTTCAAGCTGAAGCTGCGCGTGGTGGCCTCGGGCGGTGAAGCCGTGGGGGCCGGGATCTTCGAGTGGGCGCAGCGCGAACTCGGCATCCGCATCAACGAGGTGTACGGGCAGACGGAGTGCAATCTGATCCTCGCCAACAACGGATCAGTGATGCCGATCAAGCCCGGCTCCATGGGCCGCCCGACGCCGGGATCCATCACCGCGATCATCGATGAGCAGGGCCAGATCTGTCCGCCGGGCGTGGAGGGACAGATCGCGTGCCGGCGGCCGCATCCGGTGATGCTGCTCGAGTACCTGCACCGGCCGGATGCGACCCGCGAGAAGTTTCTCGGCGACTGGTTGCTGACCGGCGACATGGGCCACATGGACGAGGACGGCTACTTCTGGTTCCACGGCCGCGGCGACGACGTCATCACCAGTGCCGGTTACCGCATCGGCCCGGGTGAAATCGAGGATGCCCTGTTGAAGCACCCGGCCTGCCGCATCGTGGCGGTGATCGGGGTGCCGGATCCGGTGCGCACCGAGATCATCAAGGCCTTCATCATCCTGAATGATGGCTTCGAGCCATCGACCACGCTGGCCGACGAATTGAAGCTCTCGGTGCATACGCGTCTCGCAAAGCACGAGATGCCGCGGCTCATCGAATTCGTCAGTTCACTGCCGATGACCACCACCGGCAAGATCATGCGGCGAGTGTTGCGGCTGGCCGAAGCGGAGAAGCTGCGCAAGACCTGAAGCTCAAGTTGGTGCGCGGCAGGTTTCGACCTGCTGCGACTGCCAGGCGCTGTGGCCTGCGCGACACCGGGCGAACCCGTCTGTGCGCCAGGTTTGCGCTGCGATGCGGCCACTCGCTGGCCAGGCACTGGCGTTCGCCGACGGGCTGCGGCACGATAGGGGTTGGATAACAAACCTCGGGGAGAAAAGCATGTTTTCGCACCTCATGGTCGGCAGCAACGATATTGCGCGCTCGAAGAAGTTTTACGACGCCCTGCTCGGCGCGCTCGGCGCGAAGCCGGCAACCACGGACGACAAAGGGCGCCTGATCTATATGCACAACGATGGCCTGTTCCTGGTCACGCCGCCAATCAACGGCCAGCCCGCGACAGGCGCGAACGGCGGCACGATCGGTTTCGCCTGTGCCACCTCCGCCCAGGCCGACGCGTGGCATGCAGCCGGCGTCGCGAACGGCGGCGCCACCTGCGAGGATCCGCCGGGTGTGCGCGAGGGCGGCTTCGGTAAACTTTACCTTGCCTACGTCCGCGATCCGGACGGCAACAAGCTCTGCGCGCTGCATCGCGTCGGCGCCTGAGCCTAGCCTGGATGCGGGGCGGCGATGCGCCGCCCCGTGACCACAGTCGACGGGGACCCTGCGCTGGCAATCCCCGGCGGCCGGTAGTCACACCTTCAGCTTGGCGTGAGACCTGAAGCCAGCGTACGGTGGGTGCTACAGGATCCCGCGCCGCTTCAAAAAGCCCAGACAGGCCTCGGCCAGGCGTTCTGGCTGCTCCATCATGATCAGATGCCCCATGCCTTTGGCGATGCCGCCCTCGGCGAGGCCGTTCGGGATGGCCGCGATGGTGTCGAGCACGTCTTGATCGGGGATGTGGTAGTCCGCTTCGCCCTTGAAGAAGAACATCGGGACTTTGATCTGGTGCAGGAAGGGTCGCACGTCGTGATCGTTCCAGGCGTCCATGTCGGCGACGCAGGTCGCGTGGTAGGTCGCGCGATGCTGCCACTTCGATTCGATGACCTTGCGCTCCTCGCAGGGGTAGAACATCGCCGCCGTCGACGCGTTGTCGATCAGCGCCGCAAAGCCGGGAAAGCTGTGCGGATCGCTGTAGCCCGAGAGGAAGGAAATCGAACCCGTCTTCGCCGCTGATTCAAAGGGCATGCCGGCGCGGATACCGTCCGGATGATGGCAGGCCAGCTGCATCGTCATGTCGCCACCGATGCCGCTGCCGCAGACCACCGGCTTCTCGCCGGGGCACACGACCTGGCTGAAATGCCACACCCATTCCGCGTAGTCGCGCATCTTGCGATACGGCTGCCAGTTCACCGGATAGGACTTCGCATGGCCCGGCAGATCCGGCGCGATCACCCGCATGCCCGCGGCCGCCATGAGCGGCATGAAGTACTGCCACTGCAGCGAGCAGGCCCAGCCCATGTGCAGGCAGATCAGCGCAATTCCTGTGCCGCATTCATCGTAGTAGGCGCGCGTGCCGTTGACGACAGCGTAACGACCGACAATCTCGTGAGTCATCGTTGTGCCCCCTTCAGCCGAGTTTCAGGTCGCGCACGATGCACAGCATCAGATGCGTCGATTCGTACAGGCGGTTGGCCTCAAGCAGATTGCCGTCGACCGCAATCTCCCCGCGGTCGAGCAGGTGCCCCAGCGCGCGGCTGCCGTCGCGCAGGTGCTGCCAGGTATCGAGCGGCGCGCTGATCGAGTAATCCCAGCCGAGCGGGTTCGCCATCGGGAAATACACCATGTGGTCGATGACCTTGCCGCCGTAGAGCTTCAGCCAGTAGCCCGCGTCGCCGAAGCGCAGCAGAACCTTCACGTCCGACCAGCGACTCGCGGCGTTGAAAGCCGCATCGCCGTTGAGCGTCGCCACCAGACGCTCGATGAATTCGATGCTCGCGAACTGCATGACATCCTCCCCCTGAAAGCGCCGGCGCCTGGACGGACCGGCTTGACGTAGTCGAGACCGACACTGTGCACGATTTGTCACCCACGCAACCACGATGATGAGCGCGCGGAGAGGGCGTCTTGCAATGCTGCACGACGGCATCAGTGCATCCTGGCGCGTCGTGAATAACCGCGGCTCCCACCGCGCAGCACCGCCGACCACGCCGGATGTCACCGCCAGTTCAGCGCACCGTCAGACCTGCGTAGTCGCCCTTCGCCCGCCACTGCCCGAGCATCTCGTAGAAGCGCAGGCTGCCTTCGGGATAATGCCCCTGCAGGAAGCCGTCGCTGTTGGCTTTGGCGTTGCCTTCGGCGTTGTAGTAGCCCGGCGTGCAGTTCGCGAGGTAGTCGCTCATCGCGTTGGGTGCCATCACAAGTGCGAGGTAATCCTCTTCGGCCTGCTGCGTCGGTTCCAGCGCCTGGTAACCGCGGGCTTTCGCATCCGAGAACACGGCGGCCAGATGCTGGGCCTGCTTGTCGAGCTGATACGTGAAGTTCGGCGTGTAGCCGGTCTGCGTGAAGCCCATGTGATGCAGGTTCGGGAAACCGTGGCTCATAAGGCCGTGGTAGGTGCGCATGCCTGCCGCCCAGTGCGCGCTGAGCGTGCGGCCGTCGCGCCCGATGATCTCGAGTTCGGCCTGGTGTGTGTAGGTCGCCCGGCTGACCTCGAAGCCGGTCGCGAAGATCAGGCAGTCGAGTGCGTACTCGACGCCGTCGATCACAAGCCCCTGTTCAGTGAGGCGCTCGACGCCTTTGCCGCCGGTGTCGACGAGCGTGACATTCGGGCGGTTGAAGGTCGGCAGGTACTCATCGTTGAAGCACGGCCGTTTGCACCACGGCCGGTACCAGTGCTTGAGCGCTTCAGCCGTCTTCGCATCCTTGACGATATCGTTGCAGCGCGCGCGCACGCGGTTGTCGTGCAGGTAATCGAGGATTTCGCCGAGCTGCTTGATCTCGGCATCTGTCAGATTGGGCGCGCCGGTGCTGTCCAGCAGTTCGCCTAGCGACTTGAAGAGTTCGGTCCAGCCGTCGTTGACGAGATCTTCGTCGACGGCCGCGCCGACGAGCAGCTTCGTGAAGTTGTCGTTGCGGTCCTGCTGCCAGCCTTTCTTCAGCGACCGGTACCACGTCGGATCTGTCGCGCGGTTGCGCCGCTCATCGACCGACGAAGGGGTGCGCTGGAACACATAGAGGTGGCCAGCCGCGGCACCGAGGTGCGGGATGGCCTGGATGGCAGTCGCGCCGGTGCCGATGATGCCAACCCGCTTATCACCGAGCCGGTCGAGCTTGCCGACCGTAGAACCGCCGGTGTAGTCGTAGTCCCAGCGGCTGGTGTGGAAGGTGTGGCCCTTGAAATCGCGCACGCCGGGGATGCCGGGCAGCTTTGGCCGGTTCAGCGAACCACTCGAGACCACGACGTGCCGCGCGCGGATCACGTCACCGCGGTCGGTGGTGACGTGCCAGCGCGCATCGGCATCGGCCCAGCGCAGTTCGCGGATCCGGGTCTGGAAGAAGGCGCGCGAGTACAAATCAAAATGATGGCCGATGCGTTGCGCGTGGGCGAAGATTTCCGGCTGCAAGGAATACTTCAGCGACGGCATATAGCCGGTTTCATCGAGCAGCGGCAGATAGATGTAGGACTCGACATCGCACTGCGCGCCCGGATAGCGGTTCCAGTACCAAGTGCCGCCGAAGTCGCCGGCGCGCTCGATGATGCGGAAGTCGCAGATTCCAGCTTGCTCGAGACGCGCGGCGATCAGCATGCCGCCGAAGCCGCCGCCGAGCACCGCCACTTCCACCGTGTCCTGCACGGACGCGCGCTCAATCGGCGCGCTGATGTGCGGGTCGTCGTTGTAGCGCTGCATATCGCCGTCGATGTTCTGGTACTGCGCCGCGCCGTCCGGGCGCAGGCGCCGGTCGCGTTCGTGGTCGTATTTGCGGCGCATCTCGGCCGGGTCGAACCCGAGCTCTGCGGCGCTCGGGATATGAAGCTTACCGTCTTTGACGAACTGCTGGGGCTTGTTCATGGACTGTCTCCTTCGGCGAGCCGCGTGACGTGACGGCGGTGAGGGCCTGGCGTGCCGCCTGGCGCACGGGGTTGGCAGGGGCGTGCTGTCAGCCGGGGCGCAGCGCGCGCTGACGTCTCGCGGTGGCCGTTGGCCGTGGGTGACGACGCCTGGCGTGCCTGGCTCGGACCACCGTGCCAGGCGCAGATCTTACCGCCTTGCGTCAGCCCGGACAGTGTCGCTCCCGGAATCTGGACAGCTGAGCGCTGCGGTGCCACGCGGACAATGGGCGCTGGAATCCCGCGTCACGCGCGCCCGAGGAGCGCCAGATACTCCTGCAGGTTGCCCTGATTCACGTATTGGCTGAATGGATCGCGGGTTGCGTCCGACTGCCATTCATATTCCGTCATCACGGCGACCTGTTCGGCGTGTGGGCGGCCGTACAACTTCGAGATCACACCGAGTGCCATGTCGGTGCCGGCAGAGACGCCGGACGAAGTCACGAACTTGCCATCCTCGACCCAGCGCGCCTGTTCAACCCACTGGACTTTGTCGCTCTGTGCGGTGGCGAGGCTGAAGAACAGCTTGTTCGATGTCGCGCGACGTCCGTCGAGCAGGCCGGCCCTGGCCAGCATCGCCGAACCGGAACACACCGACATCACGGTCTCGGCAGTCGCGGACTGACGGCGCAGAAAGTCGAGCATCACGGGATTGCCGAGTTGTTCCATCGTGCCGATGCCGCCGGGCACCAGGATGAGATCGAGCGCCGGTGCGTGCGCGAAGTCGAACTCGGCGAGCGTGCTGGGCCCCTGCACCGATTTCACCGCCCCGGTGTGTTCGGCGATGGTCACGATCTGTAGTCCCTGCCCGGTGCTGCCGAACATCTCCAGCGGCCCGTAAAAATCGAGCAGTTCGAAATCCGGATACAGAATGGCGCCGAGCGTGCGTGGTTTGGGGGCGACGGTCATCTGGCAGGCTCCTGTCGAACGCGAAGGGGGATGAGCAGTATGGCCGATTGTGTGGCGTTGCGGGTCGGGGGCGAACAAGCGACGGCGTGCCGGAATCCTGCGCGCTGCATGCATGCTGCGGCGCGACTTCGCCATCGGACAGGCGATGATCGGGCGTGCTTTTCGCAACCATTCATCGATACTGCCAGGCATGCGGTCAAATCGCACCGTGACTGGCAGCACGCGTTTTCAACGAACATTTTGATGAGGTGAAGAGATGAGCGGGTTGTCGCTGCGCAAAGCTTATGCCGACTGTACAGGTGGGCAGATTCATTATCGCTACCTCAGGGGGCCTGCGACGGGCGGCGGCGCGCCACTCGTGCTGTTTCAGCAGACGACCTCAAGAAGGACCACCTGATCGCCGAGGACAGCAAACCCGCAGACGCGGCCGCAGCTTCGCTGCGCCTGAGAACTCGGCTCGCCGTGGCAGCGTGCGCGCCGGGGCTGGCCTGCGCACGCCAGCTGGCACTGAGTGAGCGCATGCCGCAGCACCCTGCGCACCGTCTCCGCAACAGCGCGTCCCCCGGCGCGCGCCAAACTCGTCCGCAAGATTCTCGCTTGCGCTCGCACGGCTCAAGACAGCGCGAGCCCTCCATGCCGGTGTCTGCCCCTATCGATGGTTAACCCGGGTGCCGGCTGCGCCCGGTCGGTAAACGCGAATGAAGCGGTCGGTGTTTCCTGCTTATCGTGACACCGCGACTGCGCGACGCTGCCGTGCAAGCAATCATGGGCATTGTCATGCGCATCAGATTCATTCTTGCCTACGTCGATACACGACAGCTGCCACCGGAGACCGCGCTCGACACCATGCTCGGCGGTCTGGCGCGTCTTGCGCTCTTGCATGACGCGCGACTCATCCTGTGCGACGTGCTGGAGCAGGCGTCGCGCGCGGCGCGCGTATCACCGACACACCAGCGTCTTTTCGAGCTGAGAGAGCGCTATGCGACGGAGATACTGCAGCGTCTCGCCGCCAGAATCGGCCATCAGATAGAATGTCAAACCCTCATCCTGCACGGCGATCCCTTTCTGATGCTGACGCGCTACGTGATGCGGCGAGGTGTCGATCTCGTGGTGTGCGCTTCCAATCGGGAGAGCCGTGGCAGGCAGGTCGCGACCGCCAGCCATCTTCTGCGCAAATGTCCTGCCGCGGTCTGGCTGATGGGGCCGCGCTGGCAGGCGCATTGGACGAACATCGTGGTGGCGGTGGATCGAGATATTTTTGATGCATCAGAACTGCCGCGAAGCATGGCGTCACGACTTGTCGAGGCGGCAGTCGCCATCGCGCGTAGCGGCGCGGCCACGATCAGGCTGGTGCATGCGTGGGAAGTCTATGGCGCAGAGTGGTTCGATGATCCGGCTGCCAAATTGGAACGCGAGGAGATTGATCGCTACATCGATGCTCAACGCTACAGTCATACATTGTGGCTGGAAATGTTGCATGACTACCTGCGTGAACAGCTCGCCGCCGTCGGGGGCAGCCATATTCAGTCAGAAGCGCTGCTGCTCGAAGGGGCTGCGGCGGACATCATCCCGCACTGGTTGCAGCAGGATGAACCGGATCTTCTCGTCATGGGCACCCTGGGATCGAGCGGCACGCCGGGCCTGTTCATTGGCAACACAGCTGAGACGATCGCCTCGCGCGCCACCGTGCCACTGCTTGCCTTGAAGCCACCTGGCTTTCGCTCACCGGTTGGCGCTGGCGGCTAGCCGGGTGACGTTGCGCCGCACGGCGCCCACGATGTCCGGATACGAGTGTCGCCTCGCGATGAGATCCGGCCGCCCGGCGACTTCGAAAACCCCGGTCCAGCAGCCTGCAACGGAGAGCAAGATGGAACACAGCAAGGTGAACACGGCAGGTAAATGCCCGGTGATGCATGGCGGAGCCACATCGACCGGAACCTCGAATATGGCCTGGTGGCCCAAGGCGCTGAACCTCGACATCCTGCATCAGCACGACACCAAGACCAATCCGCTGGGCGAGGGCTTTGACTATCGTGAAGCCCTGAAGAAACTCGATGTCGCGGCACTCAAGCAGGACTTGCACGCGCTGATGACGGACAGCCAGGCCTGGTGGCCGGCGGACTGGGGCCATTACGGCGGGCTGATGATCCGCATGGCCTGGCACGCGGCCGGCACCTACCGCATCGCCGATGGCCGCGGCGGCGCCGGCACGGGTAACCAGCGTTTCGCGCCGAACAGCGCGTGGCCGGACAACGTGAATCTGGACAAGGCGCGACGTCTGCTCTGGCCCGTCAAGAAAAAGTACGGCAACAGCATCAGCTGGGCCGATCTGGTCGTGCTTGCCGGCACCATTGCCTATATGACTCGATGGGTTTGAAGACCTTCGGATTCGCGTTCGGCCGTAAGGACATCTGGCATCCGGAGAAGGACACCTACTGGGGTTCGGAACAGGAATGGCTGGGCTCCACCCGCTATGACGGCGAGAACCGGGAGTCCCTCGAGAACCCGCTGGCCGCCGTGCAGATGGGCCTCATCTACGTCAATCCGGAAGGGGTCAATGGCAAGCCGGATCCGCTGAAGACAGCCCGCGACGTGCGGCTGACCTTTGCGCGCATGGCCATGAACGATGAAGAAACCGTGGCCCTGACCGCGGGCGGTCACACGGTGGGCAAATGCCACGGCAATGGCGACGCCAAGCTGCTGGGCCCGGATCCCGAAGCCGCCGACGTCGATGGGCAGGGGCTCGGCTGGATCAACAAAACCACGCGTGGCGTTGGCCGCAATACGGTGACCAGTGGCATCGAGGGGGCATGGACGACTCACCCCACGCAGTGGGACAACGGCTATTTCGACCTGCTCCTTGGGTACGATTGGTGGCTGCACAAGTCTCCGGCGGGGGCATGGCAGTGGGAGCCGGTCAATATCAGGGAGGAAGACATGCCGGTAGATGTCGAAGATCCCTCGATTCGCCTCAAGCCGATCATGACCGACGCCGACATGGCGATGAAGTTCGACCCGGCATATCGCAAGATTGCGGAGCGGTTTCACCAGGACCCGGCCTACTTCTCGGCAGTCTTCGCCCGCGCCTGGTTCAAGCTGACTCACCGCGACATGGGTCCGAAAGCACGTTACCTCGGCCCTGATGTACCGCATGAAGATCTGATCTGGCAGGACCCGGTGCCCGCAGGCCGCACCGATTACGACGTAGCGGCGGTCAAGGCGAAAATCGCGGCCAGCGGCCTCAGCATCAGCGATAGGGTGGCGACAGCCTAGGACAGTGCCCGCACCTTCCGGGGTTCGGACATGCGCGGCGGCGCCAACGGTGCACGCATTCGCCTCGCGCCGCAGAAGGACTGGGAGGGCAACGAGCCGACTCGCCTGGGCAGGGTGCTGGCCGTCCTCGCAGGCATCGCGGCCACAAGCGGTGCCAGTGTGGCCGATGTCATTGTGCTGGCCGGTAACGTGGGGGTTGAGCAGGCGGCGTCAAGCTCACCGTTCCCTTCACGCCGGGGCGTGGCGATGCCACGCCGGAGATGACGGACGCCGATTCCTTCGACGTCCTGGAGCCGGTGCACGACGGATACCGCAACTGGCTCAAGCAGGATTATGTTGTCAGCGCCGAAGAGTTGATGCTCGACCGCACGCAACTGATGGGGCTGACCGCCCATGAGATGACGGCACTGGTGGGCGGCATGCGCGTGCTGGGCACGAACCACGGTGGCAGCCGACACGGTGTGTTCACCGCTCGCGTGGGTGCGCTGACCAATGACTTCTTCGTCAACCTGACGGACATGGCCTACACGTGGCAGTCGGCCGGCAAGAACCTGTATGAAATCCGTGATCGCAAGACCGGCGCAGTGAAGTGGACGGCAACCCGGATAGATCTCGTGTTCGGCTCGAACGCCATGCTTCGCGCCTACGCCGAAGTCTATGCACAGGATGACAACAGGGAGAAGTTCGTACAGGACTTCGTGGCTGCCTGGGCGAAGGTCATGCACGCGGACCGCTTCGATCTGGGCTGACGCGCAGCACCCACCCTCGCGCCGCGATGATGAGCGGCGCGGGGATTCCCTGATTTTCACGCGACCCCTGGCGAGATCGTCTGGGCACTACTGCCGGCATGCTCGCCGCCGTCGTGTTGTGACCGGCCGGGTGCGCGACTCGTTCAGGAGCAGCCGAATGTAAAGATCATGTCGACCAGGGTCCTTACTGTCGGCGTCCGATCGAAGCACCGCGCTGCAAGGCTGACAAAATCATGCTGATCCAGTTCGGTGCAATCATGCGCGCTGGACAACCGCCGACGCATCTGCAAACGACATTTTCGCTTGCGACATTTTTTGGCGTGGGCGTTCGGTCAACACCTCGGGCAGTCGGACAGCGCCGCTAGATCTCCCGGCGTCACGGATTCACGCGCGGGATCGGCGTCCATTGCGCTGCATGGGAGTTCAATCCTGAAGCACGAGTCGTTCATCGGTTACCGCAGCGGCGGCCGGCGTAAGAGAACGCCGCGTGCGAGTGCCATTCCCGTAATCCGCCGTGTCAAGGCAGCGAGCGCGCCCGCGCATCGGATGTTCCGATGCTTCGCGCACGTTTTCGTGCCGTAAACACGCGGAACTCGATCGTGATGGGGGTATCCCACTACACGTGCGTCGCCTGTTAGATCGTCATGCGACAGATAGCCAACCGGTTTGCGCTTGCGCGCAGCCCAGCGGTGTCGTGAATGACACCGGATTGTCCCAATCAAGGAGAGTTTCAGAATGAAGAACAGCATCATCGCGGCCTCACTGGCTGCCGTCGTCACCGTTCCGGTTCACGCAGAGAATGGATATCTGCGCGGTTTCGGTGGTTACACCGCCCTTGATGACCTCAAGTTTCAGACCGGCCTCGGCCCCGTGCAAAGTGACATGGACGATGGCTTCAATATTGGCGTCGCAGCCGGCCTCGAAACGGCCCTGATGCGCTACCTCACGCCGTCCGATCAGGTCGGCGCGCGCATCGAGGTGGAGTATGCGTATCGCGAAAACGATGTCGAGACGCACCGTATCGGTGGCGCCCGACTGCTGCCGAGTACCGGCGGGGTCAACGCTCACACCGTCATGTCGAATCTGCTGATCGATTTCAACCGGCAGAGCCCGCTGACGTTCTATGCGGGCGGCGGTCTCGGTGTCGCCTTCGTCAACGCCGACCAGTTTAGCGCCGCCGGCATCAACGTGTTCGACGATGACGACACTACCCTGGCCTGGCAGGGCATCGCTGGCACCGAATACAAGATCAACCAGCGCTGGTCAGTGTTCGGCGAATACCGCTATCTCGGCATGACCGATCCGGAGGTCACCCTGTTTCCGGCCGCAGGTGGCGTGACGCGCGACCTCGGTTTCGACGCGCACAACGTCGGCGGGGGCATTCGCTACCGCTTCTGAATGCGCTCATGGCCCCGGGCGCTCACGCGCCCGGGACTCTGACTGGCTGGTGAAAAACGGCTACGACCACCGCCTGCGGCGTTGCAGGCCCGCCTGCGGTGCTCATTTATAGAACGCGAATGCGGTCCGGTCTGGATTAAAATGAAACGGCGAACTCAGGGCTTGCCGCGCGCGTCGCTGCCGTAGCGTGCGAGCTTGCGGTACAACGTGCTGCGCGCTATGCCGAGGCGTCGCGCGGTGAGCGACATGTTGCCGTCTTCGGCGACAGCCGCGAGGATGACAGCGCGCTCGCTGTCGCCAGTGGCCGCTGCCGGTGCGCGCGAATCAGGGCGCAGCTCGCGCCGCTTGAGCAGGAATTCCCCGGGCAAATCGTGCACCGTGAGCGCTGGCCCTTCGCTCAGGATGTACATGCTCTCGACGAGGCCGAACAGTTCGCGGACGTTGCCCGGCCAGCCGTACTGCGTCAGCACTTCGACGAGTTCGGCGGACACCCCTTTTGCACCGAGTCCGTACACGCCCTGCAACTGCTGCAGGAAGCGTTCGACGAGCAGGCCGACATCCGCGCGTCGATCGCGTAGCGCCGGCAGGCTCAGCAAGAACACTTTCAGGCGGAAGTAGAGATCGGCGCGGAAGCGGCCGCCGTCGATTTCCTGCTCGAGGTCGCGGTGGCTGGCGGTGATGATGCGCACATGCACCGTGCGCTCGATGTTGCCGCCGACGCGCACGATGAGTTGGTCCTGCAGCACACGCAGCAGGTGCACTTGGACGTCGAGTGGCAGCTCGCCGATCTCGTCGAGGAACAAGGTGCCGCCGTTGGCGAGTTCGAACTTGCCGACGCGGCCTTTGTTCGATGCCCCCGTGAAGGCGCCGGGCTCGTAGCCGAGCAGTTCGCTCGCGGCGAGCGCTTGCGTCAGCGTGCCGCAGTTGACGGCGACGAAGGGGCCGGCCGACACGCTGGAGCAGAGATGTATCGCGCGCGCAAAAAGCTCCTTGCCCGTGCCGGTCTCGCCGTGCAGCAGCACGGGTGCGTTTGCGCGCGCCATGCGCTCGGCGCGACCCATCAGGTCGAACAGATGCGGGTCCTGGGTCGCGATGGCATGGAAGGCCGGATGGAAGCGCCGTGCGGAGCGGGCTGCGGGGTCGCCGTTGCCCGGCGCGGCGCGCGCATCATTTGCGGCAATCGTGACGACGCCGCCGTGCCACTCGGGCGCGTCGGCCGGCGTCGGATCGCCACCGGTTCGGTAGGGCACCGTCGCCATGATCGTCACCGGCGCCTCGGCCGCGACGACGGGCAAGCCGTCCGCGATGTCGAAGCGAGTGGGCAGGGATGCGCAGATCGTCTGCGCCGTGTCGTTGGCCGTGATCACGTGGCCTCTGCCATCGACGAGCAGGCTCGGCCGATGCTGCCACGGCACGCCGGGCGTTCGATACCACTGCAGCAGGCGCACCGTGCGCGCCAGTTCCTGCGCATGCAACGTGTGCTCGACCTGGTGGCCCGCCGTCACCGCCAGCGCCAGCGAATGGTGATCGCTGAGGCCGCCCATGCTCGTGATGTCGACGAGGCCGAGCAGCGTGCCGTCGCTGAGGCGCCTGACGGGGGTTGCCGCGCAGTCCCAGACCTTGCCGGTCTCGCAGTAGTGCTCGGTAGAATGCACGATCACGGGGTGGCCCAGCACGGCGGCGGTGCCGAGCGCGTTGGTGCCGCTTGACGCTTCGCCCCAGTCGTAGCCGGGCGCCGTGCCGCGTGCGGCGGCTGCGGCGACGAGGGCCGGATTGCCCTGCACGTCGATCACCACGCCGTGTGGATCGGCGACCACGAACACCACCTCGCTCGCCCCCAGCGTCGGCGACAGCAGTGCCCAGGTGTTGGCGGCCGCGGTGAGCAGTGCGCGATTGGTCTGCAGCAGCGCCTCGATGCGGGCGGCGTCGCCGATGCACGGCGGGCATTGCCGCGCGGGGTCGACGCCCGCCTGACGACAGCGCTGCCAGGAGTCGAGGATCGGCGCGCGCACGGCGCTTGCAGCGACGGGCTCGCCGGCGACGAAGCGCTGCCACGCCTCGGCGACGCGGGGACTGTCGAAGGTGTCTGCCAGATTCGCCACCGTGCCGGTTTTGCGCATGATTCTCAGCTGTCTCAGGCCACTGTCTCGTGGGACACCCGGATGATACACACGGACGGATCGTGGGACAGTTCGCCTTTGTCGACGCCTCTTCGTGCTGCGCTTGCAGCATTGAATAAGTAGCTGTTTGCGCGAGCCTTGCCGCCGCCTTTCTCAGCATGCCGCGACTGGCACGGATGCTGCTCTCCCCTGCAGGGACCACGACAAAACCGCCAACCGGGGAGCACGCCAATGACACAGCCGACATCTCAGGCCGCGCCTGACGCCATCACCACCGACTTCGACGCCGTCGTCGTTGGCGCGGGCTTCGGTGGACTCTACATGCTGCGCAAACTGCGCGATGAACTCGGCCTCACGGTGCGCGGTTTCGAGCGCGCGACCGGCGTTGGTGGCACCTGGTACTGGAATCGCTATCCCGGTGCGCTGTCGGACACTGAAACATATTTGTACTGCTATTCCTTCGACAAGACGTTGCTGCAGGACTGGCAGTGGGACACGCGCTACGTCACGCAGCCACAGATTCTGTCGTATCTCGAGCACGTCGCCGAGCGCTACGATCTGCGTCGCGACATCCAGTTCGAGACCGGTGTCGAGGCGGCGCACTTCGACGAAGTCGCCGGGCGCTGGCGCATCCGCACCGATCGCGGCGAGCTTTGCAGCGCGAAATACCTCGTCACCGCGCTCGGCCTGCTGTCGGCGACCAACTTGCCGGACATCGCCGGCCTCGAGCGCTTCACCGGCGAGCGCTATCACACCGGCGCATGGCCGGCGAATGTCGAGCTGGCCAACAAGCGCGTCGGCGTGATCGGCACGGGTTCGACCGGGCTGCAGGTGATCACGGCGATTGCGCCGGAGGTCGCGCAACTGACGGTGTTCCAGCGCTCGGCGCAGTACAGCGTACCGGTCGGCAATGGTAGGGTGCCGCCGGATCAGGTCGACGCGATCAAGCGTGACTACGACGCAATCTGGGCGCGCGCGAAGCGCTCCATGGTGGCGTTCGGATTCGAGGAAAGCACGGTGCCGGCCATGAGCGTGACGAACGACCAGCGGCAGGCGGTGTTCCAGCGCGCCTGGGACGCGGGCGGCGGCTTCCGCTATATGTTCGGTACCTTCGGCGACATTGCGACCAACCCCGCAGCCAACGAAACAGCGGCCGCCTTCGTGCGCGACAAGATCGCCGACATCGTCAACGACCCTGAAACCGCGCGCAAGCTGACGCCGCGCGGCGTGTACGCCAAGCGCCCGCTCTGCGACAGCGGCTACTACGCGACCTTCAACCGGCCGAACGTGTCGCTGGTCGATCTGAAGGAAACGCCGATCCGCGAAATCACTGCCGGCGGCGTGGTCACGGCCGACGGCGTCGAGCATGCGCTTGATGTGCTGATCTTCGCGACCGGCTTCGATGCGGTCGACGGCAACTACGTCAAGATCGATCTGCGCGGCCGCGGCGGGAAGTCCATCCGCGACCAGTGGCAGCGCGGCCCGACGAGCTACCTCGGCATGACCACGGCCGGCTTCCCGAACATGTTCATGATTCTCGGCCCGAACGGCCCGTTCACGAACCTGCCGCCGAGCATCGAGACCCAGGTCGAATGGATCTCCGACTGCGTGAAGCATGCCGAGCAGCGCGGTGCGCAGAGCATCGAAGCAACCGCCGACGCCGAAAGGGCCTGGACCACCACCTGCACCGACATCGCCGCGCAAACCCTGTTCGCCCAGGGTGACAGCTGGATCTTCGGCGCGAACATCCCCGGCAAGCCGAACACCGTGATGTTCTACATGGCGGGGCTCGGCGCCTACCGCGAGGTGTTGGGCGGGGTGGTAGAGGGTGACTATCGCGGCTTCGAAGTGCGCTCCCCTGTGAGCGCGAATCACGAGCGTGTAGCGGCGGCGGACTGACCGGCGGCTGCCCATGTCGCCCGAATTGTAGGTTCGCAGCTTGGCGGGACACTTGGGCACTCGGGGCACGCGGGGCACATTGAGTTGACTGCAGCGCGTGGCGGGCTGTGACTTTCGCGGTCGCTTCGACATGACCTCTACCCGGGCCGGCGACCTCGGTATGGTCTGTTATGTGTCGACTTTCGCCGGGCGGGCCCAGTGTTCGGCAGCCAGGCTGGGGGAGGTCACGGCTGTACTAAGCAGCGACGACCGTCCGCAAGGCGACCTCCCACGAGTCCGAATCGTGACGAGCGGATTCGGTACGCTGAACAGGCGGCGTTTCAGCGGTCCTGCGGCGCGTCCGTCTCATCCCGGTACGTAGCCGCAATCTGCAGTATCTCGTCTTCGATCGCGAAAAACGCGTCCAGAACGACCGGATCGAAGGCCGCGCCTCGTTGCTCCCTCATCAGGCGCGTCGACTCTTCGTGAGAGAACGGTGCCTTGTAACAACGGCGACTGATGAGGGCGTCGTAGACATCCGCTACCGCCATGATGCGTCCCGAGAGTGGAATGTTCTCGCCCGCGAGGCCGAGCGGGTAACCGGATCCGTCCCACTTTTCGTGATGAGTGGCCGCAATTTCTCCAGCAAGCACCAGAAAGTTCTCGCCGTCTATCAAGCGCTCGGTGCTGGATACGATACTTCGTCCGAAGTCGGCATGCCGCTTCATGAGCATGAACTCTTCGTCGGTCAGCTTGCCTGGCTTGAGCAGGATGTGATCGGGCACGCCCACCTTCCCGATGTCATGCAGGGGGGCGGATGCAAACAGGAGGTCGATGTACGTCGGCGTCAGGGTCCCGGTGTGCTGACCGGATCGCCACAGTTCCATCGCAATGGCTCTCACATAATGCTGCGTGCGCTTGATGTGCGCGCCAGTTTCCGGATCGCGGGTTTCCGCGACGGCGGCCATCGATTCGATGGTCACTTGCCGCGCGTTTTCCGTCTGCTTGAACCACGCGTAAGCCCGGCGCCTTTCGATGGCGTAGCGCGCCATCGAAAACGACGTGAACAAAGCAGCCACCACCACGAGAGGGGCGCTCGGCGGTATGAGCATGCTGAACATCCCAAAGAGTAGTGTGGCGCCAGAAACGAGTGCCCCTGCTATCACGGCGGTCCCGATCAGCATGGTCCAGGCGCTTCGTGCGGCCACGAAGACCCCGCCCATCAGGATCCCGGTCAAGATGCACACGCCGGCTATGAATGGCATTCCCCACACGGGCGCACGCACCACCCGTCCGGCCAGTATGTTCTCTGCCATGGCGGCTTGCACCTTGAGCCCGGGAAACAGGGGATCAACAGCGGTTTTGTGCAGATCGTTGAGGCCAGCGGCAGAGGTGCCCACGAATACGACTTTGCCGGCAAGGTCCGTATCGTCAATCGCCCCGTTGATTACGTCACGGGCAGAGACAGTGGGGTAACGGTCTGGCGGCCCATTGAACTGCAATACGGCTGCGCCGACCGCATCAATGGGCACCCGCCTGTTGCCGAATTCGATGAACGGCCCTTCCCGGCTCGTCGAAACCGTCGCCCGTGAGACGCCCATTGCTCGCATCACGGTGGCCAGGGCGAGATTCGGATGCAGCACGTCGTGGTGACCAATCAACAACGGAGCGCGGCGAAGTGCGCCATCGGCATCCATCTGATTGTTGATGAACCCCCGGAAGCGTGCCTGGGACGCAATCGTCGGCGTGTTCATCAGTAAGCCAGGGGCAACGGGTACCTGCAGATCTCCGGTCAGATCCGCTATGTGTAGCGTTGGCGAGTCATATGGTGAAGCTTCCGTTGTGTGATCGAAGTAGAAGTAGTCGGCGACGACGGCCCCGGTCTCGCCGAGCACGTAACCGAGAAAGCCATCGTTGTCTGCAAGTCCGGCGGGGGCGCCGCTGAACTCGATATCAACGCCAAAGTCACGTTTGAAGGATTGCTGAATCCCGACCAGGGAAGTGCGATCGGGTTCCGCGAACAGCACGTCGACGCCGATGGCGGCGGGCTTTCGGGCCGCGATACTCTGGATCAGAGCGGCAATCCGATAACGCGGCCACGGCCATTGGCCAATGGCTGCCAGACTGACGTCGTCGATGTCGACGACCACCGTGTGACGCGCCGGTGTACCCGGCGCGGTCGACACCAGCACCGTGTCGAGAAACAGATGGTCCCATCGCGCGAGCCAATCGTGCCGCTGC
>Ga0163144_10001502_pt1 | contig 54987 bp, 38 predicted proteins | sample OliLak19BULKMAT1_FD_123175 | JGI IMG/M metagenome (GOLD analysis project Ga0163144, IMG submission 123175) | Freshwater microbial mat bacterial communities from Lake Vanda, McMurdo Dry Valleys, Antarctica - Oligotrophic Lake LV.19.BULKMAT1 | ecosystem: Environmental > Aquatic > Freshwater >... | reverse complement strand
AGCCTTCAGCGTCGTCGTCTTGCCCGCTCCGTTTGGTCCCACGAATCCATGCAGCGTCTGAGGCATCACGCAGAACGTGACCTGACTGAGCGCCTGATGGCCTTTGAAGGCATGGGACAGATTGGTGACTGAGATCGCCGGAACCGTGTCACGAGTGATTTCGGGCATGGGAGACACTTCGCCTGGACTGGGATTCGAAAAACCATGGCAAAACGGATTGTCATACTGTTGTCCCGCCGCTCCGTCGGCGGGGATTGTCGTTCTGTATTGCTTTAGAACGAGAGTTCCAGCCGGCGGAGCGGCTGGTCAGCAGTAACGGTGGGCCGTCGCTGCGCTTGTCCCATCCTACGATGTTACGGATTGGTTGCAGCCTCCCCGGAAACGGCAGCTTCCGAACTCAGCGAAAGATCACGGACAAACAAAATCCTGCCGTTGCGGCGCGCTTCCGCACTGACAGACAGCTGCATGGAATCAGGGATCGGGGCGTAGACCAGCAGTCGAACACGTCCCTCGGGAAGCCGGAATTTCCCGGCATTCTGCACACAGTCATCGACCAGACTCCGCTGCGCCAGACGCGGCAGAGCCTCCTTGAAGCACTTCGCGATCGGGTCCGGCTCGGGCTCTTCGTCCTGAATGATCCCGAACGGCGTCATCGTGCCACGATTGCCATGAAGGATTTCCGGCTGACAGAAGTCGCGCAGCTTTCGGCGACTGTTCGCGAGGGTCAATTGATTGCGCGCCGCATCCATCGTCGTGTCGTGTACATCGCGACCGTGCAGAATAAAGCACCGCACATCCTTTCCCGCCGGAAACTTGTCGCCACACGTCAGAGTCAGGTTCGTCAGCTGTGAACCGCTCTGACTGAACCCTGTGATCGCCAGCTGCCAGTCATCAGTCGTCAGCCGCCGCCGCGAGAGCAGCGCCTGATTGCTGAACGGCGGAATGCGACCGGCAAAGCGGGCGGTGTTGCCGGATGTGATCTCCGCATCGACGCTTTCTTCGTTTGCACCGGAGGCCAGCAACGCCTGCTGGTCTTTGGAATCGATCGTATAATTGTCGCCAGCCGTCACGAACAGTGTGCTGTATTCGAAAAGACTCCAGTGCGTTTCGTCTTCGCCGCGGGCGATCGCCAGAGTATGCACCGACGTTGTTTCGCCGTAGCCGCGTCGCCCGATCACCAGAAAGAACAGGCTGAACACTGCCGCCAGCCCTGCGATCGCTCCGTACGTCATCAGGAAATGCAGGCTCCTCTGTTTTGACAGAATCCAGCAGCCGGGAAAGATCAGGCCGACATAGCACAGTGACAGCAGGAAAATCAGCCACCAGGCGTGGTCCGGCTGAGTCAGCTCACGCAGCTCCGAGAACATTTCGTCATCGTCAATCTGGCCGGTACGCCAGTTAGAACCGAAAGACGGCCCCTGATTGAACTCTTTCAGATCGTCGATGTCTTCTGGTGACAGTTCCGGCGCAGTCACCACCGGAGCGACTGTCTGAATCGTCAGCTGAGCCCGCTGAAAATCGTGCCGTGTCACTGTGCCTGTCCCGACGCTGAATTCCGGAAACGGCTCATTCAGTGCCGCGAGCGAGCCTGAAAACCGCAGCGTCTGATTGTTCTGATCCAGCAACAGATGCAGCCGCCCGCCCGATTTCAGCCATGACAGCAATGCCTCCTGACGAGGCGCCTCCCAGTCGGGTACATGGTCGAGAAACATCGCGTACAAACCATGCGTGGCAGTGGCATACGGAGGAAAAATCTCCGCCGGCATGTGCTTGATCGATGTCGGCTGTTTGCTGAGAACTCCTGTCGGGTCCAGGATCACCGCCGGAAGCGACTGAGGAGCGTTCTGATCGGAACTGCCGCTGTCGTCGAAAACGGCTCGCGGCTGATCGATGTCATCAAACGTGTGTGTCTTCTCCGCTGTTATGAGCGTGAACTTCCAGGTTGCCATCCTGCCGAGGATGTACGGATAAAACTGAACCCAGCGGCGTGAGTTCGGGCCGAGAAAGACCGGCTGAATCGCTGTGCCGCCGACCTCCCGCAGCACTCCTGACGTGGAGACCAGAGTCGCTCGCGCTTCAATCGGTTCGTCACTGAGATTGTCGACAAGAATTGACAGCGGCGTGAATTGGCCCGGCACAACTCGGCCGTCAAATCCCCAGACAACCTCGACAATCCGCACCTGCTGATCCTGCTGAGCGATCGCGGGCACGCCGGTCAATGCCACGAGAATCAGGCAGATGATGGCGCGGGAGCTGCGGAGCAGCGGCAAGTCCCTTCTCCCCCGCTTCGGGGGAGAAGGTGCCCGAAGGGCGGATGAGGGGGCCGTCGCTGGATCTGACACGTGGAACCACCGCGCGGTAAACCCCCTCATCCGGCCTGCCGGCCATCTTCTCCCCCTTGTCAGGGGGAGAAGGGACGTTGAGACTGCTTTCCCGACATGGCCCTGTTGAATGATCCTCTTTCGCTCAATCAATCGGTGCGTCATGCGATCACCTCCGACGCAGCCACAAATGAATCCGGCACAGGTTCGAATAGCCGCGAAGGTGCCGGCTGTTGATCGCGACGCTGCAGCAGTCGCGGGGCCAGGCGGAGAGTGATTGTCTGGACCAGCATCAGCAGCAGGAACTGCGAGACAAGGACGGCCACTGACGCCATGAACGCGGTGACTGAATTTCCGGAGAGCATCCAAGCCAGGCTGTTATGCGGACTCCGACCGCCCGTGGCAGCGTCGAGGATGGATTCGTTGGCCTGAATTCCGCCGTCAGGACGCAGCGTACATAGCATGAAACCAATTGCAGCGGACGAATCCGGACGCCGATCGACGTTCGAAAGCCCTCGGCGACCGTAATTGTCACTGTCGTCCGGCAGCGGTTCCCCGAGGTAAGCCAGGTTGAGCATCCCATGAACAAAGCCGCCTGGCTGAGCGATCCATCCGGAGATCATCACCCATGCCGCAATCACTGTGATCGCGGTCATCACGGATTTTGACTGCGTCGTGGACCGCAGTCCAAGCAGGACAGACAGCCATGCCAACAAATGCATTACGGTCCACGTTGTCAGCACCACCATGACGCTGTACCCCAGAATCGCTGTGGTCGAATGCACCGTCGGCCTGAGAATGACTGTTGCTGCGTCAAAGTGCATGAGCAGAATGGTGAAGTGAATCGTCAGTACCGGAATCGCCAGCACCAGCATCAGCCGTTTCATTCCGGCAATCTTCTGAGTCAGGATTTCCTTCGCCGTCAAAGGAGTCGACAGCAGTGCTTCGAGCGTCTCACGAGCCCGCTCGGACGAGATCAGTGTCGACGCCTTCACCGCGATGATGAGAGCTGCCAGGCCCCACATGAAGAGCAACAGCCCTCGAAGTCCGCTGAAGTCCGTCGACTGAGAAGCGGTCGCTGTCGCCAGGCAAATGAACAGAATCGGTCCTTCCAGCAGAACCAGAATCCGGACCAGATAACGAGCCTTGCCCAGCGATTTTTTCGACCGTTCCCGCCATGCCACGGGGTCGAACAACGGCAACGAATTGTGATCCTGAATCAGGATGATGCCGCGAGTCAGCCGCGTATTGTTGACGCGAAGGAAGAATCCGTCGACGCGCTTGAAGAGTCTCAACAGGATCGACGACGATGACAAAAACGCGCGCCGGATCAGGAACACGCGCGCCAGCAGCAGACAGATCGATGCGGCGTTCAATGAAGGCAGCGAAGCAGCCATCAGGATCATCAATCGGGCCAGAGTCTGCCAAGCTCCGGGAAGGGACGTGGCTCCTGCCATGCCGAGTCCTCCGGTCATGGCCATGAACATTGATGGCCCCCGCTGGTAGTCATCCATCGCAAACGCCGACTGCCACAGATCGAAGGGTGTCAGCACAGGAATCCTAAGAATCAGCGAACACATCACCAACAGCCCCGTCAGCACATATGACCAGATGAACGCCGTCACTGTCGACGCGAACCAGGAACTGCACATCAGCCCGATGCAGGCATACAGCAGGCACTCGCAGAACAGCAGCCACAGCGTGCTGATCAGCATTGTCGTATCCACGCCGCCCAGAGAATACACAAACGCGAGCAACGGAAACGTCAGCAGCAGAAATGTAAACATCGGAACAAGACGGCTGCCGAGTTTTTCGAGTACGATGGTCATCGGTGACAGCCGAGTCACAAACAGCGTGCCCAGCGTGTTGCGTTCTTTTTCGAGCGTGATGGCTCCGCAGATCAATGCGGGCATCAGCAACTGCACTGCATGAAACAGCATCGGCACGATCGACGAAAAAATCATTCCGCCGGTACCAAAGAACTTGTTCGGGTTGTACGGCATTCCAGTACTCGGACCACCGAACGTACCAGGACCGAACGCACCAGACCCGATCAGGCTGATCTGCCGCTGAAATATCCCCATCACCACCGACAACACAACAACAGCTCCGACGAATCGGATGACGTACGTCCGACGACGGTTCGCGAGTTCGATCAACTCGCGCCGCAGCAGAGGCAGTTCGGGGATGAATCGCAGGATGCTCACGCGGTCTTGCCTTCCGTGAGTTTCATGAAGGCGGTTTCCATGTCCATCGCTTCCGCCTGAAACATCGTCAGTCGCGCTTTTTCCTCCACGAGTGCCTGGTGCAGATCGGCGACGGACTTTTGTTCTTCATGCAGCCGGATCGCCCAGCGGTCGACCTGCTGCTCGACCGACTCAATCCCCGGAATCCTGCAGACCCGTTCAAACAAATCCGCTGCCGGATTCTCCACGCGAATATGAATGACACGCATCAGCTGCAACTGACGATAGATGTCGTCCAGCGACCCCTGAGTGACCATCTTTCCGAGCTCAATGATGCCGATCCGGGTACACAGTTGACCGAGTTCCGAAAGGATGTGGCTGCTGATCAGAATCGTCTTGCCCATTTCACGCAGAGCCTTCAGCAACTCACGCATCTCGATGCGCGCTCGCGGGTCAAGTCCGCTCGACGGTTCATCCAGCAGCAACACTTTCGGATCATGCAGCAGCACCCGAGCCAGCGCCAGCCGCTGCTTCATCCCGCGGGACAGACTGTCGACGGCGGAATCGGCTTTGTGAGTCATATCCGTGAGCGTGAGGACGTCGTCGATCGTGCCTTTCCGTTTTGACATCGGAAGTTTATAGGCCGCAGCAAAGAAATGCAGGTACTCCAGTGATGTCAGGTCCTCGTAGACTCCGAAGAAGTCCGGGACGAAGCCCATCACATCACGCACCTGCTGAGGTTGACTCAGCACATCAAGTCCGCAAACCAGAGCCATTCCGCGATAGTTCGGCTGCAGCGTTGCGAGGACTCGAAACGTCGACGACTTGCCGGCCCCGTTCGGCCCGATGAAGCCAAAGACCTCTCCTTCCGGAATGTCCAGCGAGATGCCTTTCACGGCCTCAAATTTGCCGTAACTGACCCGCAGATCCCGAATGCAGATCGCAAGAGATTTGAATTTTGCAGCAGCTGCAGGCGGCTGAAGTGTTGTGCTCGATGTTGACATAGTCTTTGACATTCCGAGAAGTGAACCTCGTCGCCCCGTCCCTTCTCCCTCTTCCAGGGGGAGAAGGTGGCCGACAGGCCGGATGAGGGGGTCGGCGCTGCAACAACAACAAAACCTGATGACGGAAAAATGGCTGACTGAAAATTGGAACGCAGCCGCGATTCATCCCGGCAGGGATTCAAGCGGATAGCCGGTGGTCAGCAAAGCGGCACCACCGGATTACAGAACAAACACACCAGCCAGCATCCCGGCAGGGATGCCAGATTTGCATAATGCCGACTTGCTGTGACCGCTGCCGCGGTCAATTTCGTTCCTCGCGTGTCTCCGGTGGTGGGACTGCGGCGACCACAGGCTACCCGCTGCATTCCCTGTCGGGCACAACTACTCCTCCACCACATACAACTTCCGGAACACATGAAAATCACTCTTTTCTTCTTCAACAACGAACAATGCCCACTGCTTGGGATCGGAGGCGTCCAGGAACGCCAGATCTTCCAGTGAACCGGCTCCATGCGGAGCAATCTGACAAACGATTCGGAAGATGTTCTCGCTCGACGTGTTCATCGTCGGGATGTACTCCAGCAGCTGATTGATCATCGCATCCCGCGAATGGACATACTGATACTGGTTTTGCCATGGATGGTGTTGCTCGTGCCGATCGATCAGGTTCCTGATCGACCCGACAACACTGGTAACGCCGCCCTTGTGATAGATCGCGGCATGGCACTTTCGCTGTTTCTCGGCTGCATACCGGTTAAGCTGCACCGCCAGCTTCGCATTGCCTTCCGGAGTTGTCACCAGCGAAACATCGCTCCAGTCAATCGACGGAACTTGCACGTTTTCCGGCTCCAGAGTCAGCGACCTCAGCGACACCGGCGACCACTGCTGCACCTGATGCGAAATTGTGTAGTTCTGCGGAAAGTGCCCCGAATAGTTCAGTGGCACACGAGTCTGCTGGGCAGGTGCCCGACCAAACTGAGCGTTCGGGTCGCGGGCCGTGGAAGATTCAGCGCGCACGACCAGTGCCGACTTGCGATCAGTCCGGGCGACTGTCTGGGCACTATAGTAAAGCGTCTCCAGCGTCGACTGCCGTGCCGGAAGTCCGTCATCGACGAGGTCCGTAATGATCAGCTGCCCGCCCGTATCTTCACTGCCCATATAGGCATTGGCGATGACGACGGTGAGACCGGTGAAGAACGCAGTCACGATCGGAAACAGAACCCAGGTGTATTTCCGCAGCCGCAGCCAGCCGAGCAGCAAATAGTCGACTGGTCCGATCGCGAACACATAGCCGGTCAGAATCAACCCGATGACCCATGTCGGCACCATTTCAACATCCGTGGGCAGCAACGCCGTTGCGGCAATGCTCAGCAAAGGTTCTGCACGGGGTCGGATCCGGTCGTTGACGCCCCACACGGACTGCAGCTGTTCCGCACTGATGTAATATCGACCGTCGACTTCCGAAGCGCCGAAAAACCCCAGGATCCGGGATTGCGCTGTATCTGTCACATACACACCCCGCTCATCCACCTGCGCGTCCACACCCTGCTGCTTCAGCATTTCCAGCAGCGTCAACGAAGTCCACAGCTCTCCCTGCCAAACCGGCTGATCGAGCCGGACCTTCCACAGAAACGCCACGATTCGTCCCAGAGTTGGCTTCTCGAGTTTGTCCTGCAGATTATCCACCGCAGGCAGCAGCACCGCTCGACCAAGTCCGTAGTGACTGAGCAGTGACTGGTCCGGCTGTGCGTCCACGACCAGCAGTGTTCCGTCAGACGCAAGCGTCAGATTCGCGGCGTTTTCGGAACCGTGCTCAAACAGCTTTCGCAGCCACTCCAGATGCATCGGCTTCATCGGCGCATCCGGCAGGATGCACACGCTGCCCCCGGCTCGCACCCATTTCTGCAGGCCGGTCAGCTGGTCTTCGTTCAGCCGCGCGAGAGCTCCGTCGGACAGCAGCACCAGATCGAACGCACAATACGAAAGGGGATCAACAGGCATGTCCCGCGCCGCCCACTGCCCCGCGAAGTGGATGATCGTGCGACCGATGAGTTCACCGGTCATCTGCCCGGGTGTCTGGTTCTCCGAAGACAGCTTCTTCCGTGATTCCAGTTCATTGTAAATTGGATTGTAGTTATCCAGGGACAAGGCCGTTTCAAGAAATCTGCGATTCGCTGATGTCGGCGACGTTGCCGCTTCTTCGACGCAGCTGCAGAGGAGAGTGCCTCGTTCCAGCGCGTCGGTGATCAGCAGATCGTGCGGTTCCGGCGGGTCGATCCGGTCCAGAAGCGAACTCAGCGGGATCCGTTCGTCTTTGGTAATAAACCATGCCACGATTGCCCAGTTCTTCGTCGATGAAGTCCTTAACGGCGGCAGCACCGTGTTGAAGATGTAGTCCTGCCCGGCCAGCACGATCCCTTCACGCCGGATCGTCGCCATCAGGTCATTGTTCGAAGTCGCGTCCAGCGCGTCATAAATCGACAGTTCCAGGTCACCCTCCAGATTCTGCTGCAGATTGTATTCCAGCTTGATCCTCACCGGCAGCGGACCGGACGAGCGGTTCCGGATCGACAACAACTCCATCTTCAACCGGACCGGCGGCTTGTCCTGGGCGAAGGAAATCGTTGATTGGGCGAGGAAAAGGAACAAAACGCAAAGTCGCAGGATGAACCGCGAAAGGCGCGCACGACACTGCACAGAGCGAGTCAAGCGAAGGAATCGTCTCGACCAAAGCAAACCACTTTCTAACGTCCCTTCTCCCCCTTCCAGGGGGAGCTGTTTTCGCTGCGTCGGCATGTTGAATTGCCGACACTGGCCGACAGGCCGGATGAGGGGGTAGTCCGTGCAACGTTGCGATTCAAGAGCAAGAATCGCCGGCCCCCTCACCCTAACCCTCTCCCCCAAGTCGTTTGCCGCCGCATCTTGTCTTTCAACACTGCTCTCCCAGGCAATCAACTTGAGGGAGAGGGGACAAGCCCGCGATTCGTCCGCCTGCAGTGTCATGCCATCGCTCCTCTCGCGCGCTGGAAGTACCACCACTCGAACAGCAGCACTCCGAACGCGCCCAGAGCCAGGAACCACCACAGAGGCCGGTCGGAATCCAGTTGATCTGTCTGTTCCGCGGCAACCGTCAGTTCGGTGAACCGCAGTTCTTCGGTTGCCTTCAGCGACGATTCGGTTCCGCTGAGTAGTCCAGTCCCGATCGACGTCACAACGTTGCTGCCATCCATCACGTCATAGCGTCCGACTTTCGCGGCCGCGATACCTTCCAGAGTTCCGGATTCGGTCGACTTCACGGCCAGCGATTCTCCGTCGGGTGTCCTGATCATGTAATCGCGCTGTGCGTCAACCGTGATGGCCGGAAGCACTCCGGTGGGCGCCGCCATGACCTCGGACAGCGACGCCTGCTTCATGGCCGACTCAACGGCATTCGCGGCAATGATCGGGAAGCCGACGCGATAGGGCAGTGTCGATTTGTCGGTATGAAACGTAAACCAGAACGACACTCGCAGGCCCTCACGGCGCTGCAGCAGCAGCGGGCCGGCGTTGCCGTCGATCAGGACTTCGTAACCGCGTTCTTCCAGATCTTTCGCACCAGCACCCGCCGCCAATGCCGGCTGCTCGCCGATCTGTACATCCGCGAGCTGCACATGCCGCAACAAAGGAGCCGTGCGGTTCCAGTCGACGACATACGCGACGTCTTCTTTGACCTGGATCAGATCCTGCAGATCCGTCGGGATGACTCCCACAAACACCTGGACCGGAGCCTGTGCGGTTCCGAGGTCCGCGGTGTCGGAAATGATCAGGTCGTAGTCGGAGCCTTTCGGCAGGTCTTCGGTCGTGTCTTCCATGTCCAGGTTCGGAAGAACTCGTGCTGCATGCCGCCATGAACCAAGTTCCGGCGACGTCCAGACCTTCAGGGGACGAGCCGCAGGCAGCGTCAGCCAGACGCTGTTATCGACCGTCATGGAATCGAACCCGGTCGGCACAAGTCGCGCCTCGATCAGCTGCGCTGCGCCCGAACTGACCGGAAACACCAGGCGCTCGGCTTCTTCGCTTGAGACTTCAATCGCCTCGCCGGCTGTCTTCGCACCATTCTCCCAGAGCTGCAGTTCCACGCCCCGCAGATCGATCGATGACGCTGCCACTCGGACGAAAACTTCCCATTCCTCAGCCCCGCTGCGCCGGGCACTCATTTCCGTAATACCGACATTCGCCCCGCCCGCGTCAACTCGTTTGACGTCCAGTGAGAACGGCAGTTCGAAATCCACTTGATCGGGGAGATTGCCATCCGTGAGGATCGTGACGGTCTCAATCGGAAACGTCCGCGTGTATGCCGCAGCCATCCGCAGCACGTCGTCGAGCTTGCCAGGCAGATGAGTCGGCTGGATCGATTCCAGAGCCTTCAGGAGTGTCCGTCGGTCGTTGGTGAATTCCGACAGGCGACGACCGGTTGACGAAAACGCGAAGAGAGCGATCTTCTGATCGCCGCTGATGTGTTCAATCTGTTCCCGGACCTGATCTTTGACAACATCCAGTCGCGACCTGCCGTTGACTTCGTCCACCGCCGACATGCTGGCTGAGCAGTCAATCAGCAGCGGCATGTACTCGGCCACTTCTGCTCCGGCCTGAAGAAACGGCTGCATCAGAGCCAGTACCAGCAGACACAGCAGAATGATCTGCAGCAGCAGAAGCAGGTTGCGGCGAAACTTCTGAAACGGCGAGTTGACTCTTTGATCATTCACGACGCTCTGCCACAGCGCAAGTGACGGCACTTCCATCTTCGGCCGGCGCAGTTTCAGAAAGTAGAGAATGATCAGCGGAATCAGCGCCAGGAAAAACCAGGCGCCGACAGAATTGACGAAGCCAGGCAGGTTCATCGCAGAATCCATCCTTGCCGGCACAACTGATCGAACAGGACCGACTGCAATGTGGCTCCCGAGTTGACGGACAGGAATCGTCCCTGGCGGCTGCGACACATCGCATCCAGCGCAGACTGCAGCCCAAGTCGCTGATCCTGGTACACATTCAGCAGCTCAGACGCATTGGTAATGTCGAGCGTATCCTGAGTTTCGCTGTCCACGAACCGTAAATCACCCGACACGTTCGGGTTGATTTCGGATTCCGCCAGCACCTGCAATCCCCAGACTTCCAGCCCGGAACTGAAGAGCAGATTCATCGGACGACTGAGATCTCCGAAGGTCAGAAAATCGCTGATCAGAATCGCGACACCGCGGCCTCGATGAAACCGCAGCATCGTTTCGATCGCCTTTTCGATCGGAATGCTGCCGCCGCCTTCGACCTGTTCGAGGAAGCTCAGCAGGTTGCGGATGCGCGTCCGGCCTGCTCCCGGAGGCAGCATCCAGGGACGGTCGGGTTGTGAATGCATCGCGTACGCGCTGACCCTTTCGACGTTCAGCAGTCCCATGATGCCGAAGGCCGCCGCCAGCTGTTTGGCACGGAGCAGTTTGTCTTCAAACAGCATCGATGTTGAGGCATCCACCAGCAACACAACGTGCATTTCTTCTTCGTGCTGAAACTGTTTGATGTAGGGTCGTCGCAGCCTCGCGAAAATGTTCCAGTCGACGTACCGCAGATCGTCACCCGCTGCATAGTCCCGGTAGTCGGCGAAATCCGTGCTGCTGCCTCCTTTTCCCGACAGATGCTCCCCGCGGCTGCGGTTCGTCAGCCGGCGCAGAGGCTTCAGCCGCATCCGCTCGATCTGACTGAGCGTGGCGTTATCGAAAAGTGTTGTGAGTTGTGAAGGCGTTGCGTTCGTCACGCATTGTTTCCTGAAACGACTCTGTCCTGCGATTCACAAGCACGACGCGCCAGCGAGTGGCCGGATCGCAGCCACTCGCTGGCGCGTCGTGCTTGAATTTCTCACGCCTCCGTCGGCAGTTTGGTGATGACTTCATCAATCAGATCACGGATCGAAATATTCTCTGCCTGGCCGTCGTAGTTGAGCAGTGCACGATGCTGCAGAACTTCGTGCGCAAACCAGCGGATGTCTTCAAACGAAATATGAGCCCGGCCCAGACTCAATGCCCGGACTCGCGCCGCTCGGATCAGCGCCTGAGCGGCTCGCGGGCTGGCTCCCCAGCGAAGGTATTTCTTAACTCGATCTGTAGCGAACTGCGAATCGGGATGTGTCGCCAGAACCATCCGGCAGGCATAGTCGCGCATCGGATCGCTGACGACAACCCGGTCAAGGACTGTTCGCAGGTACAGAATCCGGTCGCCGTCGATCACCTTTGAGGTCTCGACCTTCTTCTTCAGAATCGTGCGGGTCACGACTTCGTTCAGTTCGTCCCGCGACAGAAAGGGCACGACGACCTTGAACATGAAGCGGTCAAGCTGTGCTTCCGGCAGAGGAAACGTGCCTTCCTGTTCGATCGGGTTCTGCGTCGCAAGGACAAAGAACGGCGGATCAAGCGTGTACGTCGTGCCGCTGGTCGTGACCGTGCCTTCCTGCATCGTTTCCAGAAGTGCCGACTGAGTCTTTGGCGTTGCGCGATTGATTTCGTCGGCCAGCAGCAACTGAGTGAAGATCGGACCCTGACGGAATTCGAACCGGTACTTTCCGGCATCATCGGTTGTCATGATGTTCGTGCCGATGACGTCCGCCGGCATCAGGTCCGGCGTGAACTGAATGCGTCGAAACTCCAGCTTCAGCACCTGAGACAGCGCTTTGACCAGTTCAGTTTTACCCAGCCCCGGTACGCCTTCGAGCAGGACGTTGCCGCCGCAGAGCAACGCGGTCAGAGTCGCCTCGACGACGCGCTGCTGTCCGACAATGACTTTGCCGACCGCAGCGCGCACTGCGTCGAATTCGGTCCGAAACTGATCCGCTTCAGCCTGCAGCTGAGCGGGGGAAAGTTGTTCATTCATCGGGTGTTTGTCTTTCCGGAATTTGCCTCCCAATGGTCTCGTTCCCAAGCTCCGGCTTGGGAACGCAGCTCCCGGAAGCTCTGCTTCCTTGCTGCGTCGAGGAGGAATAGTAGTGATGGTTTCGCATGCGTGGCGAAGCGGAGATTCGGGGAAGTGCGTTCCCAGGCTGGAGCCCTGGAACGAGAATGGTGGTCACTTCTTCTCCTCCCCGTCCTGTTCCCGTTTCTTTTTCATCGCCAGCAAACGTGACGTCGTACCGCCGTCGCCGGAAGCGGGAGGAGCAGAGACGGACGGCTGTGCGGGATTGGATTCAGGCTTCGCGGGGTCCGCCGTCGCAGGCCGCTGAGCAATCGGTCGAGTGGCCATCGGACGACCTGCGGCCGGTTCCGAACGAGATACCGCCGAATTCGGATCACGCTGAGTGTTGAGAGATGATCGGACTTGACCGGTCCGTGCCAGCAAGGCACCAATCGTCGCCGTGGATTCGCGTTTGTGGCGACGGAACAGGTTCTTCACCCAGCCCAGATCCATCTGGACGCGCCGGATCGCGACATCCAGCGGCAGCAGGCAGGCGAGCACCATCAGATACCAGTCGAAGATCGGGCGGCTGCTGCGCTTCGGTTTGCGGTTACCGAAAATCTGACCGGCCAGATTCTCTGCATTGCTGTTCATGTCGAGTTCCACGCCTCCGGTCTTCGCTGCGATCTCGCGCAGCACGATTGGGTCGGCCCGGAACCTCAGATACTCGGGCGAATAAGACACGATGAACCCAGCGTAAGCAGTCTCTTTCCGAGTCCCGTCGGTCGCACCGATCATGACTTGATACCGGCCTTCGCCTTTCAGGGGCATACTGGTTTGATATCTTCGTGGAGCAATTTGGCGTACCGACTGCGACTGTTCGAAACTGTTCGGGCCGGTCACCGACACGTTGATGTCCATCAGCGTTTCTTCGGGATGAAAGTCCTCGACGACGACGACGCCTTCGTTGCCGTTGACGTAAGTGTAAACTCGCAGGTACTGCTCGCGGCGAGTCCTGCCGATACGAGTCACCATCTGATTGACCAGCTGCTGATACTGATCCCAGCCGACCCAGTCCTTGCCCCAGCGTTCGGTCAGGTCTGATGTGAACGCCGCCGTCACGCCCAGGCCGTAACGCCAGACCGCAAGGATCGGATCGGCCTCGGTTTCACCCGACGCAATTTCGCTCTCCGTCGGCGGAGCGGCCAGCACGATCGTGGCTCGCGGATCATCCTTCGGCGACGTCAGCACATATCCGTGCAGTTGCGGCGAATCCCTGATGTCGCGAAGCATCGGATCAAGGCTGACCATCATCGGCACAAAATCCCGGATCTGAAGCTGACTGCGTCGCAGCGTCTTGGCTTCCTTGATGAAGATGGACGGCAGCTGATTCGGATCGCTGGGATAATAAAACCGGCCGCCGGTCGTGCCCGCGATTTCTTCCAGGATCGTGACGTCGCCGTTGTGAGGAAAGACCGCCACAGTGGACACGGAAATCTGGTTGTCGATGAACTTGCCGAGCAGCTGGGGCGTGGGCGGTGAGGCATCACCATCTGAAATGATGATCATGTGCCGGCTGGCCGCGTCACATTTCACCAGCGCATCAAACCCCATCTGCATGGTCGTGCCGAATGTGCCCATGTCACCGATTTCAGCGTTGTTGATCAGTGGCACAAGTTCGCTGTACTTCGACGCAGAAGTCAGTTCAAAGATCCAGTCGTCTCCTGTCGACGTCTGAGCCAAAGCGCCGACGAGGTCTTCCGAACTGAGCACCTTAATCGCCTGTTTCGTGATCCGCTTGGCCCAGGTGTTGCCCTGAGGAAATTCGCACGTGTGCAAAATGATGGTCAGCGCACCTTTCGGCAGGATTTTCTTGTTGCTGATTTCCATCGAGATCGGAAGTGCGTCGGCGATGACTGAGCCCTGCCAGCCGCCTGGCCCGAAACTGTTCGGCCCGCCAACCATCATGAAACCAACACCCAGATTCCTGATTGCGTCGTGCATGGCCTGCATCTGGGTCGCCAGCAGCGAATCGGCGGCGACGTCGGCAAAGATCACAGCGTCGTACGACATCAGTTCGAGCGGGTCGAGCGGAAATTCCAGCGCGCTCAGGACGTCGACTTCCCGTTCGCCCTGTTTCAGTGCCAGCTCCATCGGCTTCCATTCCGCGGGATTGCTCTGCGGATCGGTCACGATGAGCACCCGGCCCGGGCCGTCGAGGTACAGATAGTTCTTGACCTCGTTGTTTTCAGAGCGGCTGTCAGCGTCCGGGGCCACTTCGATCCTTGCGGCATACTCGTAATAGCCGGGCTGATCGACTTTGATCGGAACGGAATACCGGCTCTTCCCCGGCTCAAACTCAACCTCCTGCCGCGCAATGGTGTTTTCACCTTCCGACAGCACGAGCGTCCCCTTGCCCTTCGCGATGGAACTCAGCACGATCGAGGCTTCGTAGGTTTCACCCAGCCGAACGAACCGCGGAAGGTCGAGCCGTTCCAGCAGAATCTCGTGTTCGTAGTTGTATTCAATCGGAAACACGTCGACCTGCACGCCGCGCGCCTGCAAATCATCGACGATGTCCTTCAGCTGCCCGACTGTTTCCGTTCCGTCGCTCACGAGCACAATGCGTCCAAGGTGCTCATCCGGGAGCATCGCAGCACTCAAAGCCAGCGACTGTTCCAGGTTTGTGGCATCCTGACTGACTTGCGAGTTGATGTATTTCTCGAATGGAAATGATTCACGCGGCGGCAATTCCACTGCCGCTGTACGCCCGAAAACGACGAGTCCCGCATGATCGGTTGACGGCTTTTCCGCGGCGGTGGCTGCCACCATATCCAGCGCTTCATTCTTGGCCTCGTTGACTGAATCCGAAACATCGACGTTGTACACCACGGCCACAACGTCGCTCGTTCGGACCGCTCGCGGTTCCGCAAGCACCAGAATCAGAAGTCCGCAGATCATCAGCCGGATGAAGCCGGCCCAGGCACCTCGACGAGTCGGCAACCCCGCGTGTCCTGCTGCCTGCATCCACCAGATCCAGGGCGTAACGAGCAGCAGCAGAAACAGCCAGGGGCGCGCAAACTCCAGTTCTCTCACGACCTCGAATGCCGGCTTTGTGATGCGAAACCAGCGGAAGTCCCAAAACCGGCTTGTGGACGTGATCAGAAACGTCGGCACGACTGAAAGGCAAATCAGCCCCATGATGACCGCGAATGCGAACAGCGGAACTCCCGCCTGCCAACGAACCCGGCGGTGCGGCGGCGGAAAGATCCGCATCACTCGTTTTCGCAGTCCGTTCATGGAGTCAGTTCCACCAGTCGATGGTTGCCGGTGTCGGCAATCAAAATTCGTCCGTCGTTCAGCACGGTCAGGTCCCAGGGCTGATAGAACTGGTTGAGCCCTCGTCCCGCCTGACCGAAGCGCCCGACAATTGTGCCGTCTGCACGCATCACCGTCAGCCGAGCGGACTTGTTTTCGATGACATAGAGGAGATTGTCCCGGGTCACGCGAATGTCGTACGGATACTCCAGCGGTGCGGATTTCTCTGGCAAACTGACGACTCGGACAAATTTCCCGTCTTCACTGAACACCTGAATCCGGTTGTTAAAAGCATCCACTGCATAGATTTGACCGTCGTGCCACGCCATCCCGCTCGGCCTCTGAAATTCGCCGTCGCCAGCCCCGTGCCTGCCGAATTCCAGAACATAGGTCCCGTCCGGCTGAAACTTCTGAATCCGCTGCATGTCCCCGTATTCGCCGACGTACAGAAAGCCCTTCGGATCCTGTGCGATCGACACCGGAAAAACAAATTGACACGGTCCGGTGCCCTGAGTCCCGAACATGTGGCTAACCGACCCGTCCGGATTGAAAATCACGACTCGATGATAATGTGTGTCCGCGACGGCCACGCGACCGTCGCGCATCTTCCAGATTCCTTCCGGCTTTCCCGCGGCAAATTCCGGCATCTCCCATTGCTGAATCAGCTGGCCCTGACTGCTGTAGACTAAAACCCGCCCGGCATCGTCGAGTACAAACACGTTGTCGTCTTCGTCGGAATAGAGACCTCTCGGTGCCGGCAGAAATCGACCAGACGACGGAACCTTCCATGTATCAAATTTCGTAATCGGGAATTCTGGATCCGCGGTGCTCGTGCCACAACCGGTGACGAGGAGGCAAATCAAAAGCGGAAAGCGGATCACAGCCCGCAGCGCGCCGCGTCCCTTCTCCCCCGAGATCGGGGGAGAAGGTGGCCGAAGGCCGGATGAGGGGGTTTGACGCGCGCCGTCCTCGCATATCGCAGCCCCCTCATCCCAACCCCCCGCGTGCCCCCCAAGTTGTTCGCGATGACGCTGGTTCTGTATGGCAAGTTTTACCCGCGAACAACTTGAGGGAGAGGGAGCAGAAACTGGCATCACCGCCCGCCCCCCGCAATCAGCCGCACATGCTGCCCTGTCGACGGCACATCGCCAGGCACCTGATGCAGAACCGTCCGAGTCCTTCCCGATGCAACATGCCGCACGATGGATTCGGCATATCCGCCTCGGAACGGCATCGAGACAAATTCGATTGAGGATCCCGAATCGGCCACCATGATCATCCGCTCCGGACGGATCGCACTTACGTCTGTCCCCGGATTCTGATCATGAACGAACACGGCCGCCTCCTCCGCACCAAACCAGTTCAGCGGACCGAGGAACTCGCCGACCTCACGACTCGGCGGAGAGTCATACAACGATGCGGTCGTTCCCTGAAACACAACTCGGCCTTCCCGCAGGCAAATCACGTTCTCAGAATGTCGCAGCACCGTCTCAGGTTCATGTGACGTAAACACGATGCTGGCTTCCCGTTGCTCCGGAGACGTCGAAACCGTACCAATTATTTCCCGGATCACATTCCAGTACGCCGGCTTTCGCACCGGATCAACATGGCTGAGCGGTTCATCCAGCAGCAACACCTCGGCCCGCGTCGCCAGAGCCCTCGCCAGCGCCAGCCGCGACCGTTCCCCCAGTGACAGCTCAGCCGGCAACGCTGACCGGCGATACTCCAGATCCAGTGACCGCAGAAGTTTGTCTGACGATTCTGCAGAACCCACGCAGCTCAGATGCTGGTCGACTGTCAGATGCGGCCACAGCCCGCCGTTCTGTGGAACCCAATACAGCGGCAGGCGTGCTGTTCGACTTGCCGTCTCAGCAGGATCGCCTTTCAGGACCGTCCGCACCGTCCCTGCATTCGCCTGTTCAAATCCAGCCAGCACATTCAGCAGCGACGTCTTGCCCGCTCCCGAGTAACCAACGATCGCCGTACGTCCGGAGGAAATGGTCAATGTAACATCACTCAACCTCGGGCAGGTCCTGCCGTTCAGTGTGATCTGGTTCAGCTGAAACATGGCGGCATCGTAGATCTGGACGAGCATCGGAAGCGAGCAGGTTTTTCCCGCCACCGGGTTCACCCCGGTGGTTCAGCGGCTTGTGCGCTGCTTTGGCAGGGTCGGCTTCAGCCTGCCAGGATCGTCGAGCAAACACAACGATCGGGATGTTGTCGGCAGCCGTACGCGCCAGCGTCGGATTTCTGTTCTTCGATTGTGTTATCTCGTGTCCATGGAAATTTCGTCACTTCAAACAAGGCCCGCGGCTAGGGCCGTCGGCTGCGGGCAAGACACAACGCCAGCGCGTTCGTCTCATCTCGCATTGATCGGATCCACATCAATTGCGAACTCCACATCATCCGGCAGCGACAGTGATTTCTCCACGGACTGCCACAACTCCCGGATCAGTTCGTGATTCTTCGCCGACATCCGCAAATGAAATCGCCAATGGTTACGCAGTCGGATCACCGGGGCGGGAGCGGCTCCGATCACTTGTACCGCAGTCGTCGCGCCCTGTCGCGCGGAGCGCAGGCGTTCGGCCACGGCCTGAGCTGTCTGACGAGTCCGGACTTCATCCAGTCCGCGCAGAATGATCCGGGCCGTATTCGTGAACGGCGGAGCCTGCTGGTCAAAACGTTCCGCCAGCTCATGCTGAGCGAAGCCAATGAAGTCGTGCTTTGACGCGAACTTCACAGCAGGATCGTCCGGACACGTCGTTTGCACGAGCACTCGTCCGCCGCGTTCGCTTCGGCCCGTACGGCCTGCCACCTGAGCGATCAGCTGAAACGTCCGTTCCGCTGCGCGCATGTCGGGCTGACGCAGCATCGTGTCCGCATCGACGACTCCGACCAGTGTCACGTTGGGAAAATCCAGCCCCTTGGCGATCATCTGAGTGCCCAGCAGAATCTGCACTTCACCGCTGCGGAACTTTTCCAGCGCTTCGTCATGACTGCCGGGCTTCTTCATGGAGTCGCTGTCCATCCTCAGTACGGTCGCTTCCGGGAACGTGTTTTTCACCTCTTCATCCAACCGTTGAGTCCCCGTGCCGATGAACCGCACGGCCGGACTGGAACACGTCGGGCAGGTCTTCGGCGGCGATGTCTCGTAGTCACAGCTGTGACAGACGACAGCCATGCGGTCACGGTGAAGTGTCAGAGTCACATCGCAGTTCGGACACTTGATGCCGGCTCCGCAACTGCGACACCAGACCGTCGGCGAATATCCCCGCAGGTTCAGAAACAGGATGACCTGGCCTTTTGCCTTCAGCGCACTGGTGATCGACTGAAACATCGCGCGGCCGATGGAGGAGCCTCGTGAGATCCGCGGATCGTTGCGGGTGTCGACGATCAGGACCGGCGGCAGAGGTCTTCCGGCGACGCGGTCGGGCATCGACACCAGCGTGTCCAGATTTCGCTGCGCGCGAAGCCATGATTCCAGGGTCGGCGTTGCAGAACCCAGAATCAACGGCACTTTTTCATCCAGACAGCGTTTCCGAGCCACCTCCCGCGCGTGATAACGAGGAGTACTGTCCTGCTTGAACGACGGTTCATGCTCTTCGTCGATGACAATCAGACCAAGGTTCGGCGTCGGCGCAAACACGGCACTGCGCGCCCCGACGATGACCTCAATTCCACCGCTCGCAATCTGCTGCCACTGCCAGTGACGTTCGGCATCTGTCATGTGACTGTGCAGCACTGCGACGGACTGAAAGCGATTTCGAAAACGGCGGATTGTCTGCGGCGTCAGACTGATTTCCGGCACCAGCACGATCGCCTGACGTCCGTAGCTCACCACTTCCCGAATCGCCCGGATGTAGACTTCCGTCTTGCCGCTTCCGGTGACTCCGTGCAACAACAGGGTTTCATGTTCGCTCGCCCGGATCGGCCTCAGAATTCTGTCGAGTGCGAGCTGCTGTTGCTCGTTGAGTTCCAGATCCGTCTGCTGATCAAACGAGGTGAGTTCATCGCCGGTAATATCGGAACGAATCCGAATCGCCGTGATCAGACCCTTCTTGCGGAGCGACGTCAGCGGTCCCGGTCCGCAGCCGGCGCGTTCGCACAGATCAGCGGCGCCGACGGGGCTGGTTGATGTTCGCAGCACATCGACGACAGCCTGCTGCTGGCGACTCAGCCGGGTTGTGCCGAGTTTCTCTTCGGCGTTCGGGCTCATCACAAAGCTCTGCACTTCACGAGTACCGCTCTTGCGGCGGACTCCGGCCGGAATCACGCTGTCGAGCACCTGGCCCCAGCCGCAGAGATAGCGTTCACCGATCCAGCGAGTCAGTTCGAGCATCCGTGGGTCGAGCAGCGGATCGCGATCGAGTAGTTCAGTGATCGGCTTGAGCTTCCTCTGCGCGGAATCTGCGGCTTTCACCGCGACGCAGTAACCAACGACGCTGCGGTTGCCTCGCCCCAGCGGTGCGCGGACACGCTGTCCAGCCTGAATGAGCTGGCGGAGTTCATCCGGGATCGCGTAGGTGTACGGTCGCTCAAGCGGCAGATTGAACACGACTTCCGCCACCAGCACATCGTCCATCGCCGCCTGCTGCCATTCGGGAGTTTCGGCGAAACCAAATTGTCCCTGCTGTGATGGCACGAGTGGTCACGTCAGTTTCGTTGAAACGCGGAAACGGCAGATTGCGGGAGTGTAACAGCTGCGGGATGTGAATTGGCCACAGGACCATCCACCACAAGCACGACACGCCAGCGAGTGGTCTTACTGATGCCACTCGCAGGCACGTTGCTCTGGTGGGGAGCCGGATCGCACAACACGCGCGGGCGCGTCGTGCTTGTCAACAGCAGTCTCACAAGTCTGGGTAGCCGGTCGCCGACGGACTGCCGCCGCTGCGGAGGATCACTTCGGCTTTCGCGACAACGGACTCATCAATTCCGCATTCTCGCATATGCCGCACGGTGCGGTCGATGTCATACGGGACACGTCGGAATTCCACCTGACCGCGGTCGATGATCGCGTAAGCCGCTCGCGGATCGCCGTCGCGCGGCTGGCCGACGCTGCCGGGGTTAATCACCTGAGTTTTGTCGAGCTGCAGCTGCATCGGAATGTGTGTGTGCCCCACACAGACGTAATCGACGTCGACGTGCTCCAGTCGCTGCTGCCACTGTTCGACGGAGTCCCCGATGTATTCATCCATGGGATCGCGGGGCGTCGCATGCACCAGCAGAAACCGGTGGTCGCCCAGCGTCAGGTGGCGCGTCACCGGCATCCGGGCCAGCCAGGTGAGATGATCATCGCCAAGCACTTCGAAGTGACGCGGTCTCATCGCCGCCGCCATGCGTCGAAACGTGCCGCCGGGCTTGACGAGCACTCGCTGCGCGACCGAATGATCATGATTTCCGCGGACCACAGCGGTGGCGTACTTGCGGACCCAGTCAATGCACGGCAAAGGATCTGTGGCGTAGTCCACGACGTCGCCAAGGAACAAACAGGCATCAAACGGTTCGTCGATTGCCGCCAGCGCCGGCCAGTTGGCGTGAATGTCGGCAATCAGCAGAATGCGCATCGCGGAGAATCCGGACGTCGTGTACGAATAAAAAGGGCAGACAGTTTTCTGAGCTGTCTGCCCTGACGTGGGCGGGTTCCCAGCGAATCGCTGTCCCCAGGCAAGGCGCGCCGGGACTCCAATTTTGAGATCGCCGGGTGCAACGCTTCACGGCGCCCCCCAGCCACCCCGCACATTCTGAAACAGTTTACTGTGGAGGCACTCCGCCAGGTTCTGAAGCAGCTGGTGTGTCCGTTGCTGGCGTGTCCGTTGCTGGTGCGTCCGTTGCTGGTGTATCCGTTGCTGGTGTGTCCGTTGCTGGTGCGTCCGTTGCTGGCGTGTCCGTTGCTGGCGTGTCCGTTGCTGGCGGAGTGGTTCCTTCTGCTGCGGGCGCTGCATCCGTAGCAGGGGCGTCTGTGGCAGCCGGTTCTTCTTCCATCTCAGGTCTGTCCTTGCCGCCCTCACCTCGTCCGCCGCCTGGACCTCGACCACCGCCGCCAGGACCACCGCCGCCAGGACCACCCATGCCGGGACCACCCATGCCGGGCATGCTCATACCGCCAGGAGGACCCATGCCGGGCATGCTCATACCGCCAGGAGGACCGCCCGTACCGGCTGCAGGTGTTGCAACGGCCTCTTCATCATCGGCCTCGGTATGGTAAGCCAGTGCGTCCGGGTCATCGCCGCCTTCGGCCACGATGTACATTGTGGGGTTGGTTTGACCCATCAGAGGCCGCAACAGGCTGAACCACTCGTACTTCACGACGGTTTCGCCTGGTCCCGAGCGATGCAGTGTTTCGGTGGGAAACATCGAGACCATGGACTTTGCATCAGTCAGTTTGACAGCCTCGAACTCACCTTCTTTGGATTTCGCTGCGAAGGCTTTGCCCGTCAGGAACTGGCCCAGTCCTGCACGCAATTCGATCGCGCAGATAACTCCAACAACCAGCAGCAGCAGCAGCGAAATGATGGTTCTGACCGGAGAAACTTTTGGACCGGCGGGCGGCTTGTGTTCTTTCGGTTGGGACACGACATTCTCCTCGACAGGGATGGGAAGATAACCAGACGGCGGCACAAGTCGTCACGATACTCAGGTGTCTTCCGCTTGTCACTCAAACAGAGCGACTTCTCCAGAGAACACCGGGACAATCGGAGCACGCGGCGGGTTTTTTTGTTCGACTGCACGAAGGATCGTGACGTACTTCGGGTACGGCTTGGCGGTGTCTGACGCAGCACTTGTAATCCGCAGACACCGACCGACCGGATTGAGGTCGAACAGAAACAGAAGGACTAATGGACGACACAAAAATGAGTAATGCACGCTGCCTGATGTTCCTTTGTGGTTCGTTGACGCTGCTGATCGGCGTACCCGGCTGTGGTTCAGACAAAGCGAATACGGACTCTGCAGCGCGTGCCCGGGAGCTGCTGAGTCTGCATGTCCGCGGGATCGGGCATCTTGAAAATAAAGAATGGAAGGATGCAGAAACGGCGCTCAGCAAAGTGCAGGAAATGCTGCCCAGGAGTCCTGCGGCCGCGCAGAATCTTGCCATCGGACGAACGCTGGCTCTGCTGGAAAGAGAATCGCCCTACGGCCGATCCAGGGACGCGAAAGCCTACTCGGACTATCTGTCAAAGGCGGCTGCGGCGATTGCCGGCTTTCAGGAGCTGGCGACTTCCGATAAGGAAAGATCACTTGCGGCGATGCTGGCGGGCAAGCTGGCCGTGCTGGACGATAGTCCCGAGATACCACGCATCCGTGAAGGCCTGGACTTGCTCAAACAAGCGACGACGCTTTCCGGAGACCGTCCGGAAATGTGGTACGCACAGGCTTTTGCCATGAGCGGACATCGTGATTACGCTGATTCGGCAGAGGCCATTCAGACTCTCCGGAAGACCGCCGAGCTAGCTCCTGAGAATCTCACGGTTTTCGCCGAATTGCTGGGCAAGCAGGCACTGGGGCTGAACTCCAGAGATGCGAAGACCAGAGAATCGGCAGCCGGTATTACATCGACCCTCGAAAAGGTCGGCGTACTCCTGGAACCTTTCAACGCCGGGATCGAACAGCAGCACCGGGTGAATGTGGTCGAGATGATCCGCAAAGCACTGGCTGGCCCTGGAGCGTCCGATCCGGCGTTACTGCTGGGGCCCGGAATGATCGTCAAGAACCTTGTCATACCGGAACTGGCGGCACAGATCGATCGACGCCGGATTGACAAAAATCTGCTGGAGTACTTGAACACAGACCTGGTCCCCGATCTCGCACTGCCGGAGAAAGTCCGCGCCTTGCTGTTTCCCCCCGCAGAGCCCACTGTGCTGCAGTCGTTCACAGTCGGGACCGGCCTGCTGGAAGTCTCCGGAGTGACGGATCTGAAGTTGCTGGACATGAACCTTGATGGTGCCGACGACCTCGTGCTTGTGCAGGACGGAAGAATCCGCGTGTTTTCGCGGGGACCTGATCCGGCAGGAGTGTGGACTCCGATCATGGAGTCTCCCGCAGACCCCGGCACGTTCACTCAGTTGTTGCTGATCGATATCGACCGGGATTTTGACCGGGCTCTGTCAGATATCAAGGACGGCCGAATCCTGCGCGACCGCGACGGTGATCAGAAACAAGTGAAAGACCCGGACGGTCAGCAACGATGGTTTGACACCGATCCGGATATCATCGCCTGGAGCGCCCACGGTGTCGCCGTGTTCCAAAATGATGCGGCTGCAGACGGAACCCGAACGCTGACCCTGCTGCCTCAGCCCGCAACGGTGCCGGCCATCAACGACGTAGCGGCGGCAGACCTGGAAGCAGATGGCGACCTTGATCTGATCTTTGCCACCTCAACAGGCATGGTGCTGTGGAAAAACCTTGACGGCAAGACCTTCGAACCGATCACCGAAGGCGTCAGCCTGCCTCAATACGGATTGTCATCCGTCGCCATCGGTGACTGGAACCGTGACATGGCGATGGACGTCGTCGGTGTCTCCGCCGACGGCAAAGCGGGCTGGCTGCAGAACATCCTCCATAGTCGCTTCCGCTGGGTTGAAGGATTGCCGGGTACGCCGGGTGCGGCAGATGCTCTCATTGATGAACTCAACGGCGACGGAAACTGGGATCTTGTCATTGCGAGTACTGCAGGCACTTCAGTGGTCCTTCCGAAGCATAGTGACCGAACAGAAGATGCCGTCACTCTCCCGCTGACGGCGACTGCCGGAGCTTCGCTGCATCGGGCCGATCTCGACAACGACGGTCGATCGGATTTCATCACCAGCGGCCCCGATGGCATGTCCCTCCTGCGCGGCACCGGTGATGGAACACTTGAAGATCTGACCAGGCTCCTGCCTTCAGGAATCAAAGCTCGTGGTGTTGCCACATCTGACATGGACGACGACGGAGATCTTGACGTCATCTCGATCACAACCGATGGCCGGCTGCAGTTGCTGGTCAACAATGGCGGGCATCAGAATCAGTGGATTGAAATTGTCGCCAGAGCTGTTGGCGATGATGATCAATTCCGGTCCAACCGAGTCAACATGCACGGGCTGGGTTCGGTCATCGAAGTCCGTACAGGGGCAGCGTATCAGGCTCACATCATTGACTCGCCGAAACTTCATGTGGGACTGGGAAAAGCCTCAACGGCCGACACGATCCGCATTATCTGGACGGATGGAGTTCCACAAAACGTCACCGACACAAAGTTTCTAAACGCGCGGCTCGGCATTCTGGCGCCGCAGATCCTCAAGGGCTCGTGTCCTTACATCTACACATGGAACGGCGAGCGATTTGCGTTCTTCAGCGACTGTCTCTGGGCCGCCCCGCTGGGTCTCATCCAGGCCACCGGCGACATGGCTCCCACGCGCGAATGGGAGTATCTGCTGATTCCCGGCGAGCAGCTGAAGCCCCGCGATGGACGTTATCTGCTGCAGCTGACTGAAGAGCTGTGGGAAGCAGCCTATTTCGACGAAGTGAAACTGGTGGCTGTCGATCATCCGGCCGAAGTATCGGTTTTCACCAATGAAAAAGTGGGCTCAGCGGAAATGGCGGCGCACCGCATTCACACGGTGAAGAATCCTCGACTGCCGGTCTCCGCACGAGACGGTCTGGGGCGCGATCTGTTGCCGGGACTGCAGGCTCAGGATCAGGATTACATTCAGCCGTTCAAAGGCCGCATCATGCAGGGCCTGACCGACGAATGGACGATGGAGTTCGATCTGGGAGAATTGAGCATTCCCGATCAGCCCGCTCCGAAGAACATCCGGCTGGTGCTCATCGGCTGGGTCTTTCCGACGGACACGTCTCTCAATCAGGCGATCATCCAGAACCCGGATCTTGATCCTCCAGCACCGCCATCGCTGGAGGTTATCGATGCCGACGGAAACTGGAAGGTTGTTCGCCCGTTCATTGGCTTCCCGAGCGGCAAGACAAAGGCGATGGTGATGGATCTGTCCGATGTCTTCCCTGGGAACGACTATCGGTTCCGCATCCGTTCGAGCATGGAGCTGTACTGGGATCAGGCGTTTTTCACTGTCGATGAAACGGACGCGGAAACCCGATCGCTCGACTGTCCGCTGGCCGCGGCTGATCTTCACTACCGAGGGTTCTCAAGGCGCGTCTACGCTGACAATTCTCTCTTTCGTAACAGCCACGCACCGGAAGGTTATGACTACGATTCTGTGACAACGGATCCTCGCTGGAATGAAATGCTCGGTCGATTTACGAGATACGGCGAAGCGGCCGATTTGCTTGATGCTCAGGATGACCGGATGATCGTCATGGGGCCGGGAGATGAACTGACCGTGGAGTTCACGGCTCCCGCGGAGGCGCCGCCCGCCGGCTGGAAGCGGGATTTTATCCTGTACAATGTCGGCTGGGACAAGGATGCCGACCTGAACACGGTCTACGGGCAGTCGTCAGAACCTTATCCGTTCAAAGCGATGACGAGGTACCCGTTTGCTCCGGACGAAGCAGCTCCGTCATCGCCTGAGTACCAGCAGTATCTCCAGGAATATCAAACTCGCGAGTATGCCAGGTTCCGATTCCGGGATGTTGTTCGCGGACGATGATCAACTCGAAAAGTCGATCAATCATGCGATGTATCATACTCTTGATCTTAATCCCGCCGCAGCTGTTCTTCCCGGCACTTATTGCCGCGGCCCAGCCCCCGGACGAACCAGCCGTTCTTCCCTTCATATCCAGCGACCAGGTCACGATCCGCAAAGCCGGAACACACCGTGACAACACTTTGTCGGGCGTAATTGAGGACATGTCGGGCCAGAACATTGTGCTCAGACGAGGCGGCAATACGGTTGACATTCTGAAGCTCCGCGAAGTCGTCTCCGTGCGGTTTCATAAGTCGCCGGAGTTCAATGACGGGCTCCGCAAGCTCGAGAGCCGGGACTGGCAGTCGGCACTGACCGCACTGCAATCCGCAGAAGCCACCGAACCGCGGGCATGGGCCGTTCGTGAGATCCAGGCTTCGGAAGCGGTCGCTCTGCGGTCGCTCGGACGATTTGACGAATGCCTGGCGATGGTGGAGAAGATCTTCAACGACGATCCCGACACTCGGCATCTGGTCGAATTGCCTTTGGTCTGGGACGAACGTCTGCCGCCCGGTCAGCGATTTGCCGGAACTTCCGCCGACCTGAAATCCCGGTCCGTGCTGCGACAGCTGACCGCGGCCTCGGCGCTGCTGCATGATCCGCAGCAGGAGGCCGCAGCCGCGGCGACGTTGACGTCAGTCCGCAGAACGCCTCGCATCCGGATTCAGGAACTGGCCGACGTACAACTGTGGCGAAGAAGTCTGCTGCGTCCCGCAGAACTGCAGCCCGGTGAGATCGAACGGTGGACACAGCGCGCCCGCGACCTGGACCGCCGCATGAGATCAGGTCCGGAGTTCCTGATCGGACGAGCCCTGCTGGCAGAGCATGATTATGACAAAGCTGCGACGAGCCTGCTCTGGATGCCGCTCCTCGAACCTCTCGATCCAGCCACCACCGCAGCCAGTCTCAGCGACGCCGTCACCGCCCTGCAACTCGCCGGACGTACTGCGGAAGCCGCTCAGTTCCGGATCGAACTTGAAGCACTGTCAAAGTAGAGCACCACCCCCCGTTGTCCCGCGCCTACTGTTGTCCCGCCGCTCCGCCGGCGGGGATTTCAGTCTGCAGCCGTGTCCAGCCGAACGCCGGTCGGATCAGGGAAGTCAGCATTGGAACCGGTCCGCGAACAAAGTCGCGTTGTGTGACAATCCATCCCACGAAAACATGGAGTTGTTGCGGGGCAAGGTCTTCCTGCATCACAACCCACTGCTCCGTTCAATCGCATTCCGCAGCCCCGATTCACAGTCATCGAACTGAAACGCGATTGGCGGCGAAAGTCGCACGAGGCTGATGACTCGTCGGTTTCCTCCCCGACGAATCTTTGTCAATGACGTTGCAACCGCAGTCTCGAACACCGGCGGTGGTGCTTTCACGAGCCTCGCCAGGATCGAGTAGTACTTCCGCCGCGTGACGCTGCCTGCGGCAACAACGTTCATCAGCGCCGGTGGCTGTTGGCAACGGCTCACGGCGTCAATGACAGACACCGCGTCATCGACATGAACGAGGTTGAGCCATTCGTCAGGCTCCGTCATCAGCGGCACTCCGTCGCGCAGATCGCTGATCCGCCGCAGCAGCCGGTCAGGACCATAGAGACCTGCCAATCGCAGAATGCTGACCATCGTGCCGGTCCGTGTTGCGAAGTCCCGCAGAATGTTCTCCGCGACGACGCACGTTTGTCCGCCTTCAGAAACCGGGTTCGGCGGAGTGTCTTCATCGACTTCGCCACCGTGTCCTTCCCCGTAAACGCCGGTGCTGGACGTGTACAGAATCCGCCGCGGCGTCGATCGCTCCGGCAGCGCAGCGAGCAGTTTCCGCAGTCCGTCAATCCATGCGGATTCGCGAGTGACGCCGGTACTTCGATCAAACCCGACGGACCACAGCACGACGTCTGCGTCCGGCAAATCTGGTAACTCATTTGCCAATGATAAATCTAAGACGATCGGATGAATCCCGTCCGCCCGCAGCATCGCCGCCTTCTCGTTGCTGCGAGTGATCGCAAACGTGCAAATCCCGAGACGTGTCCACAATCGGGCAATCCGCAGCCCGACATAGCCGCATCCGGCAATCAGCGCGGTTGAGTTTCTTGTGGCAGTCATCGTTGCGGTATCTCCAATTCGCAATGCCGCTCAAACGATGATCGTCCCGGAGAGGCTGTGATTTACTGTTGGCCAGCCGCTCCGCCGGCTGGAATTCTGATGCGTGCAACGTCATGGCAGCAATCGGACTCCACGATTCTCTCTGTGAATTTGAGAACCATCAATCCCGTGGCTACAATCTTTGGCATTCGCGTCGAATGTTCCCGGACGTCTGTTTTAGGAACGTTTGCAGCTTCCGGTGTTTCCCACAGATCAGGAAAGAGTTTCGTCCATGAACAGTCTTCAGTCCCGCCGGTCCTTTCTTGCATCCACTGCCGCCGCTGCAGCCGTCGGAGTTGTCGGCTCTGCCGCGACGGCCGCTGTCAGTTCGATCGCCGCGAAGTTTGAGATTTCTCTGGCCGAATGGTCGCTGCACAAGACCCTGTTCGACAAGAAACTCGACCATCTCGACTTCGCGATCACAGCGAAGAAGGAATTCGGCATCGACGCCGTTGAATACGTCAATCAGTTCTTCAAGGACAAGGCCAAGGATGCCGCGTACCTGGCCGATCTCAGCAAGCGAGCCAGCGATGCAGGCGTCAGGCAGCTGCTGATCATGATCGACGGCGAAGGGAATCTGGGTGATCCGAATCTGAAGAAGCGAACCGAGGCAGTCGAGAATCATTACAAGTGGGTCGAAGCCGGAAAGACGCTCGGATGCCATTCAATCCGCGTCAACGCCGGTAGTGCCGGCAGCTACGAAGATCAGATGTTCCGCGCAGCCGACGGACTGCGGGCGCTGTCAGAATTCGGTGCCGAACACGGACTGAACGTGATCGTCGAAAACCACGGCGGGCTGTCGTCGAATGGTGCGTGGCTGGCAGGAGTCATGAAACAGGTCAACCTGAAGAACTGCGGAACTCTGCCGGACTTCGGGAACTTTCAGGTCAAGGACGGAGAATGGTACGACCGTTACAAGGGCGTGACTGAGCTGATGCCATTCGCCAAAGCCGTCAGCGCCAAGTCCCATGACTTCGATGACAAGGGCAATGAAACGGCCACGGACTATAAGAAGATGATGAAGATCGTCCTCGACGCAGGTTACTCCGGCTTTGTCGGAATCGAATACGAGGGCAGCAAGCTCGACGAATTCGCCGGCATTCGGGCAACGAAAGCCCTGCTGGAAAAAGTCCGCACCGAACTGGGCTGAGTTCTGCAGCTGTCATGCCCGTGATGCAGGATGGGACAAGTGGCTGTTGTGGCGAGCGGTAGCAAATGACTTGGCGATTGTAACCCGAAGCGTCAGCGAGGAACCTTGGCGTTTGGTATTCGCCTCGCTGACGCTTCGGGTTACTTTATTTCTGCCGCTCACCTCAGCCGCGTCGCCGCACCATTGATTGAACCTTGGAAATGGTGGGCCGTCGCTCGCTCCGCGAGCTGGTCCCACTCTACGATTGCCTCACATGAATCTTCGATTTTTACTCGGTGACTTCGCTGTGGCACTCTCTTGCTGCGTGGTTGTCAGCACTGCAGCGGCACAACAGAACGCCGGCTCCTGGGGCACACTCAAAGGCCGTTTCGTCTTCGGCGGTGATCCGCCGAAACCAGTAATCCTGGACATCGAGCGTGATGCCGAGGTTTGCGGTAAACTTGGACTTGTCGATGAATCGCTCGTCGTCCACGCGGACAACCGCGGACTACGGTACGTCGCGATCTGGCTGGAATCGAAGGAAGCAGTCCCCGTCCATCCGGATTTCCAGAGCCTGCCGGCGGAGCCCGCCAGTCTGGACAACGTGGATTGCCGGTTTGAGCCGCACATGCAGGCCATTCGTACCGGACAAAAGTTGCTGCTGAAAAACTCGGACTTGATCGCTCACAACGCGGCTGTCTACGTAAGGCGGACGGCACCATTCAGCGAAATCATCCCGATGAACATGCCGCTGGAGAAAACCTTCGCTAAGCCGGAGACGGTGCCAACACGTGTGGACTGTTCGATTCACGCCTGGATGAAAGCCTTTCTGATCATTTCCGATCATCCGTATGTCGCCGTCACTGACGCAGACGGCAGGTTCGAGATCAGGGACCTGCCGTCCGGAGAATGGAAATTTCGCTTCTGGCACGAACGTCCGGGATTCCTGAACGAGGTGCAGCAGAATCAGAGTGCGTCACCGATTGTCAAAGGGGCCTGGACGCTGACAGTCCCGGCTGCAGAGACGCTGGATCTCGGCGAACTCGTGGCCGGCACGAGTCAGTTTGAGAAGAAGAAGTAGATCGACGCATCACCATGACCACCACGCGACACGAATTGCTCAACGTCGAACAGTGCATCCACGATATCGGGCCGGAAGTCTCCAAACCCGGATCACCGTTCAGCATTGGAATGCAGCGTCTGACCGGAGGACTGTCGGACGGCGTCGATGTTGTGACCGTCAGCAACGGCCGACTGTCGCTGCAGCTGCTGCCGACTCGCGGAATGGGCGTGTGGCGCGGCGAGGTCGATGGCGTGCGGTTGAAATGGAATTCGCCGGTGGAGCGACCAGTCCATCCCGCATTCGTCGATCCGATGCGCCGAGGCGGCATCGGCTGGCTGGACGGTTTCAATGAGCTGATCTGCCGCTGCGGACTCGGCTGGCACGGAGCCCCCGGCAACGATGTGATCCGCGACGATCAGGGCAAGGTAATCTCCGAACAGTTTCTGCCTCTGCATGGCCGGATTGCCAACATTCCGGCTCATCGAGTCTTCGCAGATGTGAATCCTGATCGAGTCAGCGTCACCGGCGTCGTCGATGAAGGCTGCCTGTTCGGAGGACGTCTGCGACTGGAATCAACGCTGAGCCTGGGTCGCGAGTCGGCCGCTTTTGAAATCGTCGATGTCGTATCGAACCTCGCCAGTCAGCCGGCGGAGGTTGAGATGCTCTATCACTGCAACATTGGCGAACCATTCCTCAGTGCAGGCTCAGTGCTGCATGCGGCCTCGACCGAAATCGCCCCGCGCGACACACGAGCGGCAGAAGGCATCGGCATGTGGAATCTGCTTCAGGGCCCGACACCCGGCTTTGCGGAACAGGTCTATTACACGCAGGCCGCGACGGACAAGTCCGGCCAGGGGATCGCCGTGTTGACGGATGCGAATTCGCAGCTGGCGTTCTGCGTCCGATTCGACACGTCGACGCTGCCGTGGTTTGTGCTCTGGAAGAACACTCAGGCCGAGGCCGATGGTTATGTGACCGGTCTGGAACCGGGAAGCAGTTTCCCGAATCCACGCATGGCCGAACGCCAAGGCGGTCGAGTCCTCTCTCTGGGCTCCGGCGAATCGATCACCTTCCGGCTGCAGTTTGAAATCGCGACAGACAAGTCGCGCGTTCGTCAGCTTCTGGATGAAGTGACTTCGCTGCAGGTTGCGACACCTCGGGTGGTTCACAGCAGTCCGAAACCGGAATGGAGTTAGGGTTTTGTCGCTCTTTTCCGCCACCGGGCCTGCTCCAGTTGAAATCACCGATGTCCATCAGATATCAAATCGAACCCGAACTCTCCGTCGACGAATTCATCGACGTCCTTCGGCGATCCACACTGGCAGATCGCCGCCCCGTGCAGGACCTTGCATGCATCGGGCGGATGCTGCGAAACGCCGATTTGATCATCACTGCGAGATCTGATTCGCTACTCGTCGGAGTCAGCCGCGCGATCACCGACTTCGCGTACTGCACTTATCTGTCCGACCTGGCGGTCGACGCAGCGTTTCAGAAACAGGGCATCGGTCGGGGACTGATTGAACTGACTCACTCGACAGCCGGCCGTCGAACACGGCTGATCCTGATCTCCGCCCCGAATGCGCGGTCGTATTATCCCCACATCGGTATGACCCCGCACGACTCCTGCTGGATGCGAGAGCCGGATGAGACTTCGCAGCGTGCCGCAGGAATCACCGATTGAACCACGAATGTCACGGGTGAATACGCTGCGACTCATCCGCGTTATCCGTGACATCCGTGGTCAACCCCTGCGACTTGCTTTCTGAATTTGCAGCGACAAGTTACTTTCCGGCGAAGACTCTTCGGCAGACATTTCAACAGGTGGTTCTCATGCAGCTTGGCTTCGTCAGTGCAATTCTTCCCGACGTGAGTTTCGATGCTGTGTTCAACACGGCGAAAGAGATCGGCTTTGACTGCGTGGAAGTCTGCTGCTGGCCGTCGGGCAAGGCAGAGCGTCGCTACGCCGGGGTCAGTCATATCGATGTCGGGCATCTGACGGAGCATCTTGTGTCGGACATCCGACGCAGAATGGAAGAGACCGGCGTACAAATCAGCGGACTGGGCTACTACCCGAATCCACTCAGCCCGAAACAGGCCGAAGCGGACGCCGCCGTGGCTCATCTGCATGTTGTGATCGAAGCGGCGTACCGGCTGGGCGTCGAGCGGGTGAACTCGTTCATCGGTCGTGACTGGACTCAGTCTGTCGACGACAACTGGCCTCGTTTTCTGAGCACCTGGAAACCGCTGATTCAACTGGCCGAACAACGCGGCATCCGGATCGGCATTGAGAACTGTCCGATGCTGTTCGGAGCAGATGAATGGCCGGGCGGCAAGAACCTTGCAACCTCACCGGCCATCTGGACTCGCATGTTCAGCGACATCCCGTCCGACAGTTTCGGTCTCAACTATGATCCATCGCACATGATCTGGCAGCACATGGATTATCTTGCTCCGATGCACGACTTCCGGGACAAGCTGTTTCACATTCATGCGAAGGACGTACGCGTGGATCGTCGCCGACTCGATCAGGTCGGCATCATGGCTCATCCGAATGCATGGCATACGCCGAAATTGCCTGGCATGGGTGACATCAATTGGGGTCAGTTTTTCTCGACACTGACCGACTGCGGCTATCGAGGCCCCGTGTGCGTTGAGGTGGAAGACCGGGCTTTCGAAGGGAGCCTTGATGATCGCATCGCCTCGCTGCGGCAGAGTCATACATTCCTTCGCAACTTTGTTCCCGTGCGCTGACGTCTCCCACAAGCACGACGCGCCAGCGAACGGTGTGCATCACGGCCACGCGCTGGCGCGGCGTGCTTGTATTGAGAGGTATCGCAGGCAGGCAACCTACGCTGTCTTCCTCGCAACTTCCGGATCATGGATCAGCCAGCCCAGTAATTCGGTGATCTTCGGAGTCTTGCCCTGCCACAGAATTCCGATACGGTAGATGCGGCTGGTCGCGATCACTCCGAAAGCAGTGCCGAGAATCAGCAGCACGATACTGAGCACAATCTGCCACAGAGGAATGATGGCCCCCGTGGCCAGTCGCAGTGTCATCATCAGCGGCGTTGAGGGCGGGAAGAGGCTCAGGACGGTGGCCATCATGCTGTTCGGTTCGCGGACGACATTGAACCAGATAAACATCGGCATCAGCATCACCATCCACACCGGCATCAGCAGACTCTGAGCCTCCCGCAACTGAGTCACGGAAGCCGCTATCGCCATGAACAGAGAACTGTACAGCAACACGGCCAGAATCTGATAGATCAGGAACCATGGCAGCACATGAAACGGAATGCTGTCGCCGTATCCCTTCCAGTTTGCGACGATGAACGCACCGCCGGCGTACAGCACAAACACCGTCAGCGATCCGGCCACGTTGCCCAGCAACTTGCCGGTCATCAGTTGACGGGCATTCGCGGATCCCAGCAGGACCTCCGAGATCCGCAGCGTTTTTTCTTCCAGCACACTTTCCAGCATCGGCTGAGCCGACATCATCACAATCATGAACATCAGCATCATGATGCCCATCGGCAGAAACAGACTGGCCAGCTCGTTCGGCTTTTCTTCAGCCGTAATCCGGCCCTGCTCATCGCGCGTGAACAGCCCGGACCCGCGAACAGAAGCTTTGCGTTCCAGTTCCAGCAGCACCATCGGCGACACTCCCGCACTCGTCAGGCGACTGGCCCGGATCAGCTGATTCAGACTCGAGTCAGCCCAGCGCTTGGCGTCCGCCAGAGCCGCATCCTGAGCGACATAAATGATTTCCGGAAGCAGGAAGGATTCGGGCGAGGCGGGGTCGACGGGTTTCGGATCCAGGATGTCCGCAGGAATCTCGATAAAGGCGTACAGTTCGTCGTTGCGGATCTTTTCGGACAGTTCAAAACGCTGTGTGTCATCAAATTTCCCGGCGGGAAACTGTTCGAGCACATAGCGGTGGATCTCCTCCATTCCCATCGTCTCTCGCGCCCTGCGGTCCTCTTCTTCGTCGCGAGTCAGCTTTTTCTTCGCACCAGTGCCTGATTTGTCGTTTTCGTCAGCGCCGACAGTTGTCGCGTCAGAGGTTTCAGAAGGCGCGTCGTCGGTCGTCGCGATCAGCATCTGATTCCGCGCGTCAGCCACCATCTTCAGCGGTGCGAACAGCTGTCCGGTACCATCGACGATTGCGATCTTCCGGTTCTCGGACTTTTCCATTCCTTTGAGCAGTCCCGGAATCCAGATGCCGCCCAGCATCAGGATCGGCATCATCGCAATGCCGATTACGAATGCTTTGGTCGCCACCATCGCCTGATACTCACGGCGGGCAATCGTCAGGATTTTCTGCATGGGATGCGTGTGCCTTGAAGAGAAAGATCAACTCCGGAGAATTCTGACATGGTTTCGGTTGAGGGGTAGACTCTCTCGAATGAAAACCGAAATTTCAATCGCCGACGCCAATGGCCACTCGCGAAAGCGGGCTTCGAGGTCGAGGCACTGACGAATCCGTTGAACGCCCGGCCGCAGTCGCCGGCTTTGTGATTCGCGGCGTTCGAGTTGAGCCGGCGTGCAGGATGAGCCGGCGCCTCTGGCTGGGCGTTCAACATTTGACAGCAGAATTAGTCGCCGACCCTATTGGCGCTGGTGTATTGTTCGGCTACTTTCGACCGTCTGTCATGCACGATAATCGGCAGGCGACCGGCAGACATTCGGTAACCCGAAGCGGGAGCGAGGCGAATCACAGCGACGCGGTTCTTCGCTGACGCTTCGGGTGACAACGGGTCAGTCCTTTTCTGCCGGTCGCTCAAGCGGCTCTTTGGAACAGGTGGGCAGCGTGAATCCAGGTGCGGTCACATCAATTTGGCAACGCATTTCTGCTCGCGCCGTGTGGAGCCTGTGTGCTCTGGTCTGGTTGTGCGTCCAAAGTTTCAGCGCCGCATCAGCCGAGGAGCCGCTGCTGCAACTCCTGGTGGAGCCTCAGTCAGTTCAGCTCGGCGGAACCAATCGCGTTCAGCAGCTTTTGATCACCGGTATTCGTGACGATGGCCGATCGGTGGACGTGACGCATCGCGCACAGATTGAATCAATCGACACGGCGATTGCCCGCGTGGACGAGGGTGTCGTGACCGGTGTCAGTGACGGGCAAGTCCTGCTGAGAGTTTCCTGTGACGGACAGCAGACGGATGTCCCTGTCCAGGTGAGTCACATTGCCGGTTATCCGCCGGTGGATTTTGCGAACGACATGCTCCCGCTATTCTCGAAGCTCGGCTGCAACAGCGGAGCGTGTCACGGTAAGTCGTCTCATCCCAGCGGGCTCAAACTGTCGGTGTTTGGATTTGATCCGGCCGCGGATTTCGACGCATTGGTGAAGGATGGCCGTGGGCGACGAGTCTTTTCGGGGAGCCCGGAATTCAGTCTGTTCCTGCGAAAAGCCACCGGAGCCGCACCGCACGGCGGAGGTCAGCGTCTGAGTCCGACGTCACCGGACTATGATCTGATGCTGGCATGGGTGCGTCAGGGCACGCCGGCGGCGCAGCCGGATTCTCCGGAGCTGGTGAAGTTGATCGTGAGTCCCGCAGATCGGGTTCTGGACGCCAATGCACAACAGCAGATTCTGGCAGCCGCTCATTACTCGGACGGCACTGTGCGTGATGTGACGTCCGCAGCGGGATACACGTCGAACGCGCCGCTGATCGCTGAGGTGGATCGCAGCGGCGTTGTGCGCACCGGCCTGATTCCCGGTGAAGCGGCGATTGCCGTTCACTACATGGGACAGGTCGCCAGCGTTCAGCTGCAGCTGCCGCGAAACGTCGGTTTCACTCCGTTCGAATTTCCTGCGCAGAACGCGATTGATGAACTCGTCAAAAGCAAACTGGAAAGGATGCAGCTGGTTCCGTCCGGGCTGGCAGACGATACAACGTTCCTGCGTCGTGTGTGGCTCGACACGATCGGTACGCTGCCGGCTCCTGAAGAAGTGCGGAAGTTCCTTGCGGACCCGGCCACTGACAAACGGGCGCTGTGGATTGAGAAGGCTCTCGACCGACCTGAGTATGCCGACTACTGGGCTCTGGTCTGGTCCGACATCCTTCTCGTGGATCGCCAAAAGCTGGGTGAGCGAGGTGCCTACGAACTGCATCGCTGGCTGCGGGAACAGTTTGCCTCCAATCGAGGTTATGACGAGTGGGTCTCCGATCTGATGACGGCCACAGGCAACTCGGGAACGAATGGCCCGGTCAATCTTTTTCGAGCGGCAGAGACTCCTGAAGAACTCGCGCGAACGGTCAGTCAGGCGTTCCTGGGGGTCCGCATGGAATGTGCGCAGTGCCACCATCATCCGTTCGAAAAATGGTCACAGGACGACTTCTACAGCCTGGCCGGGTACTTCAATGGGCTGGAGCGAAAACCCATCGCTCCTGGCCGGGTGTTCGTTTATCACACCGGACTGAAGGAAACCCGCATCCCTTTATCGAACAAGCTGGTCTCAGTCCGTCCACTGGACGGTGAAGCCCTGACCACTTCGGAAGGAGACCCTCGGCGCGAACTTGCACGATGGCTGACGGCTGCGGACAACCCGTGGTTTGCGAAACTGGCCGCAAATCGCCTGTGGAAACATTTTCTCGGGCGCGGTCTGGTGGAACCCGAAGACGACATTCGCAGCACCAATCCGGCCACCAATGAACCACTGTTGACGCTGCTCAGCGGGAACCTGGTTGAACACCACTTCGACCTGAAGGCGCTGATGCGACTGATCATGAATTCGCGAACGTATCAGCTCGCAGGCACAACGAATTCGAGCAATCAGGATGACGAGCAGAATTTCTCGCATCACTATGTCAGGCGGCTGTCGGCGGAAGTCCTCCTGGACGCGATCAGTCAGGCCACCGGCGAACCCGAACCGTTTCCTGGTCGACCGCGCGGAACTCGGGCCATCGAGTTGTGGGACAATCGTCTGCCGTCGTATTTCCTGGAGATCTTCGGACGTCCTGAACGGACAAGTCCCTGCGAATGCGGTCGCACCAGTGAACCCACCATGTCGCAGGCACTGCATCTGATGAACGCTCCGGAGGTGGAAACAAAGATCAGCAGTGCTGAAGGCCGTGTGACGGCGCTGGTGAAGTCCGGGATGAGTGCAAACTCGCTGATTGATGAGCTTTGTCTTGCGGCGCTGGGCCGACTTCCGCAAGAATCAGAGCTGCAGATCGCTCAACAATTGTTTGAGAGTACCCCCCGACAGCAGGCCGCTGAAGATTTCCTGTGGACGCTGCTGAATTCGTACGATTTTCTGTTCGTCAAGTGAGGCCGGTGATGCGTTCCCGATACTGTGATGGAATCGAACGACGCGGTTTCCTGCGCATGGGGTCTGTCGCCGGGTTGAGCCTTGCACAGCTGCTCCGGCTGCAGCAGACACACGGGATCGAAGGATCTCCGAAGAAGGATGTCAGCTGCATCTTTATCTTCATCATCGGCGGCATGGCCCACCAGGACATGTGGGATCCGAAACCGGAAGCTCCGGCAGAGATTCGCGGAGACTTCCGGCCCATTGATACGATCGTGCCGGGCATTCAGCTGTCCGACTTGCTGCCGCGGATGGCGGGCGTCACCGACAAGCTGGCGATTCTTCGAAGTCTGACTCACGGCGACCCCGATCACACAGCCGGCTATCATGTGATGATGACCGGGCAGCACCCCGGCTTCGGCGGCAGCTTCAACCGCAATGTGCTGAACAACAACATGCATCCGTCGTTCGGTTCGATGGTGGCTAAGCTCGGCGGTACCTCCGGCACGCTGCCGCCATACATCTCCGTTCCGAATTTCCTCAACAGCGGCGGCCCGTCGTTCCTGGGACCAGGCTACGCTCCGTTCGTCATCGAAGCGGATCCGGCGTCACCCGAGTTCTCCGTCCGGGACATCGTGCTGGCAGAAGGCGTCACCGATGACCGCAGCCTGCGACGACAGACGGCGCTGAGAGCGATCAATCACCTGGAGAAGCGTGTTGATGCACTCAGCAGTCAGGAACGGTCACTGGATACTTACTACGAAAAAGCGTATCAGCTGATGACCAGCTCGGCCGCCAAACAAGCGTTTGAAATCAACCGTGAGAGCCCCGCGACTCGAGAGGCCTACGGTCTGACAAGTCTGGGACAGTGTTGTCTGCTGTCCCGGCGACTTGTCGAAGCGGGTTGCCGCTTTGTCAGCATTGAAAACGGTCACTGGGATACTCATCGTAAGAATTCCGAAAGCTTGCGCGACTTGCTTGTGCCGCCTCTGGATCAGGGCGTGTCGGCGCTGTTGAAGGATCTCGATGAACGAGGCCGGCTGGATTCAACGCTGGTCGTACTGACCACAGAATTCGGCCGGTCACCGCGGATCAACGAGATGGCCGGCCGTGACCATTGGCCGCAGGCATTTTCCATCGTGATGGCAGGCGGCGGGTTGAAGCGAGGACTCACAATCGGCGCGACCGACAAACAGGCGGCAAGCGTCATCGATCGTCCGATCACTCCGTCCGACATGGCCGCGACGCTGCTGACGGCGCTCGGAATCGACCCTGATGTGACACTGCACACACCACTCGGCCGCCCCGTGCAGCTCGCCGGCGGCGGGCGGGCCGTGCATGAGTTGTTTGCGTAGCGGTGCTTGTTGCAACTCATCCCTGATTCGTTCCCGGGCTCCAGCCTGGGAACGCACTGCCCGGAAGCTCTGCTTCCAGTGAATTTCCCACGCTCGCCACCGATCTTCGCCACCCACCCGGCGAAGCAGAGCTTCGAAGATCACCGTTCCCAGGCTGGAGCCTGGGAACGAGATTGTAAGAATTGAGGTTCCGCGTGAATCACAAAACTCTCTCCACCGCCCGACTCACGATCCTCATGACCTGCATCGTTCTGCCGGCGATTGCGTCGGCTCAGCAGGTTCCCACCGACCCTTCCAGCACGCATATTTTTCCTGCCGGCGGACGACGAGGCACGGCGGTCGATGTTCGAGTCGGCGGTGAGTGCATCCCTCCGGGGACGCGCTTTCGGATCTCGGGAGACGGACTGACCGCTCCCATGGAACTCGGGGATCGCGTCACGGGAAACTATGCGTCTTCGCCCAGGCGAAAGCCGAGTGAGCAGCCGGTGAATCATCCGACGGAATGGGGATCTCACATCGTCATCGCGGACGACGCTCCGCTGGGCTCTGCACTGTGGCGGCTGAGCTGTGCGCGGGGCGGAACGGGCGGTCGTCCGTTTATCATCGGTGACCTCCCCGAGTTCATTGAAAGCGAACCTAACTCCGTTCCGGAAGAAGCTCAGCAGGTCGAAATGCCGGTGACGATCAACGGCCAGATCGCCGGAGAAAGCGATCTCGATTATTACCATTTCCAGGCCAGGGCCGGCGATGTCGTGTACGTCGATGTGGCGGCCGCAAGACTGGGTTCCGCGCTCGATCCCATCGTGCAGATCCTGGACTCGAACGGCCATCGCATTGCGGCTCATGAACTGCGTGCCGGAGCGGATCCGGTCCTCGCGTTTCGTGCCGACGCCACGAGCGATTACCGGTTACTGATTTCCGGCATCACGTATCGCGGAGGCCCTGCCTATGTCTACAGAGTCACTGTGTCTGCAGCACGCTTTGTGCGTTTCGCATTCCCGACCGGAGGTCAGATCGGTACGACGCAGCAGATTGAATTCTTTTCACTGACCGGGGATGGATCACTGGCAGCGATGCCTCAACGTGTGACATTTCCGTCGACGTCGGGACCATTCCGGCATCGTTCCGGCGACAGCGCAAATCCGGTACTTCTGGTTGCCGGGGATCTGGCCGAAACCGTCGAGACACCAAACAACGACAGCCGCGATTCAGCAACCGAGCTCGTGTTACCGCAGCTCATGAACGGTCAGCTGGAATCCCCAACGGACGAAGACTGGTATCGCCTCGCGTGTCGCGCGGGAACATCACTGTCCATCGAATGCCGGATTCAGCCCGGTTGTTCGTCTGCTCTTCCGATCGTCACGATTGTCGACGCGAACGGCGGCGTTGTTTCCACTGTCAGCGCCGTCCAGGTCTCCGGCCCGACGACCCGTTTGCATTGGTCACCTCCTGCTGAAGGCTTGTGGTGGCTGCGCGTGCGGGATCTGCAGCAGGGAGTTCGCGGGGGCCCGGACTTCACCTACCGCCTGAGTGTCCGAGAAGCCGTCCCGGACTTTTCCTTGTCCATGAAAGCAGACGTGATCAACGTCCTGCAGGGCGCGCGTTCTGAAGTGGATGTCACCATCGAGCAGCTCGGTGGATTCTCCGCGCCGATGGAACTCATTGCGGAGGGGTTGCCGGAGGGGGTGACTCTCGAAGGACAACAGATCGCCGCCGGGCAGACGTCGGCCAAACTGGCCTTCGTCGCCACGGAGGACGCTCGTTCCTGTGATGTCACATTACGCATCCGTGGCCGGGCGGACGTCGCCGGAACAGTGATCGAGCATCCGGTCCGGGCGGTACATCTGGGACATGATCCTGATGGGATCGGCCTTGGAGCTTCGGACGTGGATCATGTGCAGCTGACGGTCGTTCACAAACCCGTCTTCCGGCTCTTCTGCAACGAAGCGTACCAGTACGCTCATCGCGGCACGGTCTATCCGTATCTCATGGAGGTCGAACGGCTCAATGGATTCGATCAGCCGATTCACCTGGAGGTTGCCGACCGGCAGATCAAGGACCTTGATGGGATCGAGATCCCGGAGACGACAATCGCTCCTGAGCAGTCACAGCTGATGCTGCCGCTTTATCTGCCTGAGTCAATGCATATCAATGTTCAGGCACACTCCAACGTTTACGCTCAGGGACATGTTGAGTTTGTGGATACGTTCGGACAGAAACAGACGATGCTCGTCGTTTCCACCATGCGCTGCATGATCCGGACGCTGCCGACGGTCGTGAAGCTGCGCAGCCGTGACCGAGAATTCTTCGCAAGTGCCGACGGTCCGACCGCATGTTCGCTCATCCTCGACCGCACACCCAACTTCACGGGCTCCATGCAGATTCATCTCGTCGATCCGCCTCCGGGAATATCTGCTGAGGCGACAACAATCGGCCTCGGCGAAGTCAGCGCCGACATCGCCATTCAGATCGACGGGCAAATGCCGCGACCGTCATCCGTTCCCTTGCGATTCAGGGCCGTCGGCGTAATGGACGACAACGTTCAGGTCGTCAGCGAAGCCACGGCGACGCTTGTCTTCCAAAGTCGCCATCACGCTCCGCCTGATGAGCCTTGATCTTGATTGCGATCGGCGAAACGATCGATGCGCAAGATTGCGTTTCGCCGCATGCGCGGCCGGCTTACAGCCCACGGCACTATCGAGGTATCGTTGGTTTTTCGTCATGGCAGACCGGGCATAATGGATCAACCGCTTCATTGGTGAACCAGAAATTCCAGGAACAGCGACGACAGCCACTGCACGTCATCGGTTCCATCTGCTTCAGCAAACCATTCCAGTAGACCTGGAAAACACGTTTCTGAGTTTTGCGATGAATTTCCACATCGATTGCGACGGCGGGGATGCGGAATTCCGCCAGTGCGACGGGCCGCAGCACGGCGCTAAACATGTATCGCTCATCGAGTTCGCTCAGCTTGCGCTGCAGTTCGAGCTTCACAGCTCTGGTACGGGTTTCCGTTTCTTCCGCAGTCGGTGCGGTTTTCGTGCGGCGGTTGGGCGTTGAGCCTTCACGCTGGAGCGCTCGATAGTAATCCAGCAGGCGTTTGCGGTCACGTTCCCGTCTGGTGTCAACTCGTTGCATGAACGATGCCGCCATCCGCAGCGTCTCGGCCTCAATCAGTCGTGCGGCAAGTTCCAGTGTGGAGTCCACAGCAGCCAGTGGTTCCGATGTCAGCCTGAGCGCATCGAGGTCCAGCAATCCGGAAAGCGGCACCGGGGCACCGGATCGGGCATTCAGAGTGACAGGGATGAGCGATTCCCAGGTCTCTTCGGACTGCAGCGTTGCCTGAAACCACCAGGCGTGGTACGGCACGCTCACTGCGTGGCCGTCCAGCACCCTGGCTCGAGCATTCTGCCAGCCGAACGAAGATTCCACGGCCGCGGCGAATTCGGTCTTTCGGACCGGCAGGCTATCGACAGCAAACGTGCCGACGGAAGGCACAAAATGTCTCAGCGCCCGCGCAGCGAGGTCCACGAATTCTCCGCCCAGTGACAGTGTCAGCCCTGCTTCCGTCGGCTGACTCTGGACGATGAACGTGTCGTCGTGCTGGCCGAGACTTTCCGCGAGCTCGGCGGGCACGATGGCGGTGGCGCGGACGCCGTCCGGCTGCCAGTCAATAATGCCGCCGGCGTTCTCAATGAGCGCAGTGGCGAAATCCGCAAGCTGTGATTCGACCGTCGCACGACTCATTCGTAGTCCTCGCCGAACAACGCCTCATCCAGATTTTTTGCGTCGAGATATTCACTCTGAGCTGCGAGCAGCGTGTCTCCCAGCGATTCGAAGTCAGCATCGAGCTGTCGATCGTCGTGAGCCTTCTGCCAAAGCTGCAGCACCACCGACTCGAACTCCTGGCCTTCATTCAGGTTACCAAGAATCGAGCCGACTTCGCCCACGACCAGTTCAAACATCCGGATCTTATCGTTCAGCAGTCGCAGAATCCGTGACTCGACCGTCCCCCCCGTACACAGATTAAAAATGAACACGTCCTGAGTCTGTCCGAAACGGTGAATACGTCCGATCCGTTGCTCAATCTTCATCGGATTCCAGGGGAGGTCGTAATTGATCAGTGTGTCGGCGAACTGCAGGTTGCGGCCTTCACCGCCGGATTCTGTGCAAACCATCACGTTCACGGTCGTCTGCAATTGTACGACAGCCGCGTCCTTCTCGCCTGCCGACTGTTCTCCCGAAAACGTCGAATACGCGATCCCATTCTCTTTCAGCAGATCCTGGAGCCGGTGCAGAGTCCGGATCAATCCCACAAACACCAGCACCTTGTGTCCCTGGCTGTCTTTCAACAGCTGAAGGAATTTCTCGTCCTTTGCTGAGTGCGTGAGTCGGCTGGCTCGTTCGCACAGCAAGCGCGCTCGGTCGTCGGATTCCGCCAGCGGCTGAAGTGCGGCAGCGACGGTTGCCGGGTGACTTCCCAGTGACGTCAGAATCGCGTGAAGCCGCATGCGCGAAATGCCGGGCGATGTGGTCGAAGGCGTTTCGTCTTGAGCATCGGGCAGGGCGGAGTCTTCAGATTCGTTGTCGAACAGCGTTCCTGACGACGTTCGTCGTGCCGCTTGTGTCGGTTTGGCAGCCAAGGCCGAAATCTGATGAGTCGCCGGGGCCGGCGTCGGATTGTCACCGAAGTCCTCACCGGATTGTTCCTCACCGAGTTGAGACTCCTCATTCGCAGGGGTATGTGCCGGAGTTGCTGCCAGCAGACTGCGAAGATACTGCTGAATATCCGACAGCAGCTGCGATTCTTCTTCGCCCGGCATTGCCAGAATCGTTTGCGCGTAGCGTGGCGGCAGGTTGATCTGCACCAGGCTCCGCGTGTTGCGAATCATGACCTCTCCCAACAGTTCCCGCAGACGATGCCGGTTGCGGGGGTCTCGCGGGTTGCCTCGCGTCACAAACTGCCGCTTAAAGTCGGCTTCCGTTTTGAGATGGCCGGGTTCCAGCAGAGTCAGAAGGTTGTACAACTCGACCAGATTGTTCTGCACGGGCGTGGCGGTCAGCAGAAACATGTGTCGTCGATTCAGCGAATTGATGAGCTTCCAGAGTTTCGTACTCCGGTTGCGACAGTGGTGCGCTTCGTCGACGATCACCAGATCCCATTGCGCGCTGGCAATCGCTTCCGGTCTGCGGCCCGTGCGGGCAAAGGACGTGGAAACCAACAGACGGTCATGCTGCTCCCAGTACTCATTTCGATTGCTGGTCGACGTTCGCGGCGGCACCGTAAAGTCGAGCTGAAACTTGCCGGACAGCTCCCCGCGCCACTGACTGACCAGTGGATTGGGAACCAGGATCAGGACTCGTCGAACCATTCGACGCAGCAGATACTCACGCAGCAGCAGACAGGCTTCGATCGTCTTCCCCAGGCCCACCTCATCGGCCAGCAGTACTCGCCCGCGAAATCGTCTCATGACTTTTCGAACGGTTTCAATCTGATGCGGCAGATGTTCGACCCCGGTCAGACCTTCGAGACACAGCAATTCGTCAAACCCTCGCAGCAGCTGCAGCCTTGCATGAGTCAGGTGCAGCAGAATCTGGTCATGAGTTGCCGTCTGACGGGACGTCGAAAAGTCCGACAGCTCCGTGCGAAACCGTATCGGGATACCGCCCGGCGTCTGATAATTGCGATTGTCCGCGGAGGAGTTTCCGAGCTCTGAATTAGAATCTGACGACGTCTCAATGCCAGCGGCTTTGGTCCTCAATGACGGGCTCCCGGCGTTCCTTCGGTTCGATGCGACAAACGAGTTGGGCAGCGTACCAATGAATGCCCTTGTCATCCACTGATCAGGATTTCGCGTACCGCGTGCGCAGCACCCTGGGCGGCGGCAGCCTGGTCCCGCTTTCCCCAGCCAGCCTGCTCGTCACGATGCACGATCTCCATGCGACGATGTGACACGCGCTTGGACTGGATCACCTCGAGCTGACATTCAACCACGACGGCCGCAGCGAAACATTAATCGACGCCGACCTGACGCAAGCCCAGGTCGTCCATGTATTGCTTTCCTAAAACCAACTACAAGTCCCTTCTCCCCCGCTTCGGGGGAGAAGGTGGCCGATCCCGGCGCGCCGGGAGATGAGGGAGCGTTTTTGGCACGCTGCGCGCGAGAAACGCCCCCTCACCCTGGCCATCTCCCCCGTCCCCCGCGTCGTTTGCGGTGACACAGCTTTCTCACGCAGCGCAAAGACTCGCAACCTCGTTTGATGGATACTCCTGCATCATGCGCACAATTCGGATTCCATCCGCCAGCCCGCTGGCGGAAGCTGACTTTATGAACATCGTCGAGACGGATTTCTCGTCGATGTCCCGTCCCGAACAGATCCGGCACTTCGAGGTGGAAGGTTACGTCGTCCTGCCGTCGGTCCTGACACCGGATGTGATCGGCCGATTGAAGAGTGAGCTGGCCGATGTGGAAATGTCACATACGAGTTACAGCACTCAACAGACTCGGTCGGTAGAACAGCCGCAATGGCTCAGCCGGGAGGTGGCGGAACTGATTGGGTATCCGCTTGTGATCGATATTCTCACCGATCTGATGGGACCGGACATCGTGTTCACGCGCGGATTTTTCCAGAGATCACTGGCCGGGTGTCCCGGCATCTCGATGCACACGGATGGTCAGCCACACGGCTCGAACCTGTTCGGTTACGAGGGGAGTTGCCCGCGGCTGGTGCGCGTTCTCTATTACCTTGACACGCTGACCGTTGAACGAGCACCGTTTCGACTCATCCCGCGTTCTCACCTGTCGTTCCACGCGGAGGCGAGTCCCTATCTGCGTTACAAGTCGCACCCGGAAGAAATCACGCTGATCGTGCCAGCTGGCTCGGCGGTCCTGATTCCGTCATTGCTCTTTCACGGCAGTCATCCCAATATGGACTCCAGTCCGCGCGAATTGATTCAGCTCGGCTATCGCCCGGCCTGGGCCGGACCGATTCAGCCAATCGAAGACTGGCCTGCCGACCTCGTCGCGAATGCCCCGGACATTGCCAAGCCCCTGCTGCAAAGTCTGAACACCACCGGACAGGCCTTCGAGCAGGAGCATAAACCCACCGGCATGCGCTCCGAAGCCCCGGGAATCAATCCCAGTCGCTGGGGATAATGGATTGGCTGTTTATCAACCCGGCGAGCGGTGGGTGTCAACCCTCCGAGGATTCGTACTCACATCAGCCGGATTCGCTATCGTTGTTCTGCAACCCTATTTGACTGTCGGATTCTGGTTTGGCCGGTGAAGTCGTCGTCCTCGGAGGGTTGACACCCTCCGCTCGCCGAATGAACCCCGCTTCGTAAGGATTCTCCTGCTGAAACATGCTGATGCCGCCTACTTGATGCAGAACAGATTCCGTGATGTCCGCAGGAAGAAACAGCCGTGCGAAATGGCGGGTGAGCTGAGGACTTCTTCGCCGATGTCATTGCGTGACAGTTCCACATAATCATTGGTTGTGGCGTCGAGCACCAGTGTGCTGCCGGCTTCATTCACGAAGTACAGCTTGCCGTCGGCCGAAACCGGGGAGGCCGTGAACCGGCCGGTCAGCCGTTTTCTCCAGAGCAGTTTGCCGGACGGAACTTCCCAGCATCCCATGATTCCCTTGTCGTCCGCAAGGTAGTAGCGATCACCGACGACGATCGCGGAGGGAACGAACGACGTGCCTCGATCGTATTTCCAGACGACATGCGACTCGGTCACGTCGCCTCGACCGCCCGGCTTAATTGCAATGTGATTTCCGTTGGGACCACTGACGGCGTACAGCAAGCCATGACCGAAGACCGGAGTTGGAATGCACTCCCGCGCCAGTCCGCGAACCGTCCATAAGCGTTCACCGGAACCAGGATCGTAGGCGTCCAGTTTCTCGGAACCGGAGACAATCAGTTCGTGCTGATCGCCTGCTGCGATCATTTGCGGTGACGACCACGAATACCATGCTTCCGGCCGATCGGACTTCCAGACGTTGGCTCCTGTCTCCGGATCCAGAGCCAGCAGATACGATTCCCCGTAGTGATCGCATTGCAGAATGAGCTTGTCGTCGAACACCATCGGCGAGCTGGATGCGGCAAACCGGTTTTGAAACGGACCATATTCGTCGGCAAGCGCTCGTTGCCAAAGGAGGCCGCCGTCCATGTCGAAGCAAAAGACATCGCCCGTTCCGAAGAACGCAAAGACTCGCATGCCGTCCGTGCAGGGCGACGGACTGGCCATGCCGCTCTGCGGGTAGAACAAAGTCGGGGAGGTTCCCCAGAGTCGCTGATGCCATCGTTCGATTCCGGACTCACGATCAAAGCAAATGGTGTGGAGTTCGCTCTGATCGCGCCCTTCCGAAGCTGTGACGATGACTCGGTCCTCCCACACAATTGGGTTGGAAATCCCGGCTCCAGGCAACGGCGTTTTCCAAAGCACATTTTCTGTCACCGACCATGTTGTGGGAACGCCCGTGTCGGCAGTCACGCCATTCCGCTGCGGACCACGCCACCCGGGCCAGTTCTGAGCGGTCGCTGGCGTTGCGAATGCAATGGAAAGGGCGATCGAGAGTAGCAAGTGTTTGGTGAGTGCGGTCATGTAGATTTGTCGGTGCTCCGATTGGCACGAGATTGTCTTTTTAATGCGCAAGGCAGGTCTCCAGGACCAGGCTTTGTCAGAAATCGGGAGGGCGACGCTCCTGCGGAGCCGCCGCGTTGAAGCGGTGATGAAGAAAAGGCTCGGCAGGAGCCTCGCCCTCCCTGAAACGCGCCTCTACCCAGGTTTTCCGACACAGCCTATCCTGAATCTCGCCATTCATTCTTTTGCCCTCTGTGGCGGAAGTGCATTCTCGAACGCGATCCCGCGGCCTTCTTCGTCGCAGAGCCGGAGGAAGAGTGTCCAGTTGTTGGGGACCTCGGGATCTCGATGCTGAGGTCCCTGACAGACCTTGACGAGGATTCGGTTCCGACCTGCGACGAGTGTGATCGGATCGACAAACCGGTCGAACCGAGTGCCATTCAGCCACTGTTCGTGCGATGAAACAATTTCGTTGTTGAGCCAGACAAGGCAACTGTCATCCGCGCTGCAGCGCAACTGTGCGTTGAGCCCGGTCGGGACTGTGATCTCGCTCCATGCATAGGCTACAGCTTCATTCGATTGTCCGAGTACAGTCACCAGATTGACTTGTCCGAGCGGATCCGACGGCTGATGCCGGACCCAACCAATTTCCGCATCGTTCTGCCCGGGGAACTTTGCATTCAGATCGATCGCCTTTTCAGGCTCGAACACCATTCCAAAGCCCGACTTATCCGGAGCATCGAGGGGCCCGACAAGCCACCAATCTGTCACGAATCCCAGCTGCCTGGCAACATCCGCTGTTTCTCCGACGGAACGCAGCCGATCGGCCGCCGATGTCACCTGAGAACTGTCACGTGCGCTTTCGAACGCCTTCCGAAACTGCGATTGGGCGGTCTCCGAATCTTTCTCCACGACTGCTTTGTCACCGGCCGCCAATGCGAGATCAACAGCTTCAATTCGAAACTCCGGATCTGTCAAACGCTCGGGCAACCACTGTGTTTTGAAATTGGGTTCCAGCAAGTCGATGAGTCCGAGCACCAGCCGGCGTGGTCGGCCCCGTCGCTGTGCATCGCTGACGTATTCGTGGAGAAACTGCAGAGGCCACTCCGTATCGCCGCGCAATTGTTCTCGGGCAACGATGTCTTCGAAGATTGTTCGGTACCAGTTTGCAGCAACCGGATTGGGCGTATCCATCGCGATGAGCAACGCCGGCAGCAGTTCGACGGAGCGTTTCGCCAGTTGATCGCGGGCCGATTTCGCAGCGGCCGAACCTTTGCCCTGCGGACCTGACTCTGCAATGACGGCAATCAGCTGGCTGTCATCTGCTACGGCGATGACCGTGGAAGCGATCATCGTCAACGAGGCAGCCAAGCGGATGCAGCAACGAGTCAGCAACGTGTTATTCATTCGCGGACAATCCGATGAGAGCGTGCGTCGCAGATTAAGCCCGGCTGTGAATCGATAATACAACTTGTCAGACATCGGAAGGGCGATCCCGGCGCGCCGGGACGGGGCCGATGAGTTGATGCGGCACAGGAAGAATCGGCTCGGCAGGAACATCGCCCTCCCACAGGAGATCGTTGCGATCGTGACAGCGACCGGGAATTGCAAATTCAAAGGGTGCTCACCTTTCCTCTTGTGATTCCTTGAATTGGACGGAGACTTTCCTGTTCATTCGGACGTCGCCCGGCCCAACGAATTTGATGCTGCCACTGACGAATACGAATGACCACTTTCGCAAGAACGGAGACCACGAACAGTGCAGATCGCAGCGGAGCAGTATCTCCGGATTGTGGCAAGTCGCGGCCAGTGGCATAGTTCCGTGCTGCCTGGGCAGTCAATTCAATTGCCTCCTGCAGTGACGCTGTGGCTGTGAGAAAACCTGGTAACCCGGCAGATGCATCCTTCGCGTAGTCCAGGACGTCGTCGATAATTTGGCACTGCATGACAATCCGAAACAGAGTTTCCAGATCATCGTCGCGCTGAGTCGCATGGATTCCATGTTCGAAACATTCGTCGCCAAGGGCCGTCGCGGCAACGATTCCAAGCGAAAGCCGTACGACAGCTTCGCGGTACGCACGGACTTCGTCAAAATGACGATGATCTCCGCCGGGTGAAGGACGTCGTCTTTCCAGTTCCCGAAGTTGCAGCAGATATTCATCGACCGACTGGCTGATACCAGCATTCTCAAGCCGCTGCCGAGTCGCCTGATATTCTTTCGGGCAATACGTTTTACCGTCCAGTGCCGCATTTGCGCAGGCGCCAAAATCGAGCAACGCAGCCAACACGCTGCATCGATGACGGGGCAGCGGCTTCGAATTGCGAAGAACGTGAATTGTGTCGAACGCAACAACGCACAGGACTCGTAACGGTGTCCTGGGGGTCGAGGAAAAGAAGAGTGGCAGACGGCGCAGAAAACAAGTGATCGACACAAGGAATGGCGAGATCCTTCTGTGATGCCCGTTGAGACGCACGGCGTGGCCCGGTTCGTGTAAAATCATCGGCATCTCCTTTTCCCGTGAACCTTTTCGCGTGACCGTCAGACATAGCACAAAACAACTTCCCGAGGACACCGCCAGCGAATCGGCACGAGGTCACTGACGCCGCGACTGACAACCAGCCTTGTCAAACCGCACCGGTGACTCAAATAGCAGTACGGGTAGAAAATCGCTCCGGGAAACAAGCGGTCTCGAAACTCAAACGCAACCAGCTGACAGCCGTGAAGATGCCCCGCAAGTACGAGATCGTAGCCACATTGACGCGCCGTCTTCCAGATACGCGGGTTGTGTGCGCAGAGAATCCGAACATCGCCATCGGCTTGCGGTGCAGCCTCAGGACCGGAGACCGTTATCACTCGCGAACCATGCATCAGTCGAGCGATTCCATCATGTATCCACTGACCTCCGCCACTCACCACTGCATCGCGGACTCGATTAAGACCGACATGGCTGTCGTGATTTCCACCCATCGCCAGCACCGGTGCATCTTCGCACAGCCTGCCCACCAGATCACTCAGCTTGCTCAACTCGGACGGACCATCAATCAGGTCGCCACCCAAAAGCACTGCATCCGTTCCGCATTGATGCACCGATTCAATCACTTGCCGACACAGCCTGTCGGAACGCCCGCGCCGAAGATGAATATCGCTGACGTACATCAGCCGACACGCATCGTGCCGCGTCGAAAGGCGTTCTTCGCGGACGTGAAGGGCGCGGTTCAGTCCGATTTCCAGCACGCCGGTCGACAATTCTTCTCTCCCTCTGATGCGCCGATGCACAATTGGGTTTCGGGTCAATTGCCTGCCGCCGCAGTCATCTGATGCAGCATTTCCCGAAGGCGCATCAACCGTTGCTCGGTCAGTCGAATCGACGAACAGTTTGTCCTCGTGTACCACAGGATTCTTGCAAAGCCGCACGGAACGAACAGCTGCCGACTCAATTCGAGAAGGACGGAAGAGTCACCGTACTCCTCTACAAAGGTGGTCGCCAGCTGAAACCATTTTTCATCGTGGATGGTGATCAACTCAAGCAGGAACACTTTCAAATCGTCGCCGTGCCGCTGCGTTTGGTCTATTCCAAATTCGTGGCGAGTGTCAAAGTCGATCAGAATTGCGCGGTCGGCCACCGGGTCATACAGGATGTTGTCGAGATGCAGATCACCATGAGACCACGCGGCCCTGAACCAGCTGCATTCAATCTGATGAACTCGCCGCAATTCGCGGGCCGCCGCGACCAGTGGTTTAAGGTCCGTTTCGTTGCGACGAATGAGTTGCCGTAAGCTCGTGCCCTGCACTTCCGCAATGCTGACAGTTTTGCCGGGGCCGATTTTTACGCCAGGTCGATCAGGATAAAGCAACCTTGAGCAGTACGCCTCCCATTCCATCCATTCATCGGCACAAACAAACATGCAAACTCCGCTTCGTGCCAAAGCCAGGAATCGGTTAGCGAACCAAACAGCAATCCTGCTGCCCGCTCGGCGTCGCTTCATGAATACGGGTTGGCCATTCCGGATGTCGCGCACCGTTCGATTGATGCGCACACGATTCATCAGCCATGCAGCGAATCGTTGAAGCAGTTCAAGCATTTGAAACAGTCGAAGATATCCGGGGCGGGACGGTGATGGTCCACATCGCAGACAGTGGACGTCAAGAGCCGCAACCTCGCCCGCGGTCAGATCTTCTTCAGCAGGCTAACCATCTCGATCGCCGCCAAAGCTGCATCGTTCCCCTTGTTGCCAACTTTGCCGCCGGCGCGGTCGAGCGCCTGATCCATGGATTGGCAGGTGATGACTCCGAACGTCACCGGGATGCCGGTTTCGCGAGTGATGCTCATGATGCCGGCCGCGACCTGGCTGTTGATGTACTCATGATGACTCGTCGCGCCCTGGATGACAGCTCCCAGGCAGATCACCGCTGAGTGCTTGCCGGACTTTGCCAGCTTCGCCGCAGCCAAAGTGATCTCAAACGCACCGGGTACCCAGGCGATCGTGATGCGGTCGGCGTTTCCCCCGTGCCGGACAATCGTGTCGATGGCGCCTTCCAGCAGACGCTTCGTGATGAGATCGTTGAATCGTGAGACGACGATCGCGAAGGAAGCGTCGGCGGCTGTGAGTTGACCGTGAAGTTCGGTTGGCATGGGCAGGAAGTGAATAGCGAAGATGGAACAGCCGGACAGTTGCAGCGGACAGAATCGCAAAAGGGAACCACGGAAGACACGGAACACACGGAAAAAATCGCCGGAACGCGCAACGTTTCCTCTCGCGATGCGGATTGAACGGTCCCGAGCAGGGTCGAAAACCTGCAATTCTTAGTTCCAACGGTCTGAATCAGCCGTCGATGATCTTTGACCGTAAGGACGTCAGCAATCGGACGGCCTGGCCGATGTCGGCTTTCTGGCGATCCCGGTCCTGGGGAATTTCCCGTTCGATGGTGAGTGGTCCGTCATATCCAAGTTCACGCAGAGTTCTCAGGTAGGATTCCATTCCGACGTCTCCATCGCCAAGTGCCACTTCCTGACCCCACACGGTGCCTCGAACATTTTCCGCGGCCCATTTTGCGTCCTTACAGTGGATACTTCGGACGTAGCGGCCGACCTTCTTCAGTGCCGCGATTGGTTCGCCGGTTCCGTACAGAATCATGTTCGCCGGATCGAAGTTGATGAACAGATTGTCCCGCTGGACGTCGCCGATGAAATGCAGCAGGTGATCGGCGGATTCCTGACCGGTTTCCAGATTCAGTGTCTGGCCGTTCGCACCCACATGATCCAGCAGATCCCGAGTGGTTGTGATGAGATTCTTATAGCTTGCCGAACTCGAATCCTGCGGAACGAAGCCAATGTGCAGGGCCACCGTATCGCAGTTGAGCAATCGAGTGAAATCGCTGATCTCTTTCATCTCTTTGACTCGCGCTGCACGAGTCGCCTCGGGAACGAGACCGACTGTCCGCGCGGAAGTGGCGATGTCGGCGTAACTTTCACCTTCGAATCCGCCGAAAACGGCCGTGACCGTGATTCCGGCGTCGGAGCATTTTTTCAGGAACTCACTGGCCGACTTCGGGTTGCGAGTTTCCGCATGAGGCGCATGAATCTGAATTGTCGGTACGCCCAGCTCTTTGGCAACGTCCAGATGAACGCCGAGCCCGGCATCAATGGAAGCAAACACACCAATCGGCCACGTCGTCATGAACGTCTCCACGGGAGCCAGAACACAGTTGAAATTGTGCGGCTCCCATGTTGGCGAAGCAGGGAGTTCAAAGCAACCGTTGGCGGGAACTACTTCTTCTCAAACTCCGCATCGATGACATTGTCGTCGTCGCTGGCCGTGGACTGTGGTGCGGGGCCGTCAGGCGCGCCGGCACCGGAGTCGCCGGCCATGTGCTGAGCAAGTGCGTGAGACGCCTGCGTCAGTTCCTGACAAGCGGCGTTGATGGCTGCCGCATCGGACCCGTCGGCGGCTGTCTTCGCCTTCGTGATCGAGGATTCGATCGCGGACTTCGACGACGCATCCAGTTTGTCGGCGTGTTCTTTCAGAGTCTTCTCTGTCTGGTGAACAAGGGCGGACGCCTTGTTCTTCGCCGCCGCAAGTTCCTGCTTCTTCTTGTCTTCGTCGGCGTGGGATTCCGCATCCTTTCGCATCTTTTCGATCTCTTCCGGCGACAGTCCGCTGGACTGCTTGATCTGCACGGTGTGTTCTTTGCCAGTCGATTTGTTCTTTGCCGCCACGCTCAGAATACCGTTCACATCAATGTCGAATTTGACTTCGATCTGAGGAGTTCCCCGCGGGGCTGGCGGAATGCCTTCGAGATTGAATTCATCCAGCAGGCGGTTGTCCACCGCCATTTTGCGTTCGCCCTGAAAGACACGTACGTTGACCGCCGGCTGATTGTCAGCAGCGGTGGAAAAAGTTTCGGTCTTGGTCGTCGGAATGGTTGTATTGCGTTCGACCAGCACCGTCATGATACCGCCTTCGGTTTCGATCCCCAGCGACAGCGGAGTCACATCCAGCAGCACCACGTCCTTGACGTCGCCCGCAATGATGCCTCCCTGGATGGCGGCACCGAGCGAAACCACTTCATCCGGATTGACACCCTGATGTGGCTCCTTCCCGAACATGTCGCGGACGAGCTTCTGCACCTTGGGGACTCGGATCGATCCGCCAACCAGAACAACTTCCTGAATGTCGCTCGGCTTCAGCTTGGCGTCCTTCAGCGCGTTCAGCACTGGCTGACGGCATCGCTCGACGAGTGGATCGATCAGTTCTTCGAATTTGCCTCGGGTGATGCTCAGTTGAAGATGCTTGGCCCCGCTGGAGTCGGCCGTGATGAACGGCAGGTTGATATCGGTGGACTGCTGTGACGACAGTTCTTTCTTGGCTTTTTCCGACGCTTCTCGCAGACGCTGCAGAGCCATCGGATCTTTGCGGAGATCGATGCTCTGTTCCTTCTTGAACTCTGCGGCAATGTAGTCAATCAGCACTTCGTCAAAATCGTCACCGCCGAGGTGCGTGTCGCCGTTGGTGCTGAGGACTTCGACCAGTTCGTCACCGACTTCCAGGATGGACACGTCGAAAGTGCCGCCACCCAAGTCAAAGACGCAGATCT
>Ga0163144_10001501_pt1 | contig 55002 bp, 49 predicted proteins | sample OliLak19BULKMAT1_FD_123175 | JGI IMG/M metagenome (GOLD analysis project Ga0163144, IMG submission 123175) | Freshwater microbial mat bacterial communities from Lake Vanda, McMurdo Dry Valleys, Antarctica - Oligotrophic Lake LV.19.BULKMAT1 | ecosystem: Environmental > Aquatic > Freshwater >... | reverse complement strand
GGGCTCTGGAGTATCGAAGGTCTCCTCCGGCAGCTCGAGCTGCACGGTCTGCTGTCTTGGCATGTCCGGATCCTCGGTCTCCGTCGTGCTCCAGGCCTCCGGCTCGCCCAGGCCGATCTCCCGCCAAGCGAGACTGAACTCGAGGGGCCCGTTGGCGTCCCAGCCTACGTTTGCTGCGAATGCGATCGTACATAGAGAGCGGTCCACGTCGATGAAAAGGACGCGCGCCGCGAGCATTCGTTCCTCCGTGCGCTCCCCACGTCGAACCGCGGCTACCGGTACGATCGACGGCATTGCAGTGATGAAGACCGGATGAACAGGGTGCAAGCCTTCGATGATCAACAGCGTCCGCGGCGCCAGAGACGCGACCTCGAACGCGAGCGTGACTTCCTCCAACATCCGTTCCCGACCGAGCTCGACGGACTCGTTCGAGCTCCCGAGCACCACACGCGCGACGAGCGGAGCCTGTCCTACGGGAACCTGTACGCGACCACGCACTACCGCGAAAGGCGATGGCCGCTCGACGGCATCGCTCGGGCGCAAGAGACGGTCGTTCGCGAGCCCGTCTCGCTCATCGCGCTCCAGGAAGTCTGCAGGCTCATCCGCTAGCGCAATTTGACCCGCTGACAGGGCAAACGTCGCCTTCGCGAGCAGGACCTGCGCGCCGCTCGGCGAGGAGAGCAGGATCGATCGTGGGGGCGGAAGCTGAGAGGTGCTCGACGACATGGAGTCACACGCGCGTCGGAAGCTATCGCGCTTCGTAAGGAAACGCGACGAGGTCGCATCATCAACGCGCTGCCGTGTGAATCCGTCGAGACGTTTGGATCCCCGGGATCCAGCGCTTTGGATCCGGTCGATCCACAGCGGAGGATCGAACCGTCACCGGAGCGTCGAAATGGCAGCCATCACGCTCCAATGTATAGACGGTGCTCCAGAATGAGCGCCACGGTGCGGTCGCTAGCGCGGACGGAGCTCCATCACGCCAGCTGACTCGGCTGCAGCCAAGTTCTTGTATACTCTTGCTGCCGCTGAACGATCGGGTGCTAAAGCTTGGCCATGAAATCCACGTTGACGTTGGCCATGTCGAGCCCTCTCGATTCGCTCAGCAAGGGATTGCTGAGCCTCCACGGTCGAGGACACGTCTATGTTCTCTGGGGCAGACATCCACCCCGGCTGCGGTCTTCGCCGAAGACCTGGACCAGCGATGTTGCAGTGACCGGCGGAGGAGAGCGGCGATGAGTTCCAATTCCGAAAGCTCTGAAGGTGGTGGATCTCGCGCGCGAGCGGCGGCTCGTCTCGCGCTGGGCGTGTTGTTGGCCGCGCACCTCGTGGCCTGCGGCGATGACTCTCCCGCGGCCGGCGCTGGTGGCGCTGGTGGCGCTGGTGGCGGACAGGGCGGCGGCGGAGGTGCGCCTGCGACTGGCTGTGACGGCGCAGCGTTGCTCGCGAGGCCGAGCGACACTTCGCTCCCGGGCCCCTGGCCGGTGGGTGCCCGCACGGTGACCATTGCGGGTTTGACGGTCGAGGTTTGGTATCCCGCTTCGCCCGGGAGCGAAGAGTCGGCCGCTGCGTTGAAATACGACGTACGCGCCTTTTTGCCGGCGGCGGAAGCGCCCAAGATTCCGGACGAGAAGGCGCCCGTGCAGACCTGCAACTGCTTCGCCGACCTTCCACTGGACGAGGCGCACGGCCCATATCCGGTCGTCGTGTTCGTTCACGGCACAGCCGGGTTTCGCACCCAATCGCTGGAGATCACCACACACTGGGCGAGCCGCGGGTTCGTGGTCATCGCTGCCGACCACCCGGGCCTCTACCTCGGTGATCTGATCACGTCCCTGCCGATCTGCGACGGCGATGCACCAGCGCAGGACTTGGAGGCGGATATCGCTGCGATCGTCGCCGCACTGGGCGAGACAACCGGTGACCTGGCTTTCCTGGATGGTCGCATCGACCTCGCCCACTTGGGAATGAGCGGACACAGCGCAGGTGGAGGTGCCATCGAGGGCCAGAGCGACCTGGCAGAGGTCTCGATACCAATGGCGGCGGGGGGCGTGGCCCCGGGCTCGGCGCTGAAGAGCGCGCTCGTGCTGGGCGCTCTCGAAGACATGGTTGTCGACTATGGCAATCAGGTCGACGGATACGAGGGCACGGTTTCGCCAACGAAACGGCTGGTGGGCTTGAGCCCTGGCGGGCATCTCACGTTCTCGAGTCTCTGCGCAATCACCAATGCGGAAGGTCAAGACATCGTGACCATCGGAACCGAGGCCGACGTTTGCGGTCTCGCGCTCGCGGGGGCGTTGTTCGATTGCGATGCCTCGTACATGCCCGCCGAGCGAGGCTGGCAGATCATCAAGGATGCTACGAGCGCAGCGCTCGAGGAAACATTGCAATGCGACCCGGGCGCTAGTGAAGCGCTGGCGACGCTCGCCGCGCGCTACGAGGAGGTAGCGGAGCTGCGTGAGCAGCTCGAGCCTTAGGGCCGTCTCGTTTGTTTCTCGCCTTGTGAGAATCAATTTGATCCCCCTGATCCTGGCTACTCACGCCTGCTGTCTCGGGCGAGTGGCAAGACGCGCATGAAACGGTGCCGTCGGCGGAGAGCCTCGCATCGAAGAAGAGGCGCTGGCCGAGCTCGACGCGCGCCCGATCACCAGCCGACATCGCTTCCAAGGCAGGCGGTGCTTCGATCTGTTCGATGTCGCGGCAGCCATAGGCTCCCACGACCAACACGGCGACGAGTAGCCAAGCGTCGCTGACCTGTCTGCTCCGATGGCGAAGCCAGGATCGTCCAGGAGGCGGACGCGTGTCTCGATCACCGCAAAATGTATGGCCAAGGGCACCTATGCCCATGGGTCGGTAGGAACTGCGCGTTGTTCCCGCGGCAAGCACCGCGCGAAGCGCAGCTGCTCGAATCCAACTCACCTGGAGAAAGATACCGCAAGCCAGCGGCGGAGCGGGGACGTCGAGGCGGGGGCGGCTTCAACTGGCTCGGCACAAAACGCGACAGCGCTGCCACAGCATGGCGGCCACGAGACGCGCGAATCGCGAGGAAAGAGCGTGAAGTCTCAAGCGAATGCAGCTGGCACGTAGACTGCTTGGGACTCGAGGTAACATCTTGCTTGTCGGGGTCCGAATCCATTTGCCAGGCTGAAGGCTCCCCTGGCTGCTATCTGCTCGAGGCTTGTCCAACTATGCCCTTCTGGCTTCGGCGATTCTTCCCTTCCGACTCAGCCGCACGACGTGCGGGACAACACGTGCGCGCCTACGCCTTGGGCGTAGCTACCTACACGATGCTGACAGCGGGGTCAGCGAGCGCCGGCTGCGATCAGCAAACGTGTGATCACGATTGGCAATGCGACGACTCCGATATTTGTATCCCCTACGAAGGCCGTAACCGCTGCTTTCTGGCGCCAGTCTGCGATGTCAACGAGCAGTGCGCGGACAATGATTGCGTGCAGCGAAGCGTACGCATCTTGGCCGGAGGAAACCGCGACCCTTTCACCACCGACGATCTGGTCAAGAAGACTTGCGGCGGCGACGCCGGGCCGCCGGAGAGCGACAACACCATTGGCTGCGGCTTCGGCAACGATCCCGGTCTCGAGCCCTCCGTGGGAGGCTTCCCTCAAGGAGGTGATAGCGGCACGGGTGGTGAAAGCGAAGGCGGTGGCGGCTCCGGGGGGCTCGGCTTGGGCGGCGCCCTCCAGGGCGGCGCCGGGGGAGTCCTCCAGGGCGGCGCCGGGGGAGTCCAGGGCGGCGCGGGCGGCGCGGGCGGAGTCCTTCAGGGCGGGGCCCCTCTCGGCGGCGGCGGTGGCAAGTGATCGATGCCTGGCGGCAGCTCAGCCTCGCAATCGGGCTCACGACGCTGCTTGCCTGCGGCCCCGACATCGAAGCGATCTGCGAAGACTTCGTCGACGACTGCGGTGACCTCAACGACGTCGACGCCTGTGTCGAGCGGGGTGAGGCCTTGGAGCAAGAGTCTGAGCAGCTCGGCTGCGATGCCGAGTGGATGAGCTACCTCGACTGCGTCGACCAAGCAGCCTCGTTGTGCGAAACCGAGCTCACTTGCGGCCCCGAACGAGCTGATGTCGAAGCCTGCGGGGTCGTCTTCACCGAGGTCGACTGAGTCACTTTGGCAAGCTGATCGACGGGCTCCGTCGCACTTTCCCGGATATCTCCGCGAGCACCCAGCCGCATGCGGCGCTGAGGGCACGAGATCAGCTCGCCGCCGATCTCGTGCCGCACCTTTCATCAGGGCAAAGCTCGTCAGTGCAGACCGTGCGTGTCGGCGTCGCGATCAACCGCCAGGCAGGAGCACCTTGTCCACGATGTGGATGACCCCGTTCGCGGTGAAGTAGTTCGCGACGGTCACCGTGGCATTCACAGCTGAGCCAGCGTCATCGAGGATGACCGAGGTGCTGGGCGAGGAGGCCGTGATTTGGGCTCCAGCCCCATTGCCGAGCAGTGTCCCGAGAGGCGTCGGCGCAGCCAACGCGAGCGCGTCTGCTGCGTAGATGGAGGTTGGCTGGTTGAGCACGTGATAGAGGAGCACGTTGGTGAGCGCCTGTCCGGCGGGGGCCGCTCCGAGGTTCGTAAAGGCCTGGTTGCTCGGCGCAAAGAGCGTGAACTGACCAGTAGCCGCGGGCCCGTCGAGCGCGGGTGCGACCTTCGGCGTGGTGGCGGCATTGCCGTCCGCGGCGACCACCGCCGTGGCCAAGGACGAGAACTCCGGTGCTGTCGTCACGACGTCCGTTATGGAGGGCAGCAGCACGCCGCCCACCACATGAATCACGCCGTTTCTGGTGAGGATATTGGCGGTGGTCACGGCTGTACCGTCGATTTGAACGCCGCCATCGGCCGTCGCCTGCACCACACCGCCGAGGGTGGTGACGGGGCCGGCTGATACGTCGGCAGCCAGGACGACGGCCGGGACGACGTGATACTTCAGCACAGGGATTAGCTGGTACGGCTCGAAGCTGTCGAGCCCAGTGATCCCGGTGCTGGCGTTTCCGGAAAGTGCCGTAACGAGTCCGGTGAAAGCGGTGTCGGGTGGCGCGAAGACGGTGAACGCGCCCGAGTTGTCATCCAAGGCTTCGACCAAGCCCGGAGCTGACGCGTCCGTGTCGGCCGCGATGAGCGCTGCCTCCAAGCTGGAGAACGCCGGGTCGCTCACCACGACGTCGGTCACCGACGGCAGCAGCACCCCGGAGATCCCATGAATGACGCCGTTGGAGGCGGGGACGTCCACGACGACGATGTCCGCGATGCCTTGGTCGAGGGAGATCGTACTCCCTTCGAGCTCGAACTGGATCGAGCCACCCAGCCCAGAGACCTTGTCGCCAGCGGTCGCGGCGGCCGTCGCCGCCACCGAATCGACCTCACTGCCGAGCACGTGATAGAGCAAGATTGGCTTCAGTTGTTCGGCGGTGACGTCGTCCAAGCTGGCTGCGCCGATCGAAGCGAGTAGCGCCGCGAAGGCATCGTTGTCAGGCGCCAGAACGGTCAGCGAGGCCGACTCGTCCTGAAGCGCCGAGGCCAGGCCAGCTTTGTCCACGGCCGCGACCAAGCTCGAATAATCGGGGAGGGAGCTGGCCACCTCGTAGAGGTTGCCGGGTGAGGCGCCGCCGCCACCCGAGCCGCCCGAGCTCGGACCGCCGCCTTGGTTGTCGCCGCCCTGACTGCCGGCACCGCTGCCGCCGCCGCCAGAATCGGATTCATCGTCCCCGCACGCGAGCAGAGACATTGCGACAAGGGTCGAAAGGCAAAGGCTCAAAGGCTTCATCATGATGGAAAGCTCCCATTATCGCGCCCCGAAAGGCGACCTGTTATGGCCACAGCAAAAGCGCTGCGGGACGCCTGCCGCGTCGCTTTCGGAGGTCGACGCGCCAGGCCTCCCTCACGCATTCGATGGCGCGCTCGAATCGGATTCGAATGCGCTGCTATTCGCCGGAGCGAGCGCAGCGAAACCCGACGACGTATTCTTGATCCTGGCCGGGCTCTCGATTCGTGCGGTAAGCCGCCCGCAGAAATTCGCGACCCTGAATCCAGGAGCCGCCGCGAACCGAGTGGCCGCCGAGCGTACCGGGTGTGGTGCACACCGGGTCCACGAAGATATTCGTATCGGTGCGGCTCCAGCAGGGCTCGTCCTGCTTGTTGTAGCGGTCGACCACCCATTCCTGAAGGTTGCCCGCCAGATCGAACACAGTGGCTCCGGCGATATCGATGCGATCAGTCAATCTCGTCGCGTCGCGATCCACCATTGCGATCGGGAGTGTCTGAGGGCCATTGTCGCCGCCCAGCGCGAGGCAGTCATTGGCACCAACGCCCGCTATTGCGCTGTCTGCCAGACCCCCTCGGCCCCAAACGGCTGCTTCGCAGAGCGGCGCTTCGTCTGCCCCCCATACGAACAGCGCCGACCGCAGCTCACTCGACGCGTATTCGAATTGGGCCTCCGACGGCAAGCTGCCGCCGCGACTCTCACAGAAGGCCTGCGCGACCTCCCAGCCTACGCAGTTGGCGGGGCGCTCTTCGCTTTCGGCCGTGGCCTCGTCGGTGAATGTGCAGAAATACGACTCATCGTTGGGATCTGCGCTGCGCCGCGGCACGCTATCCATCTCGGGCGACTGCGTCACAAGCCAGGCGCGAAGCTCGCCGACCTTTACCTCCCTCGTGTCGAGGTAGAACGGAGAAAGCACGACCAAGCGCTGCCGATCCGACTCCACGAAGTCGTCGCCTTTCACGAGCGGGTTGCCCATCCAATAGGCGCCGCCATCGACGCATGCCTGCTCGTCTCCTGGGGGCCCGTCGCACGCGACTCGCGCTGCGCCAGCCCAGGACCCCGCACGCGTCGGGCTTCCTTCGCCGGCACGCACGCGCGCGTCGTCGCCCTCCACGGGCGCGAGCGGCTCGGCTGCGTTTCCCTGCGGCACGCCGACATCGTCGGTCAAAAGCTGGATCGTGGTGTACACCGCCCCTTCTGCGGGGGTGGTCGGCAAGCTTGCCACCACCTCAATCGTCGTATCGGGGCGGGACTCGCCTTCATACGCTGCTGATGCGCGGAACAGCCGCGCTCGCACGCGGACCTTCTCACCTGCCTCGGCTTCGACCGTGAACGTTGCGCCGTTCGGCGCGAAGGTATCGGCGTCGACGGAGAAGTCGCGCGTCGCGCCGGCAGTCGGGTCCGTTTGTCCCTCACGCAGCACCGCAATCTCGAGTCGATCGAAAAGTGGAGCGGGGGCGGTCGGGTCCAGCGGCGATGCCGGGGGCGGCGGCACGATGGCATCCGTGTCGATCGTCACCACATGGTGCCCGAGCGGGGGCAATGTCTCCCCTTCATCGCAGCTCGTCAGCGCGGCGAGCGTCGCGAGCAAAGCCGCACCAGACGAGATCCGCGCAGCTTGATGGTGATTCATGGTGACCTCGTCGATCGCTCGCTTGGTGTTCGCGGTTCTGCGGCTTCGAGACCGCGGAATTGACAGTAGCTCGGAGGCATTCGTCCAGATGCGCGGTTCGGATTCACGGCTCGCTACCTTTCCGGACACAGCGAAAACCAACCTTCGCGGACCAGCTGCCGGGCTCGATGCCTTGTGATCGCGAGCCGACCAGCAGCGCGTTGGCGTCGCGCGTCCAGTCGCCCCCGCGGAGGCTTCTGTGTTTGGCTCCGGTGTCGCTGCAAAGCGGGTCGTCGAGCGCAGCGCCGACCCAGCAGGCGCTGCAGTAGGGGCGATGGTCGTCCAGCGTCATCTCTTCTAGACTGCCGCCCATTCCCACCGCCTCGAGCGGCGTCCGATCACCGGATGCCGATTCGTTTTCACGTAGCGGGAGCAGCCCCGCGTCGGCCGGATCGACGGCGCACTCGCTGGCGCCCTTTTCGGCGCTGGGTGCGCGCGCGTACACCGCGCGCTCACAAGTCGGCTCCTCCGACCCCCAAGCGAAGCGCGTATCGAACCGGCGGCCGGCTGCCGCCGCCACCAGCTCCCATTGGGCCTCGGTCGGCAGATCTCCGCCCATCCGCTGGCAGAATCCGCGAGCGGTTTCCCAGCTCACGCAGTTGAGGGGGTAGTCGTCGCGCCCCTCCGGAGACGTGCTGAACGTGCAGCTCAGGCTCTCGTCGTTTGCACCGTAGTCCATTGGCTCGTCGTTCGACACGGGCAGCTCGAGGCCATCCAGCTGGCCCGCCTCCAGCGCCTTGCGAAAGCGACCGACGGTGACCTCGAAGCGGTCGATCCGAAGTGCGGAGACCACGACGGCGCGCTCCGGCGCCGCGTCGAACGGGAAGTCGCCGAACACTGCCGGGTCGCCGAGCATGAACAGCCTGCCATCGACGCAAACTTCGTCTTCGAAGGATTGGAACGCACCGACACGCGGCTCCGCCGTACACGGAGATGGCGCGGGAAAGGTGCCCACGCTCGTGGGACTCGCAATCGCGACACCGATCGTCGGGGAGGGCACCGCGATGGCGAATGGCTCCACCAGCGGCGCGCCGTCGATACAACCGGATTCGTCCCCTGGTGCTTCGCTCGGCCCGAAGTCAGCCTGCACACCCAGACACTCGCCGCGCAACGTCACCCGGACCTTGCCGAGCTTTCCCGGCTCGATCTTCACGGCGATAAACTGGTCGATCGTGACACCAGGCTGGGGCTCGTCGGGCACCGTGACAGGCGGTAAGGGCGAGCCATCCTCGGCGATCTGAACCAGCTGTTTCAACTCGCGCTCGCCGAAATCAGGCGGCAGCAGAGGCAGGCACACAGACGGGTCCTCCAAGAACCCAGGCGGAAAGAAGCGGTCACCGCGGTAATCCCTGAGCTTGCCGTCCGGAAACAGCCGCAGCCGTACCAAGACTGTCTTCGTCTCTGCGCCTGGGTCTGTTGCCTTGGGCCCCGTTAGGACGAAGCTCGTGGGCCACACCCGCGGATCGTCCTGTTGCAGCGCGCGAGAAAGGAACCAGCCTTCTTGCTCGTCGTAGAGATCGATCTGCAGCCTGGTTGCCAGCGCGCCGACGTCCACGTTGGTGTCGATCTCGATCTCCACCTCGGCGAACGGCGGCAGCGCCTCGGGCTCGCTCTCACAACCCGCGAGCGTGCTCACCACGAGCGCAAAAACCATAGCCGCGCGAGTCATTGGATCGGTACCCGCCAGCCCAGGGTGCCGCCACCCAAGGTGGGCCGTGTTGGCTCGGCCGCCCCACGTGCCAAGAAGTAGGTGCCGACGCCGATGCCCGTCGCGGCCACGCCCGCCAGTGTCCAAAACCACCACGTTTCCGCGATCGATGGCTCGTCCACCGGCAGTTTCGCGCGAAAGCTCGATTGCTCTCCGGCATTCACGATGAGCTGCGAGCTTGCGCTGATGAAGCCGTCTTTCTCGACGACGACACGATAGCTTCCTGCTGGTCTGAGCAATGAAATCGGCACTGGCCCCAGATCGCGCCCTTCTACCGTCACGAGCGCCCCTGGCTGGTCCGCGGAGATCATGATGGTCGCGGGTAGCTCGTCCAGAGAGAGCTCGAGCGGCGGCGCCACGCCCGGTGCGAAGTCTCGCGCGACAATGGCGTCGCTGTGTCCGGGGCGGGAGAACGTCAGTACATGCCGGCCGAAATCCATCTCCATGACGAACCTCTTGGCGGGCACGGGCTCCCCCTTTCCGGGCGCGCGAAGCCCGGCGACGGCCACGGGGAGGGCGGAAGGATCGGAGCCCGCCACGATCGAGAGCGGCCTGCCGTCCACGGCGAGGCTCGCGTTCGCAGGTTTCACGCTGACCGTGACGCGCACCAGGAGCGAGTCCATCTCCTCGAGAAAACCTTGGGTGTCCTGTTTGAGTCGCTCGGGCAGTGACGTCGTGCCTATGCGGTCCTCATCCAACGCCAGCAAAAATGTCCGGCGCGCGGCGGTGTAACGGCCCAGTGCCCGCTCGCAAACGCCAATGTTGAACGTCGTTATCGCGTGCGGCACGCGTGCCTGCGCGCGCTCGAACGCAGTCAGTGCCTCTGCCCAGCGCGTCTCGCCGACGAGCTTCGTGCCTTCGAGAAACGCGGACTTGGCCTCCTCGCGGGCGGGGTCCACGGGCTCGACCACAGCTGGCTTCTTCGAGGGGCGTGTTTGCGCAAAAATAGGCGTTGCGCGCACGCAGAGCGTGAACACGAGGATGGCAGCGGTGATCTCAATACGGTGAAGCGGCATGGATGCCTCCGGGGCCGGATGACGGTTGGGTGGTCGCCGCGCTCCGGGCCGGGCGGGCCGAAGCCGTCGCGATCGCGGGCCGAACCGAAGCGCTCGTCGAGGGCGACGTGCTCGGCGCGGGCGCGGCCAAAGCGGCAAGGGAGGGCCCCGTGCTCGCAGCTGCCTCGCCCGGTTTGCTCGTCGCCGTCGCTGCCTCGTCGCCCACGATCGACAGCGAGCTGGGTGGCTCTGCTTCGAGGGTGCGTGCGCCAGCCGTCAAACGCCAGCCGAGGAGCGCGCTGCAAGCAACCAACGCCAGACCGCCCGCCAATTGCGCGCGTTTGCGCCAAGCCTTGCGCGGCACGATGTTCGCTTCGGTGGGCGCCGTCGGATCGGGATGCGGGCGTCGCTGAGAACCAGGCAGCCAGCGCGGATCTTCGATCGTCGGCACTTCCAAGCCTGTGTGGAACGCCAGCTGCTCTGCGACGATTCGCACCGAGTCGGGACGGTCTTCGGGCCTGATTTCGAGCATCGAATCGACGAGCTGTGCGATCCCTGGCGTCAGCGCGGGCAGCCGCTCGCGCAGCGACGGAAAGGTCCGCTGGCTGATCGACTTGAAGATCTGCCCGACGTTGTCTCCTTCAATGGGGCAGCTACCCGTCAAGCACTCGTACATCAGGATGCCGAGCGACCAAATGTCCGCACGATGGTCGATGCCTTTCTCACCGAACACCTGCTCGGGCGCCATGTACATGGGCGTACCCAACACGCTGCCGGTTTGCGTGAGCGCGGCGGTGTGGCGAATCGCGCTGCTGAGCGCGGTGAGCTTCGCGATGCCGAAGTCGAGCACCTTGACCGTCGTCTCACCCGAACCGTTCTTGGAAAGAAACACGTTCTCGGGCTTCAGGTCGCGGTGCACGATGCCGACCGCATGCGCCGCACCCACCCCCGCGAGGACGGGCAGCATCAAGCGGGCCAGCGCGACAGCCTCGAGTAGGCCTCGATGGGCCAGATAAGAAGAAAGCGGTTCGCCGTCGAGCAGGTCCATCACCAGGACGGGACGGCCATCTGGAAGCTCGACGACATCGTGGATGTCGACCACGTTGGGATGGCGAACCGCTGCAGCGATGCGCGCCTCCTGAACGAATCGTCGACGATGCTCGTCGCCGTCTCCTTTCAACACCTTCAGCGCGACGAGCTTGCCCGTAAGGACATGGTGTGCAGCCCAGACGGCGCCCATGCCCCCCTCCCCGAGAAAGCGGTCGAGGACGAATCGCCCATTGAGGGTGGTTCCTAGCGCGAGCTCGTCCATCCGGGCCTCACTCGCTCACGCGCGCCTCCAGCTGGGCATGCCTCAGGTCCGGAGCCGTCGAGTCGGTGGGCAATGACGTCGTCAGCGCAAAGCCCAGAATGCGTCGCATGTCGGAGGGGGCAAACGTGAGCCGCAGAGACCCATCGCTGCTTGGGACGATGGTCGCAACACGTCGCCATACCGTCCCGCTCGGCTGCTCAACATGCAGCCACAGCGCTGTGCCGTCTTGCATCTGCAGATCGGCGGCGCCAACGAGCGAGAAGGTCACTTGTGCAGGCTCATCGGACCATGCGAGCACTGCTCGAGCCCCCGCACGTGAAGCTTGCAGTGGAGCCGAAAAGGGCGGACCGACTTCTTCCGGGACCTCTCGTCGATCGGCAGTCGCGTTCGCGGGCGGCGCGCCCTCGCGCGTGAACCGCCAAACGACCGTTCCGGTGATCGCCGCGAAGCAGGCTGCCAGCGCCAGTGAGGAGAGCCATGGCCGACTCCGCTGCGGCGGTGCGGTGGCTGGCGAAGCGAGCTCGACGACGTTCGCCCCAGTGGTCGTGGCTGTCGGGATAGGTGGTGCCGAGCCGCGCCGCTCGAAATGGCTGAAGGCCTGCGCTTGCAGCTTGCTCCGCAGGCCCGCCGGCAGTGGCTCGTGCTGACCGACTTCGCGCAACGCCAGGCCGGAGGTCACCAGCGCGAGCTGCCGACGGAGAACCGCGACCTCGCTACCCGACTCGTCGAGCTCGCGGGCGTGAGTCGGGGGCACCCCGAACAGGGCCTCGTCGCATGCGAGCTCGGAGAGCCGGCTGATCTCGTCCGCCAGAACGCCGTCGCGCTTGGTGATGCTCATTGGGTGTTTCCTCCGGCGCCGCTTACGTCTGCCGCTGGGTCGAACAGCAGCGCTCTCAGCCGCAGCAAGCCCCGCCGCGCATGGGTCTTGACCGTGCCCACTGCGAGCCCCATGCGCGCGGCGATTTGCTGGTGAGTCAAACCGTGACAGGTTGCAAAGACCAGTACGTCACGTTGCTCCGGCCGTAGTTGGCGCAGAGCACGCTCCAGCGCCGCGCTGTCGGCCGAGCTCGTCGGGTCGTTGTCCGCGGCTGCGCTGCTCTGCACGTCCGGTCCCAGCGACTCGGTAGGCGGTTGTCGCTTCGCTGCGCGGAGCCGGTCCACCAGCCGGCGCCAGGCGATCATGGCGACGAACGCCTCTTCGCTCGATTGAGCGGGGTCGTACCGATCGGCGCTTCGCCAGAGCTCTGTGAAAATCTCCTGCACAGCGTCTTCGGCATCCTCGCGGTTGGGTGAGAAGCGGCGCGCCATCGACCAAACCATGCCTCCGAAGCGGTTCATGCATATTTGCACGGCCGCCAGATCACCCGTGGCCACGCGCTGCAGCAGATTCGAACGAAGCCGCGCTGTCGACGCTCCGGGGGGGGCGCTTGCAAGGCCCGGCACGCCCACCAGCAACAAGGTGGGGTCCGAGGTGGAGGTGGGAGGCGCGGCGACCACGTGACTCGACTGGCGTGTTCTGGCATTCGGCCGCCGGGCACGATGGGTTTCACTACGCGTGTCGAATTTGCAGATATCGCGGGCGTGCAGCTGAGGCAAAGCTCATACCAGCTACCCCAGGCGCAGCGCTCAGCCTGTGTTGTCGAGCTCGCGCACTGCGACGCGCTTCAAGTCGAGCCCTTCCAGGAGACGCGCGTTGACGCCCATCTTCCCGAAGTCTTCTCCTAGCGTCTGCCAGTGGGTCACGCAGCCGCAACGCGGACAATGATGAATGCCGATCATGCGATCTCCCCAAACATAGGCGACGCTGCCTTGGCCGACCGCGACTTCGGCATCCGGATAGTACGCCCACAGCGTTCCGAGCTTCTTGCAGAGCGAGCAGTTGCATTCCGCGACCCACTCCGGTGGCCGCGGAACCGTCAGCCGCACCTGCCCGCAATGGCAGCTTGCATCCATCTTTCCTCCGTCTCCTCTTCGAGGCATCGAAGGCTAGCGAAGCTGCTCGCTGACGGGCCTTCCAAAGTGGCGCAAGCTGGCGATCCTGCAAGCCGTGCGAGTTACCCTGCTTCCTTTTCCTCGCCGCTGTTTCGGCCTGCTCACTCATCAACGCCTACGACGCCGTGGTCGGCGCCGCCCGCGAGCGTTGGTGCGAACGAGCGACGGAGCCGCAGCTGGGTTGCGTTACATCGCTTGACATCGAATAGGTACGATGTAATGTGACGACCAATGTCGGTGGCGAGAAAGCTTGCGATCGTCGCTGTCACGCCTCGCAAAGGGCGGCCGGCCCGGGTCGCGAACGAGACGCGGGGCCGCGGTGAGGGCGCTCAGCGCAAGGCTGACCAAGTCGCGCTCGGCCTGCTGCGGCGCATTACCAGCCGGCAGCTGGCCGTCGGCTCGCTGCTCCCCAAAGAGGCAGAGCTCGCCGCCGAGTTCGGCGTCAATCGCGGAGTCATCCGCGAGGCGGTGAAGCTGCTCGAGGTGCATCGGCTGCTCCGCCCCGTGCGCCGGCGCGGCACCGAGGTGCTCGAGCCGCTGCATTCGATGAGCCCAGAGGTGCTTGTGGCGCTGCTGGTGCCGCGCGCCGGTCACGTCGACAAGAAAACGCTGGAGGCGTTCCTCGAGATCCGCGGCTTGCTCGACGTCGAGATGATCGCGCTCGCCACCGAGCGGCGCACTGCTGCCGATCTGAAGGCGATGCGCGCCCGCACCGCAGAGCTGACGTCACTGGTCGACGACGCGCCCGCCTTCGCTCGCTCGGTGGTCGAGATGGCCTTCGTCTTCGCGCGCGCCACCAAGAACCCGGTGTTCGAGATGTTCGCTGCCTTCAACGGTCGGGTCGTGCGCGAGCTCGAGCACAGCCTGGTCACCACGCGGCCGGCGCCCAACGAGCACGTCGAGGGCCTGTCGGTGATCGTCGACGTCATCGAGCAGCGCGACGTCGAGAGCGCCCGGCGCATCGTTGCTGCTTTCCACGCCTGGTCCACACCCCGAATCCTCGCGTCAGCTGCGTTGGCTGGCGGCGCCTCCCTCACTCAACTGCTGGAGAAGTCCCGATGAATCACGCAGAGCTGCCGAACACCCCTGCTGGCAATGTCTCCGAGAAGGCGTCCGAAAACCCGCGCCGGCTCCCGACCAGCAGCAGCAGCGAGCGCCGCCACGGCAAGGGCACGCACCGCCGCATCGGCTCGTTGCATGTGCTCAATCTGCAGGGCTCGTTCGCCGAGATGGGCGAGCAACACGGGGCCTTGCTCGCGAGCGAGGTCGCCGCTGGTCCGATTCCGTATTTTCGCAATATGGTCGAGCGCCTGCTGGGTAAGCCGCTCGGTCGGTTGTCGCCCGTCGTGGCGACCGCGCTGCAACGCGTCGTCGGTTCCCGCGTCCAGCGGGAGATGCCCGATTTCGTACTGGAGACTGCGCGCGGCATCGCGCGGGGCGCCGGCTTGGACGAAGACACCTTCATTCGAGGCTGCACGATGCCCGATTCACTGATCTGGCTGACCAGTCAGATGTTCAAGCTGCGCGATCCCGGCCCGGCAGTGGCGCATCGCCTCTCGCTCGGGCTCGGCTGCACCAGCGCTGTCGCGTGGGGCTCTGCCACCGCAGACGGCAAGCTCTACCACGCGCGCAACTTCGACTACTTCGGCGTCGACAACTGGCCGAACCACGCAGCGGTGTTGTTCCACAGCCCCGACCAGGGACAGCGTTACGTGAGCGTCGCGGCGGCAGGCGTCGGGCTCGGTGGCATCACCGCGATGAACGCTTCGGGTCTGTCGCTCACGGTCCACCAGCACATGTTCACCGACAAGGCGCGCCTTGGCGGCCTGCCCATCGGCATCGTGGGCGACATCATCATGCGCGAAGCAACCAACCTGGCCGAGGCCGAGGCAATCTTGCAACGTCATCGCTCGATCGGCTGCTGGACATACGTGATCACCAGCGCCCGCGAAAAGGGCGTGCTCTGTTTCGAGGAGAACCCCGACCGCAAGGTGGCGATCCGCACGACACCGCAAGACAACACCTTCTCGTACGCGAACATCTACCTCGACGAAGAGCTCGGCAAGACCGAGGTGGCCGCCTATGGCTCGTATTGGCGTCACAACCACGGCCGCTTCGCGCGCGCGAAAGAGCTGGTCGAGGGCGGCCAGGGCAAGCTCGACGCGCAAGGCATGGCGAACATCCTCGCCGACCGCGGTGACCCGCGCTGTCGCATCCGCGACTCGATCGCGATGGTGCTGACAGTCGGCTCGATCGTGTTCCGTCCGGACGACGGCACTGTTTGGCTCGGCGTCGGTGACGCGCCCACCAGCCGGGCGACGTTCATCCCGCTCTCCCTCGAGACAGGCGCGCACGCGCCAGATCGCGGCTCGTTCCAGATCGACGACGGCGCAGCTTCGACCGATGAAGCTGCCTTCCAGCACTTCCGCAAGGCGTACATCGCTTACGTCGACGGCAGCGATGCCGAAGGCGCAATGAACGCCGTCGCCGAGGCCGCGCGCCTGGCCCCGAAGCAGGCGCTGTATCACTCGACCGAAGGCTTGCTCGCGGTCGAGTCGCTCGCACACGGCCGCGCTGAGCAGGCATTCTCCCGCGCGATCGAGCTCGGGCACCCGGATCAAGAGCGCGTCGCGTCGTTCTTCCTGTGGCGCGCCCGCGCTCGCGACCTCGCTGGTCAGCGCGCGGTTGCGCTGAACGACTACCGCGCGTGTCTCGCGCGGACAGCCGACGCGCCCGTACATGCCGCCGCGCGCAAAGGCATGAAGCGGCCCTTCGCACCCAGCGCAGCCAAGCGTATGCACGTCGAGATGTCGCTCGGCGACGTGGTGCAGCCGTAGGCCACAAACCGCGCACCAGCTGAAGCGCAAGCGTCCGCCGACGTCCGGGGGTGTTCCGATCCGGCGCTTGGAAAACGTAAAGTCCACTTTACCTTTTTCAAAACCGCCAGAGCCCTACACCCCCCGCCTGCCCCAAGCGGGCGTGCACCCGTCACCCCCCGGCTTCAGTCGACCCAGAGCTTGAGGCCGCCCAAGATGCCGGCCTTGTTGTCGACGAGCGTGACGTTCTTGGGCAGCTCCGTCTCATCGAGGCGCACTGCGTTGCCGCCACCCAGGTAGAGACGCCGGTAGTTGAAGATGGGCTCGATGCGCGAGATGATCCCGATCACGCGTCGGCGCCACTTCTTGTTGCCGAGCAGCTTGCGCGCCGCATCGTCGACGCGGTCTTCGTAGCTGACGGCACCGTCGTAGGTGTGGTGCGCGAGCTCGAGGTTCCACACGCACTTGCCATCGAGGTAGAGGCCACTGCCCATGCCCGTGCCCAGCGTGAGCACCATCTCGACACCCTTGCCCTCGACCACCGCCAGCCCTTGCACATCGGCGTCGTTGGCGACCCGCGCAGCTTTGCCGAGGCGCAGGGTCAAGTCGTCGGCCAGTCGGTAGCCGCCCCAGGCGCCGTCGAGATTGGGCGCCGTGCGGATGACCCCAGCTTCGACAACACCGGGGAAACCGCAGGCGAGGCGGTCGAACTCGCCCAGGCGGCGGGCGACCTCGACGGCGGTGACCAGCACCGCGTCCGGCGTGGCAGGGCGAGGTGTGTCAATTCTTACGCGCTCGGCCAAAGCCTGCCCGTGTTCGTCGAAGACGTTGCCTTTTACGCCGGATCCGCCAATGTCGATGCAGAGCGTTCTCATGAGGCGGCGACCTTAACACCAGCCTCGAACCTTGTAATCCGCGCCCTCGCCGGATTATGGTCCACCCCGACACCATGGCAGCAATGGACGACGTACCCCGGGAGATCCTCCAGGCCGCTTACAAGCGTAACCCTGTCTACATCCTGAAGGTGCCGTTGCTCTTCGGGCTGTGGTTCGGCTGTGCGGCCGCCCTGTATGCCGTGATCGATCAGTCGTGGCCGGTGAAGATCATCGTGGGCCTGCTCTGCTCGGCCCTGGTCACCAACTTGGTGCGCGGCCTGGGCGCTGTCGCCCACGACGCCGTGCACGGCACGGTGTTCAAGTCGAAGACGGCGTCGTACTGGCTGGGCCTGCTCTGCTGGGCGCCCACCGGCATGAGCTACACGATCTACTCGAACTACCATCTGCATCATCACCGCATCACGAACACCTACCCTGACGTCGATAACTTCGTGCCCAGCGACTACACGAAGAGCCCTGCGCTCGCCCGCTGGTTGACGCTGGCTGTCTACGTGTTTGCGTACCCGATCTATTTCATGTTCCAGATGTTCCGCTACGTCGGGCGTCTGTCGCCCTGGCAAAAGGCGCGCATGAACATCGAGCTCGCTGCGTTCTGGCTCTTTGTCGGCTTCGTCGCGTGGAAGCTGCCGGGCTACGTGTTCTTCTTCTTGTACGGCGTGCCGTTCATCATGGGCGCCATCTTGGCCAGCACCACCAGCATGATCGAGCACTTCGAGATGGAGCCTGGTGAAGACGCGTACAGCTCACGCACCTACGCCACCAAGGCCCACTTCCTGAACTTCTTGTGGAACAACGTCAGCTTCCACAACGAGCATCACAAGTTCCCCGGCATCCCCTGGTACAACCTGCGCAGCTTCCACGAGGCCGCGTACCCCTATTACGACGAGCGCGTGAAGGCCGCCGTGTTCGACAGCTTCATCCCTGTCGTGTGGATGTTGTGGAAGCGCGTTTTGAAGATCGACGTGACCAAGATCGAGGCAAAATACGCCCACTTGAACCACGAAGAAGAGCGCAAGAAGCACATGGAGCTGGCAGGCATCTCGCCTGTCACCTCCGAGCTAGTTTGATCGGGGGCTGTCGCCAGCCCCCGCCCCGACGCGGGTAAACCGCGATCGGGGCCCCACCCCAAGACGCTGCGCGCGGGGCCCCAGCCCCGCTTGCGTCTTGCTCGAGTCGGCGTCGCCCTGCTAGAGCACCGAACAGGTTGAAACCCGAGTAGAAACGGTCGAGTCCGACGCGAGACGCGCGCCCGAGGAGTGAGCACCGCAAGACTACTGACAGTAATCTGAGGAGCGGAGCGATGAGGCCGCGCGTCGCAGCAAGAGAATCGGCCGTTTGTACCGTGATTCAGCCTGATCGGTGCTCTAGGCGGTTGCGCGCGTGAAGCGAAGCGCGCCGACACTGGCAGCGATCGCCGCCAGCGCGATCAGCCCGAACGCCAGCGCCAGGTTGTTGAGCGACTCGCCCATGCCGACGAGCCAGATCCAACGTTTGTCGTCGGGCATCTCGGCCATGTACTTGAGCGACGTGATCAGACCGCTGACGAAGCCGAGCCCGCCCGACGCCAACGTGAGCAAGCCGAGGCTCACTTGCAGCGGCACCAACCGCTTCTCCGGCGACATCGCGTAGCGCGCCGCTGCCAACACCAACAAGAGCCCGAACAGCGCCGTCGGTATCATTCCCCAGCCACCATTCTTGAACGCCTCAGCCATCGACGAATCCTCCTCTCGAGCCCGCTGACTCGTAGAGCACGCGACGTGCCGCGCAGATCTGCGAGCAATTTTGATCGCGTCGAACCGAGGTGACTGCTCGAACGGACGTGTAGGGTTGGCGCTGTCCACCCTGCCGGACACTCGCGGGGCTGGTAGCCTTGCGTGATGAGATCTCGGCTTTGCTTCGCGCTCTCGATCGGCCTCTTCGGCTGCAATCAGCCGAGCATCTATGCGCTGCAAGGCGGCGGCGATTCGACCGGCGACGATGGCCCTTATCCGGGCAACGGCGGCGGTGGCAGCGGCAACGGCGGTAACGGCGGCGCGGCTTGCACGACGAACGAGATCGCGCTCGAGCTGACCATCGCCGACGGCGTCGTCGATTCGCAGGTGGTGCCGATCAACTACGACGGCGTCGACGGCTACCTGGCGATCGACACAGGCTCGCCGCTGACGTTCGTGTTCGGCAAAGCGGGCGACCCCGACTACATCGAACATGTCGGCGACGCAGCGCTCGGCTGCGAGACAGTGCCGCTCGCGCTGCTCACCCTCGATGCGATCGATGGCGAGACGTTCAACGGGAAGCCCATCCTCGGCATCTTGGGCATCGACTTTTTCAGCGATCGCCCCGCGGAGATCGACTATCCCGGCGCGCGCGTGGTTCGCTACGTGACCAGCGAGCCCGACACCGAGGGGCTGGTGTCGGTGGCGAGCGAGCTGACTGGCGAGCGCGTGCTGATGCAAGGCGCGCTCGACGGCGCCGACCTAACGCTCATCTATGACGCAGGCTCACCTCACACGTTGTGGGTCGGCGTCGCCGGCGAAAAACGTGACGAAGAAGTCATGTTGGGCACAGCCGATGGCGGCACGGCGCTGGTGTACGAAGGCACCGCCGAGCTTCTGCTGGGCAGTGACCCGGCGCGTACCATCACCGTCTGGCGCACGCCTGAATTCCCGTACATTCAGGAAGAGCTCGACGAGCTGGGCGCAGACGGTTTGCTCGGTGCGAGCGGCATGGGCTTCCGGCGCATCTTGTTCGACAGCGCCGCCGGCGCGGTGTGGCTCGGTCCGCTCAGCACGCCCTGACGCGCGATCCCATGTCGCGCGACGAGACGCGTTGTCTCAAGCGTTCCGGCGAAATTAAGGATCGAGCAGCAGCTCGGAGCGGTAGGATGCAGCGCCGCTTCGGCACGCACCGCAGCTTCCTTTTTCGAGGGGTCTTACATGCAACACCGCTCTCGCTTCACCTCGTGCCAAAGGCACTCCGTGGACCTCCCTGGACTCCGTCCACTCCGGTTCGCGCTTCTCCTGCCTGTCGCTCTCTTCGCCCTGGCATGCACTGCGGGCCAAGACCCACAGGGCGGCGGCGGCTCCACTTCGAGCGCTCCCAGCGGCGGTGGTGGTGGCGGCTTGCCAGCCTGCGGAACGTGCGACTTTGCCGGCTTCACGCCGTGCAACGACGACGGCTCCCCGGGCGACACGGTGGCCTGCCCCAAGGCTTGCGACCCGGTGCTCGGCTGTGTCGACTGCGCCCCCGGCGGAAAGGGCTGCGTCGGCAACGAGGTGCATGAGTGCGCCGACGACGGCACCACGACAGGCCCGGTGGTCGAGACCTGTGACGTGAGCGGCGGTTACACCTGCAGCGACGGCGCATGCAAGACCGGCTGCGAGATCGCTGAAGACCAGCCATCCAACGTCGGTTGCGAGTTCTGGGCCGTCGACCTCGATCAACAAGACGGCTTCAACGACCCGGCAAGCGCCGATTGGGGCGTGACGCTGTCGAATCCGAGCGGGCTCACGGCAAACGTGACCATCGAGATCAACACAGCGGCGGTGGGAGACCCGCCGGCGCTCGAGGTCGTCGCCAACCAATCGGTGCCGCCCGGCGCGCTGGCTGGCCTGGTGCTGCCCATTCGTGAGCTCGACTGCGGCACGGTGCCCAACGACTACAACTCGCCCGGGACTTGCCTGTCGTCGCGCGCGTTCCGCATCACCTCGTCGGCGCCGATCATCGTCTACCAATTCAACGTGTTCGAGAACGCATACTCGAACGACGCCTCGCTGCTGATTCCGACCAGCGCGCTCGGCAAGACGTACCGCGTGATCGGCTGGGGAGCAGGTCATCCCATCGACCTCAACTTCCCGGGCGTCGGCGTCGATCGCTCTTACATCACGGTCGTCGGCACCAAACCGAACACCATCGTGACCGTCAACCCGAGCTGGAAGATCAAGGGCAACGCGCCCATCGCAGCGACTCCCGCGGGCGGCGAGATTACCGTGACGATTGGGCCCTTCGACGTGCTCAACCTGGAGACGGACGACGGCTCCTTCAGCGACGACCCGAAGACGATCGCCGATCTCTCCGGCAGCTACGTCACCTCGTCCCAACCTGTCGCGGTGTTCTCTGGTGTCGAGTCGACAAGCGCGCCAGGCGCATGGGAGGTGCCCACCTACCCCGGGTGGAAAGCAGGCGACACCTGCTGCCTCGACCATCTGGAAGAGCAGCTTTTTCCGGCAGAGTCCGTCGGCACCAACTACGTCATCACACGCAGCCCCATTCGCTCGACCAGCGGCTTTCGCGAGCCGGACGTGATTCGCTTCGTGGGCGTGGCCGAGGTGGCCAATGTCACCACCTCGCTGCCTGCACCATTCAATGCGTTCACCCTCCAGCCTGGTGAGGTCAGGACCACCTGGGCCCAAGCCGACTTCATCGCCAGCGCCGACAAGCCGTTCATCGTGGGTCAAATCACGATCAGCAACCAGTACGTCGACGGCCCCTACATCGGCGACCCGGACTTGACGTTGTTTCCGCCGGTCGAGCAGTTCCGCAGCGAATACGTCATTCCCACGCCCGGTTCATGGGACCAAAGCTGGGTCGTGATCTCCGCGGAGGTGGGCACCAGCGTGACGCTCGACGGCAACGCCACCCAGAGTTGCATCACCGAAAGCTCGGGCACCGTGAACAACAAGACCTACGAGTCCCGGCGTTGTGCCCTCACAGAAGGGGTGCATCAGCTGCTCGGTGACAAGCCGTTCGGCATCATCGCGTACGGCTACGGCAACGCCGGCTCGTATGCTTTTGCTGGCGGCGCCTTCGTGAAGAAGATCTACGACCCGCCGCCGATCAAGTGATCCGCGGCCTTGTAAGGCCGATTTAGGGTCGGGGGCCGACCGCCTGAAGAGGCGGTGCTCGTGATGCGCGAGCTGCTGAAAAAGCTCATGCTGCGCCGCCTGGCGCTGGAGACACTGCTCGACATCCGTGAAGCGCCCGAGAACGAGACTGCGTACCGGCGAGCTTGCGACGCAGACCGCGAATACCCAGGCATCGTCGTCGACCTGTGGGGACGCTACGACATCCAGGGCGTGCGCCTCGACATCGCGCGAATCCAGTCGCGGAAGCAGCTGAAAGACATCATGGGGCGGACCATGGATCTTCCGGACGAGTTGTTCGCTCCTGTCAATTGGGTCAGCTCGATGGGCCAAGACTATCCGTAGCTCGTGATCGAGCTCGCGCAAGGCGGCGGCCGCTGGCCCCCTGTCTTCCATTTCAAGGACGGCATCACCAGCCACATCATCAGAGGCCGGACGAAGCTCGACTTCGTGGCGCTGTTCGACTCGATCGTTCGGGACGACTGGCGAAAGCAACGAAGCCGCGCTGACGGGCGACTGGGGTAGCTCAGGCTGCTGCGAGCCAGCTGAGCAGGCGCGCCCGCGCCTCTGGCCATTCGCTTGCGAGCATCGAAAAGAACGCAGTGTCGCGCACAGTTCCGTCAGTACCTGGTCGATTGGCGCGGAGCACGCCATCGAAGCGTGCACCGATGCGTGTGATTGCGTTACGGGAACGCTCATTGCGGGCGTCGGTCTTCCAGGTCACACACCGAACCCGCCAGCGCTCGAACGCATGTGTGCACAGCAAGAACTTTGCCTCGGTGTTGAGCGCGGTGCGCTGGACACGCTCTGCGTACCAAGTGAATCCGATCTCGACGATGTCAGGGCCATCGGGCACCGGCGCCACCGGCTCTCCCGGCCATGCCCAATGTTCGATCGACAAAAATCGGGTCGAGCCGACAACCTCTCCGCTCGAGTCGCGAACGACGAAAGGCAACATCTCGCCGCGCGCGGCGCCGGCCAGCGCAGACGCGATGTAGTCCCGCATTCCGGTCTCGTCGGTCGGCACCAGGGTGAACGCGAACGAGCTGCGCGCAGGCGCGGCTGCCGTGAGCAACAGCGGGGCGTGCTCGAGAGAAAGCGGCTCGAGCGATACGTGTTTGCCCCGAAGCAGAACGGGCACGAGTCGATGCATGCTTCCGTTATGGTCCCCGATTGGACGGGCAGGTAGCTCCAATCTCGACAATCTTCCTAGTCCGTTACGACCATTGTATCAGCGCCGCAAGAAGCCCATCAGCTCGTCGGTCGAGAGCTTGCTCGGCCCCCCGTCACCATCAAAAACGTTGGTGACCAAAGCGCGCTTCCGCGCGTGAAGCGTCAGCATCTGCTCTTCGATGGTGCCCAATGCCACCAATCGATAGATCGTGACTGGCCGCGTTTGCCCCAACCGGTGGGCGCGGTCGGAGGCCTGGTCCTCGACCGCCGGGTTCCACCAGGGATCGAGATGTATGACATTGCTCGCCGCCGTCAAATTGAGCCCGGTGCCCCCCGCTTTGAGCGAGATCAGGAACAGCGGCGCAGCCCCCTCCTGAAACTCGCGAACGAGCTCGCCGCGCAGCTTCGCTGGCGTCTGGCCATCCAGGTATAGATAGCCGATACCGCCCTGGTCGAGCGCCTCGCGGACGAGCGCAAGGTGAGAGGTGAACTGGCTGAAAACCAGGGTGCGCTGTCCTTCTGCGCGGAGCTCATGGGCAAGCTCCATCAGGCGCTCGAGCTTGGAGGAAACGATCTCGGAGCGCGCGTCGTATAGGCGCGGGTGAGACGCGAGCAGCCGCAAGCGCGTGAGCGCCGCGAGCACGTCCACCCGGCGCTCTTGCTCGCGCAGCTTCGAGCGCCGGGTCTCTAGCTCCGAGAGTGCCGCGAGCCTGGTGTCCTCATAGAGCCGCCATTCTGGCGCGGAGAGTGAGACCAGTACCTTCACCTCTGTGCGGGCCGGCAGCTCCGGCTCGACCTCGGCTTTCGTCCGCCGCATCAGATACGGCGCGATGACGCGCGCGAGCGCGGGAGCAGCTTCCGGGTCGAGTTGCTTCTCGATCGCGGCCGCAAACCGGCTGCGAAAGCTCTCCCAGCTGCCGAACAAACCAGGAAACACCAGGTGAAACAGGCTCCACAGCTCGCCGAGGTGGTTCTCGATCGGCGTGCCAGATAGGGCGACTCGAAAGTCTGCCTGAAGCGCCTTTGCTGCGCGAAAACGCTGGCTGGTCGCGTTCTTCAGCTGCTGCGCTTCGTCGAATACAGCCGTCGCGAATGGGCGACCCGCCAAGCGTTCGCGGTCCCGCAACAGCAGCCCATAGCTCACGAGCAATACATCGGCTGGGCCCAAGCCATCGAGGACCGCTTGTCGGTTGCTGGCCTCGCCGTAGTGGGCGATTCGCAGCGTTGGAGCAAAGCGCGCCGCTTCTTCTGTCCAATTGAACGCAACCGAGGTTGGCAGCACCACCAACGCCGCCCCGAGCGGGGCGCGCTCGAGCAGCAGCGCCAGCGCCTGCACCGTCTTACCGAGCCCCATATCGTCCGCCAACACGGCGCCTGCGCCCCACGACCCGAGGCGCACCAACCATTGAAAACCCGCCACTTGATAGCTGCGCAGCTGGGCCGCCAGCGCGCTGGGCACAGCCGGACACAATGCAGCGGCGGCCGCAGCCCGCGCCGCGAAGGCAGACCAACTTGCGTCCGCGTCCAGCAGTGCCCCTGCCCGCTCGAGCTCGCGCAACGCTTGTGCCGCAGCGGGGCCCACTTCCAGCGCGCGACCCAGAAGGCGAACATGGTCTCCGAGCGCCTCCAAATGTCCGCGCAATGCCGCGTCGAGCTCGACGTAGGTGCGTCCTTGGATCTCGACGTAGCGCTCTTTGCGGCGAACAGCGTCCAGCAGGCGCGCAAGCTCGACACGCTCGCCCTCGACAGAGAGGCCACCGAGCAAGCCGAACCACTCGCCCTTGCGGTGCACAGTGACCTTCAGAGCTGCTGCACCGCGGCTCGCGAGCGCCCGAAGGGGCAGACCGACCCATTCGAGCTCGGGAGGAGGCTGGCGTTCGGCGCACGCTGCCAGCAAGGCTAGTGCACCGTGTGCATTGGGAAAGCGAAACTGGAACGGTTGATCTTCCGACGGTTCTGCTCGGGCGAGCGGCAGCGCCCCAATCAAGGCTTGCGTCGCGGCCACCTCCAGCACGAAGTCGCGTACCGCGTGAATCGCGTGGTCGTTTCGACGGAGGTGAAGGTCCTTCACACCCCGACCGGGAACCAGTGCTGGCCCCCCCTCGAGCGGACGCACGAGCACCTCGATGTGAACGGCGCCGTTGTCTTGCGCCGCCAGGCGCAGCACCGGTAGCGAACCTGGTGCCACCGATTCGCCCATTACACTACGCGGCATCGAAATCGGCATTCGCTTCGCCCACTTGGAGAGCGACGCGAGCAGTGCGCCCAAAGACGCCGCCGGAAACGAATCCCCTTCCTTGTGGAGCACCGCCAAAGCGGCGCGCAGCTCCGGCTTGACGTCGAGCAACGTCAGACGGCGCCCATCGAAGACGAACGTCAGCTCCTCCGGCCGACCGCGACGAACACGCTCGATCACCGACGGTGGCAGGGCCGCGCCGTCGATGCCCGCAGTGAGGCGTACGATACCATTGCGATCTTCCGCGACGAGCCCCACCATCGCCCGCTCGATTTCGGCGCGCTGATCCGCCGCGGCGGCAAGGACTAGGCGCGGGTGGTCGACCAGAGACTCGAGCAGCGCGCGGGACGCCGCGCCCTCCTCCTCCGGCAATAGGCTCGCGATGCGCGCGTCCTCCGTTGAAAGTCTTGCGGTGTGCTCGAGCAGCAGGCGCCGCTTCGTCATGCGGACGCCAGCGGCGCGCTGCCCCTTCTTTCCGAGCTTGTGCAGCCACGGGGTCACCTCGACCGCGGCGCCTTCGACCACGCGCATTCGCCAGATCAGCTCGACTCCTGCGCGACTGGCATTCTCGCCTTCCAAAGCGCTCTCGAGCAATGCGAGAGTGCGCTCCCAAGGCGCCTTGCTGAGCTCGCGCAGCGAGGCGAGAAATGCATCGTCAGCTGGCTTTTGCAGCCAGGAGAGCGCGCTGTCGATCGCGGCCAAGATGTGTACGCAGCTCTGACCACCACAGCTGCACTCTGCGCGCGCCGCTCCCGCGGCGAGAAACAACCGAGCTTCCGGCCGCAAGAGGCCGCCCGCTGAGCGCGGCAGTGCCTCCCATGGATGTCGATCTTCGAAGCGAAAGCCAGGCAACGACGGGTCGAGGCGCAGCGCGTCCGTTGCCAGCGCCTGCAGTCGCCTGGGTGCGACCGACTCGGGAATGCGTCTGCGCAGCTGAATGAGCAAGGCGTGCAAAGGATGCGCGCGCAGGTCTGCGGGTGGTTCGAGCCGCTCCCCGAGGTTGTCGCGGGCAGAAGCCGCCGCTTCACGCTCGCTCTCCAAGAAGCGCCACACGAACGGCCCCAGCAGCAGCTGCAGATGCAGTGGGATCGCCGTCGCCGCCAGCGTCTCCTCGCTGGCGAGCTCGAGCAGTCGACGACCGACTCCGGCAGCACGCAGCTCCGGCCACAGCGCAGCGTCGACACAGCCGGCTGCAGCTTCCAGGCTCAAGCGAGCGAGGTGCGCGAGACCGTTCCGGTCGATCCATTCGTCGAGCGCTGCGCGCGTCGAAAATGGGGGCTTCGCGAGCAGTGCCCGTTCGGGTGCCAAACTTCGCGAAAACTAGCGGGCTTCGGAGCACGCCGCCAGCAATCGCTTCGCGCGCGCGCCTTGCCCCGTCATTCCTTGTGCCTCTGACCGAGCCCAGCAATGGTCGGCCGGCTGAACGCAGATGTTGCGCGGCTCCGCAGTTCTTGCTCCGAGAGACGGATTCGATTTCGGAACGGCCGCACTCCGCGCGATGGGAATCACGTTGCGGTTCGCACAACGCGGCTCAGATTCGTTTCCGGCACGCTCGTTGCGAGTTGGCGACGAATTCGGCGGCCTCGCGCTGCCCAGATGGAGAAGAAGCCCATGCGTCTTTCAGTCGTTCTCACAACGGTCAGCGTGCTGGTCGTAGGCTTGTCACTTTCAGGGTGCGGATCTTCGTCAGGGCCCGCACAAGAAGCGCAGGTTCGCCCGGAGCCCAAGCCAGAGCCGCCGCGTCCCGAGCCCATTCCGAAGCCCATTCCCGGCCCCATCGACACGGGCGACCCGGCTCCTGACTCAGCGCCCACCTCGAAATAGATGGCCCGGCCATTGCGCCGGAACGCCACACAGGTGCGCCATCGTCCCCACTTTGTATGACCCCGCAAAGTGGAGAACAGTGCCGCCCGCTAGCGCACCGCTCATATCCGCGTGGCACGTGCCATGCTGACGACTCCAACATGTTCCGCAATCTCGAGAGTGTTTTGAACCGGCGACGCATCCTGTACGCCGGTGCAAGCGCGATGATCGCGAGTTTTTCGCCGTCAGCCTCCGCAGCTGAAGACGAGGCGAAGGCGTACATGGGAGCGTTCCGTCACGCCGGAGGGGACAAGGAGCGCGCGGCCCGCGACAGCGCGATCGAAGATGTGGTCTCGGGGATGAGCTTCCTCGTGCGCAAGATCGCGCGCGACCGGTTGACGTCGGCAAACCCCATCGCATCGGATCTGAAATTCTCCAAGAGCGCAACGTCTCTTACGGTCGTGATGGACAAGCGCTCCTTCACCGGCCCTCTCGATGGGAGCAAGACCAAGGTCAAGTCGATCAGCGGCGACGACATGGACATGAGCTACGACATCACCTCGAAGTCGCTGACGCAGAAGTTCGAAGCGGACAAAAAGGGGCGAGTCAATATCTTTACCCTCGACGGCGACAAGCGCCTCGGGATGAAAGTGCGCGTGTACGCCGAGCAGCTCCCGAAAGATCTGGTGTACCGCCTCACTTACGAGCGGGCTTAGCCGCCGCCCCTAGGCAGCCTCGCTCAGAAGGTGCCACGCAGGCGCGCGCGCGCCTCTGCGCCATCGAGGGCGCGTTGCGTGGCCTCGAATGCGGCTCGTACCACGGAAGGCGCGCGGGCGCCGTCCATTGGGTTTCGTCCCATGGCGGCGAGTGCCTCTCCCGTGGGCTCGATCGTCAACACGGGGACCCGGCGCTCGAGCCGCCTGCGCTCCATTGCGAAGAGGGCGCTCACTGGGCCGAACATCGACAGCGGCGAGCTCGCGATGACGAGGTCGAGGTCGCTGTCATGGAGAAGATCGAGGTGGGTCCCCGACGCCACGCCGCCGTCGACGTAGCGCAGGCCCTGCCACTCGACCGGGCGATACACGCCCGGCACGGCGGACGAGCAGCTGACAGCGGTGCCGAGATCGATGCTCGGCGCCCCTGGCGAGCCGAACGCAACTCGTTCTCCGCTGTCGAGGTGGACCGCCGTGATCAACGTCTGCTGTTCGGGCCACTCTCCACCGAAGATCTTGCGCAGCCCTTCAGCTTGAGCGTCGAGGCGAACCCGACCTGCCGGCAACAGCGCAGAGACGATTCTCCCCGGGCGCCAATGGCGCGGGCGGCGCAGCGCCTGGAGGAAGAATCGTGGCGATGCAGGCCACGCGCTTCTCGGCAACGATGAATCGGGGGTCTTGTGGCAAGGTCGCACGTAATGCTGCGCAATGGCTTGCGCCGCGTCGCGCAACGGGTCGCCGGATGCTCGCGCCGCCAGATCCGCTCCCGACAGCCCCGCCCGCAAGAGCGCAGCAACCTGCGCCCCCGCTGACGTCCCGACCACGACCTCGGCCTGGCGCGGATCCCAGCCCAGTGTGCGCTCGATCGCGGCAAGAACACCTGAGTGGAAGGCGTGCCCAATCGGACCGCCAGCGCCGAGCACCAGTCCGATCCTCGGTCTACGCGCCGAGCCCTGGTTCGCACTCACGGTCGAGCAAAGCTAAGGACCTAGGGCCGTCAAAGCAAGGGAGCGTCGCCTTCGGCTTGCCTGGCCCTGCCCTTGCTAGTAGAGCGCTGATGGAACGTCTCTCGGGGCTCGATGCGGGCTTCCTTTATCTGGAGACCCCAACTCTGTTGATGCACACGCTCAAGCTCGTGTTGCTCGACCGATTGGAGCGCCCCATTGATGCGCGCGCAAGTTTGATTGCTGCGACGAGAAGCAGGCTCCACCTGTTTCCTGCGCTGCGGCGGCGCTTGCTGAATATCCCTGTCGGATTGCACCATCCACTCTGGATCGAGAGCTCGGAGGTCGACCTCGAGCGCCACGTGTTGCACGCCCACATCCGAGCCCCTGGAGGGGCTCGCGAGATGGACGAGGCGATTGCAGAGATCGCGAGCTCCCCGCTCGACCGTAGCCGCCCGCTATGGGAGCTATGGCTGCTCGACGGCCGAGCCGACGGCGCTCTAGCCGTGCTGCTCAAGATCCACCACGCGCTGGCCGATGGCGGCGCGGCAGCGCAGCTCATTGAAGCGGTTGCGTCACACGATCGCTTCGAGCCCGGACCGGCGAAGGCTGCCGAGCGCTGGCTGCCCGAGCGCACGCCGTCGAGGTCAGAGCTCTTGCGCGCTGCGGCCACGGATCGCGCGCGCGAGCTCGTCGCATTGCCAGCGCTGGCGCTTCGCACCGCGAAATCCGTACTGTGCCTGATGGGCCAACACCTCTCGCCGAGGCCGCCTCTGCCGATGTTCGACGCGCCTCGAACGTCCTTCAACGGCTCGTTGAGCGCGCGCCGGTCGCTCGCTACTGTCTCCTTGTCCCTCGCGCGCGCACTCTTCGTGAAGACCACCGCGAGGGTCACTTTGAACGACGTGATACTCGCGCTCGTGGGCTCCGCGCTGCGCAGCTACCTGCGGGGACGCGGTGAGCTGCCAGATCGTTCGCTGATCGCGAGCGTTCCCATCTCGTCCGACTCGAAAGGCAGCCATCGGCTGGCAGGCAACCGGGTATCGAGTCTGTTCACCACGCTGGCGACTGACGTAGTCGACCCGTGGGAGCGTCTGCTCGCAATCCACGCGGCCACTCTTCAGGCCAAGCATGTCCAAGACGTCTTGGGGCCGGGTCTCCTGGGCGCTTGGCTGCAGTACGCAATGCCCAAGCCGCTTTCCTGGATCGTCTCTGAATGGTCGAAGCGTCACGTCGCCGACCTGCTTCCGCCGCCAGCCAATGTAGTGGTCTCCAGCGTCCACGGACCGAGCGAGGAGCTCTTCGCGCAGGGAATGCCGCTGCGCGCGATCTACTCTGTTGGCCCGGTCCTCGAGGGCATCGGCCTGAATATCACCGTTTGGAGCTACTTGGAGAGGCTCCATTTCACAGTGCTCGCCTGCCGCGACATGATGCCGGACCCGCACCTCATCACTCCGCTCTTCGAGGTTGCGCTGGACGATCTCGAACAGCGTGCGCTCGCGGCGCCGAGCCACGCACCGGACCGGGCTGACGACGTTCTAGTGGCGTGATGTTTGCTTGCAGAGCGTTGCGCCACCATGCTCGACCAAAAAACGCTAACGTTTGCGAAGCCAAACGTCTCCCTCTCCACGCTTCTCCGCAGCGGCGTCGTCGTTTGGTTCACGGGTCGACCGTCCTCCGGGAAGTCGACGCTCGCGACTGTCGTGCGAAACGAGCTGGTTCGACGTGGCCACCTCTGTGTCGTGCTCGACGGTGATGCCGTGCGGGCCGCGATCGTCCCGCCGCATGACTATTCGAGCGGGGGCCGAGATGACTTCTACGCGACCCTCGCGCGGTTGGCGGCAATGCTGTGCGAACAGGGCTTGATCGTCCTGGTTGCGGCGACTGGCCACCGCGCCACCTATCGCTCGCTCGGTCGAGAGCTGGCAGCTTCCTTTATCGAGGTGTACGTCGATACACCTGCCAGCGAGTGTGAACATCGCGACGACAAGGGGCTCTACGCGCGGGCGCGCGCGCACGAGCTCGACGATCTGCCGGCCTACGGGGCTGCCTTCGAGGAGCCCTCCAAACCCGACCTCGTCGCACACGGTGGCCAGGACGCCGCGGCCTTGGCGGGCGTTGTCGATCTGGTCTCCCGGATGTTCAAATGACCCAGCTCGCGGGTGTCGCCGGTCAGACCGAGAGCGACCGCGAACGCCGCGCCTTCGAAGTGATGATCACGAGACTCGAAGGAGCGGCTGCGGAGTTGCTGAGCATAGAAACGCTCAACGGCGACAGGGCGCCGACGGAGCTCAAGCGCATCGGATACGGGCTGCCGCTGCTGCTTCGGTATCGGGTCTCTGGCGCGGCAAAGCAGCTGGTGTTCCGTACCCAGGCGCCAAACTGGTTCGGTCACGATCGGCGCTCGGACCGAGCCTGTCTCTCCCTTCTGGCAGCAGATTCATTCGGTGAGCAGCCGCGACACATCGTCGTCCGCGAGGTCGGTGCGTTGCGCGAGAACGAGCTCTTGTCGCTGCGCGGCACGGGCGAGTTCTACCTCGTCACCGACTACGTAGAAGGCACGCTATACGCAAATGACCTGCGGCGCATCGAACGCACTGGGTCTTCTACACCGCTGGATCTCGCGCGGGTCGAAGTGCTCGCGAGACACCTCGCGGAGTTGCACGCAGCTCCGACAGCATCCGATTCACCGGAAGCCTACACGCGCTCCATTCGCGATCTGGTTGGCAGCGGCGAGGGAATCTTCGGGATCGTGGACAGCTACCCGAGGGACTTCCAGCGAAGTCACCTTCTGGAGCGGATCGAGGAGCTCGCTGTTGGGTGGCGACGGCGGATCGGTCGCTCGAAGACCGACCGCCTGCGTCGGACGCACGGTGACTTTCACCCCTACAACATTCTCTTTGGCGAAGGGCTCGAATACACGCTGCTCGATGCCAGTCGCGGAGGCAGGGGCGACCCAGCCGACGATCTCGCAGCGCTGAGCATCAACTTTCTCTTCGATGGGATTCGCTGTCCGCAGGCATGGGTGGAGGGGTTTGGTCCGCTCTGGAGAGCGTTCTTCAAATGTTATTTGGCGCTGGTGAAGGACGACCGCGTGCTCGAACACATGGCCCCGTTTCTCGCTTGGCGAGCGCTGGTGCTGGCGTGCCCAGCCTGGTACCCAGACATCGAAAATGGCTTGAGAGAGTCGTTGCTGATGGCGGCGATTCAGTGGCTCGAAAATCCACCGTTCGACCCCGACACGGTCGAGGCCACCTTCACTGGTCTGGGCGTGCCGCTGCTGCCGCACACGTGAGCGGGCACAATATCGTCTCAGACTGTGGCTCAATTGCGCCCCGCGGCGGTGGCCATCCTCCTTGTTCTGCCGACGAACAGCGTGACCGATCCGATCAGCAACCACACCAGCTGATTGCACCGAATCAGAAGCGCGAGCGACGTCGCACGGTCGATGGTCGTCCCCAACATCTCGGCCGACAGCGCGAACGCTCCATCGGTGGTGCCTAGGCCGCCCGGCACGAGCACACCGACCGCTGATGCGACCAGGTTCACGCCCTGAACCGCGAAGGCGTGGGCGACCCCTGCGTCGATGCCCACGGCGTGCGCGGCGACCGCGAGCTCCAAGACCTGGAACAACCGATTGCCGGTCAGCGCAGCCGTCGGGCCAGGCGCCCACAAGCTCACCGTTCTCGCATGCTCGGAGAAACTAGCGGTTCCTGGACTGATGCGCGGGAACTTCTTCGCGAGCCAGCGCCCGGGGCCGTCGGCCCTCGTGGCTGCGCGCAACACGATGCCCGTGGTCACCAGAACCACACAGTGGATGAGCACAGCCCAGAACCAGACCGATGCGCCATCGAGGACGTAGATCGCAAGCGCGCACGGCAACGAGAAGAGCCCCACCGAAACCAAAGTCGCGGCTTGCAGCGTGAAACCGACTGCCGCTGCCGCTGGTACGCCCGAATAGGGCGCGATCAAGCTGGCCTTGACCGTTTCGTTCACGAGGCGGGGCGCCGGCGCGAAGTGCGACATCGCGAGACCAATCAAGTTCGCACGAAACAGCGTTGCGCGTGGGATCCGATGCGCGAGTGGGCCGAACGCCAGATAGCAGGCGAGCGATTCGCAAACGATGCGGCCGAGCTCGAGCGCGATGAGAAGCGGGAGCCACACGATGGCCTCGCGCATGGCTGCGTACACCGCTGCAGCTCCGGCGGTCGACACCAGAAAGACAAGGCCGCACAGGCCCGCAACGCCGAGCCCGGCGCGCAGCCAGATGCCGAGCGCGGATGTTCCTCCGGCCTGATTGATGCGACGCTCGGGTTCGCTCTCGGTCGTCAAGTGCGCCGCCAGCTACAGGGCTGAGCCGCTGACCACCGGCGGCGTGCGGCTGGCGAGCACGATGCGTTGAAACCGAAACTGCCGGTCGCGCACATAGCTGCCCGTGAGTGACAGGCAGGCTTCGTCGAACGACACGCTGCGCACGTGACGAAAACCTTCTTCGTACAGCATCGGCAGGGGGTCGTTCGTTCCGAACACGAAACGCTCGCCCAGAGCCTCGACGAACTCGCGAGCCTTGAGGTCGGCCGAAGGCAGCGCCGCCGACTCAACGAATTTGCGGGTGAAGTGATCGAACAACAGCTCGCTCGCCGCATGACAACCCGTCGCCACTCGTCGCAATGTGCTGCGAATCGCCGGCTCGTGCAGGTAGGGCGTGACGCCCTCCCACAGAATGAGCGCCGGCGCGCCCTGGTCGAAGCCGCTCGCCGTCAGCCGCTCGAGAAAATCTTCGCGCTCGAAGTCACATGAAACGAAGGTCGCTGCGCCGAGCGGGTAGCCGTCGAGGCCGCCCAATCGTTCGCGCTTCTCGCGCTGTGTAGCGGGGTGATCGACTTCGAAGAAGCGTGCGCCAGTGCGCGCAAAGCGCGCAGCGCGGGTGTCGAAGCCCGCACCGAGCACGACGATCTGCGTGGGCGAGCGCGCAGCCAGCCAGCGAGCGACCTCCGCGTCGAGGAACGCAGTACGCACTGCGATCCAGAGCTCTCGGTCCTTCATGAAGGCATCCACGCCAGCGGCGATCTCCGCTCCCTCTTCACCGGCGAGCCCGGCCGCCCAGGGGTCGCACATCAGAGGCTGTTGCCTGGCGCTTGCTCTTGCTCGATAAGCCGCCACCAAGAGCGCCGTGCGGCTCGCGTTTCGTTCGTTCACAAACCCAGTGTACAGAACGCCTGCCCACCCTGTGACACGCCAAACCGACTCACTTGTGCCAGAATGCCACGGTCGGGTGGGTGCCGCTGGCCACGATCTGCGGGAGATCCGGCGGCAAGCTAATTGCGTGACTGTGGTTGCAGCTCTCCGTCTTGCGGGAGTGAGATTGGAGACTGGGTGACCGGATCTGCTTCGAATGTCGGCGCTAAAGCTGCCGAGGTCGCCGCCGACGTGAGTCAGGCGGAGGCGCTGCTCACCAAGGGGGCGCTGCAGAGCGCGATCTTCAACAGCGCCAATTTTTCGAGCATCGCCACCGACGCCAGTGGCGTGATTCAGATCCTCAACGTCGGGGCCGACCGGATGCTCGGGTACGTGCCCTCTAACGTGACGAACAAGGTCACGCCGGCCGACCTCTCCGAACCGCAAGAGCTCATCGCGCGCGCCACGAACTTGAGCGTCGAGTTCGACACGCCGATCACGCCCGGGTTCGAAGCACTGGTGTTCAAAGCCTCCCGCGGAATCGAGGACATCTACGAGCTGACGCAGGTTCGCAAAGACGGCAGCCGCTTTCCGGCCGTGCTCTCGGTCACCGCGCTGCGCGACGCCGGCGACGTCATCATCGGCTACTTGCTGATTGGAACGGACAACACCGCGCGCAAGCAGGTCGAAGACGAGCGAACGCGCCTCGATCAGCGACTGCGCGATCAGCATTTCTACACGCGCTCACTCATCGAATCCAACATCGACGCGCTGATCACGACCGACCCGCGCGGCATCATCACGGACGTCAACAAGCAGACCCAGCGGCTCACCGGCTGCACGCGCGACGAGCTGATTGGCGCTCCATTCAAGAACTACTTCACTGACCCTGTCAGGGCCGAGGCAGGCATCAATCGCGTGCTGAATGGCCGGTCGCCAGAAGAGGCATGAGCGTGGCCAAAATTCTCATCGTGGAAGACAACCCCACCAACATGAAGCTCGCAGTATTCTTGCTGCAGCAAGCGGGGCATGTCGTCCTCTCTGCCGAGGACGCCGAAGTTGGCTTGACCATGGCGCGCGAAGAGTCCCCCGACCTCATCCTGATGGACATTCAACTTCCTGGGATGGATGGGTTGCAGGCCATTGCAGAGCTCAAGCGGGGCGAAGCTACGCGCGGCATTCCGGTGATCGCGCTCACTGCTTTGGCGATGAAGGGCGACGAGGCGCGTATCCGGGCCGCAGGCTGCGACGCTTACATCGCCAAGCCAATACGATATCGGGAAGTGCTGGCGACTGTAGAAGCACAGCTGGGGCGAACGTGAAGCCTTACCTGGCTGCCGACGGCTCCACGCTTCGGGTCTTCATCGTCGACGATGAGCCGGACAATCGAGAGCTCTTCCAGATCATGCTCGATTGGGAAGGGTTTCTCACGTCGACTTTCGCCAGCGGCGAAGATGCGCTGGCGGCCGTCGACGAGCAGGCGCCCCATCTCATGCTGATCGACCTCATGATGCCGGGCATGAACGGCTACGAGGTGGTGAGCCATATGCGGGCCAACCCTCGCACGAAGAGCATCCCAATCATGATCGTCAGCGCGATGAACGACAGGGCCAGCAAGGTGGCCGCTCTTGCCGCGGGCGCCGACGACTTTCTCTCGAAACCAATGAATCGCGTCGAGCTCTGCGACCGCGTAAAACAGCTGCTCGAGCTCAAAGCTGCCGAGCGTCTCGAAGCCGCGTCGGTCGACATGGCTCGCCTGGTTGGCGGCTGATCTCGGCGGCTAAGGGGCTGTCCAGAAATAACTTGGTCACGAGACCGTCGAAACCGAAGCGAGACGGGCGTTTGAGGAGCGAGCACCAGAAGCCTACTTGTAGGCTGAGGAGCACAGCGACGAGGCCGCCCGTCGCAGCGAGAGGACCGACGGGCGTAGGGCAAGTTATTGCTGAGCGGGCCCTAACAGCCGTTGGGGAGCTGGTCCTGGTACAGGCGCTCGAGCCGCGCTTTGGCCGACGCGAGGCGCTTCTCCATATCGGCGCTGAACACTCTGACCAACAGCTTGTCGCCGAGCTTGCCGAGCAACCGCGGCCGCAGCTCCATGCTGTAGCGGAAGGTCATTTCGGTGCGTCGATCGTCGAGCGCCGTATAGACCCAGGAGCCCGCGAACGAGGCAAACATCCAGGGGCCGCGCGTCATCTTGACGGCCACCCGCTCGGGCGGCTTCCACGACACATACTCAGTCTCCATCCCGCGGCCGCTGCGATCGACGCAGAACGCGCGCACACCTAGCCCTGATCCGCGCGCATCCCCCACGAGCTCGGCCTTGGAGAGAAACTCGTCCCACTCGAGACGCCGGGTATAGTCCTGCATGACGTCGAACAGCCAAGCGCGAGGCGCATCTACTTCGATCGAGCGGGCGAAGGTGGTCATCGGGGGTTGCCTTGGGCCGATCTTACGCCGCTACGGACCGTCGGGCGTGATCGTCGAGCCGTCGTCGAGCGTGACACTCCCGCACGAGATGCCTTCTATACGCCTCGTTTCGGTCACCACACCCTCTGGCCCCGAACGGGCCTCGTCCCGCCCCAGATGATCACCGACCCGAATGTACCAGGCAAACCCTGTGTCATCGGCGACGAACGCCGAGAGGTCGCCGCGCGTGAGCCCATCGCCCAGCGCCTCCGGCTGCGGCGCTACGTAGTTCCCTGATTGCCTGCGTGCGACGGCAACGAGTCGCATTTTGCGCGTATCGCTGCAGCGTGCTGTGACTACCGGACAGACCGGCGCCGCACAGTTAGGCGGCTCGGCGCGATCGAGCGGGGGCAAGCCGCGTACCCCCTCGATCTGCAGCTGCTTGCCATTCGTGTGAGAGCGACCGCCTGCGATGGCGGCGACCGCATCTAACAGGCGTCGACCCGAGACATTGCGCGCGGCGACCGTGATCTCGCCTGTGAGCCCTTGGCCGGCCACGTGATCGAGGCGCTGCCCAGCTGCGAGCAAGTCGACGACCTCCGCCAGCCCGGCGCGCTCTCGCAACATGTCGACGTTTTGACCGCCTCCCATCAGCGGGCGAGGTTTTGGTGGCTCGTTGCTCGCCAACAAAACGCCATCCAGATTGGCGACGGAGAACCCCACGGTCGCGAGATCAACCTCGGCAGACCCCTTCAGACTGACGTTCGTGCAGCGCTCGCGGCAGCCCGTCGTGGGCATTCCGGCAACCACGACTGCCGTCCGCCTGGCCGTGGCGATCACTCTTGCGGCGGTGTGCGGGTGAACATCGAGCAGCCGTATCTCCCCTTCCTCGAGCGGAGCGCACGCTCGAATCTCGATCTCTTTGGGCGCGGGAACGTGGGTGCCCGTCGCGGCGGGGGAAGCAGAGACAAGCAGCTTGGCGCTGACGGCTGCCGTCGAGGTCGGGGCGCGGCTCGACGCGTCGCTCGTGCCTGAGGGCCGATCGCAACCAACCACAACCAGGAGCGCGAACAGAGCAGCCGGCCGCATACCAGTAGCGAGCGTAGCAAAGCGGAGCCGATCAGCCCGCATCTGCCTTCTTGTTCGCCGCGGCGAGCTTCTGCTCGAAGCCGACGTCGACACCACCCACCGCCGCGTGAACCGACGCAAAAGCGTCCCGCAACGCGAAAGGCTCCCGTTCGAGCAGCTCCTGATAGCGGCTGGGCGTGAGGCGCGCGTCGGGCAGCAAGCGCTCGATCAGCTCGATGGCGTCGGCTCGGCGACGCATGACGTTTCCTCCTAGCTCACCGACAACCTCGGCGACGCTGGCCAGTACGATGCGGATCGCGTCGATGTCGCCACCCACCGTAGCCACAGTGTCGACGCGTTCCAAGGGAACGGGAGGGAACCAACGGTGGTAGCGGCGTTCCACGGCTGAAGCGTCCCTCGCCTCGGCGTCTTCGAGGGCGCGCTGTCCATCCACTCCTGGCGCGACACCGGCTAACGGCGCGCTACCGGCGCGACGGGCGAGCTCGAGATCATCCAGCTCGACGATGACGTCTTCGATTCGGTCGCGCAGGGCGGCGTCGTCGAGCGCCGCACCGGGCGCGACGTGCACGGCCCGCAGGTCGCCCGCACAGAGCTCCGAAAGTCTCTCGTCTTCGATGAACTGGTAGAACGAGCGCTCGCCGCGCGCGCGCTGCCTCGCCGCCAGCTCTCGAAGGACCGGGTTCTGTTCGCCGAGCGCAATGATGCTGATGGCGACGGTCACGCCCGCGGTCCCTTCTCGCGCCCGTTGCACGATATTGCCGTCTATCGGCGCATTGCCATCGGTAACGAGTACGATGTTCGCGCGCGCCAAGTCCGGATCTTCCCGCTTTGCTTCACGAATCAGCTCGAGACTCGACACGATGGCTTGCTCGATGTTCGTACCGCCTTCGCGTACGGTACCCAAGACATCGCCCATTGCCGCCAGCGCTTGATCGGCGGTCTTGACGCAGCGAAGCTCACCGAGCTTCAACGTGAAGTACCGATAATAGAGCGACAGACGCACGCTACGTCCGGGCTGATCGAGGCGCCTCATCATGGTCGCCAGCTCGGCGAGGATGATCGCATCCCGCATACGCGCCCGGGATTGCTGTTTGCCATCCGTGAGCATCGACGACGACCCGTCGAGCACGTACACACGTGCTTCACCGACGAAGCGCGTGCGTTCGACCGCCCTGGTGTGACGGGCGACGAACTTGCGCGCGAGCAGCCGCCCAGCGGCGAGGTCGAGCAGCAACGAACGGGGGTCGTCCAAAATCGCGCGCGGGATGTCCTCGATCGAACGCGCTTGCACGAGTAACATTTCCGGAGTCGGGTGCGCCACCAGGCGCGCGATCTCTTCCTGTTCGCGAGCTCGAACCGGCGACAGCGCGGAGCCAACCTCGAAGCAGCCATCGACCGCCATCAAGGCGCTGATCGAGGCGTGCTCGGCTCCGGGCGCCAGGTACTCCAGCGCGAGGCGTTGCAGCTCCGGGTCAGTGCCAAGAGCGCCATACTTCAGTCGCGCTGCGTCGACGCTCTTACCAAGGTTGGCGACGACTCGTTTCCCGAAGAGCTCGTCGGCTGAGCGCGCGAGGCTCGCACGCGCCGAGTCTCTGCCGGCATCGCGACGGATGTCGACCCCGGGCAGGCAATCGAGCGCACGACCCGTTCGCTCGCTGACTTGACGATCGCCTACGGCCAGAGCAAAGCCATCGAGGGCGAGCAGCGCCGTGTACAGCCGATCGCGATCACCACGTCGAGCCGCATGTTTGGCCTGGTGGCCGAGCGCGACACGTGGGTCGAGGCCGGCTGCTTCCAGCCGGTCGATATGCGTGATTTCGGACGCCAACCAGCGTTCTCGTGCGTTGACACCCTCACGGTCGATCGGCAACGCCGCGGTCGTGTCCAAGAGCAGGCGGCGAGCACCTTCCAAGAGCCGCCGTCGTCGTTCGAGGAAAGCCGTCTCGGCGCGGGCGGCCTCCGCAATATGGTCGATTGCAGAGAGCTGAAGCTCGAACAAGCGGGCTTGTTCATCAATGGCGGTCTCCGTCGCCACCGCGCCGTCTGCCTGGTTCGCGAGGGCATTCGTGTCGACCGTCAGCGGTGGCAATATCCGGGTGCTATCGATGCCACTGACCGCGCGCAGTGCATCCGCGGTTCCGTCGTCTTCGGCGAAACGGCGCAACAGATCCAAGACGCGCGAGAGCCAGGACGCATGTGCCGTCGGAACATAGCGGTGCGCGACCACCGCGCGTTCGGCGCGCGCGACGTTGGCTTCTGCCTCTGAGAGCGCGTCGTCGAGTCGTTCTTCGGCGCCTGGCCTGCGCGGGTCGCCCCCCGAAACGAGCGCTAGAACCTTGCTCGACTCGAACTTCGCCTGCCAACCGAAGAACCGATACACGCGACCAACCAACTTGCCCAGCGCGCCTGCGACGTCGTCCGGCGCGAGGACCATGCGATCTACGCGACGTTGCAGCTCACTCACCCGTTCCCGCGGATTCCCCATCTTCAGGCCACGGGCGTTTTCCAAGCGGCAGCGGAGGCGTCGTCGAGCAAGCCAACACCGAGCCGATGCGCTCGAACCGTGAGCGCATCGATCTCCGAACGCAGCAGCCCTGCGAGCGCCTTGCTGGGCGGCAACACCTCCTCCACGAGGCGTGCTTCCATCGCAAATCGGCTCAGCGCAGCTTCGTCCCATAGCAGCTCGAATAGGCGTGATTGTGCGACGGCTTCGAGGCCCGTTCCCTCCATCTCGGCGATCCACCCGGCGAGGTAGGCGACCGCACGAGACGCCCGCGCGATGTCGACGCCGGACACCTCCGCCTTTACTTCATCGCTCAGCGCGGCCATGAGGTCGGCGATGACTGCGCTCGGGTCATGATGCTCCGCTGCGGGCGCGACCAGGAGAGCGATTTCGGCCAGCGTGCACGAAACGCTCGTCCTTTGCTCTCGAGCTCGCAGCGAGCGGTAGCCATCCAGCGTGTGGCTTGCCCCGGCGGTGGCCGCCTCTAGGCGGGGCTCGGCCGAGAGCAGCGCGCGGGCCGACCACGTCAGCCAAGTAACCGGAGCGACGGCCGCGGCAAGGTCGTGGGTCGCGAGCAGATCCCGCAACTCGCGGATCTGCACGACCAGCGACCCTTTGCGCTTTGCCACGGTCGCCGTCAAAGAAGCCTCCAGAATGCCGTCAAGCCGCGGGCCGACGACCGCTGCTTTCAGGCGCGTGGGTCGACCGGCGATCACCGCGAGCCGCTCGTCGGCCGCTGCGAGCCGCGCAAGCTCTGGGCCGAGCGCCTCGAGCACGCTCGCGAGCGCCGATTGCTTCTCCCGAATCATCAGCTTGACGAACGAGCGTCCCCACCACGCTGCAAGCATCTGCTCCGCCTCGTCGACGGCGCGCGTCCAGGCAACGTCGTCTGGCTCGAGCCCGCGCGACGCCGACTCGGCGAGCAGCTCTTTGCGCATGCGGGCCAGCTCTTCGAGCGTCTCGAGGCGCGAGGCGGTGAAGGAGGCTGGCTCGGTGAGCGCACCCCGCGCTGCGCCGGAGAGCATCTTCGCCTCGGAGCCCGCGACACTGCGCGCAACTTCGTTGATGAGCTCCAGGGCGCGCTCTTGCGTCCAATGCGCGGTCTTGTGCATCGAGGTAGTGCCGTCTTCCAACGAGCGCGCGAGCTCGACGAAATCGCGCACCGACTCGAGCACTGGCTTCTGCGTGTCGGTGACCTCGAATGCCGCCCGCATCGCGAGCGTGGACGCCGCGCGCGTCGCGCGCTCGAGCAGGGCGTGCCCTTCTTCAGCCGTTTCGCCAGCGCGCACGAGCTCCGACGCCATCTTGGCAACCCGCAGGACGCCGGCGTGGTCGTGCCTCGCTTCGGCGCTGGCAAGCTCGTCTTGCATCCCCTTGGCCCGACTCGCCTGGACCTCCGAGGCGCTCGCGGATTCGACCGTCGCTGCGCCTTTCACCCCCGCTTTGGATTCGGCAGGCGGTTCCGCGCGCGGGGGACTCGGCTTCGGCGTCAGGGTCGTCAGGGGCGGGAGCTTGCGGAGGACAGCGTGAAAGATCTCGCGCTCTGTTCTCAAGATCGAGAGCTGACGCTTCTCGATGGGGTTTACTTCGGTCGCGAGGAGGCGCGTCGCCTCTTCTGGGGTGGGCCCGGTGAGCAGGAGGTGCAAGCGCAAGAGATCGAAGTCGGCCAGCGTGACATCGAGCGGCCGAGTCGCTGCGCGGAAGATGCGATCGAACACACAGGCAGCCCGCAGAATGCGCCCACATTTGACGGCCGTACGCGTGGAGATGTAGCGCGTCTGAATGAACCCCGGGTCGGCTCGCGTCGCCGCCGCGAGCTCTGAATCGAGTCTCGTCAAGAAGGTCGCCAGCTGGTCGCACAGCTCCGGCGCGACGTAGACCTCGTCCACCATCGCTTGCAGCACGTCGAGATCTTGAATGGTGAGCAGCGCGTCGAGCCGCGCGCCGCCCATGCCGCCTACATTGCGCCTGAGCACGGTGGCAAGGTTGCCTGGATCCGAGAACCCACGTGGCACGAAGCCGATGAACGCGACGCGGTCGATGAAGGCGAGCAATGTCTCCCGTGACTGCTCGAGCACATCGGAGATGTAGCGGTTGCTCGTCATCAAGGCGCACTCGATGCGACCTTTGGCGATGGTGCCGCCTTGTTTCACCTCTCGCTCTTGCAAGACGTTGAGCGCGGAGCGAAGCAGCATGTCGCGGCCGTCGAACACCTCGTCCAAGAAAGCGTGAACGCTGCCGAGCATGCCTTCGTCGGTGAAGTGCTTCGTCCTGCCGGTCTCGGTCAGATTCTTGAAATCGATCGGGCCGATCAGGTCGGTTTGTACCGTGCTCTCCGTGATCTGCCGCGAGTAGAGGCTTGCCGCGCCGCTCTCTTCGCAGAGAATGCGACCGAATACAGCAGACGCGATCTGGCTCTTGGCCGTTCCCGGAGGGCCGGTCAGAAGGAGGTGCTCCTTCGAGAGCAGCGCCATGGCCACCTGCGCGAGCACGTCACCGCGCTCCATGAAGGTGCCGCGTAGCTCCTCGAAGAAAGCACGAAACCGTTTCGCAGCAGCGATCTGCCGTGCCCCCTCTACCTTCGTCATCGTGGCGAAGCCTAGCAACACGGAATGGTCACCGGCTACGGCGCTCGTGTAACGTCTCTCGAATGGCTACCGACGCATCTCACGAACGTCTGCTCGCGATCGTCAAGCGCCTGCCGGAGACGGTCGAAGACTGGCCCTGGGGCAGCATTCATTGCAAAATCGCTGGCAAGATCTTCGTCGGCTGGGGCAGAGACGTGTCATGAGCATCGGGATCCGCACCACGCTCGAGCTGCAGTCGATGCTCGTCTCGTCCGACCCTCGCTTTTCGATCGCCAAGTACGTCGGAAAGTACGGCGGTATCGACATGCGCCTCGGCCCCAAGCCGAACTGGGCCGAGGTGGAGCAGCTCATCGTCGACAGCTATCGCATCATCGCGCCGAAGCGGCTTGTACGCCTGCTCGACGAGGGACAATCTGGCGCGCCAAAGAAGCCAGCCCCAAAGAAGCCAGCCCCAAAGAAGCCGACAACGAAGCGTCGCGCCTGACGTCGCCCGCGCTATAAGGCGGCAACATGTCGCAGCTGCGCAACGCTGGCATCCGGCGTCTGTCAGAAGAGACGCTCGACGTGTTGGTCGTGGGCGGCGGCGTCAATGGCGCCGTCTCGGCCGCGTGCCTGGCGGCTCGCGGTGCGCGTGTCGGGTTGATCGACGCCGGTGACTTCGCGTCCTTCACGTCGCAACAGTCATCGAACCTGGCGTGGGGCGGCATCAAATACATGGAGACGTTCGAGTTTGCCCTGGTGCGAAAGCTCTGCGTCTCTCGTAATCACCTGATCCGAAGTTACCCATCGACCGTCGAAGAGATCCGATTTCTGGTGGTCCACGAGCGCGGCTTTCGCCACAGCTTGTGGAAGTTGGTGCTCGGGACATGGCTCTATTGGTTGATCGGGTCCTTCTTCACCAAGCGGCCGCGACACCTCGGGGTCGCCGCGCTGGCTAGAGAGGAGCCAATCGTCGCGCTCGATGGCGCTGACGGCGGCTTCGAGTACTCCGACGCGTACCTTCACGACAACGACGCCCGCTTCGTGTGGAACTTCGTCCGCTCGGCGCTCAATCACGGCTGCGCGGCGGCCAACTATGTCGAGTCGTTGGGCTCGACGCGCGAAGGGCATATCTGGCTCACCAAGGTCCGCGACGGCGTATCCGGTGAAGTGAGGTCGATCCGCTCACGTGTGCTCGTCAACGCGTGTGGGCCGATGGTCGACGCAATGAACGAGCGCGCTGGCGTCGTCACTCTGTCGCGACATGTCTTCTCGAAAGGCATTCACCTGATCGTACCGAGGCTCACGCCCCACAAGCGCGTGCTCACCTTCTTCGCGGACGACGGCCGGCTGTTCTTCGTCATCCCCATGGGCCCGCGCACCTGTATCGGCACCACCGACACCCGCGTCGAGAGCCCCACGACCCATGTGACCGACGCAGACCGCGAATTCGTACTTTCGAACATCAACAAAAGGCTGCGTCTCGACAAGCCCCTCGGCAGAAATGACATCGTGGCCGAGCGCTGCGGCGTGCGGCCGCTAGTCGTCGCCAAGTCCGACTCGGGGCACGCCGATTGGACGCAGTTGTCGCGCAAACACGCCGTCGAGGTCGACGGGTCACGCGCCCACATCAGCATCTTCGGCGGAAAGCTGACAGATTGTTTGAACGTGGGCGAAGAGATCGCGCACGCCGTCGGCGCGCTCGGCATCGCGCTCGCGTATCCCGACGCCCCTTGGTACGGCGAGCCACCTCCGCAAACGCGTGAGGCATACTTTCATCAGGCAGCACTCATGCGTCTCGACGCGCTGACTTCGGCCGGCTCATCCGAGCCGCTCTCGACACGGCTCTGGCGCCGCTATGGCGCCGAGGCATTTACCCTGCTCGAAGATATCCGCGCCGACCCGACAATGGCGGAGCTCTTGATCGAGGGCGCTGAATACCTCCGCTGCGAGATCGCGCAGGCCGCACGCCGGGAAATGATCGTCAAGCTCGGCGACTTTCTGCGTCGAAGGTCGAAGATATCGCTGGTGATTCACCAGGCTGAGCTGCGAGACGCGCCTGGGCTGCGCGAGGCTTGCGAGCTGCTCTTCGGCGACGAAGCCGAGGCGCGCCTCGAAGAATATTTCGAGCCAGAAGCTCAGCCAGCGTCAAGCACGGGCTGGCGCAGCTCAACCCAGTGAACGCAATACGGAGCGCACCAGCCGCTGGCCGTGCGAGTCATGGTGCCAGTGCGGTTTCGCCCAGCCGGCGAGGAAGCGGTAAAAGTCTGCGCATGCGATCGGGTAGAGAGCGCGCCATTCGCGCTCGACCGCAGCGATGTCGGGGTCGGTGCGGCCGAGCATGGCCAGCGATGTTCGGAGCGCCCGAAAGTAGGAGTCGAGCGCGCGCTGCTCGGCTGCCTCTGACCCCGCGTCACCCGTCAGCAAGTACGCCACGTCCTTGATGCCACAGCCTCCGCCGACGTATTGAAAGTCCACCGCCGCCACGGCGGTGCTCTGAGGCGTGAAGCAGAAGTTGGCGAGCTTCGCGTCGCCGTGCACGAGCGTCTGAAAGGTGCAGCCGTTGAGCCTCGCGTCCAAGCGTGGGGCGGCCTCGCGCAATGCTTGGTCATCGATCGCGCGGAGCTCTTGGGGCCGTGTCGCCAGATGCCAATAGGTGCCCACCGGCCACAGACCGCGCGGCTCGACGCCCAAGAAACGCGCGTGAAAGGATGCCAGCCAGCCGAGGCAGAGCTCGAGCTCGTGCCTCCTCGGCGCTCGGCAACGCTCGGAGAAACGGGCGGCGTCCAAATCTTCCAAGACGAGCATGATTTCATCGCCAATACTGCGAACACCCAGCAGCGATGCAACGCGGCATGTCTCATCGCAGCGAGCTGCTAGCCCGCGATACCAAGCCGTCTCGACCTCGTACGAGCGACACTTTCTCGCGTGCGAAATTTCGTCGGTGACATTTCGAGGTCGAGCCGGCGGCTTCACCCACTTCACGACAGCGCTCGTGACGCTTGCGCCGGCGAGCTCGACACGAAAGAGCTCACCATAACCGCCCCACAAGGTCTGAATGTGCTGGCCCTGTCCAGCGCTGGCTGCGCCGGTGGCCTCCGCGATCCAATCGAGGTTGTCGGACGTCAGCGATTCAGGCACGGCGCTCCGGCAGATAGGAGCTCGCCCAAGGCGGGGCACTGGGCAACCCGAGACCATTCAGCTCTTGCGGGGTTGGCGCCATTACGACGGTTCCGAATACGCCACCTTGTTCAAATTTCTTTCTGTGGAACTGGATGGCGTCAGGGGAAGCATGGTGCGAAGCGCGCACGACGTTCACTCGTCCCAGCGGGTAACGAAGCGGCAACATGACGCTCCCGCATCCACGCAGCTCGTCCGCTCTGTGCGGACATTGGCGCAGCCGATCGCGCGGTAGATCGCGCTCGCAGCGCCCCAGTTGAGCAAGCAGATGAAGTCGTGGTGGCTGGACCAGCTTTCGATGGTGCAGATCGCTGCGCCTCGACCTCGGAGAGCGACGTTGAACCTGCCGCAATCGTAGTACGAAGACCACAACTTCGGCGCGTGGCTCGCGTAGCGCTCGGGCGTGGCCATCACCTTGAAAATCAGCCGGTAGACGCCGCTGAGCGTCGCCTTCATGACCGCCTCGGAGCCCTCGATGGCGAGCTGCTCACGTTCACCCTGCGAAGTGCCTGCGGTCACCGCGTCGAGCAGGGAATGCACGGTGTGAGCCGCGTACCAGGCCGAAGGAATCACACCCACTGACGGCGAGTAAGGATCGAACTCGCGGCGGTCATCGGGGGGAACCGAGAGCACCCGTGCGGTCAGGACGCTCGCTCCGAAGCGACTGCCGTACCAGATCAGGAGCTCGCGAAACGCTGCTCCCTTGATTCGCCCAGAAGACACCGTGGCAACATAGCATCGCCGACGTCACTCGTCTTCGCAAGCGGCGCGCGGAGACGACCGCAGGACGTAGAGCATGTCGTCGCAGGCCACCCCGCGAATGACGTCGTTTGCACGGAGAATGGCGGTTTTTCTGAACGAAGCTCTCTCCAGCACGCGCGCCGAAGCGCCATTGCCCACTGTCACCGTCGCGCGTTGCTCGCTGACCCCAAGCGAGCGCAGATGCTCCGCAAGAGCGCTGACCGCTTCAGTCGCGAAGCCAAGACCCCAATACGCTGGAAAGAACAGGAAGCCGACGTTCGTCGCGACATCGTCTCGGGTGACCTCGGCGTCGAGCTTGCCGATCAGCCCGTCGGCGCTGAGCACCGCCCAGGCGAGCCAGGCGCTCTTCCCATCAGGCGAAAGCCTCGCTTCCTTCTTGCGCAACGCCGCTGCGAGGGTGTCGACAGAAAGTGGCGGGCTGGACGAAATCCACTGGTAGATCGCCGGGTGCTGTAGCCCCTCGAACAGCAGCGGGGCGTGGTCCGCCAGGAGCGGCTCGATGCGGAGTCGCCGGGTGGCGAAGCTCGCGTTCAGCGCCAGCGCGCGAGAAGGCAACATCCTGGGATGTTACGCGCTCGAGTACACCGAGTGGTGCTAGCTTCGGCCGATGGAGAAGACCCTCGAAAAATCGGTCGCATTCGTAACGGGCGCGAACACCGGCATCGGGCGCGCGACCGCGCTAGAGCTCGCGCGGGCTGGCGCGCACGTGTTCGTGGCGTGCCGCAGTGAGCCCAAGGGCCAACGGGCAGCCAGCGACATCCGCTCACGCTCTGGCAATGACAAGGTCGAGTACTTCGAGCTCGACCTGGCTTCGCTCGCATCCGTGCGTCGCGGGGCAGCCGCGTTTCTCGCGCGCAGTCTGCCGCTGCATTTGCTGATCAACAACGCGGGCGTCGCCGGTCAACGCGGCGAGACCGCCGATGGCTTCGAGCTGCACTTCGGCACGAACCATTTGGGCCACTTCCTGCTGACCGAGCTCTTGCTCGAGTGCATCAAGGCATCCGCGCCGGCGCGCATCGTCAATGTGTCGAGCACCATGCATTACAAGGCAAAATCGCTCGATCTCGACGCCGTACGCGGCTTCACCAAGACCATCACCGGGCTGCCCGAATACCAAGTCTCGAAGCTCGCCAACGTGCTCTTCAGCGCCGAGCTCGGCCGGCGGCTCGAGGGCACTGGCGTAACCACCTATTCGCTGCACCCCGGCGGGGTCGCCTCCGACGCGTACCGGCGCATTCCGTGGCCTTTCCGCCAGCTGCTTCTGATGTCCATGATCTCGAATGAAGAGGGTGCCAAGACCAGCCTGCATTGCGCGCTGTCGCCGGAGGCCGGCAACGAGACGGGCCTCTACTACGACAAGAGCCGCGTGCGAGAGCCCAGCGCGCTCGCAGAGGACGGTGCGCTCGCCAAAGCGCTATGGGACCGCAGCGTCAGCTGGACGAGCGCATAGCTGACGCTCGACGCAGAACATTCTACTCGAGCGTGACGATTACTTGAAGGATCTCGCGGCACACGACAAATCCCGAGAGAGGTGCTTATGAATCGAAGTCTTGTTGCTGCGTTCGTGGTGCTGTTTGTCGGTTGCGCGAGCGAAGACCCGGAGCGCATTCATGTCAGGCTCTCGATGGGGCTCGAGGAGGCCGGCGTCGGTGACGAGAGCGTCGGCTTCGCTCCGCCCACGACGGCACGGGGCGACGGGTTGACGATCACGCTGAACCGGCCGGTGCACTGGATAGAGGTCGAGCGCTGCGTGGAGGAGTGCGAGCCAACGCCCTTCCACGGCTACTGCTACTACGGCGTGTCAGACTTGGTTTGGGAGACTGCCATGGGCGTAAACTACGCCGGCAAGTTCGACGACGTGCTCCGGGGCACCCCGGAGATCGTCGGGCCCATCGTTTATGGCGAGCTGCCGCCGAACGCCGGCTGGCAAATGGACGCGATCGACCTGGTCGAAGGCGAGCGCTACGCCATCAACGTGTACGAATACGAAGCCTGCGATACCGCAGATCAATCGTGCGTCCACGACGCCGCCGTCGGGTGTCGGTTCTTCATCATCGAGAACGGGGCGCTGGTCGACATCACCGGCGCGAGCGAGCCCGACGATTGAAGCAAGCACACATCTCGAGAGCTGAGCTTCCGATGCTCAGCTTCGCGCGGTCGATCCGCGATCGCGCCCGCAACGGCCAACGGGCGGACCGGAGCAAGGCTACCTTGCACGGCCGCGCCGAGGGGTGTACATCTAGGCGTACGCCGCGCATGCAGGTCTATCTGCCTGACGGGATGTACCAACAGGTGAAGGCACGCGGCCTGCCCGTCTCGGAGCTTCTTCAGAAGGCACTCGCCGCCGAGATGCGTCGGCGGGACCTGCTCGCCGAAACCGGGAAGTACCTCGCGGGTCTTACCAAGAAACTCGGCGAACCCTCGCCGACGGACCAAGCCCGAGCTGACGCCTGGGTCCGAAAAGCGTCACGCCGTCCGGCTCGCAAAGCCGGATGAAGCTCGTGCTCGATGCCGGTGGGGTTTCTCTCCTTGCCCGCCACTCCAAGGACGTGACCGCACGCATTCGTTCGCTCTTGCGGGCCGGCATGTGGCCACCGGTCGTTCCATCTGTTGTTCTCGTCGAGTGTCTTCAGGGTCACGCCGGTCGCGACGCCCCAACCAATCAATTCCTCAAGACCTGCGACATCGCGGAAGACATCCCTGAGTCGATCGCGCAACGCGCAGCCCAGCTCCGTCGCCTCGCAAAGACCGGGTCGGCTGTAGACGCGCTTGTGGTCGCTTTCGCTGAGCCCGACGGCACCGCATTGACGTCCGATCCGCACGATCTCGAAGCGCTGGCGGCTCACGCGATCGGCGTAACCATCCTGACCTCGTAGTCCTTTCGCACGGACCGCCCAACAAGGCGGTTGCACGAGACAGCCACCTCGGCGTCTCGACGCCCCGCGGAGCAGCGCGTCACTTCAAGAGCACGGTGGCGCGCGTGATGGTGTCCGCAGGGAAGTCCATGTCTTCTTGATGACCTTCGCGTTGCCCACCACGCCCCCGCTCAAAACCGAGCCTTGGGCTTCAAGAGCGCTTCACGTAAGCACAACCATAGTCGTCCTCGATGCCAGCCCCGGCAGGGGCCAGCGTCGAAGGAAACGGCTCGCCCGCTTGCTTGCCCTCGACCTCGTCCGGAAAGAGCGCCAGCGTCAGCGCGACACGCTCGTAGCTGCCCTTGCGATGCACGATGCCGGACCAAACGCATTGGGTGCCGGGCGGGCATGGCGACACGCGGTCGTCCGCGACGAATTTGCCATCGTTCGTGACGGTGATCACCCGCTCGTAGCTGCGCTTGCCGCACGAGGCGCTCGACCAAGTGCCGGATAGATCCGGAGTTCGGGAAGAGATCAGCGTGCCACTGGCTGAGCCCTCATCGGTTGACTGTGTCGTCGGCACGTCGACAGTGCTGCCGTTGTTCGGCTGGCTTGGGCCACACGCAACCGCAGCCGAGAGGGCGAAGAGCAACCGGTTCATCGCCACCAAGTACCACGGCTCCCGCGCTCCGAGCTACGTTGTAGGCCATGGGCTCACGAGACTTGCGCCGCCGAGAGCTACTGACCGGTGTCGCTGTCGCGGCAGGCGCGCTGACCGGCTGTTCCGGCGCTTCAGGTGGCAGCGCGCCCTCTAGCGCCGGCGTGGCATCGAACATCGGTGTGCCTTCGAACGACCCCGCTCAGCCCGCGGTAGCGCTGGGCGAGTGGGAGAGCCTCCGCGCGGAGTTCAACTTGTCCCGAGAATGGATCCACCTCGGCAGCTTCTTGCTCGCGTCTCACCCGCGCGTCGTTCGCGAAGCCATCGAGAGGCACCGCCGCGAGCTCGACGAGAACCCGGTGCATTACCTGGCGAAGAACGAGAAGCTCAATACAGCCACGCAAGGGGTTCTCGAGCTCGCCGGCCGCTACATGGGCGTGCCGTCCACCGACATCGCGCTGACCGACAGCACGACCATGTCGCTCGCGAGCCTGTATCAGGGTCTGCCGCTCCGCGCTGGAGACGTCGTGCTCACCACCACCCACGACCATTTCGCTACGCACGAGACGCTGCGGCTCGTCGCACAGCGCACGGGCGCTACAGTCCAGAAGATCCCGCTCTACGAGCGAGCGAGCGCGGCATCGAGCGGCGCAATGGTGGAGGCCATCGCGCGCGCGATCACGAAGTCGACCCGGGTGATAGCGATCACCTGGGTGCATTCGTGCACGGGCGTGAAGCTGCCGGTGCGGGCGATCTCCGAAGCGGTGGCCAAGGCAAATATCGGACGAGCGGAGGCCGACAGAGTGTTGTTGTGCGTGGACGGCGTGCACGGCTTCGGCGTCGAGGACTTCACCATGGCAGATCTCGGTTGCGACTTCTTCGCCGCTGGTTGCCACAAGTGGATCTTCGGGCCTCGCGGAACGGGCGTGCTATGGGGCAAGACAGCCCAATGGGCACGCCTGCGTCCGACGATTCCGCACTTCGGCTTCGAGGCATACTCCGCCTGGATGCGCGACGTTCCGCCGCCAGAAACCAACGCGAGCATGATGACGCCTGGGGGCTTTCACTCATTCGAACACCGCTGGGCTCTGGGGGCCGCCTTTTCTTTCCACCTCGACATCGGCAAGGCAAAGATCGAAAACCGCATCCGCGCGCTCAACACGCAATTCAAGGAGGGGCTCTCGTCGATGTCCAACATCACGCTCCACACACCACTCGCGAGCGAGCTCTCCGCCGGCATCATCTGCTTCGACTTGAATGGTCGGCCGCCCGAGCACCTGGTCGAGAAGCTGCTCGAGAAGAAGATCATCGCGACGACGACGCCTTACCGCCCGACTTGCGCACGCGTTGCGCCCGCGCTGCTCAATTCTCCAGCCGAGGTCGACACGGCGCTGCGAGAAATCCGCGCGCTCGGCTGAGATCATAGGCGGCCCTTACCTCGACGGAACGCTCGCGATCGCCGTCGTCTTCAGCAGCCAAACCCTCGAGCGCGCCGCGGCAGATCGCTATGGCTCGTTCAGCAGCTCCTTCAAGAGGGTCACCGCACGGGCGCAGCTCGCCGGCAACATCTGGCGCTAAGCAGCACCGTCCCCCGTCAACTCAATACACCCCAAGCACAAGCAAAATTCGTGTCGCGAATGCGCCCGAAAAGCGAGGCATCAAGGTGATAACCTCGGGCCGTTCATGCGCACCACTGCCGTCTCTGCGTTCCTGCTCGCGTCTCTCGTCATCGGCTGCGGGGGTAAGGTCGTCTTCGTCGAGGACGACGGCGAAAGCGGCAGCCCTCCCGGTGCCGGCGGAAACGGCGGGGCGCCGATCACGCTGGTGACCTCGTCAGGCTCGACCTCCACTGCCACATCGACCAGCACCGGCGTCATGGCGACCGGCGGCGGCGGCCCGGGCCTGGTGGAAGAGGTCGTTTCCGAAGACATCACGAGCGGCCTGGTCTCGATCGATGCGCCGGCCGGCACGCTGGGCATCACTGCCCTTGCCACCAGCGACGACACCTCCGCAGAAATGCGTTTCAATCAGCTGATCGCGCCGAGCGGCGCAGTCGTCCTCAATGGCTTCGTGCCGTCCAATACCTTCGAGTGGCTTTGGTACGGCGCGCTGGGTCACGGGACGCCCCAGGTCGATCACCCCGAGACTTTCCCGTTCGCCACCGGCACGTGGAGCTTCAGCTTCGAGTCGAGCTCACCCAGCCGCGTCGGTCTGTGGCGCCGCTCGACGGCTGATGGCGCGTTTCACGGCGGGGTGCTCGACGTGAACGTGTTCTCACCCGACGGCTTGCTCGCCGAGAGCGAGACGCTCGACTCGCTGGCTGCTGCATTCTCGGACTGGGGCGGCGTCGAGCTGGGCAACGTGACGTTCTATTCGGTCTCCGATGACTACTTCATCGTGGACGACGACAATCTGTTCGCGCTGTTGGAGGAGTCGAAGGCGGCCACCACGCGGCCAGCGCTCAATGTAATGGCGACCGCGAGCATCGAGGGCTCACTCGAGGGCGCTGCCGGCTATTCAGTAGGTATCCCCGGAGTCGGCATGTGGCACGGGACACACGCCAGCGCCGTGATCTGGATGGTGCTGGGCAAAGACTACGACCCGACCATCTTGCGGCACGAAGCCGGTCACTTTGCTGGCCTGTTCCACACGACCGAGTTCGCGGTCGGCTTCGGCGACGCGCTCGACGACACGCCCTCTTGTCCCGACGTCAATGCGCTCTTGGATAGCTGCCCCGATTACGACTTCACGATGTTTCCCACCGGTGGCTCCGGGTTGGGCTTCTTCTCCGGCAAAGAGGCAAAGGTCATTCAGGGCAGCAGCTTGTATCGCGGGGTGTACGAGGCAGGGGGGCAGCCAATGCCCCCCTACGGTCCGCCGCTCGATGGGTTTGGCGCGAGCGATCCGCAACAGTCACAGGGCCGCCGCGCGTCCGACGAAGCTATGGCGATTGCGCGTGCTGGCGCGACCAGCGTCGGGGCTCGCGACCCCTCGGCTGAGCCATGGGCGGCCGGCCTGCCCGGTGGCGCAGCACTTTCATTGACTGGCATCGGTTGCCCAATGGGCGCTGGCAGCGACTACTTCGCTGAGCTTGCTTCGACAGGTGTCGCCGACCCAATCGGGCAATCTGCAATGCTGCGCGTGCTCGAGGATGCGAGCGCGCCGAATTTCGTACGCCGACGCGCGGCATTGATGTTGGGCCGCCTGTTGGAAGACGAGCGCAATGATGCAATTTTTGGGCGACTCGAAGCGCTCGCCCGCGACGTGGCGGCGCCGGGCTTGGTCCGCTCGGCGGCCCTGCGATCCCTCGCGCGCGTCTCACTCGCCGATGCCGAGCTGGTTGCGAGCGACCTCGGCGACGACAGCGATTTGCACGTGGCGAGGGCCGCCGCTGCGCTGCGGTAGCCGCCGCCGCTCGCGGATATTGAGCCCACTCGCCAACGTTCCTCTACTTGATCGATCCGTCGCAATGCATCAGGCTTCCGCTCATGGCCGTCATAATGGAGAACGAATACTTCCGGCTCACGGTCGACGAGCCGGAGGGAATCGTACGTTACACGCGCTCACCGCTGGCCTTCCCGAGTGCGGCCGTAGCCAGAGACGACCTACGCCAGCTCGTCGCTGCGACCCGGGGGATATCTCGCCACCATTACAGCTTGCTGACTGACGTGCGTGATGCCCCCGGCCGCAACGATGAAGACTTCGAGTCGACGTTGGCGAGCATGCAGCACGACCTGTTCGATGGCTTCAAGAAGCGCGCGATATTGGTGAAGTCTGCTGTCGGCCGCCTGCAGGTCGAGCGCCTCGCGCGCGAGCGGCGCGCCCCCGCTGCCAACGTCTTCGAGATGGGAAAAGACGCGATCGCCTATCTGCTGGCCTGATTGATCTCTCAGCGCGCAGCGTGATCAGCCAGCACCAGCGCCACCGCCGCCGTCAGCCGCTTTGCCATTGGCACATGCAAAAATTCATTGGGGCCGTGCGCGTTCGAATTGGGACCCAGTACGCCAGTGATGACGAACTGAGCCTCGGGGTAGCTGCGCCCCAACATGCCCATGAAAGGAATCGAGCCGCCTTCGCCCATGTAGCAGGCCTCTCGCTTGAAGAAGGCTTGTGAAGCGCGCTCGACCGATGTGCCGAGCCACGGCGCGAGGGCCGGCGCATTCCACCCGTCGCCAGGGGTGTCGGGCGCGAAGGTGACGTCGGCGGCATAAGGCGGGTCCGCCGTGAGCAAGCGGCCGAGCTCGGCCAATGCAGTGGTCGCATCGACGGTCGGGGGCAGCCGCAGCGAGAGCTTCAGCGACGTGAAGGGTCGCAGCACATTGCCGGCGTTCTCGATGGGCGGAAGCCCTGCAGCGCCCGTCACCGCCAAGAATGGCTTCCAGGTGCGATTGAGCACCACTTGGGTCGTGTCGGTGCTCATGGCTTCGGTCCGGCCTGCGTAGGGAAAGCGACTGAGCAGCGAGTCTTGCAAGACCCGACCGCTGACCTTCGCCTGCAAGGTGCGCTCATCCGGGATGTAGGCGTGAAAGCTGTGCGGCAAGATCGCGCCAGTGGCGACGTCTTCGAGGCGATCGAGCAGCTGGCGCGCGATGCGAAAGCTGGAGGGCACGACGCCGCTCGCGTCGCCCGAGTGTACGCCTTGCTCGAGCACCTTCACCGTTAGTGTGCCGCCCACGAGGCCACGCAAGCTGGTGGTGAGCCAGAGCTGCTCGTAGTTGCCGCACCCCGAGTCGAGGCAAACCACGAGGCTGACGTTGCCCATGCGGTCGCCGAGGTGCTGGAGGTAAAACGGCAGATCGAAGCTGCCGCTCTCTTCGCAACCTTCGATGATCACGACGCAGCGACGATGCTTTGCGCCGAGCTCGCCAAGCGCGCGGATGGCGAGCAGCGACGCGAAGGCTGCGTAGCCGTC
>Ga0163144_10001499_pt1 | contig 55041 bp, 47 predicted proteins | sample OliLak19BULKMAT1_FD_123175 | JGI IMG/M metagenome (GOLD analysis project Ga0163144, IMG submission 123175) | Freshwater microbial mat bacterial communities from Lake Vanda, McMurdo Dry Valleys, Antarctica - Oligotrophic Lake LV.19.BULKMAT1 | ecosystem: Environmental > Aquatic > Freshwater >... | reverse complement strand
GAGGGCGGGTCATCCTGGTGGCTCCGTGGCAAGCCGGCGGCCGTGCCGGCACCATCACGCTACGAGGGCTGCGACTTTCGTTCAACGGAGGCGGAGCAGCAGAAGGGTGGGTGTCCCGGATTCTGGCCCGGATTCTGGCCCGGATTCTCGCGATCAACTATTTCCGTGCGCGCAAGGCCTACTCCAGCGGCGTCATCGAGGGGCTCAACAACAAAGCCAAAGTCTGTATGAGAAAAGCTTACGGCTTTCACACCTTTGGCATGACGGAAATCGCTCTCTATCATGCACTTGGGAAATTACCCGAGCCCGAACTCACCCACAGATTTTACTGACGAACCAATAAATATTTCGCTCACTGGGATCCGTCTAAGCGGTGCAGTTTCACGGCATCCAAACTTTCACTGGGTGTTCATTACGCCGAAACATTCAAACCGGATCATTGCACCCAGAGTCGAACGCGCATCCTTGGTTAATCCGGCGGTTGACGCCGCGTGACTTGAATCTCGCACCTCAATTTCTTCTGGACCTAAAAACTTTTCGGAGACCCTCATGCGCAATAAATTGTCCATTGCGATCGGCCTTGCTATCGCAAGCAGCCAGGCTATGGCAAACGCCACCCTGTTTGACCAGTTCACCGCGATTCCGACCTCTTCCGGCGTGATCGTAAACGAAGCCCAGGGCGTGATCCTCGGCAACCCCGGCACTGGCGGCACCCACAGCTTCACGGCGACGTCGGTGGCTAGCCGCTCCAACCAGCTCGCAATCGGCCAGCCGAACTCCGGCAACTGGGACATGATCACTTCCAACGAAACCGGTCCGGACGCCGGCCGCTACCTCTTCACCGTGTACGAAACCGGCGTGGGCGGCGTGCAGCGCACCGACACCTTGAACAACTACAACACCGTCACCGTTTGGAACTCGCCGGGCACTGCGCCGGTGAACCAGGCTGCCGTGTTCGACGCGTCTTACTGGACCCCATGGGGCACGTTCATCACCGCCGAGGAAAATTGGTCCACGGCTCCCGCCGGCGCGACCAACAACACCCTCGGTCGCCTGTTCGAGATGACCAACCCGAACACCGCGCCCAGCGTGACGGTTGCCAACGACAACAGCGGCGCGCAGTTCTTCCACCGCAACGTCATTCCGCGCACGTCGCACGAAGGTATCGAGTTCGACGCTGCCGGCCACATGTACTTCATTGACGAACTGAACGGCGGCAACGTGTATCGCTACACCACCACGGCCAACTACCAAGACGTGCTGGCGGGTAACGCCGACTACTTCGCGGCCGGCACCACCGCCGTGCTGCGCGTCGGCGATGGCAACACCGTCAACGCGGTGGGCAACTTCTCCTGGGTCGACTTCTCCGACAACCTCGGCGATGCCCTGGCCGGCGCCCTCACCATTACCGATCCCAACGGCGTGACGTCCGTCGACGCCCGCAACACCACCAACCTGGCGGCGTTCAAGGGCACCGACTACCAACGTCCGGAAGATCTGGAACTGCAGGTCTCGAGCGTGGGCGACGAACTCCTGTACATGGCGACGACCACGACCAGCGAGGTCTACGCCATCAACCTGACGCAGGGCTCGATCTCGCTGTTCGCCAACACCGCAACGCTCAATCTCCAGAGCGGCGTCGCGGTCGGCAATGCGTTCACCAGCCCCGACAACCTTGCGATCGATGCCGAAGGCAACATCTACGTGGTTGAAGATCGCAACGGTGGCGTAGACGACGACATCTGGTTTGCCCGCGACCTCAACAAGGACGGCGACCTTACCGACGTCGGCGAAGGCCTGCAGCGCTGGGCGACCAACGGCATCGCCGGTTCGGAATTCACGGGCCTTTACTTCGACCCGTTCAACCCGAACCGCGCGTGGGTGAACATCCAGCATCCGAGCAGCGGTAACGACCAGTTGTTCGAAATCAAGGCCGTGCCAGTCCCGGCCGCCCTGCCTCTCCTCGCGTCTGCCCTGGCCGGCTTCGGCTTCATGGGCCGTCGCCGCAAATAAGCACCGGTCCAGACCGGCTACCGGAACCGCGCCGCAATGGCGCGGTTCCTTTTCCCCCGGCCTTCACGGTGAACCCTCCGGGCTAGCCGCACTACCGCTTGGGTTGCTCGACATACGGCATGCTGCCCGTTCGCCCGAACCTCAAGTCGGCAGGTAAGGACACTCTCCACTACTGTGGAAGTCACGTCCCAGTAGCCCAGTGACGCCATTGGGACAGACAGGCACCTGGCAGGGGTCCCAAGCCCGGGCGACACTCCACCACGCTTAATGCAGAAAGGTGGGTGTCCCGGAATCTGCCGGAATCTGCCGGAATCTGCGGCGCGGAATCTGCGGAATCTCGCGGCGGTGATGAGCCAGTTGGCAAGTGTTTTGACCGACATGTCGAGCTGGCGGGCGGCTTTGGCCGGACCGATGGACTCGGCCAGGGCCACGGCCTGGGATTGGAACTCGTCGGTGAACTGACGACGCGGAATACGTTGCATGAGAACCTCCAAGAGTCGATAGAAACATATCGCTTCTTGGCGTCCGTTTCAGCGGGGCAGGTTCACAACGCCGCGGCAGCCGCTCAGAAACAGCCGAATGCAAAGATAATGTTGACCAGTGCCCTCAGCCACGCAGTTTCTTCACCACCGCCATCACGCCCACGATCACCGCACCCACCGCCACGCCGATGGCGCCGTTGAGGAGCATCGGCAGCAGGGCTTCGGCGAGGCTGCCAATGGCGGGCAGTGCGCCTGAAGCGTGAGCAGAGGTTTTGATCCAGCTGTCGATGCCGTGGATGCCGTGGGTGAGGATGCCGCCGCCGACGAGGAACATCGCGGCGGTGCCGAGAACCGACAGCGTCTTCATCAGATACGGAGCGGCGCGCAGGATGCCGCGGCCGAGCGCCTGCTGCGCGCCGCTCGCGCGCTGGCTGAGCCAGAGGCCGGCATCGTCGAGTTTGACGATCCCGGCGACGAGGCCGTACACGCCGAACGTCATCACCAACGCGATGCCCACCAACACGCCGACCTGCGTGATGAAGGGTGTGCCAGCGACGGTGCCGAGTGTGATCGCGATGATCTCGGCGGATAGGATGAAGTCCGTGCGGATCGCGCCGCTGATGCGTTCGCGCTCGAAGGCGACGAGGTCGACCTCGGGATTGGCCACGGCGGCGACGAGTTCGGTGTGGTGGGCCGCGTCTTCCTGCGCGCTGTGCAGAAACTTGTGGGCCAGCTTCTCGGCCCCCTCATAACACAGGAACGCGCCGCCGATCATCAGCAGCGGCGTCACCGCCCACGGGATGAAGGCGCTGATCGCGAGCGCCGCCGGCACGAGGATCGCCTTGTTGCGCAGGGAGCCGACCATCACCGCCCATACCACCGGCAGTTCGCGGTCGGCGGCCACGCCGGTGACTTGCTGCGCGTTCAGTGCGAGATCGTCACCGAGCACACCGGCGGTTTTCCTGGTGGCGACTTTGGTCAGCGCCGAGACGTCATCGAGCAAGCTCGCGATGTCGTCGACCAGGGCAAGCAGGCTGGATCCGGCCACGCGCGTCTCCGATGGTTGTGGGGAAAGCAGGCCGCAGGCGCGGCGTGGGCCGTATGGTACGGGGACACGAGGATTTGGTCGAACCAGGTGGGCGCGGCGCGGCGAGTCAAACCGGCGCTGAACGCGCCAGACCTCAGAGGCAACGTAGAGCGGCGGCGTGCCCGGCACGCCGCCCGACCATCAAGCGCCGATCGCGCGTCGACGCAGGGCACCCAGCACGCACATCGCGCCGCCCATCAGCCACAGCGCCGCGGGCACCGGCACGGGCGACGGATTGAGCGTCAGATCGTCGAGCGCAAAGTAGGCCGGGGTGTTGATGCCAAACGCACCCGCATCAGACGATGCCATCGAGAAGCTCAGGCCGCTGACGAGCCCGAGACGCTGCAGATCGACCCAGGTCCAGTCCGCTACCACCTCATCCCCGTCGGCGAGCAGCAAGTCGACCGTGCCGGTGACGGCATCGTTCGCGTCGCGGCCGGTGATCGTCAAGCGCAGAAAGTCGGGGCCGTCGTTAAATCCGGTGTCGCTGAACGGCCCTTTGACGAAGCCGGCGCCATCGTTGCCGTCCTTGACCGCCAGATAGGTGTAGGTGGTGTTCGTGAAGTAGGCGCCGCTCAGCAGCGAGGGTGTCGCGAAACTCACGCGCGTGCGGTCGTCGCCTAAAAACGCGATGCCGTAATTCGTCGAGCCGTCAACGCCAACGCCCGTGATCGCACTGCCGGCGTTGCCGAAACCGGCGGTGCTGACGTCCGTTTTGTTCGAGTAGGTCCAGCCGCCGGCGCAGCAGCCGCCGCCGAAATTGTCGAACACGTGCTGAAAGCTCGCGCCGCCACTGGTGAACAAGGTGCTGCCGCCGGGCTCGAACACGCTGTCCGGGGCGAGCGGCAGGTCGTCGAAAGTGCTGACGACCGCGGCCTGGGCGGGCGCGAAGCAGACAAGGGAAGCGGTGACGAGACCGTGGGCAATGAAAGTCTTCATGAGGGTTCTCCTGCGAAACAGTGATCGATGCGCGTAACGCTGCGCTCAGGCGCGCCGCGCGCGACGCAACAGGCCAAGGCCGGCGAGCGCGAACAGGCCTAAGCCGCCGGGCAGCGGCACCGCCGCCGGCGACGCGGCAGTGAAATAACGCGCGCCGACGCCGTCGAGATCGAAGCCGGCGCTGCCGGTGGTGCGGAAGGGATCGAAGATCGCGTGCGGGCCATTGAACGGCGCGCCTGCGGGGTAGTTGTCGAACTCGCTGCCGTTGCCGAGCACGTCGACGAGGCGGATGTGGGACACCGCATTAACGTTCAGGCCCGGCGCGTTCTTCAGCACATTGAGATCGAACGGCGTGCCGAACCCCATGCGGTACTTCCCGGCATAGCCGTCGATGTTCGTCGGGTCGATGGCGCCGAAGGCGCTCACGATCCCCGGCGTGAACGAAAAATTCGGGAAGCGGAAGAAGTTCGCGCCATCCGACGACACTTCGACGAACGCGAGTTCGAGAAACGTGTCGCTGAAGCTGTTCTCGAAGATGGCGAAGTCGTAACCGGCGCCGTTGAACAGCGTGCCAGCGAAGCTCAGCGTGATGCGCCCGCCGTTGCCGAGGCTCACCGCATCGAAGTTCGTGCCTTGCGCCGGGCCGAGGGCTTTCGATGCATCAGCGAACGTCGCATCGAGTTCCGTGCCCTGCTGGTAGTTTGAAAAAGCGCTGGCCCACGCGACCAGCTGGCTGTCGGTGCGCGCGACGGCGGTCGAGCCCACTTGACCCGCCGCGGGGGCAAAGGGACCGGCCAGCACCGCGCCACTCCAGGTGGTGGCCACGAGCAGGGGCATGATCATTGATTTCATCGGTGACTCTCTATGTTGCCTGTGGTGTCTTCGCGCCCGGGCCTTACAGCTCAAGCCGCACGCCGGCGAACGCGTTGCGCTCGGCCATCGGATACAGCGTGCTGCTGTAGGCAATCGTCGAGTAGTGCGCATCGGACAGATTGTTGATGCCGCCGAACACCTCCACGCGGCCGAACCGGTAGCGCAGGCTCGCGTCGCAGAAGGTGTAGGCCGGCAAACGGGGAAAGGCCTCGGGGCCGAGATCGTTGCCGTCGGCGCGCGCGCCGACGTGCGTGGTCGAGAACGAGAGCGTGAAAGCGGGCAGCGGTGTCCAGTCGAAGCCGAGGCCGGCCGTGATGCGCGGCACGAGCGGGATGTCGGCGCCGGTGTCGAGTCGCGGCCGGACATAGCCGAAGCTGCTGCGTAGCGCGAGTGTGGCGATCGGCGTCGCGCGCAGTTCGAGTTCGGCGCCCGTGCGCCGAGTTTCCCCCTGCAGATTCCGGTTGCGACTCTGGCCGGTCACCGGATCCTGGCTGAAAAAGATTTCGTCTTCGACGCGCAGATGAAAGGCCGTCGCCGACAGCTCGAGCCATGGCCGCGGCGCGAGGCGCACACCGGCATCGAAGCCGCGGCCAGCCTGCGCGCCCAGCGTCGCGGTGGCGAACAGCAGTTCATCGACGTTCGGGCTGCGAAAGCTCTTGTTCGCACTGACGAAGGCGGCGACGGCCGGGTTGATTTCCCAGGTCGCGCCAAAGCTGAACGCATCGTTGTAAGCGCGCTGCCGCGCGGCCTGGCGCGGATTGAAACTCGTCTGGCAGCCCTGCTCGACCGGCAGCTCAATAGGCAGCACGAACGGGCCGAACGGCGTGTCGATCGTCACCAAGGTGGTCTGCAGCACGATCTGGCACTGGCGCTCGAGGCGTCGATCGGACTGCGCGGAGGCGAAGCGATGGCCCCGCCAGCCGACATTGAAGCTGACACCGTGCGTGGCGCCGAGCAGCAGATCGGCGAAATAGCCGCGCTCCTGCAAACGCCCGCTGCGTCGCGTGCTGTTGCCGGGCACCGCGCTGCCGTTCTCGGTGCGCAGATAGTCGGCCTTGTTCCAGTCGACGCCGAGCGCCAGCTGATGCGCCTCACCGAGCAACTTGAACGGCAGCGCATAGTTCACGCCGACGGTGCGCGCCGCGATGTCGATCTGGTTGGTCTGATCCTCAGCGCGGGCGGCCGGATTGAAGGCGATGAAATACGGGTTCTCGCGATCGCGGTAGGTGCCGGTGGCCGTCAGCTCACCAAGCCGGTCGCCGTGCCAGGTCGCCTGCGCCACGTAGCGGTTGTCGGTGGTCGAGCCGCGATCGAAGGGCCGGTCGCTGCGCCGGCGATCGCGCGCGGAGCCGTTGAAGTCCGCGAGGCTCAAGGGCCCGGGCAGGCCGTAGCTGTCCTCGTGATGAGAGGCGCGCAACGACAGTTCGAAGGCATCCTCGAACGCGTAGACATCGAGGCGCACCGCGCCGGTCTGTCGGTCGATGAACTCGTTGTCGCGGTAGCCGTCGCTGTCGACGTCCGCGCCGTCCACGCTGAGCGCAAGCGGGCCGAGTTCGGCGGCGGCGTGCAGGCGGTAGTCGTCGCTGTCGAAGGCGCCGCGTCGGGCCTGCACGTCGAGCTGCGGGGTCGCGCGAGTGCTGCGCTTGGTGATCAGGTTGATCACGCCACCGACCGCACCGTTGCCGTAGCGCACGGAATTCCCGCCGCGCACGATCTCAACGCGTTCGATCTGCGACAGGGAAATCGTGGAGAAGTCCGGCCCCGCGAGATCGTCGGTGTTCAGCCGCACGCCGTCTACCATCACCAGCACATTGCTGGTGGCCGTGGCGCCCATGCCGCGGATGTCGAGCGTGGCAAACTTGTCCGAGCCGAAGAAGCTCTGCAGGTTCACGTTCGCTTCGCGCCGGATCAGATCGACCACGCTGGTCGCGGTGGAGGCGCGGATTTCCCCGGCGCTGATGATCGAGATGCTGCGCGGCGTGGTCTTCAGCGAGCGTTCGATACGGCTCGCCGACACCACGATTTCATCGAACTCCGCCGGATCTGCCGCCAGCGCGCACGGCACCAGCCCTACTGCAAGGCAGTAGGCCAGCCACACGACGCGACGATCTACGGGTCTAGCGAGCATGCCGCGCGCAACGTCGGGGGACTCGCCGTGAACGCACGGCAAAGCCACCGACAGCTGTCGGGCGCAGCAGGAAGCAACAGGAATACGCAGGCATCTTGGTCTCCCTCCGAGCCGAACTACGACAGGCCGGTTCCGGGCTCCCGCTCGGCTGCTGATGAAGGCAGTCGGCGGTACCGTTGCGGGGGCAGCGTTGCCAGCGTCAGTCAGAGACTGCGCAGCGAACTTCCCGTTTAATCCTTCCCTGGCCGCGCCGCCTTGGGGAAGGAACCTGTCTGGTACACACGAGTGGTGTGATGACCGGTACGCTAACAAGCCGGCGCGGCGGGGTCAATGGCGGCCGGCCAGGCGGCGCCGGAGCGGCAAGGGCGGGCGTGGTCTCAGGAAGGGGGCAGTCCGCCGGGCGGGCCTGCTTCGTAACGGCGGCGATGGCTCAGGCGAACCCCTCAAAGGTCAGCAGAAAGCCCGTCTCCGGCGTCGCCAGCCGGATGGGCTTCGCGGCGCGGTAGGCCGGCGAGTGATACCAGGCATCGAACGCGGCCTGATCGGGAAACGTCAGCCGCACCAGGCGGGTATGGGCAATCTCCCCTGCGTGAAGAGTCGGGTTGTCGTTCGTGGCCAGCACTTCCACACCGAAGGCCACGAGGCTCGGCATCGCCTGCTCGACATACGGCTGATAGGCCGCCTCATCGCGCACCTTGATCGCTGCCACCCTGTAAGGACCCGGGTCAACATTATCTTGTTAACATCGAGCGGGTTCCTGAGGGGTTGCGGCAAGGCGCGATGCGCAGGCATTAGCGGGGCTATTGCCAAGCATCGCAACGCCGCGGCAGCCGCTCAGGAACAGCCGAATGTAAAGATAATGTTGACCCGGGTCCTTAACACTCACGCCGCTGCTCCTGACCCTTCATCAGCGTTGGGCTTCCTTTGTCAGCCCCAGCTACATGGCGGCATCACTAGGACGGCGTAGGTTGGGCTGACGCAGGAAGCCCACCACATGGTGCGATGTGCAACGAGGTTGCCTACAGCGGCGAAATCAGGCGACCTTGAAGCCTTCGAAGCCCTTCTGCTTCACGTCGTCGCAGGCGATGCGATAGTTGTTCGCGCCGCCGGCGTAGGCCAGCAGTCGGCGCTCCTTGCCCTCGATGTTGGCGCCCATGTACCAGGAGTTGGAGCTCGGCACGAGTGTCATATTCGCGACTTCATCATGATGCGCGACCCATGTCGCCTCGAGTTCGGCGGTCGGATCGATCGTCTTGCCGTGCTCGCGCGTGTACATGATCGCGTCCGCAATCCAGTCCACCTGTTGCTGCGAACAGGTCGGCACGTTGCAGAACGCCGCGGCCGGTGACATCGGCGCCATCGTCATGAACAGGTTCGGATAACCGTGCACCTGCATGCCGAGCGTCGAGCGCAGCCCCTTGCTCCACAACTCCTTCAACGACTGACCCGTGCGGCCGCGGATGTCGACGCCGGTTAGCGCGCCCGTACCGGCGTCGAAGCCGGTGGCGAAGATTAGCATGTCGAGTTCGATCAGCCCGGCCGAGGTCTGCACACCATTGGCGGTGATGCGTTCGATCGGCGTCTCGTTGATGTCGATCAGCTTCACGTTGTCGCGGTTGTAGGCTTCGTAGTACTTCGTCTCCAGCGGCACCCGACGGGTACCGAAGCCGTAGGTTGTCGGCACCAGCTTTTCGGCAAGCTTCGGATCCTCAACGCGCACGCGAATCTTGTTGCGCACGAACTCGGAGATGAAATGGTTGACGTCACGATCCGTGAAGACTTCCCGGAAGGATCCGATCCAGAAATTCAGCGAGCCGTCCGCCCACAGGTCTTCGAGCACACGAACCCGCTCGGCGTCGGAGAGTTCGGCAAAAGCCGTTGGCTGGAAGTCATACTCGAAGCCGGCAAAGGTGTCGTGCACGCGGTGACGAATCTGCGGGTAGCGGGCCTTGACGGCGGCGCGCGTCGCGTCATCGTGCTGCGGGTTGCGCATCGGGATCGTGTAGTTCGGCGTGCGCTGGAAAACGGAGAGTGCGCCGACCTTGTCGGCGATCGTCTGGATCACCTGGATGCCCGTCGCGGCGGTGCCAATCACGCCAACGTGCTTGCCGGCGAATGCCACCGGCGTGCGCGGCCACTGCGCCGTGTGATAGAGCTCGCCCTTGAAGTCCTCACGCCCCGGGTACGGCGGAAACACGGGCGTCGACAGGCCGCCCGTGCACATCAGGAAGAACTGTGCGCTGAGCTTCTCACCCTGGTCGGTCGTGATGTGCCAACACGCGCCGGCTTCGTCCCAGGCCGCGGCGTTCACGCGCGTTTCGAACCGGATGTCGCGGCGGAGCCCGAATTTGTCGGCGACGTAATTCAGATAGCGTTCGGTTTCGGCCTGCGGTGGAAAGCGCTCGCTCCAGTTCCATTCGGCAAGCAGTTCGTCGGAGAACCAGTACTGGTAGACCTCGCTCTGCGAATCCGTGCGGGCGCCCGGGTAACGATTCCAGTACCACGTGCCGCCGACGCCGGTACCGGCTTCGATGACACGCACGCGCAGGCCTCGTTCACGCAGATGGTGCAGCGCGTAAAGACCGGAAACGCCAGCGCCGACGACGATCACGTCGAAATCTTGCGCGGCGGACTGCTGTTGGATCATTCGTTGACTCCTGTTCGGCATCGCGCCTCACGGGGCGCTGTGATCATGGGAAGCGAGTAGTCTAGTAGGCTGCGGTAGGAGCGCAAGCGCGCGACGCGCCCGTGCAGCGAGCTACTAACAGGCGTTACGTCGCCGTCGCGCGCGCGGGCCACCCGGCGCGCCGACCATGGCCGAGCGCAGCGTCGTGAAACCGATTCAAGCGGTGCAAATGGCCGTTATTGGCGGCGAAGGTCCCCGCGGGCGGGGCCTGCTTCAGATCCCTCGCAGCAGCGCAACCACCAGCCCGATCAGGCCGCCGAATACACCGCCCCACACCACCAGCCAGCCCAGGTGCTTGCGGATCATCTCCTCGACAATCTCTTTGACCTTCTTCGGCGTGAGCTCGGCGAGGCGCTTGTCGATGATCTGTTCAACCTGTCGGACCAGCCCATCGGTGAAGTCGGAGCCGGCGGGGCCGTCGCCGCTGGCGAGTTCGGCGACCACGCCCTTCAGCTTGTTAATGATGGGCTCCTTCAACGGCTCCAGCGCCTTGCGGCCCCCCATCATGTTCAGCATGCTGCCCATCGGCGACTCGGTGATCGCATCCGTCAGATGCTCGAAGACACGATCGAAGTCGATCCTCTCATTGACGGCTTCGGCGGTCGTCGCGCTGTGCGATGAAAAAAAGCGCTCGATGTGCTCGCGCGAAAAGAATTCCTGCACGATGAGATGCTTGATACCTGCCTTGAATTCTTCGAAACGCATCGGAATGACGCCCGAGCCGTACAGGCCCGGTACGCGATCGAACAGCATGTAAATCGCGATCCAGTTGGTGGCCGCACCGGACAGCGCAAAGGCGCCGGTGGCGGTGATCAGCGCGCCATACTTCGGCACGAAGTAGCCGGCGAGCGTGACGAGCAACGACACCAGATTCGTCACGAAGCTCATGTTCAGCCATTTGGGCATGGGTCGAAGACCTGCTGACGCGTGAAATCGGATCGCCTTTGTATAGCGAATGACGCTCCGTTGTCAGCTGTTTCATGCCGGACGCGCCACGGGGGCTGCTTCCGGTGACCATCACCACGCCCCGCGACACCGATTGCGCATCGCCGGCATCTGAGGTTGGTCGCCGTCAGGCTGGTCGCGGTAAAGTAGGTGCATGATGAAGATCCCGTTCACTGCTCGCAGCGTGCTCGCAGCGCTGATGCTGCTGTCGAGCGCCGTGCGCGCGGGCGACCCGCCGCTCGAGACCGTCGCGACGCTCGATGTGCAGCGCTATCTCGGCCAATGGCATCAGATCGCCCTGCTGCCGAACTGGTTTCAGCGCCGCTGCGTGGCCGACACCTCCGCGCAATATGCGCTGAAGCCGGACGGCACCATCCGTGTCGTGAACCGCTGCCGCCAGCAGGACGGCAGCTACATGCAGGCCGAAGGGGTCGCCCGCCGCAACACGGCCTATGACAATCCCGCGATTCTGCAGGTCCGCTTCGCGCCGGCCTTTCTGTCCATGCTCCCTATGGTATGGGGCGACTACTGGGTCATCGCCCTGGCAAACGATTACAGCGTTGCACTGGTCGGCGCGCCGAACCGCGAATACCTCTGGCTACTCGCGCGCACACCAAAGCTCGATGAGGCCACTTACGCGCGCTATGTTGCGCTCGCGCAGGCGAAGGGCTTCGACGTGTCTGGCCTGGTGCGGGACTGACGGCTGGGGCGGTCGTGCTGCGGTGTGCGCTGACGGCCTGCACGGCCCAGCGGTTGGTGCTATTGGCGGTGCGCCACACGCGATTACCAGTGCCCCGTCCCGGGTATGCCCTTGAACGGGCCTGCAAGCGCCTGCGTGATCCAGCCGCCGTAGAAGCCGCCCGGTTGCGGCGTGACGGATTCGCCGTCGACAAAACACGCCACACGCCCCGGATAGAACGCGAGACAGCCGCGGATGGCGGCGAACGCCGGCAGTGGGTCATCGTAAGTCCAGGCGACGGGCTGCGACGGCGCGTCCACCAGCGCCCAGTAGGTCGCGACACCTTTCCATTCGCAGATTGAACGACCGGGTACGCGCTGCAGCCGTGCGAGGTCGACATCAATGGCGGGCAGATAGAAACCTGGCGGACTGGCGGTCTCCAGCACGCGCAGCGCGCGGTGGGTGGACGCCAGCGTCACGGCGCCTGTGGTGACTGCCACGTGCCGCGCGTCGACGGCGATGCGCGGGGGCCGCGGATAATCCCATACGGATTCCTGGCCCGGGCCGGGCGCGATGGCGAACGGAGGACGCTTGCTGCCGTCGTAAGCCCACATCGTCGGCGCCGCTACTTCACGAGCGTGACGGGCATGTGCGCAAAGTGCACGACCTTCGTCGACACCGAGCCCATGAACAGATTGCCTGTCGCGCCCATGCCGCGCGTGCCCATGATGATCATGTCGCACTTCAGGGCATCCGCACGCTGCGCGATCACCTGACCGACATGGCCGACAAGCACTTCCGAGCGATGGGTGACGCCGGCCTCGGCAAGCAGATTCGTGCCCGCTTCAAGCAGGCTGCTGCTGTGCTGCTGCTGCAGTTCGGCCATCTTGTCGTGCGTCACATAGATCGACACGGCGCCATCGACCTCCGGCGCTTCATGCGCGTGGACGAGATGAATGTCGGCCTCATGCATCGATTTCGCGAGCGTGATCGCATAGCGCAAGCCCCGCAGCGCCGTGTCCGAACCATCAAACGCCACCAGTAACTTCGGCATATCGGTTTCTCCTGCAAAGCCGGTTTTCAGTGGCGGTCATTATCGTTTCAGTGTACGCGGCACCATCAGGCGCCGGATCAAGGAACCAACGCTTCACGAACATTGACCGGTTGCGGCAATGTTGGGCTTCCTGCGTCAGCCCAACGACGTTATCCCCAGCGCGCGCCGAACGGGGGTGCTGCGTCAGTCGGTCAGCTTGGTCAGGGCCAGTGCGTTCATGCAGTAGCGCAGGCCGGTCGGAGCCGGGCCGTCGGGGAAGAGGTGGCCGAGGTGGGCCTTGCAGGTATTGCAGACGGTTTCAACGCGGCGCATGCCGTGGCTGCTGTCCATCAGGTAGGCGATGGCGTTGTCGGCCGCCGGCAGGCTGAACGAAGGCCAGCCGGTGCCGGATTCGAACTTGTGCTGGCCGTCGAACAGCAGTTCGCCGCAACAGGCGCAGGCGTAACGGCCCGCTTCCAACAGGCTGCACATCTCGGAGCTGAACGGGCGTTCGGTCGCGGCCTGGCGCGTCACCTGGTATTGCTCCGGGGCAAGCTGCGCGCGCCATTCGGCGTCCGATTTTTCGACTGTCCGCGAGGGTGCGGGGTTACCTTCGGTCGAGCGGCGTATGACTTCCGTCCAGTTGATCATGGCGATGGCCTCTTCAAGACTGCTTCCATTACGAAGCACGCATGCTAAGCGATCTGGTGACCGCCCCAGTAGCGGCGTGATGCCGCGCCATACCAGGCAGATCTCCACAGTCGAGGCTTGCTCGAGTATCGCCCGCGGCGGCCCCTTGAGACGCGGCCTCTACCCGCCCGCACCATCGCCTGCATTCAGGCACCGTCAGCCTCGGTGCCGGCGAGGCCTGCGCTGGCTGCATCGCCGCGCCGTCAATTGGCCTTGTTGCGCGCCAGGCGGGGACGGCACCGTGGTCTGAACCGGCTCAGAATGCGTCCCACGCCGTGTCATCACCGCACGCCCGCTGCAGCGCCGGCGCGGGTGCGCTGTCGGCCGTCGACGGCCGGCCGCGCCGCGGCATCGATTTTGACGCAGCGCATGAGTTCGGCTAGCCAGCGCGGCTGTTCGTCCATCGCTTCGCTGGCGGCCGCCGCCGCCTCGACCAGCGCGGCGTTCTGCTGCACCACCTGTTCCATCTGCGTCACGGCCTTGTTGACCTGTGAGATGCCGGCTGACTGCGGTTCCGACGCTGACGCAATCTCGGCGATGATGGTCGAGACACTTTTCGTGGAGGCTACAATTCAGCTCGTCGAGCGTATAGCCCATCGTAGTGCAGAGCTTGGCGTTGGCGGTCACGAGATGGCCGTCCGGCGTAAACTCGATCATCGCCGAGCTGCGCGATATCGCGTCGAGGCGGGCGCTGAAGTCGATCTGCTTGAGCTTGCCCTGCGTGATGTCGGTCTGGATCGACACGAATTTCGTCAGTTGTCGCCGGGCGTCGAACACCGGGTTGACGGCGAGCAAGATCCAGTAGGAATCGCCGGCCTTGGCGTAATGGAGGATCTCTTCGGAGAACGGCTGCTGCGCAGCGAGCTTCTCACGAATGCGGCGCTTCGCGTCGGCATCGGACTGCTTGCCGTGGAGCAGCTCGCCAGGCTTGCGGCCGAGCGCCTCCTCGGCCGTATAGCCGGTCAGGCGGGTAAAGCCGGCGTTGACGTATTCGATACGGCCTTGCGCGTCCGTGATGACCACCGAATTGTCGGTTTCGTTGGCGACCAGCGACAGCATCGAGGCTTCCTTGCGCAGCCGCACCTGCTCGCTGATGTCCGTGGCGTACTTGACGACCTTGAACGGCTTGCCGTCGACGTCGAACACCGGGTTGTCACTGGCCTGGATCCAGACTTCGCGCCCGCCCTTGCCGATACGCAAATACCCGCCGCGAGGGTGTTCGGTCAGACCTGATCTGGTCGCGCAAGACCGGCGTTTCTCGTCCCGGCCTGCGGATGGCAATAACGTGTCGCGAAGCGGCCAGCAACATGGAACGCTTGCTTGTTTCAGCCGCCGCAGCGGCCCCGGCTGAAGCCCATACTGGCGATGCCGGCAGCGGACGCACCGCGCGGCCTGCGTATACTGCGATCTCTGCCGCTGCCAGGAAGCTCCGATGACGACATCCGGCCCCGCATGCACGACCGCCGTCACGACCCATCCGGTCGTCTGTTGTGGCTGCACCCAGCAATGCGGGCTGCGCGTCGACGTCGCCGACGGGCGTATCCTCGACATTCGCGGTGACCACGCACACCCGGTCAGCGCCGGCTATCTGTGCCCGAAAGGCAAGGACGCGGCCGAACTCGTCTATCACCCGGCCCGGGTGCTGACGCCGCAGCGCAGAGTCGGTCCCCGCGGCAGCGGCATATGGGCAGACGTCGGCTGGGACGAGGCGCTGGACGACATCGCCGCGCGCATCGCCCGCATCACGCAGGCCCACGGCGCGCGCTCGCTCGCCTACAGCTATGGCACGTTCCGCGGCGGCGACTGGGGCATCGGCGAGCGCTTCCTCAATCGCTACGGCAGCCCGAACAGCTGCGGCCAGGACAAGATCTGCTACGGCCCGCTGACATTGGCGGAAGCGCTCACTTATGGCAGCGGTCCTACCGTCTTTACGGCGCCGGTGGCAGGGATCACCCGCTGCGTGGTGCTCTGGGGCATGCGACCGGCCGCTTCGGCGCCGCTGCTGTGGCGGGCAATCGGCGCGGCGCAGAAGGCCGGGGCCAGGCTCATCGTGATCGATCCCGAGCGCACCCGCGAGGCCCGCCATGCCGATCTCTGGCTGCAGGTGCAGCCCGGGCGCGACGCCGAACTCGCGCTCGCCCTGCTGAACCTGCTGCTCGCCGACAATCTGATCGATCACGCCTTCGTGCGCGATCACACGCTCGGCTTCGATGAACTGCACGCGCATGTTGACGGCTTCGAGCCCGACGCGCTGGCCGTGGCCTGCGGCGTGCCGCTGGCACGACTGCGGGAAGCGGCGGCCCTCATCGGGCATTCGCGACCGACGGTGTTCAATGCCGGCAACGGCCTGTGTCAGACCGGCGCGCCGGTGATTCAGATCGGCCGCGCCATCGCCTGCCTGATCGCCGTGACCGGCAACCTCGGCATTGCCGGCGGTCACGCGCTGCTCGGGCCGCCGCGCGACATGCTGGCGAACGGGGACATGCTCGAGGCCGAGGCGCTGCCGGAAGCGGAGCGGGCACGCCGCGTCGGGGCCGAGCGCTATCCGTTCCTGGGCCACGGCTATGCCGGCCTCGACGACGCGATCGCCGCCGCCTGGCATGGCCGGCGGCACAGCCTCAACTGGATTGCGACGGCCCATGAGCCGAGCCTGTGGCAGGCGATTGCGGAGGGCACGCCCTATCCGGTCAAAGCGCTGATCGTGCAGCACCACAATCCGCTGGGCGCGAACCCGAACGCGGCGGCGGTCGCCCGCGCGCTGACGAGCCCGAATCTCGAACTCTGCGTGGTGCACGATCTGTTCATGTCGCCGACCGCAGCCCTGGCCGACTACGTGCTGCCCGCAGCGCACTGGCTCGAGAAGCCGTACTTCTCGTTTGGCATCGCGTTCGTCGGCGCGTTTGGCGACTACGTCGGCGCAAACCACGCGGCCACGGCGCCGCCGCCCGGGGTGCGCTCGGATTACGAACTCTGGCGCGACCTCGCGCAGCGCCTCGGCGATGGCGACGCGTGGCCCGACCGCGCGGAAGACTTTTATGCCCGTTCGCTGGCCCCGGCCGGGCTCGATTTCGAGACCGTGGCCGCGGCGCCCGGGCCGCTGTCCGGCGCGGCCGCGCGCCATCCCGACCATGCCGCCGATCTGCCACCGCGCTACGGCACGCCGAGCGGCAAGGTGGAGTTGACGTCGAGCCTCCTCGCCGCCTGGGGATTGCCCGCGCTACCGACCGCGACCGTCCCCGCGATCGTGCGCGACGCGACCGACTTTCCCCTGATCCTGACGACCGGCGGGCGCTGCATCGAAGGCTTTCACGAGAATGCGCAGCACCTGCAGCGCTTCCGGCGCAAGCACGCCCACCCCGTCGCGACCCTGCATCCGGACACCGCCGCGCAGCACGATATCCATGACGGGGACTGGTTCACGCTCGAAACGCCGATGGGCCGCGTGCGCCAGCAGGCCCGGCTGTCGGACGTGCTCGACGCGCACGTCGTGCGCGCGGATCGCTGGTGGTACCCCGAAGGCACGGGCGACGCAGCAGATCCTTACGGCCTGTGGGCCACCAACATCAACGTTTGCACCAGCGATGCGGCCGACGACAGCGATCCGGTGATGGGGGCGTGGTTGTTGCGAGGGGTGCCGTGCCGCGTGTCGAAGGAAGACTGAAGCCGCGCCCGGCGCGGGCCGGCTGACCATGGCGCAGACGGCGGCATTCGCACGCCAGGGTTCAAATCGGTCGATGGTTCCCGCCGCAGGGGGAGCCCGATGCCTGGGCCCCTACAGTTCCTCCAGCGCGAAATAGTCGCGCTGCGGTACGTCACGCGCCAGAACGCTCAACGCAGCCTCGAACTCGAAGCCGTCGATATGCCGCAGCAGTTCATCGGCAAGCGGGCCGAAGGTGGCGCGAATTGCGCCGCGGTGCTCGCGGGCATAGCGCATCGCGCTCATGTCACGCTGCGCCAGACTGGCTTTCAGGGACTCGCGCACGCTGCCGTCTGCCGCGTCATCCAACACCGCGGCCTGCGCGTGCCGCACCGGTGGCGAGCGCAGCACGGGCAACAGCGCATCGGCCAGCGCCGCGGCGGCTGCGTCGCGCGTCTCACCGCGGGCGGATTCAGGGGCCAGCCGATCGGCGCAGGCGGCGAGCGCCAGTGTGCCGATGGCACCTGCCGTCGCCTTCAGCGAATGGGCGATGGCATAGGGCTGATCTGCGCTCAGCGGCTGCCGCAACCGGTCGACATCCTCCCGGTGGACCGCCACGAAACGCTCGAGCAGCCGCCGATAGGCGTCGACATTGTCGCGGGTCGAGCGCAGGCCGACCTCGATCTCGAGCTGCGCAATCGCGCGCAATCCGTCGCACAGCGGGGCAGGTGACCGCGTCGCCCCGGCCGGCTGGGCTGTCTGGCGTAACGAGGGGTCCGGCGGCGGTAGCCAGCGCAGCAGCACGCGGGTGAACTCGGGCAGATCGGCCGGTTTGGTGAGGAAGTCATTCATGCCGGCCTTGAGACAGCGTGCCCGATCGCGCGCCTGGACGTTCGCCGTCAGCGCGATGATGGGCAGCGCCGCGCATGCCGAAAACTCGCGGATGCGGCGCGTCTCTTCGAGCCCGTCCATCAGCACGAGATCGAGGGCGGCGTCTTCGCTCGCAATCCGCAGCGCGTCGGCGCCGTTATCGGCCTGTCGCGTGTCGAGGCCCGCTTCAGTCAGCAGCTCACGCAACACCTCCTGGTTCAGCGGATTGTCGTCGACGGCCAGCACGCGGCGGCCGCGATGCCCGGCACCATCGTCTCGGTTACGCTACGACGCATGAAACACATGGGCACGGCGAAGCGCCGGTTGGCTGGCTCACTTTTTGGCCACCGAGAACACCGAGGGACGAGATGAGGCAATAGTTGGGAACGACAAGTAACAGACGCGGCTTCGCCTACGTCAGACAGTTCATATCAGTTCTCTCATCTGCACTCTGTGTGCCCGGTGTGCCCGGTGGCCGAAACACCGCCCCCCGGCACCATCATCTCGGTTACGCTACGACGCATGAAACACATGGACGCTACCGGCGAAGCGCCGGTGCAGAAGCTGGCGACGGCGCGCGGCGACCTGTCGGTGATGGCGGAACTGCTGCCGTGGCTGCGGCCTTATCTCGGGCGCATCCTGCTCGCGCTGGCGCTGATCGTGGCCGCGAAACTGCTAAACCTGTTCGTGCCGATTGCGCTGAAGCATCTGGTCGATCGCCTGAATGTGGCGCCGGATCTGCTGGTGTTGCCGGTGGCGTTGCTGATCGCCTACGGCGGATCGCGCATCGGCGTGACGCTGTTCACGGAACTGCGCCAGATTGTGTTTGCGCGGGTGACGGCGCGTGCGTCGCGCGAGATCACGCTGCGCGTGTTCCGGCATCTGCACGCCTTGAGCCTCAAGTTTCATCTCGAACGGCGCACCGGTGGCGTGGCGCGCGACGTCGAGCGCGGCGGCAGCGCAATCGGCGAGTTGCTCGACTGGACCCTGTATTCGATCGTGCCGACCGCGCTCGAAGTCCTGATGGTGACTGTCGTGCTGGTCTGGTCCTATGACTGGAGTTTCGCCTTCATCACGCTCGCCACGCTGGCAGCTTACGGCGTGTGGACCATCTCCATCACCGAATGGCGCACGCGTTACTACCGCGCGGCAATGGAAGCGAACACGCGTGCGAACGAGCGCGCCGTCGATTCGCTGCTGAACTACGAAACGGTGAAGTACTTCAACAACGAAGCGCACGAGGCGCTGCGCTACGACGACAACCTGCGTCATCTCGAGAATGCGCAGGTCAAATCGACCAAGACCCTCGCCCTGCTGAATCTCGGCCAGACCGCGGTGATCGCGGTCGGCGTGACGGCGATGATGTGGCGCGCAGCAGCAGGCGTGGTGGCGGGCCAGCTGACGATCGGCGATCTCGTGCTGGTCAACGCCTACCTGCTGCAGCTTTCGGCGCCGCTGTTCGTGCTCGGCATGATGTACCGTCAGGTCAAACAGGCGCTGACCAACATGGAGCGCCTGTTCGGCCTGCTCGACCAGCGCCAGGACGTGCGCGACAGGCCCGCTGCGGCGACGCTCGTGACCGCGCAGCCTCGCGTGCGCTTCGAGGATGTGCGCTTCGCTTACGACGCCAGACGCGAGATCCTGCGCGGCGTCAGCTTCGAGATTCCACCGGGTGGTACGGTGGCGGTGGTGGGCCACTCCGGCTCCGGCAAGTCGACGCTGGCGCGCCTGCTGTATCGCTTCTACGACCTCGCCGGCGGCCGGATCACGATCGACGGCCAAGATCTGCGCGACCTCACGCAGGCCTCGATGCGCGCTGCAATCGCCATCGTGCCGCAGGACACGGTGCTGTTCAACGACAGCGTGTTCTACAACATCCAGTACGGGCGGCCGACCGCGACGCGTAAGGAGGTAGAAGACGCCGCGCGTGCCGCGCACATCCACGACTTCATCAAAGCCCTGCCAGATGGCTATGACACCGCGGTCGGTGAACGCGGGCTCAAACTCTCGGGCGGCGAGAAACAGCGCGTCGCCATCGCGCGCGCGCTGCTGAAAAATCCCGCCATCCTGATCTTCGACGAAGCGACGTCCGCGCTCGACTCGAAATCGGAGCAGGCCATTCAGGCAGAACTCGACCGGATCCAGGTCGGCCGCACGACGCTCGTGATCGCGCATCGTCTGTCGAGCATCATGGACGCCGACCGCATCCTCGTGATGGAAGCCGGCCAGATCGTCGAAAGCGGCCGCCACGCGACACTGCTCGAACGCGACGGCGTGTATGCGCAGATGTGGATGCTGCAGCAGCGGGAAGCCGAAGAGCCGGCGTAGCGTCGCGCGAACGCGGCGCGCCTGGGCCCTGCCGCTGCGTCAGCCCGCAAAGAGATAGGTACAGCCCCGCGTGCCGGCCGCATGGCATGCGAACACACCCGATGGCATGACCGTAATGCCGGGATACACCGCCGCCATCCACTCCTGTTTGACCACCTCGGGATCGAGCCCCATCTTCTCTGCGATGCGGCCACTGCGGAACGCCATCGCCAGACCACACGCGGCCACGCACACGCCACGCCCAAGCAGCGCCGACAGCGCCATCTCCGGAAACGGCAGCGCGATCGGTGCACTGTAGTAAGGATTGCGCACGGCGGGCGCCGACGTCGTCGGGTCGGTGATCTCAAAGGCTTCGCCGAGCTTGTACTTGGCCCACACGCTGTCGTTCAGAGCCATCGGAATGGCGTTGTGCCGAATCACGAGGACCGCGCCGATGTCGCTCTCCGGCACGCCCCATCCTTCGGGCGCGCTGCGCAGATAGGCGAAGGTGTAGGCGAGGCCCATGCCATGATTCTCTTCGGGCCAGTCGACTACCTGGCGGAATTTGCCGGGAATGCTGTCGAGCCACTGCGTCACGGCGCTCGCCTGGCCGGCCGCCGGTTCGGTGGCGGCGGCAGACTGCACGTTCAGCATCGCGCCCAGGCCGGCCGCTGCGGAGGTCGCGGCCAGCGCGAGAAATTCGCGGCGATTCTCGGGATGGGATGAGTCACTCATGGCATTCTCCTGCTCGGTGATCTGATGGCTGCACCCACTTTAAGGCCTGGCGCAGCGGAGATACTGGTTGGCGTCAACCAAAGCGTTCGCCGGCCGGGCCGGCGGCGATTAGCGCGCGTCTCTGGGCCGGCCGCCCTTCGGCCAGTCATTCACGCGCGCCGGAAAATCCGGGCGCGGTTGATGTGTGACGTAATAGGCCACGTCGACAGCCTCCTGGTCCGTCAGCGTGTCGCCCAGCCCGAGCGGCATGTTGTGCTTGATGAAGGCCGCCGCCGTGTAATGGCGGGCCATGCCAGCCCCGATGTTGAACGACCGCGGCCCCCACAGCGGCGGGTACAGGTAGGCGCCAGTTTCAGTCGTGGCGCCCTGGCCATCGGCGCCGTGACAGGACGCGCATTGCTGGGCATAGAGGCGCTTGCCGCGCGCGTCGTCCGGCTCCAGCGCCGTGTTAACCGCCACGAAACCCCGCCCCTGGACCGCCTGTCCGGCCGGCACGCCCGCCGACAGCCAGCTGATGTAGGCCAGCATCGCGTTCATCTCGTGCGAGCCCCAGGCCAGCGGATGGCCATTCAGCGAACGCTGGAAGCAGGCGTTGATGCGCTGCTGGAGCGAAAGCACTTGGGCGCTGCGTGAGCGGTATTCCGGAAACAATCCCGCGACCCCGACGTACGGAGCGGCATAGGCAACGGTGCCGCCGTTCAGATGACAGCTGCTGCAGTTGAGATCGTTGCCAACATGGTCCGGCAGCTGGTGCTGGGTGTCGATGATGAGCTCGCGGCCACGCCGGATCGCCTCGCCGATCGGCCCTTCGGGTATCGCCGCCGGATCCGGCACGATCATCGGCACGCCTTCGGCACCCGCCGTGGCAGCCAGCAGCGCCAGCAGCGCGAGAACGAAAAAACGCGACATCGATAATCACTCCCGGTCCATCAGCCGGGCAGGATAACGGCTCGATTCAGATCAATCGAGTATGGCTGACCCGACCCACAGAAACCGTTCGCGATCGTTCGGGGACGCTCATCTTTTCAGGCCAGCCAGGAGCCACCGGGCCGCAGCATGCAAGGAATGGCGAGCAACTGGTAGGTGCCCCGCATAACGTTGCGGAATGGCGTTGATCGGCTAACTGTCTTTGCGCGACGTGTGAGCGCCTTGCCGACGGCGGTCATCATGTGTGTCATGCGCGCCGCTGTTTTGAAAACGGTTATGAATAACCTATTTACTATTCTAAAGTTAACTCGATAATGCGCGGCGATTTGTTGCGCCTGCGTGTCGAACCTCATATGTTGCTTACCTCAAGATTGCGTGAATCGGCGCGGAATTCGCGATTTCCGACTCTGTTTGCCACGCTTGCGCCCTGCCTGCTGATCGCTCCCAATCTTGCGCTGGCTGAGCCCTGGCGCCTGGCGCAAGCTGCAGCTATGCCAGACTGGTTTTCCATTTCCGGTGTGCATCGCATGCGATACGAAACCCTGGATAACCAGTTTCGCGCTGGCGAAACCGGTGGGGACCAGATGCTGGCTTTACGCACCACCGTGCTGGCGGCGTTGCGGTTTGAGCCATTTTCCACCACGGTCGAATTGATTGATTCGAGAGCCGCATTGGACGACGCAGGCACGCCGTTGAACACGACGCTGGTCAACCCCGCGGAGCTGTTGCAGGGTTATGTCGCGTGGCATGCACGAGATCTGTTCGCGAGTGGCACCGAAAGCACATTGCGCGCCGGGCGCCTGACCTTTGACATGGGGAGTCGGCGTCTGGTGGCGCGCAACGAGTACCGCAACACAATCAACGCCTTCACCGGGGTGGAATGGCGCTGGCGTGATGCCAAGAGCAATACTTTGCAGATGTTCTATACGCTGCCGGTCGACCGCCAGCCGACTGACCGCGATGCGCTGCGCGATAACGATATCGAATTTGACGACGAAGGCAGCGAGGTCCGGTTCTGGGGCATTTACTATGGCTCCGCCGCGCTGCCCGGTGGTTTGAGTGGCGAGGTTTTTTTGCTCGGGCTCGATGAAAGCGACGCCCCTGGACGTGCCTCGCGCAATCGGGATTTTTTGGTGCCGGGGTTGCGCGTGTACCGTCCTTCGGGTAAGGGAAAGTTCGATTACCTGCTTGAAAGTGCGCTCGAGATTGGTGAGGCGCGCGCTTCGACTCGGGCGACCGATCAGCGCGATCTCGACCATTTCGCGCACAACCTGAGGTTGGAGCTCGGCTATAGCTGGGCCGCGCCCTGGTCGCCGCGCCTGAACGCGGAGTTTGATCTTGCCAGCGGCGACGATAACCCTGCGGACGGCGACAGTGGAAGTTTTGACCCCTTATTTGGTGCCCGGCGGCTCGATTTCGGCCCGACCGGGATCTACGGCGCATTTGCGCGCAGCAATATCGTGAGCCCCGGCCTGCGAGTGAACGCCAAGCCCTATCAGGCATTGGCCTTGATGGTGGCTTATCGTGGCTTCTGGCTGCATTCGAAACGAGACGCGTGGAGCACCAGTGGCGTCGTCGATGCCAGCGGACAATCAGGCCGTTTCATCGGCCAGCAAATCGAAGCTCGCCTGCGCGTGGCGGTGGTCCCCAAGAGTATCGATCTGGAGTTTGGCGTGGCGGCGCTGTTCGCCGGGCATTTCGCGCGCGCGGCTCCTAATTCGTCACTTGCAGGCGACCCGTTCTACGCTTACAGCCAGGTGCAGTTTGAATTCTGAATTGGTGTACCTGCCTCGGCGTTCATCCACCGCGTACTCTGATTAGGCAACGAATCATCGCTAAGATCAGTATGGTGCGGTACCCGCCTGATGGAACGCCCACTCGACATCGTCACCGCCCCCCGCCACCCCGTCCGGCCCGAAGTCGGTGCCGGAGAGCGTGATCGTCTCGTTCGCCAGCGGATCGTCGGTAGCGGACTGGAACGTGCCGTCGGGCGTCACGTTGTTGTCCTTGAACACGCGGCCGGCGATGAAGCCGAGCGGGCTCACGACAAGATCCGCCGTCGCCGGCGTCGGGTTGCTGCCCCCGTTGGTCTGCAGCACATTCGCAGCGATGAAGTTGCTGTGCGTGCCGTTGGTGGCCGCCGTGGCGTTGACGGTGATCGTGCAGCCACTGGCCGGGATCGTGGCGCCGTTGGCGTAGCGCACGAGGCCGCTGCCGGCGGTCGCCGTCACCGATGCCAGCGTACAGTCGGTAATGAGTCCGTTAGGCGTGGCGATGACCACATTGCCCGGCGCCGTCGGCAGGGTGTCGACGAGATCCGCCATCAGGGTCAGGGCCGTCGCGTTGTCGTTGCCGAGTTCGATGGTCAGCGTCGAGGTGCCGCCGGCGTTGATCGACGGCGGATTGAAGGCTTTGGCGACCGTCGGCGGCGACGACACCGTGACATCGTCCGTCGCCGGCTCGTCATTGGTCACGCCTTCGGCCGAATTCAGCGCCGACGCCGGAATCGTGTTTACGTAATTGCCGGGCGTGTTGCTGACGGTGTCCACACGGAGCAGACAGGAACCGCCAGCGGGAATCGTGGCGCCGGCCAGCGACACGCTCGTCGCCGAGGTCGGCGCGGTCACGGCCACGGTGGCGCCACCGCAGGTGGTCGAGGCGTTCGGCACCAGGGCCACCGCAAGGCCGGCAGGTTGTCGGTCAGGCTCGCCGCGGTGAGGTTCACCGTGTTCGGATTGCTGATGGTGATCGTCAGGGTCGACGGCGCACCGGGTGCCACGACCGCCGGCACGAGCGTTTTCGCAATGCCGGCGGCCGTGCGCACTTCGAGCGTGGCGGTGACGTGCGGCGGTTCGTTCGCGATCGGCACGCCACCGGCCAGCGCGGTGACTTCACCGGCCGGAATCACGTTCTGGAGTGTGCCCACGGCGGCGGCGAATACATCGATCTCGGCGTCGCAGCTCACGGTGCCGCCGGTTGGCGCGGCGGACAAGGTGCCACCGCTGATGCGCACGGAGGTCGTGGTCGGCGCGCTGACGGTTGCCCCGGTGCAGGTGGTCGTGGGGTTCGCGCCCGGCGGCACGACGAGGCCCGCCGGCAGGTTGTCGGTGACGGTGATCGCCGTCAGCGGCACCGCGAGCGGGTTGATGAAGCGCAGGCGCAGACGCGAACGCTGGCCGGGCGCGATGGTCGGCGGCGTGAAGGTTTTCTGCGTGCCGAGGCGCGCGAGTGTCGCCGGGCTGCTGACCGCCTGCAACGTGTTGGTGACGCCTTGCGCGGTCGTGATCGCGTTGGCAGGAATCGTGTTCTGAATCGTGCCGATGACCGTCGTCGTCACATCGACGCTGACCGTACAGGTGTCGCCCGCATTACCGCTTGCCGCGAGCTGCGCACCGGCGAGCGAGAACCGGGTGGCGTTCGCCGTGGCCGTCGCCGCCTGGCCAGGCGCGGTGATCGAGTTCGGATTGATGCTCTTGTTGACGACGACGCCACCGGCCGATTTCGTCAGCGTCGCGGTCACGGGCGTTGTGTTCTGCACACCGCCGGCGGCGGTGACGTTGCCGGGCGGAATCGTGTTCACCGAGTTCGCGCCGCTCGAAGCCGCCACGTCGACGAGCGCTTCGCACTGGCCGCCCGGTGCAATCACGACTCCCGTCAGCGTGAAGCTGGCGGCGCCGGCCGTCGCGCCGAGCACGGGTGCGCCGGTGCAGGTGGTCGTCGCGTTCGGCGGCGTCGCGATGGTCATGTCCGCCGGCAAGGGATCGGTGAACGACACATTGCTCAGCGTGCCGGTGCCGATGTTGCCGAGGCGCACGGCCAGGCGCGACACGCCACCCGCCTGCACGGTGGCGGGCGAGAAGGCTTTGGTTGCAGTCAGCGCCGGGCTGAGCGTCAGCGGGGCGCTGGCGTCGATCGGGAAGGTGACCGCGCGCGTGCTCGCGTCCGGCAGGGTTTCAGTGGCGATCAGCGAGTTCGCCGGAAGCGTGTTCGTGTACGCGCCGGCCGGGCCGCTGACATTCACGCGCAACACGCAGCTGCCCGGCGCGCCGAGGCCGCCGCCGGTCCGCGCGGGTAGCGTCGCGCTCTGGATCCGCACGGACGACGCGCCCGGCGTCGCCGTGATCGTCGGGCCGCCGGCGCAGGTCGTTGAGGCGTTCGCCGGATTCGCGATCAACACCTGCGTGGCCGGCGGACCGGCGAGGTTAGGCAGGTTGTCGGTGAGGTCAACGCCCGTCAGCGAGTTCGCCGAGTTGTTGCTCAGCGTAATCGTCAGCTGCGCAATGCCGCCTTCGGACAGCGAGTTGGGGCTGAACGCCTTGGCGAGCGGCGCGGTGTTGATGATCGTGGTGCGCGCGGTGTCGGACGGGCCGGTGTTACACACCGCACCCGCGCCGCAGGTGCCCGCCGTCTGCACGGTGTTCGCCGGCAGCACGTTGTCCAGGTTGGTGCCGGCGGTCGCCACGAGCGGCGCCTGGGCGGCGAAGGTCAACGTACACACACCCGGACTGCCGGCGGTGCCGGCGGGCATGTCGAAATTGAACAGCGGCGCGGTGGCGGTCGAGAAATCGTTCGTAAACGCACCGCAGCCGGCGCTGATCGCCGGCACCGGGGTCGCGACGGCCGCGATGCCGCCCGGCAGGTTGTCAGTAAAGCTCACGCCGGCGAGCGTGCCGCCGGTGAAGTTGCGCACCGTCACCGTGTAGGTCACGAGATTGCCGGGCGCGACGGTGGTCGGGCTCACGGCCTTGCTGACCGTGAGCTGGTCGTTGACCGTCACGGTGTCCGACGCAGCCGGGCTGATGAAGCCGTCGGTGTTGCCGACGGCGCCCGCTGCGATCGTGTTGCTGAAGCTCTGCGGGGTGCCGGCGACCGGCAGGGTCGCGGTGTAGGGCACGGTGATCGTGCAACTGGCGTTGGCGGGAATGGTGCCGCCGGTCAGTTCGATGCCGCTGTTGCCGGCGGTCGCAACGGACACGCCGCCGCAGGTGTTCGTCACCGCGCCCGTGACGGCAAGGCCGGCCGGGGATCCGATCGGATCATCGGTGAAGTTCGTCAGCGTGATCGCAGTCAGTGGCCGATCGTTGCTGAGCGTAATCGTCAGCGTCGCCTGCTGGCCGGCGCGCACCGGATCGGGCGTGAAGGACTTCGCGACGCGCAGCGGCGAGTTGACCGTCAAGGTGTCGCTCGCGTTCGCAACCGGCACGAGGCCGCGCGTATTGCCGACGTCGGCCGCGTTCAGGGTGTTCAGCAGATTCTGACTACCGGTGGCACCGGCGGTGGTGCCGATGACATCCACTTCGATCACGCAGGTGCCCGAACGGCCCACGGCGCCGCCGGTCAACGTCAGCGCGGTATCGCCAGCAGTCGGCGTGAAGCTGCCGTTCGAACTGCCGGTACCCGAGCAGTTGACGCTCGCGTTCGGGACTGCCGCCACTTCCATGCTGGCCGGCAGATTGTCGGTGACGGTCGTCAACGGCAGGTCCGCCGTCGAGTTCGGATTGGCGATGGTCAGCCGCAGGCGCGAGGTTTCGTCACCCTGCACGACGGCATCGGGCATGAAGAGCTTCGCCAGCGTCGGCGGCTGGAGCGTGAGAACCGTGAAGCTCTGGGCGGCAGCCGAGCCGTTGGTCTGCGCCGCGCCGTCGTCGCCGGTGACGGCGTTGATTGCAATGGTGTTCGTCGGCGCGGTGCCGGCGGCGGTGGAGGTCACTTCGACCACGATGTCGCAACTGCCGAGCGTGCCGCCGCCGGGCGCCAAAGGGATCGTACCCCCGGCTAGATCGAAGGTATTCGTGCCCACCACCGCCGTGACGACGCCGCCGCAGATGTTGGCCACCACGCCAGCGCCGGCCACGGTGATGTTGGCCGCCGCCATGTTGTCGGTGAACGCGACGTTGGTGACCGCCGCGCCCGTGCTGTCGTTCGTCAGCGTGATGCGGAAGGCCGTGATATCGCCCGGCACAATGGTGCTCGGATACGCCTGCTGCGTGTTGTCGATGCTTTTCGAGACCGCAATGGCGGCACTTGCATCGAAGGCGAGGCTGGTGGCCAGCAGGCTGAACAGGCCCGCGACGAACGTGCGGGCACGAAAGGCGCGCGCGTTGCCGCGTGCCACTAAGGACATGTCTGTATGGGCCAAGCCCGTGATCCCCTGCCGCGACTACCGGCCGTCGCCGCTGTCGCCCCCTTGCATTGACCAATGAGCCCGGGAAACCTGCGGGCTGAAACGACGCGATGCGACCTGCCCTGGTCTCCGCCGGCACACACCCTGCGCCTGCTGTTCGTCGATGGATCGATCTTGTGCGAGCCGACGTCGCGGGGAGTCTAGCAACAGGCTTGTTTACAGGGCGAGGATTAAAAGGACAGAAATTCCTGATTTTTCGCTGAAGGCGCTGGCTGCGCCCGTGATCAACGCAAAACAGTGTGGCAGCGGGCAGAGGACTGGCCGCGGGCGGGTCTGGTTGAAATGTACTAGAGAAGCAGCGTTTCGGCGATGCCCAGCCAGGCTGTCCGCTTGTGTGACGCCGACATCGCGGCGTTCGCAGGGCTGGTCGACGGCAACTGGCGATACTCGAGGTCGCGCGTGTCCAGTCGCGGCAGCACCAGACGCCTATAGCTGGCGGCCGCCGTCGCGCCGTTGAAGCAGACGGTGGTCAGTTGCGGATGTCGGGCAAAGAAAGTCGAAAAGTCGTTGACCTCGATGCTGCGCGGATCGATCCGGGCATCGAGGCTGCCGGGGCGGCGGCACACGCCAATCACATCCCACAGCGCGATGCCGGCGGCCTTGAGCGCCTGGAGGCGCGCCGGATAGGGGGCACCCGGATCGAAGGCGATCAGATCCGCCATCAGCGGCCAGAACAGATTGCGCGGATGCGCGTAGTACTGCGCAGCAGCCAATGAGGCGGCGCCCGGCATGCTGCCGAGGATCAACACACGCGCCGCCGGGTGGTGCACCGGTGGCAGACTGTGCAGCAGCGGCGCTGCGGCCGACGCCGTCACGCGCGCGGCTGACACGCTGCCGGCTTCAGCACGCGCTCGCCCGACGCGGGCGCGTTGACGAGCTTCGCCGCCGGCCGCCGCGGCCGCGCCACGAGTTCACCGCCGCAGTTCGGACAATGACCCCCGAGCACCGTCTCCGCGCAGCTTGCGCAGAAGGTGCATTCAAAGGAACAGATGCGCGCGCCCGTCGCCGCCGGCGGCAGATCGCGATCGCAACACTCACAGTTGGGGCGTAGTTGTAGCATGGTGCTTACTCCAGATTCGCGCGCGCCACGGCGACGCCATGGCTTGCCGGCAACATGGTAGACCCGCCCGACACGCCGCACCAAGACCGACGCTGCGATGCGGCCTGGCGCAAGCGTCGGGGACCGCTCCGCCGCCCGTGCAGTAGATGACGCCGACCCGCTTGCGTGAGCGCTCAGTGCGGCCAGTCATCGACGCCCGCGCGGCGCTTGAAAGCGGCCCCGAACAGCCACGCAGTACCGGTCAAGATCGGCACCCGCCTGCGCCATGCGCTCCTCGTGAGGGGCTATCCGATCCATAACGTCGCACAGCGGTCCGCTTGTTCGGTCAGCCTCATCTCCAAAATCGAAAACGATCGCGTCACGACCCTTCGCGTTCATTTCGCTGATCATGTCGCGCACCATCATCAGGCGCGCCACCTGGCCGCTGCAGAACGGATGGAAGCAGTTGACCCAGAACCCGTTGTACGCCCACATCGCCTCGAACTCGACCACGTAGACCTCCTTCGCGCGCTGCGGCGACTGGATCGGCATCATGTAGTCGGGATCGGCGTTGTGCGCGAACTGCGGCCAGTCATCGAGCTGGATATTGCCCGGCAGTTCGGTCAGGTTGTCCTTGTCGCATTTGATCAGATGCGGCACGTCAGCACCCATCAGCGAACAGTCCCAGTTGAAGCCTTCCTCGATCAGGATCTCGAGCGAGTACTTTGAGAACTTGTACCACGGGGCGCGATAACCGACGGGCCGCTTGCCCGTGATGCCCGCGAGCGCGTCCACGCCGCGCTTCGTCCAGTAACGCTCCTTGTCGCGCGTCATTTCATTCGGATACTCGCGCAGATAGCCGCGATGCGCCACTTCATGGCCTTTGGCGATCATCATCTTCACGGCTTCCGGCTACTGCTCCGCGCACCGGCCGGGCACGAAAAAGCTGTGCTTGACCCCGAGCTCATCGAGGACGCCGAGAATGCGCTCGACGGCAATCAGCGCGCCGTAGCGCAGCATTGAGGCCGTCGAGATGCGGGTATCCGCATCGTTCGGATGCGCGAGATGCAGGATGCTGTCTGCATCCATGTCCCAGGTGAAGGTCACGGCACAGCGGGCGCCGTTCAGCCAGGGCACGGGATTCTTGATCATGACGAAGCTCCTTCAAGGGTGACGCACTGACGCGTGCTGGCGAATTCGGTTGCAAAATGCGGCTTTTCGCCAAGCGCTCATCGTCGAAGCACAGATACTGCTGGGCGTGTCGAATTTCGTCCAGGCTGCCGAAGGTCGCCACCTTGCGCCTGCCTGACGCACGGCCGCAACGCGTCATGCGGGAAAAGGCGGACATCTGGTCCACGCTCATTCAACCGGCCGCCGGGGCCCGGTTTCGCGGCGCGCCGGATAGCGATGCTATTTTGCCCAGCATGATGGGAGGCAGAACACGCGCGGACGCGGCATGTCGGTTGCTCGCATGAAGAGGCAGTTGAGCCATGTGCAGCTGTCACGCTGCCGGCCCGCCACCCGCATTGCCCGCATTGCCCGCAGACAACCTGACGTGCCTCTCTCAACCAGGCGCTTCCGCAGCCGCTGTGGCTGGCGTGCGCGGTGGCCTCTTCCATCGTGATGAATGACGTGCTGTCCATCATGATGCAGGCGTCGATGCCGCCGTGGTGCACGGCGTGCCCTCTTGGCGCGTATTCAGGCGACATCATGCAGATGAAGGATTTTTTGACGGAATTGCCTTGCGCTTCGCGCTGAAACTTTACCGACGTATCAACGAAGCGATTGATGTGCCGCGCTGAAGCAATTGGCGCTGTTGTGCTCATTTTTTGATCGGTTGCGCTGCTGGCCTGCGCCGGCGCTTTTTTACAAACGCGTGAATTGATTTGTTTTTCTCAGATGGATCGTTTCGTGCTTTATCAAACTCCGATCGTCGCGCCGCGACGAGATCATCGAAACTTGGCAGCACCTAACGCGAAGCCTCACACGGCGCCAAATTGGCGCACCGTGCTAAGGCATTCGCGTTAACGGAGGGTTGAATGCGTACGCACACAAGAAACAAGGGCAGACATGACTTGATGACGCACACGCGCCGCACGTATGGCGGCATGCTGCGCGGCCTCGCGCTCGGCATTGCCATCGCCTGTACCCCTGTCGCACATGCGCTCGACATCATCGACATCACGATCTCCGACATTGAGGCTGGCCTGGCGGCCGGCACGTTCACGGCGGTCGATCTCTATAACGCGCACATGGCGCGCATCAACACGTTCGAAGGCACCTACAACGCGTTCACTTTCTTCAATCCGACCGCACTTGCCGAAGCCGCAGCGCTCGACGCCGAGTACAAGCTTACGGGTGCACGCTCGCCACTGCACGGCGTGCCGATCGTGATCAAGGAAGCGATGGACGTGAAGGGGCTGCCGTCGACGGCCGGCTATGATCGTTTCTACAGTGGCACGGGCGGCATCGATCTGATCCCGGAAACGGATGCGCCGGTGGTGGCGCGGCTGCGGGCGGCGGGCGCGATCATCATTGGCAAGACAAACATCCCGGAATTCAGCCGCAGCGGTAACAACGCGAGCACGAGCTGGGACGGCGACACGTTCAACGCCTATGACATCACGCTGCAACCCGGCGGCAGCAGCTCGGGCACCGCAATGGCGGTGGCCGGCAGCTTCGCGGTGGTCGGCACAGCCGAAGAAACCGGCGGTTCGATTCAGAACCCTGCAGCAGCGCACAGCCTCGCGAGCGTCAAGACGACCAACGGGCTGGTGCCGAACAGCGGCGTCGCGCCGCTGTCCGGCGCCACCCGCGATGTCGTAGGCCCGCACGCGCGCACCGTCTACGATGCCGCCGTGATGCTCGACGCGATGGCGGGCTATACGCTGGCGGATGAGAAGACGCTGGCGTCTGTCGGCAATATCCCGAAGGACGGGTATGTCAGCATGCTGTCGACGACTGCGCTCGAAGGCAAACGCTTCGGCATGATCGGTAACGGCTGGCGCGACCGCATCATGGATCCGACCAACGTCAACAGCATTGCGCCGGAAACGCTGGTGATGTACAGCCAGGCGATGGCCGAGATGGAAGCGGAAGGCGCGGTGTTCGTTGAAGACCCGTTCGCGGGCACGAACTTCAGCGCCTTGCGCGCGGCGGTTCCAAGTGCGGCCCGATCGAACCCGTTCTATTTCGAGGAATGGCTCGAGCGCATGGGGCCGAGCATGATTGCGAACAAGACGGCGGCGGAGAACGGCATCAGCTCGATCGCAGCACTCGGCATGCTCGGCATTTCGCCGTTCGACCCGGGTGAGTCCTTCGCGACGACGCCGACAAATTTCCCGCTCGAGTTCGCGAACCCGGACGTGCCGCCGGACATCGAGGCTTTCTTCGAAGCGCGCGCGGATCTGATCTCGCTGTTCAACAGCGTGCTCGACGCCAACGACCTCGACGGCCTGTTCTTCCCGCAGGCGGTGCGGCCGGTACCCGATCTGGGTGGCTTGGGCATCGGCGCGACGACCGTCTCGGAGATCAACATCGTCGGCCTGCCCGGCGTCACGGTCTCCGGTGGCTACTATGACGACGGTTCGCCGTTCAGCGTGATCTTCGTCGGCAAGCAGTGGGCGGAAGGCGCTCTGTTGTCCTTCGCCTATGACTACGAGCAAGCGACGATGCATCGGATAGCCCCCAACCTCATCGCGCCGGTGCCGGTGCCCGCTGCACTACCGCTGTTCGCCGCGGCCCTGATCCCGCTGGCGCGCTACCGCCGTCGTGCGGCCAGTGCCCGACTGAATCAGCCGCTCGCCGCCTGAGGCTCAGGCGTTTCTTGACCCTGTTCCCCGGTGTCCACGGACGGACGCCCCGGAAATTGGCAATCAACGATGACCCAACGCTTCCTCCCAATCAAGACGCGGGTGCTGGCGGCGTGGACCCTGCTGTTACCTGCCCTGGCCCCCTGGACCGCGATGGCCATTGAATGCAAAGAAGACGGCACCCAGTTCGAGCGCAACTTCTGCGCGACGCTGGCGGCCGAACACGCTGAGCACGACCTCGATAAAGCGCTTGCCGCAGCGCGACAACGCGCGGCGATTGATCCGAACGCACAGGCGGCACTGACCGCCGCGCATGCCGCCTGGCAGACCTTTCGCGACGCCGCGCTGGCGGCGGCTTTCCCCTGTTACCATGACGACATCACCGTCTGCTTCGGCGAAGACACGCCGCGCCAACATGCATTGTTCCTCACGCAACTCGTGCGGGAACGCATCGGTCACCTCGACACGGTGTGGTCACTGAAGGAATAATGGCCCGGCGCGAAGGAGGCGCATTCTGTCCTTCATGACCAGACGTGGAGACCGCCATGGGCACTTACATGGGCGAAATCAGTTCGCTCGGCGACTACACAGTCGTCACCACCACCATCGTCAGAGAAGACGCACAGGGCCATGAAACCGTTGGCGCCTTCGATCAGCAGAAGGAGCGTTTCATCGACGGACTCGTCATCGGCAACAAGCGTTTCGGCCGGCTGAGCTGTTCATCGAACCTCTATCCACATTTCGAAGCGGACAAAAACGCTGTGCTCTACACGTGGATCCATCCGTTCCTCGGCTGGCCGCCGCTGCGCACCGGCATCATCGGCATCGTCTACCCGAATGACGATCGCGCCTACATCATCAGCGGCGCGCAGTTGTTGCTGTCGCTGATGACGCTCGCCCTGCTGCCGCTGCTGTGGCTCATTCCCGGCCTCGTGCTCGGCAGCCTGCTGAACATGATGCTGGGTCTCTCGGAGCGCGCCACCGCCTGGGCGATGGTGCTGATCATGTTTTCACCGTGGATCGCCAGCGGCATCATGACGTTCAACTACGTGCGGATGAAGGCCAAACACCCGCGGGCAACGGTGCCGCGCTGAGCCCGCTGTCGACCGCGGCCGGACGCGATGTCGGCCGGGCACGCCCTAACAGGCTGCTGAAAAACGGCTGCGACCACCGCCGGCGGCGTTGCGGGCCCGCCTGCGGTGCTCATTAATTCCCGCATAAACTGCGCTTCTCGACGGTCCCGCGCCTTGCAGGCGGCGCCCTCGCTCGTTTTTCAGCAGCCTGCTAAGGCGCTGTACGGTCGCGGTGATCTCCGCGATCATGGCGCTATCCCTCCGCGTCAGGCCCTACCATGAGCAAAGTCGATCATCTCTGCACCGCCGATCATCTCGCGCAGACCGCACGCTACGCCGACTGGGCACCGCAGGCGCTGAAGGGCTTCCAGGCGCTCGCGGGCGGCGCATTCGCGCCGGGTGCACTGTCGGTGCGCGAGAAGGAGATCATTGCATTCGGCTGCGCGCATGCGCTGCGTTGTCCGTATTGCATTGACTATCACCACAAGCTCGGCAGCGACGCCGGCGCCACGCGCGAAGAACTCACCGAAGCGCTGTGGGTGGCGATTGCGGTTGCCGCTCATGCGCCGCTGGCGCACGCGTCGATCGCGCTGCGCCTGCTCGACGGCGAGTGGCCGGCTGATTTTTATACCGCCGGCTGGCAAGCGCCGCTCGCCAACCTTGCCGTTGCATCTCCGGCCGCGATGCGGGGCTACGAGGCACTGCAGGACGCAGCATTCGCCGCCGGCGTGCTGTCGGCGCCGACGAAAACGCTGATCGCCGTGGCCTGCGCCCACAACGTGCGCTGCCCGATGTCGATCGAGCGTTACGTCACGCAAGCGCTGGCAAACGGCAGCCCCAAAGCGGCCATCGCCGAAGCCGTGTTCGTCGCGATCGAAATGGCGGCCGGCGCCTGCCTCGGACATGCCGGCCTCGCCGCTGCGCTGATGGCCTGAGGGCCGTGTCGCGAGGGCTGACGCAGGATACCCAACGCTGATCACGGGCGCGGTAGCGGCGAGTTTTCAACGCGGTCATCCGCGATCACCTTCACTCAGCAGGGTGGGCGCGGCGAGTGACGGTGGCAAACGTGTCAGGCCGGTGCCGCCCGTTTTGTTGGGCTTCCTGCGTCAGCCCAACCTACCGTCGAACACATGCGTCGCGATCGCACGGCCGGGGTTCGGCGCCGTGCGGTCATCGATCCCGGTTTCCACTGCGTCGGACCCGGGCTACGAAGAAGCACGCAGTAGCCCGGGTGGCGCGCGCAGCGCTGTAGTTTGGGCTGACGCAGGAAGCACAACGACTTTCGAGGGCATGCGTCGGCTGCCCAGGCGACGGCCTGAAACGCGGCGAGATGCCGGAATTGGGATAAGTCCGCTACCCGCCGCCTGGGCGTCGGCGTGGATCGATTCGTCTATACTCAGGGCAGCGCAGCTCATGGACGACCCGACGCGACATGGACATCTTTCTCAGCTATGCCGGCGTGGACCGCGAGCGCGCGAAGGTGCTTGCGGATGCCCTTGCGCGGGCGTCCTACAGCGTGTGGTGGGACCGCACGATTCCTCCCGGCCGCGTGTTCGATGAAGTCATCCAGGAAGCCATTGCCGCCGCGCGCTGCGTGATCGTGCTGTGGTCCGCGGACGCTGTACGCTCGAACTGGGTGAAGACCGAAGCGGCTGAAGGTGCGTCGCGCGGCCTGCTGGTGCCGGCGCTGATCGAGGACGTTGCACCGCCGATCGAGTTCAAGCGCATCCAGGCCGCCAACCTCACCGACTGGCACGGCGACGACGACGATCCGCAGTATCGCCAACTGCTCGACGCCGTCGCGCGGCTGCAACAGGGCAGCGCCCCGACGCCTCTGCGCGCGCATGCTGTCGCGACTACCCGCTCGGACGGCCGCCTGAAAACCTTCGGGCTCGGCGCGCTGAGCGCCGTACTGATGATGGGAGCCGCCTGGTGGTGGCTGCGTCCGGCACCCACCGGCATCGCCGATCCCACCCCACAGATGCGCTATGCGGAAGAATGGGCCGGCGCCGGTGACACCCCGCTGCCCGCGGCGAAACCGGCCCCGCCGGCCGCGGTGCCCGGGCGCGTGAATCTGCTCGCCGCCGCCAACGGCGGCGCGCTGCTGATCGCGTCATCTGACAGCTGGCGCAAGATCGTCGACGGCAACGAGGACAGCTACGGCTGGACCGACAAGGGCTTCGGCGTCTTTGGTTTCGCCGATGGCCGCGCGGCGCGCTTCGATACCTTCACCGTGTTCATCAGCGCGCAGGACAACGCGAACCTGCGCGACTTCGAACTGTTCGCCGGCAATGACGGCCCGGACGGGCCGTTCCAGTCGCTCGGCCGCTTCCGCACGCAGAACCAGCGCAACATGCAGCACCCGTATCAGGCTTTCAGCTTCCCGCCGGTGGCAGCGAAGTACTTCAAGTTCGAATCGCTGAAGAGCCATGGCGAAGCAGAAGCAGCCTATGTCTATGAAGTTCAGCTGCTCGGCGAACTACGCTAGGCGCACGCGCCGGTGAACATCTTCCTCAGTTACGCCACCGAAGACCGGCCAGTCGCGGCCACGCTCAATCGCGCGCTGGTGGAGCAGGGACACGATGTGTTCTTCGATCGCGAGGATCTGCCGGCCGGCGAAGAGTTCCACATTCGCATCCGACGGGCGATTGAAAGCTCCGATCTGTTCGTGTTCCTCGTCAGCCGTCATTCAGTGGACGCAGGCAGCTACACGCTGAGCGAACTCGCGATCGTGGAACGCGCGTGGAAACGGGTGTCGGGCCGCCTGCTGCCGGTGATGCTCGGCGCGGTCCCGTTCGAACTATTGCCGCCGCTCGTGCGCGCGATCACCGTGCTGACGCCGGCCGGTGATGTCGCGGCAGCGGCCGCCGATGCGGTGCACCGCCTGCAGCGCGAGCGCCGACGCACGCTGCTGCGGCGTCTGGCCTTCGGCGCAGTCGGGCTGGCGCTGCTCGCCGGTGCTGTGTGGTACGCGCTCGTCGCACGCGGCACGGCCGGGCAGGTCGGTGAAGACGGTGTGCCGCTGAAGCTGGTGCCGGCCGGCAAGTTCGTGATGGGGGACGACGAAGTCACCGTGCGCCGCGAAGCCTACCTCGATGCGTTCTATATCGATCAGTACGAAGTGACGGTCACACGCTACGAGAAATTTCTGCACGCCGCCGGCGGCGTCAGTCCGCCCGAGGCCTGGGATACCGTCAATCTCGCCAAACACGGTGAACTGCCGGTGCTCGGCGTGGACTGGCACGACGCCGACGCCTACTGTCGCTGGGCTGGCCGGCGCCTGCCCACCGCCGCCGAATGGGAGAAGGCCGCGCGCGGCACCGACGAACGCCTCTATCCCTGGGGCAACAGCTCGCCGACGCTGGACCTTGCAAACCATCAGAACACCTCGCCCGAAGCCTACGACGGCCTGACGCCGGTCGGTTCGCATCCGGCCGGCCGCAGCCCTTATGGCGCTGATGACATGACAGGCAATGTGGCCGAATGGGTCGCGGACTGGCAGGCGGACGGTCCTACGCGGTTTGATCCGCGCAATCCGCGCGGCCCGGAAACGGGCTATCAACGCATCATCCGCGGCGGCGGCCGCTTCGACAGCGCGGAGAACCTAGTGCTCGCGCGGCGCTTCCATGCGCAGCCGGATCTGCGCGCCGCCGACGTCGGATTTCGCTGCGCGAAGGATGCGCCGTCGCGTTGAGGCGGCTGAGTCGGATGTCGCGTTCTCCCGCGAACCACCCCTGGGCGCCAGGCCAATGCGCGCTGCTATTCACGTACACTGCCGGCATGGCTGTGATGCCGGGCAAGGTCTTTGTGTTCAGCGGCCACATGGTCGATGAGGGCGAGCGCGCGACACCGCGCTTTCCGAACGACCCCCTGCACATCGAACGAGCGCGCGCGGCGATCGCCACCGCCCTCGGGGGTGCCGGCACCGGCGATCTCGCGTTGACGCAGGGCGCCTGCGGCGGTGATCTGCTGTTTTCGGCAGCCTGCGTCGAACGCGGCCTGGTGCTGCGCTGGCAGCAGCCCTTCGCCGAAGCCGACTTCATGGCGCGCTCGGTCGCGCGCGGCGGCGCACGCTGGATGGCGCAGTACGACACGCTGCGGCCACATCTCGAGCAGGCACCGCGCGCATTGGCCGAGGTGCTCGGGCCGCCACTGGCCGATGACCTGCACACGCCCTACTGGCGCTGCAATCGCTGGCTGCTCGACACCGCGCTCAGTTATGGCGTAGCGAAGCTGCACTTCATCTGCCTGTGGGACGGCGGCGCGCCAGACAGCGACGGCGGCACCGCGCAGATGCTCGAGGAGGTGCGTTGCTACACGACCTCCATCACGGTGATCGAGACACGCACGCTCTGATCCTGATATCTATCGCCGCAAACGCCGCGCGGCATCATCCCCGGTGGCGGACGTGACAGCCCAACGCTCAGGCGCTCACGCCGAAGAGCATGCCGACCCCCGCCGTCAGCGCCATGGCGAGCGCGCCCCAGAACGTCACCCGCAGCACGGAGGCGAGCGGCGGCGCGCCGCCGGTGCGCGCCGCGACGTAACCGAGCAGAGCCAGAAACAGCAGGGAGCTGCCGGCCAGGCCGGCACTCTGGACGGACGTCGGCAGCACCCACACCATCAGCAAGGGCAACACCGCGCCGATCGCGAAAGTCGCCGCGGAAGCAATCGCCGCCTGCAGGGGCTGCGCGGCGAGCGTGTCGGAGATCCCCAGCTCATCGCGCCCATGGGCGGCCAGCGCGTCCTGCTGCATGAACTGCGTGGCGACCCGCGCGGCGAGCGCCTGGTCCAGCCCACGCTTGACGTAGATGGCGGTCAGCTCGGCGTGTTCCTGCGCGGGATTGGCCAGCAGCTCCTGTTGTTCGCGCGCCAAATCGGCTCGCTCGGTGTCGGCCTGTGAACTGACGGACACGTACTCGCCGGCGGCCATCGACATCGATCCGGCAACGAGACCGGCGACGCCGGCGACGAGGATCGCCCTGGTTTCCGCGCCGGCCGCCGCGACGCCGAGCACGAGGCTGGCGGTCGACACGATACCGTCATTGGCGCCCAGCACCGCAGCGCGCAGCCAGCCCGTGCGATGGGTGCGATGATGTTCACGATGGCGCATGGGTCGATCCGGTGGGTTGAGGGGCGGCAGAGCCTAACAGGCTGGTGGCGCAGGCAGCGAGGCCTGCGTGCGCGCTCATCGGCACGCGCTGGCGCGTTCTCGATAGTCGCCGGCCGTTACCGCCGTGCTTCAGCCCTTGAAGCCGCGCGCGACCAGATACACCTCGCGCGATCGCGGACGCGACGCGGCGGGTTTGCGGATGGTGACTTTCGCGAACGCGGTGCGCAGTGCCTTCAGATAGTCATCCGAGCCGGCGCCCTGGAACAGCTTGGCGACGAACACACCCTGCGGCTTCAGCACCCGGCGCACCAAGTCGAGTGCGAGTTCGAGCAGATAGATCGACCCTGCCTGATCGGCCGAGCTGACGCCGCTGATGTTCGGAGAGAGGTCGGAGATCACCAGATCCGCCTGCTCGCCGTTCAAGTGCGCGAGGATTTCATTGAGCACGGACTCTTCGCGGAAATCGCCCTGGATGAAGTCCACGTGTTTGACGGGATCCATCGGCAGGATGTCGGTGGCCAGCACTTTGCCTTTGGCGCCGATCAGCGCAGAGGCCACCTGCGACCAGCCGCCGGGCGCGGCGCCGAGATCGACAATCAGCATGCCGGGGCGGATGAGCCGGTCCTTCTCGTTCAGCTCGAGCAGCTTGTAACTCGAACGCGAGCGGTAGCCGTCCTTCTGCGCCTGTTTGACGTACGGATCGTTGACATGCTCCTGCAGCCACCGGCTACTGCTTTTTGTTCGTGCCATGCTGGCAAACCCACCGGGAGGTTCAGGCGCTTGGGCCCGGAGATAGGGGAAATGCGGAATCGTCGTTACAATTCCCGCTCCATTGTAGCCCTCTGCCGGAGCCACCGGCCAGGAAACTGCCCGTGATTCGCATCACCGAACTCTCACTGCCGCTCGATCATCCCGCGGACGCACTGCGCAAGGCTGTCATCCAGCGCCTCGGCATCCAGGACGCCGACCTGCTCGACTTCACCGTCTTCAAGCGTAGCTACGATGCGCGCAAGAAAAACAGCGCGATCGTGTTCGTTTACATCATCGATCTGAACGCCCGCCACGAAGCCGCCATCCTTCAACGCCTGGCGCGCGACCCGCACTTGCGGCCTGCGCCCGACACGCGCTATCACCCGGTGGGTCAGGCGCCGGCCACGCTGGCCGAACGGCCCGTGGTGATTGGCTTCGGGCCCTGCGGCCTGTTCGCGGCGCTGCTGCTCGCGCAGATGGGCTTCAGGCCGGTCGTGCTCGAACGTGGACGCGACGTGCGCCACCGCACGCAGGACACCTGGGCGCTGTGGCGCCAGAACACGCTGACGGCGGAATCGAACGTGCAGTTCGGCGAAGGCGGCGCGGGGCTGTTTTCCGACGGCAAGCTGTACAGCCAGATCAAGGATCCGAAGTTTTACGGCCGCAAGGTGATGCAGGAGTTCGTGCGCGCCGGCGCGCCGGATGAAATTCTGTATGTCAGCAAGCCGCATATCGGCACGTTCCGCCTGACGGGCGTGGTCGCCGCCATGCGCAACGAGATCATAGCGCTCGGCGGGGACGTGCGCTTCGAAAGCCGCGTCACCGATCTGCTGCTGGACAACGGTCAGATCGAAGGCGTGGTGCTGGCGGACGGCGACACCCTCCGCAGCCGTCACGTGGTACTCGCGCTGGGCCACAGTTCTCGCGACACCTTCCGCATGCTGCATCGGCGCGGCGTGTTCATCGAAGCGAAACCGTTCGCGGTGGGTTTTCGCATCGAGCATCCGCAGTCCGTGATTGATCAGGCGCGGCTCGGGCCGTATGCCGGCCATCCGGCACTGGGCGCGGCCGACTACAAGCTCGTGCATCACGCGAGCAACGGCCGCGCGGTGTACAGCTTCTGCATGTGCCCGGGCGGCACCGTGGTGGCGGCGACCTCCGAGCCCGGCCGCGTGGTGACGAACGGCATGAGCCAGTACTCGCGCAAGGAGCGCAATGCGAATGCCGGCATTGTGGTCGGCATCACGCCCGCAGCGGACTTTCCGGGCGGGCCACTCGCCGGCGTCGAGTTGCAGGAGCATTTCGAAGCGCTGGCATATGAACTCGGCGGGCGCGACTACTGCGCGCCGGGGCAACTCGTCGGCGATTTCATTCGGGGCGAGGCGTCCAGTGCGTTCGGCGCGGTGCAGCCGTCATACAAGCCCGGTGTGCGGCTCGGCGATCTCGGGCCGTCGCTGCCGGGCTACGCCATCGCCGCCATCCGCGAGGCACTGCCGGCCTTCGGGCGCCAGATCCGCGGCTTCGACCGCGAAGACGCGGTGTTGACCGGCGTCGAAACGCGCACGTCTTCACCGGTGCGCATCACACGCGATGGCGAATCGCTGCAGAGCCTGAACGTGCATGGCCTGTATCCCGGCGGCGAAGGCGCCGGCTACGCAGGCGGCATTCTGTCGGCGGGGGTGGACGGCATCAAAATCGCCGAGGCAGTGGCGAAAGATCTGCGCGGCGCACACGCTGGCCAGGCCGCGGCCCGCGCATGAAGCTCGACGACGTTCGCCGTCTGCAGCAGAAGAAGGGCCGCGACGAACTTGGACATTTTCTCGTCGAAGGCGAGCATCTGATGCTCGAACTTGAGCAGGCAACACGGCGCGAACCCGCGCTGCTGACGTCGCGCCTGTTCGTGACGCCCGATCACGCGCAATGGCAGAGCCCCTTCGAAACGCAGGTTGTCAGCGTGCGTCAGATGGCGAAAATGGCGGACACGCAGACGCCGCAAGGCATCATCGCTGCCGTGCCGCTGCTGCCGCCCGCAGCGCCGCGCGCGGACGAACGCGCGATCTACCTGCACGAAGTAATGGACCCCGGCAATCTCGGCAGCCTGCTGCGCAGCCTCGCCTGGTTCGGCGGCTTCCGCTGCCTGCTGAGCCCGGACAGCGTCGACCCCCACCACCCGAAGGTGGTGCGCGCGAGCATGGGCGCGGTTTTTCACGTGCCGATTGAAACCGGCGTTGCGCTGCCCACCCTCGCCACCCGCTACCCGCGCCTGGCCTGCCTCGACCTGCACGGCGAACGCCTGTCGAGCGCGTCTTTCAGCACCTGCCACTGCTTCCTGTTCGGCAACGAAGCCCGCGGACTGCCGCGCGACGCCCTCGCCGAACTTCAGGTGCAGACCTTCTCCGTGCCGGGCTGCGGGGCGATCGAATCGCTGAACCTGGCGGCGGTGGTGGGTATGACCGTGTATGAGTTGAATCGCTGAATCGGGCAGTGGGCACGTTGCACCCAGCCCGAGTGCCGCGGTTGGCAACGAAGAATCCGGGATACTGGTTGGGCTGACGAAGAAAGCCCAACACGCTGTGCAGCACCAGGTCGCTCTCGCCTGCTGGCGGCGCGCGCCAATTTCTTTCCGCGCCGGAACGGGACACACGCCGGGACGGCTTTATTTTCATGCGAGCCTGCTTTCTCGCCGGCCTCCTGACGGTAGCGCCTCAGGCTTGCGCTGAACGCTGAGCATTAAACCTGTCCCCGGTACTCCACTCTGACGCTGCTCCGCCCCCGTCGCCGCGGCCGGCACTGGCGATTACGGTGCGCGTGATGTCTTCAACCCACACTGTCGCCTGCGAATTGCGCTATATCTCAAATCGAGATATTTTAGTCGTGAGAATTATCAGCAACCGGGCATTGCGTGCGTTTTACTCCTTAGATTCTGCAGTGCGCCAGCCCTGCAAGGCTGGCGTCGGGTGATCGAGCGAAACCGGTTTGAGCACTGGGCCGCACTGAAGGCCACGTTCGGGTCCGTCGACAAGGTCGGCCCGTTGGCCGTCTTCGATCTGGGCGGAAACAAGTATCGCCTCATCGCCCACGTGCGTTTCGACAAGCAAATCGTCTACATCAGGGCGGTGCTTCACCACCGCGATTACGACAAGGCGCACTGGCAGACATGAACGCCCGTACTGAAATCAAGCGAGTGCTGCCCGCGTGGCAGCGCTTTCACGCCGCGACGGATATCGGCCCTATCCGCAATAATGCGCACTATCGAAAAATGGTGAGTCTGCTCGAGGCCATGCTCGCTGAGGCCGGCGAGGACGAGAAGAGCCCGGCAATGGCGCTCGCAGACATCGTCGGCGACCTCATTGAACATTACGAAGCGGCCCACTTGTCGCTGCCGCGCGCGTCCGGCCCGGAAGCCCTGCGTTTCCTGATGACCCAGCACGGCCTTCGCCAAGGCGATTTGTCCGACGTTGGCAGCCAGGGGGTGGTGTCCGAAATCCTGTCTGGCAAGAGAATCCTCAATTTGCGTCAGGTGCGTGCGCTGTGCGAACGCTTCTCCGTGGGCCCAGAGACGTTCGTGTAGAGACGCATCCTCGCGCCGTGCGCTGCAGTTGATGCAATACGGCGAGACAGGCTTACCCTGCTGCGACCCTGCCTTCTCACCCGCCACAAGCTCGCGTTCATTGCTAATCATTGAATCTGTCGCCAGCGCTCACACCGGCCATCGCTCAGCAGCGACGACCGGTGCGAGCCTGACGGGTTCAGCACAAGAGGGGGCTCGCTCGGCGCTGCAGATCTGCCACTTTCAGGGCCGCCGTGTCGACGATGCCGGCATCGATGCCCCAGCTGTCAAGTTGCGCGCGGCACGACGGGCACAGGCCCATCGCGTCAAGCTTGAACGGCAACCGTTGATGCTCGCGGCAGAGATCATAAAGGCAGCCGCGCTCTTCCTCGTGCAGCAGGCCCTCAAGATCGTAGCTGGGCGAGGCCATCTGTAATGCATGCAGCAGCACTTCGTAAGTGACGAACGCGTCCAGCGCAACATCCGCTGCCTGGGCCGCGGGGTGGGTGGTGACGATCACGGCACGCATCGACGCATGGGTATGCGAAAACCACTGGTCCTGCAACGGATGCTCCGTGAACACGATGTGCCAACCGCATTCTAACTGGCTCTCGGACGCCAAACGGGCCAGGTCGAACTCCATGGCATGGCTCAGCGGTGCGCCGAGGTTCATCGCGGCGGTGTCGATGCGGCCCCGTCGGGCCTTCAGCTTCAACGCTGCAAATGTCTCTGCCAGGCACGCAATCGCGCGCTCGATCGCGACGAGCTGGGGCTCGGTCGTCGCCGTCACGGCGAACGAGGTGCTATGCAGGTGACGCAGGCTTGCACTGCTCACGCCGCGGCTGCGTGAGGTGTTGCTGCTGCTCGAGAAAATGCGTTTGCGAAAGAACGCGGTCGTGGTCTGCGCGAACTGTTCGCCATGCAAGGCGAGCTCATTGACGATGCGGCGCAGTTCCGGGTCCTCGCCCGCATAGGTCGAGGTCCGTTCGCGACAACGCGCGAGCACCGCGCTGGCCCGTTCGAACGCCCCCTGCCGATTCAAGGCGAGCGCCTCGCGCCGTGCCAGCGCGGCATACTGGGCAGCCACGGCGCGATCGACTTCGACCGCCCGAGGTTGCGCATCAACGTCGACGCCGGCCGCGTGCACGAAGACCTTCTCGACGCGCGTTTGGGGTAACGCCCCGGTGCGGTCCGTCAGCGACAGTGAGACCTTGCGCTGGGTGCCCGCTGGCCCGGTCGGGAAGCGGAGTTTCACAACGATCTGCATCATCTGGCCCGAGATCAGTGAACCGAGCTCGATTGCCGTACGGCCCTGATCTATGCGCAGCGGGAAATCGTTGAGCGTGCTCACCGCCACCCCGAAGGCATCGATCACCAGGCAGGCGTCGCGCGCGACCACTTCAAGGGCTTCGCCCAGCTCCTGATCCATGGCGCGTGGAATGATCGCGGCGTTGTCCAGGAAATGAAAAGCACCACCGCCACGCGCAGCCATCTCGCCGAGGAGGTGTTCATCGAAGTCGCCGCCGACGCCAAAGGTGCTGGTGACGATGTCGCGCTGGCGCAGCGCTGACGCATGTCCGATGAGTTCATCGTGATCGACGATGCCACGGTTGGCGAGCCCATCCGTCAGCAGGAAGCAGCGCGCGATGGCGTCTTTGTGAAGATGCTCGGCAATCATTTCGCAACCTTTCAGCCAGCCGCCGGACAGGTTGGTAGAGCCTCCCGTCTCAAGCGCCTGGACGGCGTCACGTGCTGCCTGCTTGGACGCTTCGGTCGCAAAGCCCGAATGGGCCACCACAGAGACCTGGTCGTCATAGGCAACCACGCTGTAGCGGTCGGCCGGCCCGAGCCGGCCAATCGCATGCAGCACCGCCTCACATGCGCGTGACAGCTTGCCGTCCGACATGGAGCTGGAGCGGTCGATGACAAAGGCCAGATTGAGGGCGGGGCGCTGCGCGCGCGCGGGCGCGGTTGGCGCTTCCACGGTGGCCAGCAGATAGCGCGTGCAGTGCGCGCTGCGACGGAGGAGCGCGCGGTCGGCCTGGACTTGTAGACTCACTTTTCTTCTCCTGCTGTAGGCTGGTCGGTGAGGATTTGCCGAGCGACGGCCAGCAAGCGCTCGATCCTTCGGTTCATTTCTCGCGACAGCGGCCGCCGCACGTGCAATTCAACGTCTGCGGTGACGGCGATACGCTCCCAGTTGTCCCGGCGCAGCATCGGCGACAGGGGGTCCGTGATGACCGCTTTGCGGGCGCTGGCGAAAGTCGTCGAGTCCCGCGTCAGCGGCGGCGTGGCGCCCAACTCGCGCGCCAACACCGATTGGATGTATTCGGCCGCCGAGTTCTTCGGCGAGGGTGTCTGCTTCTCCGCCTCGTCCACGCTTGCCCGCACGCCGTCGTCGTCGAGCGTCGTAAGGGTGTCGGCAATCACGTGCAGCGGAAGGTGCTGCGACTGCAGGAGGCGGATGAGCCGCAGGCGATCCAGATGACCGCGGCCGTAACGTACCCCGGGGCCAGAACCCGGCGCGGGCAGCAGGCCGAGCTGGATGTAGTAACGCACCGTGCGCGGCGAGACGCCGGCGCGGTTGCTCAGTTCGTTGAGGTCGTAGCGGTCGTCTTCCATGGCGACGAGAATAGCCAGTAACAGTGTCACTGTCTATACGGCATGGCAGGTCGGGCCGCGGTGCTCCTGGATCATGCCCGGCTGCGCCCGCTCAGCGCGCCAGCCCGGGCGGCAGCGCGGTGCGCAGCATGGCCTCGCACTTTTCTTTGCATGCTGCGGTACGACGACCATTTGAAACGGTGGGTGTCCCAGAACTGCGCCAGAACTGCAGAACTAACGCAGAACTAACACCATCCAGGGGCTGAGTGTTGTGTCCGGCGGGATTTGGCGACAGATTTATTTTTGCGGATACTCAAAAATAAATGGGTCCCCGTATGCCTCCGTGCCCCCGAATGTCCTCGCCGCCGGCTACGCCGTCATCGGCGGACGCCGATCAAGCCACGGGCTGGCGGCTTCCAGTTGCGCGGCGAGGCGCAGCAGCCCGGCTTCGTCGCAGTCGCGGCCGACGAACTGCACGCCGATCGGCAGGCCCTCGGCCGACATGCAGAGCGGCAATGAGATGGCCGGTGAGCCCATCGCGTTGAACGGCAGGGTGTAGCAGCAGTCCGGGGCCATAAAGCGCTCGTCGTAGGTGTCGCAGTCGAGCGTCATGTCGTAGTAGCCGTGCACACGCGGCAGCATCGGCACGGTGGGCATCAGCCACATATCCCACTGCGCCATGTGGCCGAGACACGCGCGGCTTGCCATGCGCACCTGCTCTACGTGGTTTGAGTGATCGATGCCGGAGTAGCGACGGCCTTTCTCGTACAGGCTCCAGTAGAACGGCGCCATCTCCTCGCGCGTTGCGGCATGGCCGACCAGCGGCGCGATGGCGTCGAAGAACGCGGCGGTCTGCGTGGCCACGATGTTGGTGTAGGCCGTCATCAACGGCCAGTAGTCGTAAGGTACGGGCTGCGGTTCGACACGATGGCCGAGCGACTCGAGCAACACCCCGGTGTCGAGGATGGCCTGGCGAATTTGCGGATCGAGCGGCGCGCCGCCGGCGGGTGTGTCGGTAACCATGGCGATGCGCAGGCTGCCGGGCGTGGCTCCCACTTCTTCAATGTACGGCCGCGCCGGTCCGGCAATCTGGTAAGGCTCGCCGGGCAGATGACCGTGCGTGATGTCGAGCAGCGCGGCGGTGTCGCGCACGCTGCGCGAGACGCCGAGGATGGTGGCGCCGCCGTACCAGAAATCCGCGATCGCCGGCGCGAGGCTGATCCGCCCGCGGGCGGGCTTCAAACCCACCAGCCCGCAGTTCGCGGCCGGTGCGCGGATCGATCCACCCCCGTCAGAGGCTTCGGCCATGGGCAATACGCGCGCCGCCACCGCCGCCGCCGATCCGCCGCTGGAACCGCCGGGCGTGCGCTCAAGCCCCCACGGGCTGCGCGTGATCCCGAACATTGTCGACTCCGTCGCCAGCATCCAGCCGTTCTCCGGGCTCGTGCTCTTCGCAAACGGAATCATACCGGCGGCCTTGATCCGCTGCAGCGTCAGCGAATCGAACGGGCCTTTCACGTGTTTCATGTACGGCAGCGCATTCGTCCACGGCTGTCCGGCCCAGGACGTCGCGAGTTCCTTTACGAGCCACGGCACGCCGCGCAGCGGGCCGTGCGGCAGCTGCGGGCTGTCGGCGAGTGCGAGTGCTTCGTCATAGGCGCGATGCGCGATGAAGTTCAGGGCAGGATTCACCGCCTCGGCGCGGCGGATGGCTTCTTCGATCACTTCGCGCGGGCTTACTTCCTTCGCGCGCACCAGCGCCGCGAGGCCATGCGCATCGAGCGAGTCATATTCCGGGATGGCCATGCGCGCCCTCTCAACAGTGAAACTGGAACACCGCCGCGCCGCTGCCGTAGGCCGGCCCGTAGCCGAGGGTGCGCCCGCCGCGATAGTTCGCGCCGAGCGCACCGAGCACGAAGGCGAGATGCTTCATGCCCATGTCCGCCCGCGCTTGGGCGGCGAACGCGGGACACTCGGCACGCAGGCGCGCGCCGTCGCCCGCCGCAAGCGTGTCGAGGAAGCGGCGGTTCAGCGCGTCTTCCGCCGGCGAATGAAGCTCATCGTGCGCGAGATCGATCTCGTGCCGGAACGCGGCCCCGGATAGTGCGCCCACCCCCACCACCGCATACCGCCGTCCAAGCGCTTGCGCCTGCGCCGCGACCAGCGCGCCGAGTTGCGCCGTGCGCGCCCAGTCGTGGTAGACGTTGTTCGCCGCGAGCACCAACGGCAACTTGCCCGACGGATCGAGCAAGCCGCTGGCGACGATGGTGCCGGAGTCGACCGGAAAGCCGTCGTAGTCCACACCCTTGGAGCGCACGCCGATGGCGGGCGTGGCGTCGATGCAGGCGCGCGTGAGTTCGGTGTCGATGTGCAGGCTGAACGGCAGATCGCCGTGCTCGTACCAGTTCTCGTCCACGTGCAGGCCCTGCACGTGCGCGCGCAGTTGCCAGAGTTCATCGAGCACAGCAATCCACTGCGTGGAGTAGACCACGAGCACGTCGGCCTGCGCGGCAGCGAGCGTCTGCGCGGCCTCGGCATGCGCCTGCACCAGCGAGGCATACGGCGCAAGTTCGCGCCGCAGAAAATGCAGCGGCGAGCCCGGCACGAGAAGCGCAGCGACGAGCGGCATGGCTAAGCCTCCGCAGCCGCCAGCGCGCCGCGCCGCGTGAGATCCCATTCCATCACCGCGTTGCCGGTGCCGATGACCGTGCCGTAGCCGTGCAATTCACCCGGCATTTCCGGATAGCCCATCGCCGAGAACATCCAGGTGAACGCCCCGGACTTCACTTCCGCGAAAGCTTCCTGGATGAACTGCGGCAGGATCTCGAACACCTCGCGCGTGCGGCCCTGGCGCAGCAGCTCGATGATGCGCATGTCCCACAGATAGCCTTCGTAGTTCTGCGGATGTTCGCGCGACATGTCTTCGGGGATGTCGGGCTCTTCGTCGAAATGCCAGTGGCACAGCGTGTTCGACGCCAGCAGCACCGCGCGCCGGCCCGTGCGCTCGATGGCGCGGCGCGTGGCTTCGCCGAGCACTGCCATCTCTTCGAGCCCGCGTTCCATGTCGAGGTAGTACGGCGAGTTGTTGGCCGAGATGCCCACCACCGGAATGTCCCACTGCGGCCGGATCATGTGCAGGGTGGTGATGGTGCCGTAGTCCACGCGGAAGTTCGGGTTGCGCATCATGCGGCCGACGAGCCCCGCCGCGCGTGCCTCTGCACAGCAGGCTTCGGCGAGTTCCACGTCGACATCGAGGGCGAAGTCGTAGCGGAAGAGGTTCGGAAAGATTGGGTCCACCGACTTGCCGCTCAAGTGCGGCACGCCGAGAAAATGATGGCCGACGTGCGTGGTCCAGTGCGGCGAATGCACGAGCAACACGTCCGGCTTCAGGCGCTCGAGGCTGGCGCGTGCGCGTTCGTAGGCCCAGCGCAAAGGCTCCCAGCCGCCGCGTGAGCGCGGTTCGTTCTGCGGCGGGTTCTCGCCGTACACGAGATGCGGCGGATGCGGCGCAAGGAAGCCCGCGATGATCTCACCCTTCGCCATGTGGAGCGCTCCGTGATTGCGGCACATAGGCCGTGCATTTGATTTCGATGCGGATCAGCGGATGCGGCAACTGGTGCACCGCCACCGTGGTACGCGCGGGACCGTCGTAATCGAAGAACTCCGCGTAGGCCTCGTTGTAGGCGGGGAAGTCCGCCATGTCGACGAGAAAACTGGTGAGATCCACGACATCGGGCAGGCCGCCCCCGGCGCGGGCGAGGATGTCATGGATGTTGGTAAGCACGGCGCGCGTTTGTTCGCGCACGTCGAAGCGCGTGTTGCCGAGCGCATCGACCGCGCCGCCGGCGAAGCTGTTGTCCGGCCGCCGCGGGCTGATGCCGGAGACAAAGACATAGTCTCCCGCGCGCTTGAAATGCGGATACTTACCGCGCGGTGTGGCCTTGCCAGCGATGACTTCGGACGACATTTAGCCAGCCTCCTGAGTGCATGCACACAGCCCCAGCCTATGCCGACTGCGGCGTATGCAGCAAGCGTTGATGCGGGCGGCTTCGCGCATCGACTTCGCCGGGCCGGCTGCGGATAATCAATTGACAGACGGCATTCGCCCGTCGCACTGCAACGGAGACTCTCATGCGCCACGCTACCCTGTTCGTGAACGGCAAGGTCCTCACCGTAGATGCGGGTTTCAGCCGCGCCGAGGCGGTGTTGGTAGAGGACGAGCGCATCGTAGCCGTCGGCAGCACGCGCGACTTGCGCCAGCAGGCACCCGCCGGCACGCAGGAGGCAGATCTCGGCGGCCGCACGCTGATGCCGGGCTTCGTCGACACGCACGGCCACGTGGCGCTGTTCGGGCTCGACGAACTGAAGGTGTCGCTCACCGGCGCCACCACGCGCGCAGAAATCCTGCACCGCCTGCGTGCACGGCTGGCGGATGCGAAAGCCGGCGAGTGGATAGTCGCGATGCCGATTGGCGACCCGCCCTATTTCCTCAACGCCGAGGCCCTGCGCGCGCAGGGCGTGATCCCGAGCCTCGCCGAGCTCGATGCACTGGCGCCGCATAACCCCGTGTACATTCAGGCGCCGACGAACCGCGTGCCTAACTTCGCAGTGCTCAATACGGCGGCGATGCAGGCCGCGGGCATCACGGCGGACACGCGGGTATCGCCGCATTCGCGGGTGACGCTGGACGCGAACGGCCAGGCCACCGGCGTGCTGACGGGCGCGATGCAGCCCATCTACAACGCCGATCCGCTGTATCAACTGGTGGAACGCGCCGCGCCCTTTCCGACTTACGAAAACGTGCGCGACGGCATTGCGCTGCTCGCGCCGCACTTCGCGGCACACGGCACCACCACCTTGCTCGAAGCCCACCTGACCGATCCGGATGAGCTGCGCGCCTACGCTGAATTGCAGGATGCCGGCCGGCTGCCGGTGCGCATCTTCTACACCTTCGAGATCGACGGCCGGCAATCGCTCGAGGAAATCGAACGCTTTCTGAAGACCGTGCGCTTCGCCGCGAACGGCGGCTTCGGCAATGCGCAGATCCGCGTCACGGGCGTAAGCTTGGGCCTCGACGGGCCCTACTGGCACGGCGCCGCGTGCAATGATGCCCCCTACCTCGGCCCCTTCGGCGACATCGTGAACCCCGGCCCGCTCATTCCGTGGGACCACTACCGCGCCATACTCAAACTCGCCGCGCGCATGAACTTCCGCATCCACGCCGAAGGCGCCGGCCGCGGCTCGATAGGCCTGGCGCTCAAAGCCTTCGACGAAATCGATCGCGACATGCCGATCCGCGACAAGCGCTATGTGCTCGAACACTGCGAGTTCCCCACGCGCGAACAAATCGCCGAGTGCAAACGGCTGGGCGTGGCACCCACCACCAGTACCAACTTCATCTGGGGCAAAGGCGAAGAGGTCTACCGCCAGCGCCTGGGCGCCGCCTACGCAGACAAAGCCATTCCGATGCGCGACTGGCTCGACGGCGGCGTGCCGATTTCTCAGAGCACGGACTGGGGCCCACACGAAGCCTTCTTCACGCTGTGGCAGTCGCTCGCGCGCCACGCCGGCCTCACCGGTGAAGTCATCGGTCCCGCCCAGCGCATCACCCGCGAAGAAGCTATTCGCTGCTTCACCTGGAACGGCGCCTGGGCGCTGAAGATGGAGCACGAACTGGGATCGATCGAGCCCGGCAAACGCGCGGATTTGATATTGCTGGACCAGGACCCGAGCACCTGCGACGAGGCGCAGATCCGGAACATCCGCGTGGACGCGACGCTGCTCGATGGCCGGGTGGTGCACGGGAGTTTGTGAGGCTCGGCGGGTGAGCATGGCCGCGGAGTGGCGTGGAGGGCCGCTGCCACATCTTTGCGGGATTTAGCTTCGCTGCGTCCGGGCTGCGAATACACAGCACGTGCAGACCCGAAGCAGCGCCGCGCAGCGGCGCGAAATCCGGGACCGGCGCCGCAGGGCCTGACACTGACCGGGCCCGTTTCCTCAACCCGACCACGCCCACCTCGCCGCGGACCGTGTCTGTCCAGCGGTGTCAGCAGAAGTCGTCGCCTTCATTTGCATGTCGATTCCGAAGTGGATACTGCGCTGGCGCCCCAACGGCGACCCTGATGCGCTGAGTCGGCTCGGTCTGCCGACTGTTTAATCCGTTTGGATTATGCCGGCCAGTGCCTCGACAACCCATCGATAGGCAACACGCTCCTGCTCCAGCCGTAGTCGCGGCTGAATGCGATTACAACGGATATCGTCGTATAGCGCTGCCTCGTCAACCGTGAGTCGCGTCAATACGTCGCGAGCGGGCTCGGGCTCGTCGCCCCAGTGCATGCGATGACAGGACAGAACGTCCCGGGTCATCAGGAACGAGGCTACGTGCGAAAAATGCGCGCGCAGCTGGTCGAGTATCGTGAAGCCATGGGTGTCGATGTCTCCCCAGTAGTGGAGTTGGCAGCGATGTAACCAAGTGGCGCGGGCCAGCGCGCCCCAGCCATAGCCGGCACCGAACAGGGCGATCGCGCCTGCGACGGCCGGCAGCGCCAGGAAGTTGGTCTCGTTCTCCGTGATGAACACCCGTGTCACCGGCAGCGCAAGATCGGCGAAACTTGCCGCATCGAGCGCGATGTCTGGCTGCCCTCGACAGCCAGGCAGGCTCGGGAGTGTCCGGTCGAGCACGCGGAACCGAATCCGGACGGGTTTGTCGAGGAAACCATAGCGGCGATTGAACTGCGCTGCGCCGCTCGCCGTGGCGTCGATCGCCGCGGGCGGCAGCACAAGGTCCAGCCATTCCGTCAGCACGCGCCGATGAAGCTCGATGAACTTTGTGTCGACACCCGGCACGTCGACCTGGCGCAGGTACACGCCCGGCCGCGGGCGTGTCTGCAGCCAGGCCACGACCGCGAGGAGTTGCGGCCAACGGGCGAGGAGTTCGAGTGCCTCGAGCGGCCGCCGCGACAGCCACGGCAGCAGGGCCGGCTGCACCGCGGCCGTCTCCTCCCACAGCGCACGAAAGCGCGCCGCCGCGCCGGCCTTGCCGATGAAGGCGAGCGCCTCGTCCAGCGTTTCGACGAGAGTCCCGGCCGGCACGCGTTGCCGGCCTTGCACGCGGTGCGTCCATTCCTGCCACTCGAGGTGGACGTGCGGCGTGGCGACGACAACGCGCACCCACTCGCGCACCGCCTCAAAGCGGTCCGTCAGATCCGTGGCGGTCGGTCGCGTCAGTTTCAGGCGCAGCGGCCACGCGAGGCTTGCGCTCACACACGCGCGCAGCAGCTCGCCGCGATCCCACAGGCGCTGCACCTGACCGCGCAGGTCGTCCGGTGTCGACCAGCTCATGTCGTTTGCCGGCCGAGACCCGCCTTTTGCGCGTGATACTCTTCGATGGTGAGGCAGCGCAGCCGCGAGTTGCGCCCCTCCTCGTTGTGCACGAAGCCCACGCTCGACACGTAGGGCTCGATGACGTGGATCTTCTGCAGCGGCGTGACAATCAGCAGCTGCAGGTTGAGCTGCTGGAACAGCTTCAGGCCGTACTGCGCCGATTCATCCGAGCCGCGGCCGAAGGCCTCGTCGATGACCACGAACCGGAACGAGCGCGAGCGCACCGCCCCCCATTCGAGGCCGAACTGATAGGCAAGGCTCGCGGCCAGCACCGTGTAGGCGAGCTTCTCCTTCTGGCCGCCGGACTTGCCGCCGGAATCTGAGTAATGCTCGTGCTCGGCGCCGTCAGCACGCCACCGCTCACTGGCGGAGAACAGGAACCAACTGCGCACGTCGCTGACTTTCGTCGTCCAGCGGCGGTCAGCGTCCGCGAGACCCTCGCGACCGCGGAAGCGATCAATGATCGCCTTTACCTGCAGAAACTTCGTCTCCGAATACTGCTCGTCGGCGGCACCGGCCAGGGCGTCTTCGGTGCAGGCGCGGAGATCTTGCTGGAAGTCCCGGATCTCTGCGTCCGGGCTCGGTTGTGCCACGAGCTTGATGAAGCGGCCGGGGTTGTAATCGATCGCCTGCAGTGACTGGTTGATGAATTCGACCCGTTCTTTGATGGTTTCCCGCTCACGCGCGAGCTGCGCGTTGAAGTTGGCGATCTCGTTGATGGTGTTGACGTTCAGCAGTTCCTTGAAGCGCGCTTCGAAGCGCGGCAGGTCGTCACGCTTCAGATCGTCGAGCATGCGCGCATACTCACCCAGCGCGGCGAGGCTCACGTCCATCTCGCCCGATTCCGCCTTGAAGGCCTCCTTGAACCCGCGCATGGCGTTGACAATGCGCTCCGCCAGGCGCGCAAGGCGCTTGTCTTCGACGTCGATGCGCTCCTGCAGCCATTTGCGCAGGTCCTGCTCGCGGTTGTCGCAGGACTCGACCGACAGCTGATGCTCGCCCAGCGCTTCGGCGCGCCAGCCGTCGAGGCGCGCGATCTGCACGTCATCCAGCTCGCGCGCGGCGCAGAGGTCCTGCACCTGTTGCCGTAGATCCTGCGCTGCCTCCAGCTTGCTTTTGACTTCCCCGCGCTTGCCCAAAACCTCACCAAGTCTCGCTTCCGCGTCGGCCTGGCGTTCGCGCGCCGCCTGCAACTGTCGCTGCAGCTCCTGCAGCGTATCGGAGGCCGCGGCCAGCCGCGCGTGCTCGTCCGCCAGCGCCGCGATCTCACGCGCCAGGGTCTGCCAGTCGATGTCCGTATGGCGCGTGAATTCCTCGAGCTTCGCCCAGGCTTCCAGTTGCGTCTGCTGCACGCGAAGCGAGTGCTGGAGCTCGGCCATCCGTTGCGCCCGCGCAGTGAGCGCAGCCTGCAGTTGCTCGCGCTGATCACGCAGCGCGCGCAGTTTATCCGCGTTGCTCCAGCCAAGCACATAGCGGCTGCGATCGTCGATGCGGCTGCGATCGTC
>Ga0163144_10001498_pt1 | contig 55046 bp, 36 predicted proteins | sample OliLak19BULKMAT1_FD_123175 | JGI IMG/M metagenome (GOLD analysis project Ga0163144, IMG submission 123175) | Freshwater microbial mat bacterial communities from Lake Vanda, McMurdo Dry Valleys, Antarctica - Oligotrophic Lake LV.19.BULKMAT1 | ecosystem: Environmental > Aquatic > Freshwater >... | reverse complement strand
TGACTGCCGATGTGCTGAAGGGTTCGCGCTCGACGCCATGGAAGTAGCTGTCGGGGCGAGGGCAACCTGTTGGTATACGGTCGCGGAAGCACTAGTCAACCAGCCGGTGCCACCGAGGAAGCGAGCGCGAAGTGGGTGCTGACCGTGAAGTAGTGACGCAGTTGAAATGGTTGCTTCATCATTGATCAATGGCAGCCGACCCAACACCGTGTTGCTGTCGCTGAACTCCACCCAACCGAGCCTGTCCTGATTTCTGTGTAAGCCCCATTCCGGTCACGCGGGCAGTCGTCCTTCGAACATGATTGCGAACTGGTTCAGGGCGAGAGTCCAGTACTGCGGCTGGCGTGTCCACTTCTTCTCCATGTTCCGGATCGCCAGGTACACCAGCTTCAACGCGGCCTCGTCGTTGGGGAAGTGTCCTCGGGCCTTGGTCACCTTGCGCAACGAGAAGTTCAGCGACTCGATGGCGTTGGTCGTGTAGATGATCCTGCGGACGTCGTGGGCGAACGCGAAGAACGGCCGTACGCGCTCCCAGTTCGACCGCCAGGCCTGCGCCACCATCGGGTATCGCTCGCCCCACTTCCTCTCGAAGTCGGCGAGCGCCGCCAGCGCCGACTCCTCGGTCTCGGCCGTGTACACCCGGCGAAGGTCCGAGATCAGGGCCTTGCGGTTGACCCAGGCCACGAACCGCGTCGAGCTGCGGATCAGGTGCACGATGCACGTCTGCACGATGGTCTGCGGGAACACGGCCTCGATCGCCTGCGGGAAGCCCTTGAGGCCGTCACAGCACACCACGAAGATGTCGGCGACACCACGGTTCCTGAGCTCGGTGATCACCTTGAGCCAGAACTTCGCGCCCTCGTTGGGCTCGATCCACAGGCCCAGCACCTCCTTCTTCCCCTCGACGTTGATGCCGAGGGCCATGTAGACGTGCTTGTTCTGCACCACGCCCTGGTCGCGCACTTTCAGCACGAGCGCGTCGAGGTAGACGATCGGCCAGACTGCATCCAGCGGGCGCGCCTGCCACTTCGCCACCTCGTCCACCACCGAGTCGGTGACCGTCGAGATCAGGCTCGGCGAGATGTCCGTGCCGTAGATCTCGGTCAGGTGCGCTTGGATGTCGCGCACGCTCATGCCGCGCGCGTACATCGAGAGGATCTTGTCGTCGAAGCCCGTGAAGCGGCGCTGGTGCTTCTTCACCAGCTTCGGCTCGAACGTGCCGTTGCGGTCGCGAGGCACCTCGATCGGCACGTCGCCCTGATCGGTGGTCAGGGTCTTCGGCGTCGTCCCGTTGCGCGTGTTGCCGTTGATGGCCGTCCCGCCGGGCTCGTGGCCCAGATGGTCGGTCAACTCGGCGGACAACGCGCGTTCGACGAGCGCGCCGGTGAGCTGCTTGAGCAGCCCGTCCGGGCCCGTCAGATCCTCGGGATTGGTGTAGCCGGCCAGGAGTTCGTCCAGGAGCTCCGTACGGATCCTACGCTTCATGGTGTCCCTTCCTTTCGGGGAAGAGACTACCTGCGCCACACGGTCAGGCGCTTACACAGAATTCAGGACACCCTCCGACGACCGTGTCGGATGGCGCCGGCGGCGCGATCGTCACGTGGCAGGACCTTCGAGGTGGGGCGAGTTTCGACATCTATGCGCAGCACGTGCTGGCCTCGGGGGTCGCGGATCCCGCGTGGCCGGCCAACGGCCGGGCGCTATGCACCGCGGCTAACTACCAGTATTACCCGACAATCGTGTCGGACGGCGCCGGCGGCGCTATCGTCACGTGGCAGGACGTTCGAGGTGGGGCGAATTACGACATCTATGCGCAGCACGTGCTCGCCTCGGGGGTGGTGGATCCCGCGTGGCCGGCCAACGGTCGGGCGCTATGCACCGCGGCCAGCTACCAGTATTACCCGACGATTGTGTCGGACGGTGCCGGCGGGGCCATCGTCACGTGGTACGACGTCCGAGGCGGCGTAAACTTCGACATTTACGCGCAACACGTGTTCGCCTCGGGGGCGGTGGATCCCGCGTGGCCGCCCGACGGTCGGGCGCTGTCCACCGCTGTGAACAATCAACTGAACCCGGCGATCGTGTCGGACGGCGCCGGCGGGGCCATCGTCACGTGGATGGACTTGCGCGGCGGGGTGACCTATGACATTTACGCACAGCATGTGCTGGCCTCGGGGGCGGTGGATGCCGCATGGCCGGTCGACGGTCGGGCGCTGTGCACTGCGGCGAACACCCAGTCCACCCCGACGATCGTGTCGGACGGCGCCGGCGGCGCCATCGTCACGTGGTACGACATTCGCACCAGTTCGAACGACATCTACGCGCAGCATGTGCTGGCCTCGGGAGCAGTTGATCCCGCGTGGCCGGCCGACGGTCGGGCGCTGTGCACTGCGACGGGCAGCCAGTTCAACCCGACGATCGTCTCAGACGGCGCCAGCGGAGCCATTGTCGCTTGGTACGATTTCCGCAGCGCCACGTCTTACGACATCTACACGCAGCATGTGCTGCCCTCGGGGGTAGCGGATCCCGCGTGGCCGGTCGACGGTCGGGCGCTGTGCACTGCGGTGAACAACCAACAGTTCCCGACGATCGTGTCTGACGGCGCTGGCGGCGCCATCGTCACGTGGATGGACCTCCGCGTCGGCGCGAGCAATGATATCTACGCACAACACGTGTTGGCCTCGGGGGTTGTGGACGCCGCATGGCCGACCGACGGCCGGGCGCTGTGCAGTGCCGCGTTCTCCCAAGAGTCACCGATGATCGTGTCGGACGGCGCCGGCAGCGTCATCGTCACATGGTTCGACAACCGCGGTGGTACCTACGATATCTACGCGCAACGGGTGGGCCGCCACGGCTATCTTGGCACTCCCGAAGCCGAGATCGTCCAAGTGAAGGACGTGCCGAACGATCAAGGCGGGCTGGTGAAGTTGTCGTGGAATGCGAGCTACTTGGACCAGCTCTCGGATCCGAACCTCAGCTACTACGACATCCTCCGCTCGGTGCCGACGGAAGTTGCCACTTCGATGAAGGCCCGGGGCGCTCGCGTCCACTCGCTTGTGGGCGACAGTTTCCAAGCACGGCCCGGCGACCTCATCTCGCAGCAGTCGGGCGTCACCGCCTACTACTGGGAGTACCTGACTTCCCTCTCCGCCCTGCACTACCTGAGCGGTTACAGCTACATCGCGTCCACGCTCGGTGACTCGGTTGCGGCTTCGAACCCCCGCACTGCGTTCATGGTGGTCGCGCGCAATTCGAACAATACGATGTACTGGCTCTCGAACCCCGACTCCGGCTACTCCGTGGACAACCGCGGTCCCGCGGTGCCCGCACCATTCACCGGTGAGTTCGCCGCTGGAACCACGTACCTGCATTGGAACCCGAACACCGAGGCCGACCTTGCCGGCTATCGCCTCTATCGCGGCGCGTCGCTGGCGTTCGTGCCCGGACCCGGCAACCTCGTCGCCGCGCTTCCCGACACTGGCTACGCGGATGTCGCAGGCACGCTGTACTTCTACAAGCTCACCGCGGTCGACACGCACGGCAATGAGTCGCTGGTGGCGACACTGACGCCGACGGGCACGCTGGCCGTGGGCGATTCTGGTACGCCGCGCGAGATGGCGTTCGCGCCGCCGTCGCCGAACCCGGCGGGTGCGACGACATCGCTTGGCTATTCGCTGCCGCGTGCTTCGGTCGTACGGCTGGCGATCTACGACCCCGCAGGCCGGCTTGTGCGCGAACTGGTGCGTGGCGCCCAGGCGGCCGGCGAACACGCCGAGCGTTGGGACCTGCGCGAGGCGAACGGACGCGCGGCCAACGCGGGACTTTACTTCGCAAGGCTCGAGTGTGACGGGCGAACGATGGTTCGACGAGTTGCAGTGACGCGCTAGTCCGGAACGAACTTCGTGAATGCAGTGTTTCACGCATTGCGGCCACCCTTCGGGGTGGCCGCGGGTCTTCGTGACGGAGGATCGCACACCCCCCACGTCCCGGCCGCGGGCCGCGAGATCAGACGCTCAGCGAATGCTACCCGTCGGGGACCAGTAGTGTCCGAAGTTTGCCCACCATGCCCAGACGATGTCTCGTGGCAGAACGTCGGGCTGATCGTAGAACTTCAAGTACTCGCCTCCGGTCCTGGCCAGGATCCGGTCATCCTGCGTTGCGTAGAGCAGCGCTTCTTGGACTCGCTCACGAACGAATGGATCGGGGTCGGCGATGCGTTCGACGAGCACCGGAATGACCCCGGGACCCAGTTGCCCCAGTCGTTCGGGCGCATTCCAGTTGGTGATACCGACTTCGGAGCACCCGCCGATCGAGTAGAAGGAAGTATCGGCCAACTCGGCGAGGTAATACGAAAGGGTGTCCGGATCGACATGGAGGTCGCTACGGGTGAACGGGCGGGTGATCGGCGTCGGCTTCGGAACGCCAACCGCGATCACGCTGTCGGCGAATGCTTGCGCCTGTCGCATCGCCGCTCGCTGCGCGACACCTCGGGGGCGATCGACCCACCGACTGAATGTCACCATTCCAAGCGCCGTTGAAACACTGTCGCGAAGCACTTGGCGACGGAGCAGTGACACCGCCGTGTCGGCGAACCGTGCGGCCCTCGGTCTCGCGGTTGGGCCTGCGCGCCGGCCGATGACCCATACCTCGGGATACTCTCCGGTAGCCGTCGATGCGGCACGGTACATACTTCCGAGTTGTGCAGGTGCGAAGAAATCGTGCTGCGGAACGTCCGGGTGCCGGAACGGCACGATCGCGTAAGACCGCGGCAGTCGTGAGCGCAGACTGTCGAGCACATCCTGGTCGAACAGCACGAGCACCGCCGTGCTATCCGGATTGCTGGCAGACTCGATGCGCTTGGCAAGTCCACGCCAAGGCTGTTCACGCGCGGCTGCCGGCCGGAGCGCACACGCACAGATCGCGACAGATGCGATCAGCGCGTAGACGCGTGAGGACCTAAGCCGAGCACTCATGCCATGATTATCGGCCATTGGGTGCACGGGCTCGATGCTGACGTGAGCTCGACCGCCCATCGGGGCGTTGCGACCCTTCGCAGTGTCAGCGAGCCGACCGGAGTGGGCCGCTGTGGCAGAACGATCCCAACGGTGCTTCAATGTCCTCATGTGGAAGATCGCGTCGCAACACTCACGCACGTTGATTCCAGCACTCACCTGCCTGCTCGCGGCAGTGCTATTCGGCGCCTCGACGCCAGTCGCCAAAACGCTACTCGCGTCCATCGGGCCCTTCACGCTTGCGGGGCTCCTGTACATTGGTGGTGCGTTGGGAGTGCTCCCATTCGCGTTCCGTGGAGGCTCGCCAGCGCTGAGGCGGGATCGACGCCAGCAAGGAATGCTGGCGTTGGCGATCGTCTTTGGGGGCGGACTTGGTCCTGTCCTGCTCCTGTCTGGACTGCGGGCGGCACCTGCGGCCTCGGTTGCGTTGTGGCTCAACACCGAAACGGTTGCGACAGCAATCATCGCGTGGGCTTTCTTTCACGAGCATCTGGACCGCCGCACAGTGCTGGCCGCCGCGCTCGTGCTCGGCGGCGGTCTACTGCTTGCAGCTCCATCGGGTATGGCCGGCTGGCGCGCCGGTATGTTGGTGGCGCTCGCGTGTGTCTGCTGGGGTCTCGACAACAACCTGACCGCCTTGGTGAGCGGTTTCACCCCTGCGCAGACCACCGCGATCAAGGGCATCGCAGCAGGTACGGTCAACCTTGCCATCGGCCTGCTGATCGAAGGAGGGCCGCCGGCGTGGAACGGTGTCCTGATCGCGCTGGCTGTCGGCGTCTTCAGCTACGGCTACTCGATCATGCTGTACATCTCCGGGGCGCAACAGCTGGGAGCGAGCCGGTCGCAGCTCATCTTCTCGACGTCCCCGTTCCTCGGTCTCTTGCTCGCGTGGTACATGTTCCGTGAGCCTGCGACTACGGCTCAACTCGGCGCGGCGGGCCTCATGGTGGCAGGAGTCGCGCTGATGCTCACCGCGAGGCACGAGCATCCGCACACGCACGAGGCCATGTCACACACGCACGAGCACCGGCATGACGACGGACACCACACGCACGTTCACACGGGCCTGCCGGCCTGGATTCGTCACACGCACGCGCACCAACACGAGCCGGTCACGCATTCGCATCCACACGCGCCTGACCTTCATCACCGCCACGAACACTGAGGCGCCGTGGCAGGGCGCCTCAGTGCCGCGTGTCGATCGGCCGGTTCAGATTGGCCTGACTTGTTCCGGCTTGGCTCGTCGCTCGCCGAAGCGCAGGAAGAGGATAGGGACCAGCACCATGTTGAGGAACGTCGAAGTGACGAGGCCTCCCAGGATCACCTGCCCCATCGGACTCTGGATCTCGTTCCCTGGCTTCCCTCCCGCGATCACGAGCGGGACCAGAGCGAGCCCGGCGGCGAGCGCGGTCATGAGCACCGGCGCCAACCGCTCCATCGAACCACGACGCACCGCCTCTTCGATCGAGAGCCCTTCCTCACGCATCAGGTTCTGGTAGTGGGACACGAGCAGCACCCCGTTTCGCGTAGCGATGCCGAAGAGCGTGATGAACCCGACCAGTGCCGCGATGCTCAGGCCTGCCCCCGATAGCGCGATCGCGAACACGCCGCCGATCACGGCAAGTGGCAAGTTGACCAACACGATCGTGGCATACCGGTGGCGCCGAAACGCGACGAACAGCAGCCCGTACATGGCGACGAGGATGAAGCCCGAGACGAGCATCAGGTTGCGCACGCTGGAGGCGGCCTCCTCGAACTGCCCGCCATAGGCGATGCGATAGCCTGCGGGGAGCGCGACCTTGGCATCGAGTTGACGCGCGGCCTCTTCGACCGTCCCCGCGAGGTCGGCGTCCGCGACATTGGCCGTGAGCATCGCCACCCGCTGCACGTTCTCGCGGCGGATCAAACTCGGACCGAGGTCGAACCGCACATGCGCGACCTGCGATAGCGGGATCACGTTTCCCTCGGGTGTCGTCACCGGGAGATTGGCGAGTTGGTCGCGATTGCTTCGCAGGGTTTCAGGATATCGCACGACCACGCGGGACACGATTCCATCCTCGGCGATCTGTCCCACCTCGGCACCTTGGAACAGCGCCTCCACCGTGCGGGCCAGTGACGCGGAGGTCAGCCCGTGCCGCGCCATGGCGGCGCGATCGAAGTCGACCAGGAGTTGCGGCACGCTCGCCTGCTCCTGGTTGCCGAGGTCCACGATCCCCGGCACGCCGGCCAGCACCCGCTGGGCGGTGGCGGCCAGACCGCGCAGCACCGACAGGTCGGGTCCGAAGATCTTCACGGCGAGGTTGGACTTGCTACCCGAGATCATGTGGTCGATCCGGTGGCTGATGGGCTGTCCGAAACTCACCTGCGCGCCAGGAATCGTTGCCACCGCGCGACGCATGCCCTCGAGAAGTTGTCCCTTGGGACGCCCGGGCTTGAGCACGACCTCCATTTCGGAGGCGTTGACCCCCTGCACGTGCTCGTCTTTCTCTGCGCGTCCAGTGCGGCGACTGGTCGAGACCACTTCGGGGAACGTGAGCAGCGCCTTCTCGACCTCCCGTCCGATCGCGTCGCTCTCCTCCAACGTGATGCCGGGCGCGCTCACGACCGAGACCGTGAGCGATCCCTCGTTGAATGGCGGTAGGAAGCTGCGGCTCATGAACGGCACGATCGCGAGCGCCGTGGCGAGCAGGATCGCGGTTGTCACATAGATACGTCGAGGATGGGCAATGGCCCTGTCCAGGTCGCGGGAGTAGCGCGACTTGATCTTTTTCAGCAGCCACGGCTCTTCCGATTCGACCACCTTCGACCGCGCCAGCATCAGGTAGCAGAGCACCGGCGTGATCGTGAGCGAAACCAGGAACGAGGCGACCAGCGCCGTGATGTAAGCGACTCCCAGCGGACGCAGCAGTCGGCCCTCCATCCCCGGCAGCAGGAACAACGGCACGAAAACCATGGCAATGATCACGGTCGCGTAGAAGATCGCGCCGCGCACCTCGGACGAAGCGTTGAACACGACTTGAAGCGCGTCGCGCCGGTCCCCGGGTGGCTTCAGGTGTTCGAGTCGCAATCGTCTGAGCACGTTCTCGATGTCGATGATGGCGTCGTCCACCAGCACGCCGATGGCGATGGTGAGGCCCCCGAGGGTCATGGTGTTGATCGTGACGCCGAAGGCGGAGAACACGAGGATGCCCGCGACGAGCGACAGCGGAATGGACACCGCCATGATGAAGGTGGTGCGGATGTTCCCGAGGAACAGGAACAGGATCGCCACCACAAGAATCGCACCTTCGCCTAGCGCGGCCGTGACGTTGTGAACCGCCACCTCGATGAAGTCCGCCTGGCGGAAGTTCTCCTTCTCGAGCTGGACGCCGGCCGGCAACGTGCGCGCCAGTCGGACGAGCGTCTCATCGATCTCGCGCGTCAACGCCAGCGTGTTCGCGCCGGGCTGCTTCTGCACGCTGAGGATCACTGCAGGCTTCGTTCCATAGGACGCCGTCCCCCGCTTGGCCTCGGGCCCGGCCCGGACGCTCGCGATGCTGCCCACCGTGATGGGGATGCCCCGGCGCGACTCGATGACTGCGGCCGCGAGATCCTCGGCGGTGCGTGCCCGTCCGAGGCCGCGCACCAAGTACTCCTGCCCGCGGTCGATGTGGAACCCGGCGACTGGATCACGGCTGGCGTCGTTCAACGCCTCGGCCACCTGGTCGAGCGAGACCCCGACCTCGGCTGCCCGCGCGGGGTCCACCTCCACCTGGAACTCGCGCAGGTCACCGCCGATCGGCTTGACCTGGGAGATTCCGGGAATCGCGAGCAGCGCCCGCCGCAGCGTGGTCTCTGCCGTGTGTCGCAACTCCATCGGCCCCACCTCGGGACTCGACGAGGTGATGGCGATGAACGTGATCTCCCCCATGATCGAACTGACCGGCCCAAGCTCCGGGGCATCGACGTTGGTCGGGAGCGCCACGCCCTGCACGCGTTCAGTCACCACCTGGCGCGCTCGGTAAACGTCCTGGCCCCAGTCGAACTCGACCCAGATCACCGAGATGCCGGCGGCCGACACCGAACGGACGCGCCTGACGCCGGAGGCGCCATTGAGCGCCGATTCGAGCGGAAATGTCACTAGCAGTTCGACCTCTTCGGGAGCCATGCCGCCCGTCTCGGTGATCACCGTGACGCTCGGAGCCGTGAGGTCGGGGAAGATGTCGACAGGAATGCCTGGGATGACGAGCGCCCCGGCGATGAGCAGGATCGCCGATACCGTGAGCACCAGGAATCGGTGCTTGAGCGAGCCGGCAATGATCGAGTTGAGCATGTTTCCTCCGCCGGCTTAGTGGACGTGACCCTCGATTTCACCCGAGGACATCTGTGAGGCGCGACGGATCGCGGCGGCGCCGCGCGTGACGAGGCGGTCCGCGGCGCCGACCCCTTCGACCAGAACACGATCACCTTGCCGTCCGAGGATCCGGACCTCGCGTCGCAGGAAGCTCTCCCCCTCGGGCTGGACGTACACGACCGGCACGCCGGCGTCGTCCACGATCGCGCCGGCCGGGACGATGATGCCGCCACGCTCGCCGGGAAGGAGGATCTCCGCCTGGACCGAGGTGCCGAGGCGGAGTGTTTCAGCACCTCGCACCTCGACGATGGTCTGTACCAGGCCGGTCGCACGATCCACTCCGGGCGCTCGAGAGACGAGTCGAACGGCGCGGGCCGGGAACGCCGTGGGAGGTTGGCCGGGTCCGCCCTGGATCACCAGGCCCGACAATGTCGTGCCCAGGGCGCCGGCGAGGTCCGGCCTCAGGCCGACCTCGACCCACAACGGATCCGTCTGGACCAAACGCGCGAGCGCTGCGCCTGCCGCGACCGCTTCGCCCGGGGTGACCATCACCTCTGCGATCCGCCCGGCGAGTGGTGAGGTGACGGGAACGCCGGTTCCGGCGCCGCTCACGGCATCCAGTTCGGCACGCAACGTGGTGGCCGCCCCTCTCGCTCGATCCAACTCGGCCCGGCTCACCGCCTCAGCCACGAACAGATCTTCGAGACGCGCGAGCCGCTGGGTGGCGAGCTGCGACTCCGACTTGATCTCGGCATAGCTGCGACCCGATGTCGCGCGCGGTCGCAGGTTCACGACGACGCCACCGCGAGCGACCGCCAATCCCACGTAGAGCCGGCTTGAAGGCACGACAACCCCGTCGAGCGGCGCTGTCAGCACCGCTTCGCCACCAGCTGCCGGACGGATGCGGGCGGGGCCACTCACCGATGCATTGAGAAAACCAGAGGTTGCCCACTCCGTCGCGAACGGGATCCGCCACTGCTGCTCCTTGAGAAAACTGACCGGATCTCCGCTGCCCGGTGTCGCAGCGACACCCTTTGCGTCGGTCGGCGACGCCGGTGCTTCAACCAATCCTCCCGGATGTCCCGGCAATCCGACCTGGACTCGGCCCGAGCGGATCTCCTCGGTGCCCGCAGCGCTCTCGATTCTGAACACGAGGTCGAACGTGCCTGCGGTCTTGGGCTTGATCTCGATCGAGAAGATCCCTGCGCGCAACGCCTTTGGCTGAGTGAATGCAGACGCCGCACCCGTCGAGTCGATCAACACCGCCGACACGACGCCCTCTGTCAGCGGTGCGAACCCCTCGAGGATCGTAACGTGGGTGTGCGACTTCGAGACCTCGCCCACCGAGAGCGGGTCGGCTTCGGCGAAGATCTCATAACGCTCACCCCACGAAGTCACCGCCCAGGGTTCATGATCCTCGCCATGGGGTTCGGCTGCTTGCTTTGCGCAGCCTGCCGCCACTAAGGCGACTGCCACAAGGGCTGTGTTGGTCCAGTCGATCCGCTTCATCAGTCGCCTCCATCCATCAAGGGCAGCGGTCGTCCGGCCGCGATCTCGAGTTCCCGGTGAGCGCGCAGCGCGGAACCGAAGGCATCGAGAGCTGCACGTTGTCCGCCGAGCACTCCGCGCAGCGTTTCCAGCAGATCCGTCACATCGCTCTCGCCCGCTTCGAACATCGTCGATGCGCTCGTGAGCACCCGCTCGGCGGCCGCCTCGGCCTCTGCTGTCAGTGCGGCGGTTTCCCGGAGTGTGGTGTACGCCGAGAGTGATGCGATGAAGTCTTCGCGCACACGCGAGCCTTCGAGTTGGGATCTGCCGCGCGCAGCGGAGAGCCGGCCCCGGGTTTCGATGCGATCGCCCTGTTGGCGATCGAAGAGAGGAAGTCCCCACCGAACTCCGAACACGGTGCCCTCGAGATCAACGAGCGTGCCGCGAACCGATTGCCGTCCGACGTTGAACTCGGGAAGGGCCCAGAACCGGTTGGCGAGCGCGGACAGCATCTCTGCTTGTCGCATTTCATGTTCGAGTGCGGTGATGCGCGGCGAACTCAACCACATCGTTGTGTCCGACGGTACCGGTGGAAGCGTGGGGCGCGTGGGAGCCGCGGCCAGCAACAACCCGGGTGCCCACGATTGCACCCGGCCCTGCGCATGCGCGAGTTCAGCACTGAGGCGTGCGGCCTCGGCCCGAACCTCGATGCGCGCGAGCAACAGGCGACGGGCGGTCAGCGGCGAGGCTTCTCCGCGCGATGCCTGCGCATCGGCCCTGCGCGCGAGTCCGTCGACCAAGTCCGCGAGGCGCTGCCCGATGGATGCGCCGTCCCTCGCCAAGGCCCACGCCGCATAAGCTTCGCGCAGTTCAGCACGCAGCGCGATCCGGGACTGTTCGTGGCGGCTTTCTGCGGCGCCGAGTCCCGCCCGCGCCGCCCGGTCCTGCGCCCAAGGGCGTCCGTCGAGAGGCGGTGTCCACGACAGGCCCCAGGTGTCCTGCCGGGGTTGGTCCTTCAGGGTCTCGCGATCGAATGATGCTTCGGGGTTGCTGAGCATCCCCGCACGCGCGCGATCCGCACGGGCGACCGCCAGCGGCTCGTCAAGCACAGCGCGCACCCGACCGTCGGCCATGGCCGCATCGAGAAACGACTGCTCCGAGACAACACCTGCTGGATCAGGTGAAGCGTTGGCGAGGGTCGCCAGAATCAACAGCACACCAAAGTACATGGGTCCTCCGAAATGAACGAGTCAGGACACTGCAGTGCCAGGAAGGCGTCGCGAGTGCCTGTTCGATCAGATGAGGAGGATGGTGTGCCGTTGTGGATGGGAGGTCGCCGCTCGCTGATCCGGCGGCGCAACGAAGCGCACGGCGTGTTCGCAGAGAAGGCCGATCCGTCGGTCTTCAACAACCGCCACGAGCAGCGGAAGGCTCAGTTGGGTGCAAGCGATCCTCGCGTGTGCGGTGGGCGCCGTGGGCACGAGATCATTCGTGTGCTCGGGACCATGGTCTGCGTCCTCGTGCTCGCCCGCTTCTTCACCGTGGTGGACATCGTGGTACCCATCGTGAACGGGCGTCCTCGCATGATCCACGGTCAAGTGCACAAGAATGCCGCCGGTGACCACATGCCCCAACATCGAGGCAACGAGGAGAACAACCGGGGCGAGCGCGCGCAAGGAGACGAACATCCACAGACTCTTCCATTGGGAAGCAAGTGCTGTCAAGCATCTCCCCCATGCAAGTGCTCGAGGGGCGCGCAATCCTTGTTGTCAGCTTGAAGCAGTTTCGGCGCTTGAGGCTGCCGACGGATCAAGCTAATTGAAAGGGCATCTCCCACTTCCGGCCCTTCTTGACTGGACCCCGTGACTTCACCACATTTCGTCATGTGACGAGGTAACTGAAGGAGGCTTTCCTTTGCGAGACTTCGAACTGGCTTTCAAAGCGGTCGACGACCCGAGCCGGACCCGCATCCTCAAACTGCTCGAGCGTGGCGGCCTGTATGTCTCGCGGCCCTCGGGGCAGATCAACCCGCGAGCGATCCAGTTGATGCGCGAGAAGGACATCGACCTGACCGTGCAACTGTCGAAGGGTCTGGACGACCTTCCGACGGTGAAGTGGGACTACATCGTGACGATGGGTCTCGATTGGGATCTGCCGGACCCGAAGCATCTCGACGACGCCGGTTTCCGTGAGGTCCGCGATCGGATCGAACAATCGATGCGCGAACTCGTCGAGCAGGCCGCGACCGCTATTGAGCCAACGAAGGAGCCCGAGCGATGAGCCCAGCGACTCAGCCATCGAAGCGGGTCGGCGTCGTGGGGCGGCTCTCCTTTCTCGATCGCTACCTGACGCTTTGGATCTTCCTCGCCATGGCTGTTGGCGTTGGAGGCGGGTTCCTGTTCCCCGGCGTGGTGCCCTTCTTGAATCGCTTCAGCGTCGGCACCACTTCGATCCCCATCGCCATCGGGCTGATCCTGATGATGTACCCACCTCTGGCGAAGGTGCGCTACGAGGAACTGGGGCGCGTCTTTCGCAACAAGAAGGTACTGATCCTGTCGCTCGTGCAGAACTGGGTCATTGGACCAGTGCTCATGTTCGCGTTGGCCGTGCTCTTCCTGAGTGACAAGCCGGAATACATGGTGGGTCTGATCCTGATCGGGCTCGCGCGCTGCATCGCCATGGTCATCGTCTGGAATGACCTCGCCCGGGGCGACACGGAGTATTGCGCGGGACTCGTGGCCGTGAACTCGATCTTCCAGGTGCTCTTCTTCTCGGTGTACGCATACTTCTTCATCACGCTGGCGCCGACGTGGCTGGGGCTCAAGGGCGTGGTCGTTCACATCACGATCGGCGAGATCGCCAAGAGCGTCTTCATCTACCTCGGCATCCCATTCCTCGCGGGGATGCTCACGCGCTTCACGCTCATCAAGGCCAAGGGCGAGGCGTGGTACCACGGCAAGTTCATCCCGAAGATCAGCCCCATCACGCTGATCGCCCTGCTCTTCACGATCATCGTGATGTTCTCGCTCAAGGGCGAGACGATCGTGCAGTTGCCGCTTGACGTGGTCCGCATCGCGATCCCGCTGCTGATCTACTTTGGGGTGATGTTCGTGGTCTCGTTCTTCTTGAGCAAAGCCGCCGGCGCGAACTATCCGCAGTCGGCAACACTGTCGTTCACGGCGGCCTCGAACAACTTCGAGTTGGCGATCGCGGTGGCGATTGCAACGTTCGGGCTACACCATGGCGCCGCCTTCGCCGCAGTCATCGGCCCACTGGTCGAAGTCCCCGCCTTGATCGGGCTGGTGAACGTCTCGCTGTGGTTCCAGCGGAAGTACTTCCGCGATGATCAAGCGACGCGAGCGGCGGCTGAAGTGGCGCGGCCATGAACAGCGCAGCGGACAAGCACGGGTAGGACCACCCGCTGAAGCTTGTCGTCCTACTCACGCACACGGCGACGAGCAGGAACGGGTTGACGCGATTCCGGCGCTGCGAAGAAACGCCCAGTGCGTTCGCGCCGGACTTCTCGATTTCTCCCGAACTGATCGCGATCGAACATTACGAAGCCTATCTACCGGCCCAGAACGACCATTTTCCGCTGCTGCGAAATACCGCCAGCTTCGAGCTGATAGAAGTACACGCCGCCGCTCAAGCCCGCCGTGTCCACGCTCACCCGATGCGTTCCCGCCGACTCGAAGCCGTCCACCAGTGTGCGCGCCAACCGGCCGTTCGTATCGAAAAGCCGCAGGACCACGCGCTGCTCGGTTGTGAGCGAATACGCGATCTGCGTGACCGCGGTGACGGGGTTGGGTGCATTGCGCGCGAGCGCCACGCGGCCTTCCGCGAGGGGCGTGTCGTCGCCGACGCCGAGCAGCGGGCTCGCGAGCGACCAGAGCTCCAGCCCATGTGAGCCGTCGTTCGCGGTGAAGAAGATGGTACCGCCGGCGCGCGTGAACAATGCGGCTGCGGAGTTACCCCCCGGGTAGATGTTCGCAAGCCGAGTCGTACCGGCCGCGCTGCCGTCGCTCGTCCACGGCTGGGGGGAAAATCCCACGTCGGCGCGGAAGAACAAGGTCCCGTCGATGTTCGCGAGCGCCACGGGCGAGGAGCCGGAGATACCGGCATTGATGTCCTTCACCATGACCGTGCCCGCTTCGGTGCCGTCGCTCTTCCATAGTTCGTAGCCATGCGTGGCATCGGCGGCCTTGAAGTAAACAAGGTTGCCCATCACGACAAGGTACGAACCCACCATCCCGCCGCCGACGCCCGGGTAGATGTCCTTCACAAGCACGGTGCCTGCGGGCGTTCCGTCGGTCTTCCAGAGTTCCACCCCGTTCGTCGCGTCGTCCGCGATGAAGAGCGTGGTGCCGTTCAAGTCCACGATCTGCTGCGGGTCAAGCGCCTTGATGAACACGGTCGTGCCCGGCCCGTTCGTCTTGTAGAGGCCGTGCTGGGGGGGCGCGTTGCCGGTCGCACCGAAGTAGAGCGTGCCGCGGATGTTAGTGAGGCTGATCAATCCGGTGGTTTGGTTGCCGTCGGATAGGTCCATGACCTTGGCGGTCACGCCTGTCGCTCCAACGGTGCGGTAGAGCTCGATGCCCGAAAAGCCATCAGTACCCGGGAAGTACAGGTCCCCGTTCACATCCGTCATGCCATAGCCCGTCGGGAGGATGTTGGGGCTCACGGTTGTCGTGCCCGCCGCCGTGCCATCGCTCCTGTGAAGAAGGGCGTCATTGCTCCAGAAGTACACATAGTTGCCCGAGCGTGTGAGCCCGAACGCGGGGGCGGCTGAGTAGACGGTCACGGTGCCGACCGGTGTGCCGTCGGTCTTCCACAGCCTATAGCCGTTCGCGCCGTCGTTGGCCGAGAAGTACACGACGCCGGGGCCGCCGCTGACCGCGTTGCAGTCAGCGCAGCCCGGGTTGAAGCTGCCACTGGCTCCCGCCCAGATGTCATTGAGGAGAGACGTGCCGCCCGGGGTACCGTCGCTCGCCCAGGGCTCGATCCCGCTGACGCCGTCGTCCGCGAAGAACACCAGCTTGGAGCCCACGGCGAAAAACGAGACCGGCGTGCTCGCCGAGGCGCCCGGTTTGATGTCCTTCAGGAGTGTGGGTACCCCGAATGCGAACACCGGAGAAGCTGCGAGCCAGAGGCTCGAAAGGACAGCACAAGCGGACAGGGACATGCGTACGTAAGGAAGACGGGCTTGCATCGGCCACCTCGGAGGATCGAGTGCAGGTGAACTCGCGCAAGTCATCCAGCAGTCAGGCCCAGGCGCGTGGTGTCGTAATCGTTCCAAAATACTTTCACATCCGAGTGTGCTGGTCGAGGCGGAAATGCGCCCAGATCGTTGGGAATGGGAGAGCCTGTCCTGATTTCTGTGTAAGCCCCTTCCGGGTCACGCCGGCAGTCGTTCGCTCATCTCACAATCACACACCGCCTCATCGCGCTTCTCTCCCCAGCCTCCATCTTCACGAAGTACAGCCCCGGCGCCACGGCTCTCGCGCCAGTCGCCCCCTCCCACTCCACCTCATGCACGCCACCGGTCTGCGCCTCATCGGTCACGATCGCCACACGTCTCCCCCGCACGTCGTACACCGCGATCCGCACTCGCCCAGTCACCGGCAGGGTGTACGCGATCCTCACACGCCCTTGCGTCGGATTCGGCCCGAGCTGTAACGGGATCCCGGCAGCTGGTGTCGACAATCCCGGCACGTCCACCAGCTCCGTCGGCTGCATGCTGGCGATATTCGCCTCAGGTAGTCCTCCCATGCCTGCGAATCCTCCGCCGGCGTAGAGCACCGAGCCACTATTCGTCAGCGCCTCGACCACGCCACCGGCGTTCGGCGACCAGCTCGAAACGGAATTGGTCGAGGGTTTGAGCAGGGCGAGGCGATTGCGTGGCTGACCTTCGATGATGGTGAACGCTCCGCCGACGTAGATCTCGCTCGAACTCTTCGCCACCAGCGCGTTCACGTCGGCGTTCGGGTTCGGGTTCCAGGTGGTGACGGTCGAGCTGGCCAGGGTGATCCGCGCGAGCCGACGGGCATGCGTGCCGCCGATGTTCTGGAACGCGCCGCCCACGTAGAGCGTGAGTCCGTCGAGGAGCAGCGCGTTCACCTGACCGTCGGGATTGGGCGCAAAGGTAAGCGAGGCGGTGCCGGTGCTGGTGCCCAGTGCGGCAAGACAGTTGCGCGTCTGTCCGCCGATGCTGGTGAACAGGCCGCCGGCATAAACGAACTCGCCGTCGGTCACCAGGGATCGCACGGTGCCGTTGGCGTTGGGATTCCAGGTGGTGGCGAGGCCAGTGCTGAGACTCAGCATCGCGGCGCGGTTGCGGGCCTGCCCGCCGATGGTGGTGAAGTCGCCGCCGACGTAGAACCGCGCCCCGCGCAGCGTCATGGTTCGCACGGTGCCGTTGGCGTTGGGATCCCAGGCGGTCGCCTGTCCGTCGAGCGGGCTCAGTGCGGCAATGCGGTTGCGGGTCTGGACGCCGAGCGTGGTGAAGCTTCCGCCAGCATAGAGAAGGCCGCCGCTCGTCAGCAGGGCGAGAACACTGCCGTTGGCGGCTGGATCCCACGCCGTCAGCATGCCGCTGGTGGCGTCGATCGCAGCGATGTTGTTGCGCACCTGGGGCGCGAGGCTTGTGAACGCGCCACCCACCATCACGCTGCCGCCGTGGACACCCAGCGCGACCACGCTGCTCGCGGGGTCGGGGTTCCACGCGGTGGCGAGTCCGCTTGTGGCATCGACGGCGGCGAGGTTATTACGGTATTGCCCACCGACACCGCCGAAGGTACCGCCGACGTAGACGGTCGACCCGCTGACGGCGAGCCCGAGCACGGCGCCGTCGGGGTTGGGCGTCCATGGGATCACGGCGCCACCGGCCAGATCGACCGCCGCCAGGTTGAGGCGCGGCTGCCCGCCGACGGTGTTGAACACGCCGCCGAGGTACGCCCGAGTGGCGTTGAGGGCGATGGTCATGACGGAGTCGTCCGCATTCGGGTTCCAGCCGGTGGCGGCCCCCGTGCCGGCGTCGAGCGCGGCGACGTGGTTGCGCGCCTGCCCGCCGATGCTGGTGAACGAGCCGCCGACGTAGAGCGTGCTGCCGCTCAACGCCAGCGCGCCGACCCGGGCGTTGGCGTTGGGATTCCATCCGGCGGCGAGCCCGCTGGTGGCGCTGAGTGCGGCGATGCGGTTGCGGGATTGTCCGCCGATGGTGGTGAAGTCGCCGGCGGCGTAGACCGTGCTGCCGCTCACCAGTACCGCGACGACGGTGTTGTTGGGGCCGGGATCCCAGAAGGTGGCGAAGCCGGTATTGGAGCCGATGGCGGCGAGGCCGTTGCGCGCAACGCCGGCAATGGTAGTGAAACGACCGGCGACGTAGACGACGTCGTTGCTCACGGCAAGGCTCTGCACCAAGTCGTTGGCGCCGGGGTTCCAGGCGTCGAGTGAGTGATCGGGCAGGATGTGCGCGAGGTTCACGCGCGGGTGGCCCGCGACGTGGGTGAAACTGCCGCCGATGTACCAGCCTCCGGCGCCGTCGGGGGCCAGGGCGTAGACGCTGCCCGCGACCTTGGGCAACCACGTGGGCTGGCCGGTGGTGGCGTCGATCGGCACGGCGCCGCCGGTCGGTGCGCCGACCTTCTGGAACGAGCCGCCGATGTAGACGGTGTTGTTCAAGATGGTGATGGCGCTGACTGTACCGTCGGTAACGTAGAGGTCGGGGCGCACGAGCCGCCACGCGTCGTCGTCCTGAATGGTGGCGACGGGGTTGGCACCCACCAACGTGCCCCTGGGATTCGAGAGCAAGAGCTTGAAGCTCTCGTCGGACTCGTACCGGGTGTCGCCGTTGACCTGAATGGTGACGTAGTCGACGGTCTGCCCGGGCAGGAAGGAGAACTGGCCGCTGGCGGGCACGAAGTCGTTGTCGGCGCCGGTGGCGGTGCTGTCCGAAGTGGTGAAGTCGACGGTGACGGCCGTGGTTGATGGCGCGGAGAGTCTGGCCTGGAACAAGACGGTGGTCGGATCGTTGGTCTCCTCGACCATCGGGCTCGCGACGGTGACCGTGGGCAGCGGGTCGTCGCCCGACACGTCGCGCTTCCACACCGAGCGGCCGTACGTGGCGGCGACGACGAAGACCTGCCCGGTGGTCGTGGTCAGGTCGATGGTCGCCATCTCGGTGATCATCGCGGGCGGCATGCCGTTGTTCCAGCGCTCCCAGTTCACCCCACCGTTCTTGGTTCGATAGCAGCCGTTGAGTGTCCCGGCGTAGAGCTCGTTGCTGCGGCGCGGATTGGGCAGAACGTCGGTGACCACGATGCCGGCCGGCAGGTCGCCGGTGACGTTGGTCCACGTGGCGCCGCGGTTGGCGGTGTAAGAGATGCGCTGTCCGGCGCCGGCGATGACCGCCCACGCCTCGTCGGCATAGGCGAACCAGGGGTGCGGGACGACCTTGGTGACGTTGCCGCTGGGCAGGTTGCCCGAGCGCTCGTACCACGTGCCGCCGTCGCGCACGTAGAGGCGCTGCCCGGGCGTCGAGCCGGTGAGGGTGGCGTAGAGCACGGCACTCGGCGAGACGCGAACGGTCGTGGTCAGGTTGGCGATGTTCGCTGGGAATCCGCCGGGGTTCGACAGCGCCCAGCTGATGCCGTCGGCCGACTCGTAGACGAAGGGGCCGGCCGAGGTGACGAGTTTGACCGGATACGTGTTGTCGTTGCGGATGACGCCGCCCCGGTAAGTGTTGGAGGCGATGCCGCCGACCACCAGGCCCCAGGTGCCGCCGCCGTTGATGGTGCGGTAGCGCGGGTAGGCGATGGGGCCGCTCGACTCGCCGCTGACGGCCCACATCTGGTTCGGATCGAAGCTGTTCACGGAAACGCCGGTGGCGTCGCCCTCGGTCGAGCCGAGCGTCGGATCGGTCCAGTAGAGCGCCTGATTGGGCGTGTAGAGGACGTTGTTGTCCTGGGTGCCTCCCGCCATGTAGCCGACCACGTTCTTCTCACAGTCGATACTGTAGAACTGGGAGACCGGCATGACGTTGGGCGATGAGTCCCATGTCAGCCCGCGGTTGGTCGAGTGGGACCATCCGCCGTCATGGCCCGCCCACACGCCGACGCCGTCTGAGTCCCAGTCGAAGACGTGGTAGTCGGCGTGAAGATGGGCGGAGGTGATCTTGGTCCAGTTGGCGCCGCCGTCGGTGGTGCGGTTGTAGGAGACGTTGCCGTAGAGAACGGTGTTGCCGTCGTCGGGGCAGACCGAGATGGCGGGTCCGTAGCCGGAGTTGCCGACGGTGTACGCGGGCGTGATATTGGTCCATGTGCTGCCGCCGTCCCGCGAGCGATAGATCGCCGTATCGAAGACGACGTAGATCCACACCACGTCGGACGGATAGAGATGGGTGGCCGCGACCGCGCCGTTGCCGGTGCCGCTGGTGGGGATCCCGCCGCTGGTGAGCTGGGTCCAGGTCATTCCGGCGTCGAGGGATCGCCACAGTCCCTGATTGGCCACGGTGGCGAAGAGGCGGCTGGGATCGCCGTTGGTCATGGCCAGGTCGGTGACCACGAAGTCCAGCCTGCGGGTCCACGTCTCGCCGTTGTCGGTCGAGCGAAAGTAGCCGACCTCTGTCGCCGCGTGGACGACCGAGCCATCGGGCGAGTAGCGCACGCGCATGAACTGGGTAGGCTGGGGGAACATGTACTTGCGGGTCCATGTGGCACCGCCGTCGGTCGTCTTGTAGAGCCCCGTGCCGTTGCCATAGCCGTACTCCCCCGTGCCGAGCAGGATGGTATTGGCGTCGAACGGATTCGTCGCGAACGAACCGAACCAGGTCGCCGGCACGGCATCGGACATGGGGATCGCGCCGAAGTTGAAGCGCCACAGCCCGCCGCTCGCCGCCAGCACGCGCGTGTGCCGCGCATCGATGTCGCGCACACGCCCCGTCATGCGCCCGCCGCCGGTGTTGGTCGAGTAGATCGGCCCGACCAACTGCCAGTTGTTGATCGCCGCGGTCGACTTGGCCTCGGTCGGCGAAGCCAGCGAATCCCGCCACATCGCCGCCGTGCGCTTCGCGTCCATCTCTCCGCCCGCGAGGTTGCGGAAGTACTCGGACTGGAAACCCGACTCCTCCTCGGGCTGAGCGCGGTCGGGGCGCACCGGCTCCGCGGCGAAGACGAGCGGGGCCAAAGCGATCGAAAGCGCGAGGACGAATGCGGTCCAACGGCCGGCGGTGATCATGATGGGATGTTCCCTCGAGATGGCTACTTGGCCGGAACCGCGGACCACCCGCGCGCCTGCGACTCAGCCAAGCCTACCAAGTCCTTCTTCGTTCGGGCGAGCAAAGACGAACGGGCTGGCAAGGTCCCACGCTGCCGAAGGGCGAGCACCCGCATGCGCGTGGAGCCGATCCTGGATGTGTCCCGGCCCCAACGGTCTATTTGCGAGTCCCCCGAACGGCTCCCTGGATTGCGCGCGGACGCTGGCGTCCGCCGTGGGTGGTGTCCGTTTCGGGCGTCGAGAACCCCGGCGTCTCGAGGGCGCTGTCCGGTTCGGCGATCGACGTCGAGTCTTGCTCGAAGTAGGCCGAGTCGGGTTCGTAGATCTCGTGCGGGTACAGAGCATCCGGCTCGCACGAGCTCGTGGGCGCGGTGCCGCGCAGGAACGGCGTCCTCTCGGCCGACAGCGAGTCCGTGAGGCAGCCTGTCCATGGATCCATGTTCACCCACTCGAGCTGCGTGTCGCCCAAGAACGGCGCGGCAGGGAAACCCCGCAGCATGCGCCCGACGGCGCGCGCCCACAGCGGCAGCGCGGTGCGGGACGCCTGTCGCCCGATGCTGCGCGGTCGGTCGTAACCCACCCACACACCGGCCACGAGCTCGGGGGTGTAGCCCACGAACCACGCGTCGTGAAAGTCGTTCGAAGTGCCGGTCTTCCCCGCCACCGGCCGATGGAATCCGTAGGTTCCAGCAAGCGCCCGGGCCACGCCGTAGCGCGTGACATTCTGGAGCATCCCGGTCATCAACGCCGCGATGCCGGCGGGTATCGCCTGCGACGCCTCCTCGGAGGGGCCCGCCACCTTGTGTCCGGTGCGATCGACGGCCACGCGCAGCGGCGAGGGCCTTCGCAGTATGCCTTGCGCGGCGAACACGGTGAACGCGCTGGTCATCTGCAGCAGGCTGGCCTCGTTGCTGCCGAGCCCGATGCTCATCACCGGCTTGAGATCCTTGAGGCCGAAGCGTGCGGCGACCTCGGCGATCACGTGCGGGCCGACCTGCTCGACCACCGCCGTCGTCGCAACGTTCAGCGAGTTCTCGAGCGCCTTGGCGAGCGACACCTGGGGATGGTAGACGCCGTCGAAGTTGCGCGGCCTCCAGGCCGTGCGCCCGCGCCCAAAGGTGACCTGCGTATCCGCCACGGTAGTCGCGGGAGTCAGCCCGCTCGCGAAAGCGGCGGCGTAGACGATCGGCTTGATGGCCGAGCCCGTCTGGCGCTGGGCCTGGAAGGCTCGATTGTAGGTGCCGGTCGCCGCCTCGCGCCCTCCCACCATGGCGAGCACCGAGGCACGCGCGGGCTCGATCACCACGAACGCCCCCTCCAAGCGCTGATGCCGGCCGTCCGCACGATCGAGCTGCGCCAGCCCGGACTCGATCTCGTTCTCGGCCGCTTCCTGCCACGCCAGGTCCATGGTCGTGAAGATCGACAGCCCGAAGTGGGTCGCGGCGTGGCGCCGCACCACTCCGTCGAGAGCGTCGTTCACGTAACTCGAATAGGACGGAAAGCGCTCGATCGGCGAGCGTCCGCGGTGGATTGCCAAAGGGGCCGCTCCAAGGCGCGCCGCCTCGCCCGGCGGCAGGTGCTTGGTCTGCTCGAGCGCCTCGAGGACCGCATTGCGGCGCTCGCGCACGCGATCAGGATTCTTGAACGGATTGAACAGGTTGGGCGCCGGGATCATCGCTGCCAGCGTTGCGCCTTCGAGCACGGTCAGCGATTCGACGGGCGCATCGAAGTACCAGCGCGCGGCCTGCGCGATGCCGCCGACCGAGAAGCCGTCGGCTTGCCCCCAGTAGACCGAGTTCAGGTACATCTCGAGAATCTCATCCTTGGGCAGCACCATTTCGAGGCCGAGCGCGAGCGGCACCTCGCCCAGCTTGCGCAGCAGCGTTCGATCGCGCCCGAGGAACAGGCCACGCGCGAGCTGCTGCGTGATCGTGCTTCCTCCTTGGCGGATGCCGCCCTGGCGCAGGTTGACCGTGAGCGCCCGCGCCGCCCCGAGGAAGTCGACGCCAATGTGGGAGAAGAAGCGACGATCCTCCGAGGCCACGATTGCCCGGCGCACGGGTAGCGGCACGCGTTCGAGCGACACATAGGTGCGCCACATGCGCTCTTCGTCGAACAGCATCGAGACCAGCATGGGCTCGAGCCGCGGCGCGTGTCTGAGGTCCGGGGGCGATGCTCCGTCAAGGCCGCCGCGTCGATCGACGCCGGTGATGCGGCCGTCCTGTACCCGCACGATGACTCGCTCGGGCCCGCCGCCGCCCTCGGGATCCACCTCGTCGAGAAAGCCTCGCAGCACGATCGAGTAGCCACCCGTAACGCGCGCGTAGGTGCCCGGCGCCTCGGGCACGCCGGGAACCTCGACGTATGCGCGCGCCAGGAGCTGCGAGAGCAGATACTCGTCGGAGGCCGTGCGGCCGGCAGTGAGGGACACTCCGTCGGAGAAGACGCGCGAGGGGAACGACCAGTTGGGGCCGGTCGCACGTTGGGCGCGCAGCGCCGCCACGGTGCGCCTGAACTGGAAGCCGGCCGCGACGAGACCCAGCAGCGCGATGCCGAGGATCAGGACGATGGTCCGGCGACTCGGTTTCAGGAGAGTTCCTCGGCCAGCGCGACGATGATGCCCGCACGGCCTCGGATGTAGCAGAGTCTGTCCTTGTCCTCGTCCTGAGCCACGTCGCCGACGAGTTCGGCGCCATTGGCGCGCAGGCGAGCGACCGTGTCGTCGACACTGACGACTGTGAACATGACGCCCTGGAGCCCCAGCGTGTTCGGCGATGCGATCGTCGCCTCGCCTTCGCGCGTCATGCCGAGCACGGTGAAGAAAGCGTTAGCGCTTCAAGGTCTTCGTCGTCGACGCCGATGTGGTCCAATCTCTTGATCGTCATGGCCCAGTCATAGCAGAGGCGGTGCGCGGGGGTCGAGGCCGGCCTTTCTCGCGATTGGACGGGTTGGCCGAGAAACGGCAGGTAGATGAGGCCGCAGCCAAGAATGATGAGGGTCCCCGGATGACGTGCTTTCGCGATGGATCGCAGCGAAATAGTTGGTGGCCCCGACTGGAGTCGAACCAGTGGCACGCGGTTTAGGAAACCGCTGCTCTATCCGTCTGAGCTACGGGGCCACGGGTCGGGGACCATAGTGCATCGCTTCGACTTGCGCGAGGCAGCTCTGGCACTGGTGGAGCTGCCTTGCGGCTGCTTGGCTACGGTGTTGGCTACGGTCTCAATGCTTCATTCCGAGCCATGGTGCTCATACCCGCTGCCATCAGAATCAACGGAACCGCTCCTTGACCGCGCCCCAGCTTTCGCGAGTGGTCGGGACCGGACCACCCCAGTAGTTCCCAAGAAGCGTGGGAGCGGGGGCCAATCCATAGAACTCTCCCGGTCCCCCGGTGCTGCTCTGGTATACGTCGCCGTTTGAAGTCATGACGAAGAAATTCCCCCCCGCGAAAGCAAATCCCTGCACAGGCGACCCGGCCTGCGCGGTGGCCGAGGAGGCACCAAAGTGATAACTCAACGCGAGCATCAAAATGCCCCCGCACACGTAGAAGAACTTCTTTGCCATGGTTCCCTCCTGTTCGTGTGCTCAGGACTCGATGCCCGAAGCACGGTCGATTCGTTGCGCTTCCCGCATCACAGCTTTATCCGTGAGCCGCGCGTACCGCTGAGTGGTCACGATGCTCGCGTGGCCCAGCACTTGTTGCAGCGCGGCGAGTGAGCCTCCCCGCTCCAACCACTGACACGCGAACGTGTGCCGCATCTGGTGAACGTGGAAGCCCTCGACCCCCGACAACCGGCGCACTGCGTTCGCGAACGAACCGGGTGAACCGTTGGCGTAGGTGACGAGTTGCCCCACACGCTGCCGCACCTCGCGTAGAAGGTCCGATGTCAGTGGGACTCGGCGAACACGCTTGCTCTTGGTCTGCGACACTTCGAGGAACCACTGCTCCTCGTTCGAGCCCGGGCTGCGATACCGCTTCACGTGCGCGGCCTGTGCCCGGCACAACTCGCCCCAGCGAAGCCCGGTGCCGAGTGCCAAGCGGCACACGAACCCGTGAGGCGCTTCCAACGCGGCCACCTGCGCCGCTTGTTCATCGGTCAACCGATCCGGTGCCCGTTCCTGCAACCGAGGCATGACCCGCCTTGGGAACGGACTGCGCTCCACCAGCCCTGCATCCTCGCACCAGTTGAACAGGCAGCGCACGTCCGACAGCACGTGCCAGACACTGCCCACGCTCAACGCGGTTCGCGATTGCAGCCACAGCCGGAACGAACGCACGTCCTCGCGCGACACCCGTTCCACGAGCATGTGCCCGAAGAACGGTTCGATGTACGCGCGCACGCGCTGGGCCGCCAGCTTCTGGCCCTTCTCGCTCCGTGCTGTCTGGATGTACGACTCCAACCAGCGCTCGCACGCCCCGCTCACCGTGCCCGCCTTGGCGGGTACCACCGTGAGCCCTGCGGAGAGTGCTCGCGCCGTGTCGCACGCCCGGGCGAAATCAGCGCCGAGCGATACCCACCGCTCGCCACCAGCCCGGTAGAGCCGCATGTACCAACCCGACCGACCTTTTCTACTGAACATCCCCTGAGGGAGCCTCGGCATGCTCGTTCTCCTTTCACCGAGCCGAAGCCAGCCGCAGGACGTCGCGTGCCGGGTAGAGTACGACCCCGCCGAGGTCAGGACAACGGCGGAGCTTGCCCTGTGATTCCATGCGTTGGACCTTCTTCGTACTGATGCCGATGAACGCAGCCGCCTGTGCGCGGCTCAACGGCTGGCCCCGATCAAGACGCGCTTGGGCCTCGTTCGCCACGTCCTTCTTGAGCCGCGTGAGCTCGGTGACCTGGGCTTCGAGACGCTCGAACCGAATCCGATTCACCATCGCGCGGATCGCATGCATGCCGTTGTGCATCACGCCACCTCCGTACGTTCAGTGAGTGCGCCGACCATTTCCCACGGAAGCGCTGGACCGTAGAACTCTCGAAGCTCTCTCACTGCGAGCGCGAGGCGAGGCACCAACCGAACCCCCCAGCTAACGAACGAACCACCGCGGAACTTCCAACCGAGCTGGCGGGTGAGCCACTTCCGCGCTGCGCGCACCGTCCGCACGCCGGCCGGGTTCGGAGCATCGCAGTCGGCCTCGCAGGTGAGCACGGAGTCGAGGACCAACAAGCGAAGTGAGCGAGCGCAGCCCCACCAGCGCCCCGCACGGTCGACGCCCGGCGGCAACGCCTTCTGGTCCACCTTCCCGAGGTAGCGGCCCACGTAGCTGCGCGCCGCCATCTGGTCGCGCACATCGTCGACGCGGACGGAGTGGCGCATCGCCGCGAGGTCGCCCAACTCGCCAGTGGCACGGCACCATGCGAGCGACGCTCGCGCGGACTCGATCTGGCGCTCGGCGAGCATGTGGAAGTGCACCACGCCCCGCCGCTGGAACTCCATGACCCACAGGTAGCGCCCAAGCTCTCGCCGCGTGGACGAGAGGAACCGATTGAGATCGGCCTTCGCCCGTCGCGCGATGCGGAGGTTGCGAGTGTCCTCCGGTTCGCCCGCGACGGTGAGCCCGTGGTAGGTCAGCGTCACGAGCGCTGCGAACTCGCCCCCGCCGTTGGCCGCCTTCATGGCCAGGTTGCGTTGGCTCGCCCGACTGAATCCGCGAACGGTCGAACGAGGACCGCCGACACCGCCCGCGAGCCGGGTCGTGTAGATGACGCCATCGTCGGTGACGCCGCGCCAGCGGCGATCTGACCGCAGTGTGACGCCGTGGGGATGCACCATGAGCCCGTAGTCCCTTGCTTCCATGAGAACCCTCCCGAGAAAGTGAAAAGCCGAACCGAGTAGGCGGTATTCGCCTTAATCGGTTCGGCTTCATTCTCGGGGCGGACTACGGACTCCCACCCGGACCAAACAATTGCGTCCGGCGGGGTGCGCTGTCAAGAGCAGAAATATTCCCGATTCGTTCTGCACCCCTCCGGCGTCCAGCGCTGTCCACGCATGTCCACCAGATTTGAGTTATGCGTACTTAGGCCAAGGGGCATCAGTTCATGTGCTCAGCCAGCCCGTCGACCGCAGCTTGGCCGAGCGCATCAAGGTCCGCAAGAATATCAGGAAGCAGCGTGCTGCGAATGTTTCCGTCAAACTCTTCGATGCTCCTGAGCATGAATGGGACACTGGCCGCTTGATTGTAAAACCTGAAGGCTAGGGTCATGGCGTCCATCCCTATGACCCGCATGTCAAGCTGAACCTGCATGAATGCATCACGTCTGCAAACGGCCTCAATTCGGGCAGCGGCAAACTCGAGAGTAAACTTGTGCGGATGCGAGTCTAACTCCGAGTCAATGTCCTTGAGCCGCTGGAGGTTGTCCATGAGTTCTTGTCTAAGCAGGAAACGAATGTGCCGGGCCGCACGCGCATCTTTGAAGCTTCGGACGCCGCGATCTACTGCGATGCCGAGCGCAAAAATAGCCACCGGGATGGCAAGTTGAAGGATGTTGACGTACGGCACGGCTGGCTAGCCTAGTCGCATCGGCGGTAGTCGCCGGAGAAGGAAACGTTCATTCCGAAATAGCCTAGCCACTCAGACTCCGTCGCCCGCAGCCCAAGCTCATGAAACTCGAGCTCCAGTCGATAGGGCCTTTCCCGAATCGTTGAGTCAACATAGCTCGTCCGGATTCCTTCCAACACCGATTCAAAATCGAGCTCCCCGATGTTCGGTCCGTGCCTTCGGTGAGTTCCCCACAGCGCCAGCCCAATGACCCGGATGTGCCGTCCTCCAGGAAGCAGAGTGATCTCCAGTTCTGCGGATTCCACGGCGGCGCGCCTTGCGTACCGCCCGCTGGGATCACCGGGCATTCGGACGGTTGCTGTAATGGTGTGGATTGGCTGAATCAGTAGGCTTTGGAGCGCCTTCCCCAGTTCAGTCTGATAGTACCGAATCTCGCTCTCGGTGAAACCCTTGCTCTGGCTCCTGCGGGTATCGTACTCGTCATGGTGCATGAGGCACATGAACAGCAGGTTGTCAGCTTCGCTGTTACTCGCATCCCGGTCGATGTGTGCGACTTGGCCTTGTTTCAGCCCAAGATCACGAGAGAGACCGAAGCAAATCGCACACCTGCGCCGCGACGCGACAAGTACTTGTTGCAGCGTCTCGGCGCTCGGGGGTATACGGCCCATCCCCTTCCCTCCCCGCGGTGGCGCGGCGAACTCCGCGCTGGTGGCTACGTTGGCTACGGTCTCAGCGTCCATTCAGGTCCAACGCCGTCCAGCATAGACCATAGACAACGAGCGCCCCAACGTCACCATCCCGTTGGGGCGCTTCGTATTGTGTTGCCGCGACGTCCGTTGGCGCTTCGTGTCTCAATTCGTTGATTTCATGCCCGACCCGATTAGGAAACCGCTGCTCTATCCGTCTGAGCTACGGGGCCACGAGCGGGCCACTGTGTGCGATTGCTTGGGGTTGCGCAAGCGGGCTCGGGTGGTGTGTGAATGCATGCTGAGTCCGTCTGCTAATGCGGTTGCTACAGCTTCGCGGGCAATGGCGCGGCCCGGAGTTCTCGTTTCAGCCGTACCCAGCAGGAGTCAGGCTCGCCGGGAGTCCATGACGCGATCCACGAAACCGATTCGCCACGGTCGAGCGTGATCTCGTCACTGTCACCGCCATAGTCGTGTGCTCCATTTCCCCTACGCCCGACGTGCAGGTAAACCACTTGCTGGTCGCGCGCAGAGATCATGATTCGGAAGTCGCCGGAGTCTGGGTGCAATAACTCGAGCTCCACCGATGGGGCCGTCTCTCCGCTGTCTACCTCCGTCACTCGAATACCGGAGAACTTGGAGCGGGGCAGCGAACCCCGACTTCTGGGTTCGCCCCACGAACTCCACGAGGACGACCGCCCACTTGGGTCCGATACGAGAAGCGTCAGCGAATCGCCTTGGACGGATATCTCCGCGAGGTTCTTCTCACGCTGAGCCGGCCTCGCAACAGCCACGCGGTCGACGGTGTCCACGGTGGCCACCTGCACCCACCGTTCCGGGGCCTGCGCGGTAGAGCCCGGTCGCTCGGATTGTTGTCCGCACGACCCGGTTGCTGTGGCCAGCAGGCCGAGTGCGCAGAGGGCCGCGACATGCCTATCCACTGTGGCTAGCATGGGCACTGTCCCGGGCCAGTCGCCCCGCCTCCCGTCGCACCGCGTCATCGCTCAGTCCTGCATACCGCTGAGTCGTGACGAGGCTCGCGTGCCCGAGGATCTGTTGCAACGCTGCGAGACTGCCGCCGCGCTTGATCCACTGACATGCGAAGGTGTGTCGCATCTGGTGAACGTGGAAGCCCACGATTCCGGTTTCCTTCCGAACCATCTTCGGGAATGACCCCGGTGAGAGTTCGGCGAACGCGACGAGCCTGCCGACGCGACCACGAATCTCCCACAATAACTCCGGCCCGAGTGGGACCCGCCGTTCTTGGCCATGCTGGACATCGTATCCCCCTTTGGCAAGATGTCCACGGAATCGGGGGCGGTCTCAGGCGGCCACGTCGCGAAATATGGAAATCACTGTTAGGACCTCCGCTCCTGCCCGAAGTGGTTCCGGGGGTGGGGCCTCGGGCAGCCTAAGGCGTGTCTCCCCTGACTCCCGTCTTCGCTGTCATCCCGGGGGAAATCATGGCCGAGAGCTGCTTCGGTAAAGGTGTGCGGGCCGCCTCGCTCGCGCTGTGCCTGACGTTCGCGAGCGCCGCTTCCGGCGCGGAAGCCGAGGTAGTGCCAACTAGTCCCTACGGCGCCCCCGACGTCTCGGATCCCTGCGGGGCGGAGGCTCACCTCGAAGCGCAGTTGGCGCGCGATCCCGCCCTGGCCGCAAGGCGGCGGGTGCTCGAGGAAATGGTTCGACGGGCAGAGGCCAGCGGGCTCATTCCTGGTGCCGCCGAGCGGCTGAACAGCACCAGCTCGGTGCCGATCTACACGATTCCCGTCGTGGTGCACATCGTCCACAGCGGGCTGAACGGGGATCCCGAGAACATCAGCGACCTTCAGGTGCTCAGTCAGATCGCGGCGATCAATCGCGACGCACAGAACGCCCTGAACTACGGCTCCCCGGCCGCGGACTGCCAGCTCAAGTTCTGCCTCGCGTCCAAAGGCCCTACTGGGCTACCGGTGAGTTGGCCCGGTGCGGCGGGGATCACCCGCAAGCTCGATCCCGTCAACTGCGTGGTTCCGATCACCAACGATGCCGCATTGAAGGCGATCGATTACTTCCCCTCAGATCAGTACCTCAACGTCTGGGTGGTCAAGCAGATCACGGGGGGCGGCAACGGTGGCAGCATCCTGGGCTATGCCACCTTCCCGGGCTCCGTCCCCGCCGCGCAGGATGGCATCGTCATGGACTACCGCGTCATGGGTGCGAACAATACCGGGTACGGCACCACATTCGCGCTGCTGCCAACGCTCGAGGAAGGCAAGGTCTTCGCGCACGAGGTGGGACACTGGCTCGACCTGTTCCACACGTTCCACAATGCCTGCACCCCCGGCGATCTGGTCGGGGACACACCGCCCGAAGCGGTGTTGCGCACGAACTGCCCCACCAACAATCCCACGAGTTGCAGCAACAGCGGCGATCCCATCCACAACTTCATGGACTACACGAATGACCTGTGCCGCTGGGAGTTCACTAGCGGGCAGAAGTCACGGATGTACGCCGCGATCTCCACCTATCGCTCGGTGCTGGTGGGTTCCTCGAATCTCATCACGGTTGGCGCCTGCCCGCCCTCGGTCACGGCATTGATCACCGCGACGCCCAGCCAGGTGTGCGCGAACGCGCCGGTGCAGCTCTCCACGCCCTCGTGCGCCAGTTGCACCTACACTTGGACATTCCAAGGAGGCACGGGCAATACCAACGGCCAGAGCACGACCGCCACGTTCAGCGCGCCTGGGCCGCACCAAGTGACGCTCACGGTGACCAACGGCACGGTCACGAGCAACGCGACTTCGACCGTTTATGCCTCCGCGTGTGCACCCATCACGGGACCGTGTACCAACTGGGTGTTCGGCATCAACAACCGACTGAGCTTCGCGAGTGGCATTCCCCAGTCCGTACCCGGCACGGTCAACGCAGGCCCCGAGACCGCAACGCAGATCTCGGACAATGCGGGCACACTGCTGTTCTACACGGACAACAAGAATATCTGGAGTGCCCAGAACAACCTTGCCATGCCCAACAGCGCCGCATTCAACACCGCGGGCGGTGGCAACAGCGCGCATACTGGCGCATTGATTGTTCCCAGACCCTCCACCCCCGGCCAGTATTTCCTGTTCTCGGTGAACGAGTGGGAGAAGTATTTCAATTTCCTGCCGCCCCTCACCATCACCACGATCAACATGAATCTGAATGCCGGGCTCGGCGGCGTCACCTCCACCTGCGTACCCGTTCCGCTTCCGGTGGGCGTCACGGCATCGCCGCGCGGACTCATCGAGGGACTCACCCTGATCCCGCACTGCAATGCCACGGACTGGTGGCTCATCACCTGCGGGATGGACTCCAGCAACACCAGCCGGGATTGGGAGAGATTCGTCTATGTCACGCTGATCACTTCGGCGGGCGCGGGCGCGACCACCCAGTACCCGATCGGCTTCACCACGGGCGCTGGCGGCGGTGGTTCGGCATGGGGAACGCTCACCGCATCCAAGGACGGCACCAAGCTCGCCATCTGCCAATCGCAGGCTCGTGCTGTGCATGTCTACAATTTCAATCGAGCGACGGGAACGCCGACCCTTGCGCTCGACACCGGGGATGTCGGCGCCAATCAGGATGTGGCGTTCAGCCCGAACGGCAAGGTCATCTACTACTCGTACCTGGACGGCACGTATTCCGGCGCCGGGAATGGGCTCTGGGGCCTGCGCCAGATGGATCTGGCCACGCAGCAGGTTCGTGTCCTGCGTCCGCCCACGAGCATCACGGGCCCGCAGGATGTGCAGCTCGGACCTGACGACAAGATCTATGTCTCGCGCGCAGGCGCGTCGGTGCTGGACTGTGTGAACTACCCAGACAACTTCAATGCGCTCAGCCTGAACGAGTGCGGCTTCAACTACGCCTGCATCCCGCTGGGTGGCCCGAACAACCCCCTCGGCGCGCTGCCCAACACGCTCGCGATGTGCAGCGCAAGTTCGACGCCGGCGGCGTTCACTTACTCGGTGTCGAATTGCTACACGGTGACATTCACCTCTCCGAACTGTGGCGGTTGGACTTGGAACTTCGGCGATAACAGCGCGCTGGGCAGCGGCCAGACGGTCTCGCACACCTACTCGGGTGCGGGCACGTATCAGGTGCTGTTGACCGCTGCAGGAGCTTCGCCTTCGACCATCACCATTCCCGTGACGCTGGCTGCCGCGCTGCCCATCTCGATCGCCGGGCCGGGCTCCATGTGCGGAGGTCCTGCGAACTACAGCGTCGTTGGACCCTCGAACTACGTCTACACCTGGACCATCACCGGTGGCACGCCGGCGACGGCAACCGGCAACAATGTGTTCGTGAGTTGGGGGCTGAGTACGGGGTTCGTGCAGGTCACGGGAACGGATCCCAAGACCGGATGCACCTCGAGCGCGGGGATCGGGCTCGAGGCCTGCTCGATCTGCACCGAGCCACCCAAGAACATGGTGGCGTGGTGGCCCCTGGATGAGCCCAGCGGCAGCCTCGCGCAGGACATCGTCAATGCGAACGACGGTCAGGACTTCAATGTGCCGCTGAAGGTCACCGGTGCCGTGAGCAAGGCAAGACAGTTCAACGGCGCCACCAGCTATGTGCGGGTGGACGATGATCCCAAGCTGGACCTGGGGACCGGGAACCTGACCATCGACTCGTGGATCAAGTCCTCCTCGAGCGCTGCGTATCAGGGGATCATCGAGAAGCGCTCACTCTCGCCCGATCTCGGCTATGCCCTCTACCTCAAGCAGGGGCGACTGGCGTTCCTGCTCGGCGACGGTTCGACCAGCACCGAGTTCACGGGTCCCAACACCGCGAATCTGGCCGATGGAACCTGGCACCACGTGGCCGTGACGGAGGACCGTGGCAACACGGCGGCCGGCACCACGCTGTATGTGGATGGCTCGCCGATCCTGGTGCTGCCCGGGTACTCGCCCGCGGGCAACCTCGACAACAACGAACGAGTGCTCATCGGGGCGCAGGAGCCTTCGGCGGCGCCGGTCTACTGCTTCGATGGCAGCATCGATGAGGTGGAAATCTTCTCCCGGGCCTTGAGCGCCGATGAAGTCTCGAGCATCTGGGGCTCCGGGTCGGCCGGAAAATGCAAGGAGCTCACGTACGTCCCCAAAGCACAGACGTTCTGCACGGGGCAGACCTTCGCTCTGGTCGACATCTGGCTCTGTAACTCGGGCGCGACGTCGCAGATATTCAACCTGGCCTTCGCGGCGGGCTCCGGACCGGGTTGCAATGTGGCGGGCCCGTCCGCGATTTCGATCTTCCCGCCCCAGAACGGCACCCAGGTGAACGTACCGACCGGCTGCACCAAGGTCACACTCAAGATCGTCAAACCCCTCGGTGGCATGGTGAGTGGTGACTTGAGCTGCTACACGGTGACCTCGACCAACACCACGAGCGGCGTGTCCCGGCTCTCGCGCGGCTCGATGCGTGCGAGCGACCAAGTCTGCCCACTCGTCTCGCTCGGGGGGATCGCCACCACTGGAGTCTTCGTTCCCACCCCGGTCAGCTTCGGGCTCTACAACAGCTCACCGAGCGTGCAGTCCTATCAGGTGCGCGTCGAGGCAAGTCCCGCCAATGCCGATCCCAACATCCCGCCGGGTCCGGGTGGGCCGCAGAGCGTGGTGAGCCTGAACGGCCTGCCACCCGGGGTGCCCTACTTCACGAACTTCCTCGTGGCGCCGGGCGAGGTCATGCCGGTGGATCTCGAGGCCATGTTCATGGAGCCCGCACCGTTCCAGCCCTATGACGTGGTGATGGCAGTGGATGTCGATGGCAATGGCTCCACGGACGCCGAGGCAACATTCGGCATGCTCAACAGCCAGCGGGTGATCCACATCACCGACGTGCCGGGCCCGCCCGTCACCGAGGCCCTTGAGCTCATGAGCGTTTCGCCGAACCCGTTCCATCACGTCATGGGCGTACAGTTGCAACTCCCTCGTGCCGAGCGAGTGAAGCTGGTGCTCTGCGATGTGAGTGGACGGCGCGTGAGGACTCTGGTCGACGGGCAGTTGGAGGCGGGACGCAGCCTGCGAATGGTGGAGGCAGCTGGACTTCGCAATGGCGTCTACTTCCTGCGGCTCGAGATGGCTGGGCAGGTGCGGACCAAGCGGGTGGTCCTGCTAAGGGAGTAGGGGCCGCCTGCGCACGCCCCAGCGGTTCAACCCGCTGGGGCGTGCACGTCGCAAGGCGTCAATGGCTCCCTGCGATTGCACGCGCAGCAGCCTTCGCGTCTGGGTCGACCCATCGACTTTGAGCCGGCACAGATAGACACCAGGTGCCACGACCCGGGCTACGAGTGCTGCGGCGAAGTCCCCTCGCCTTCCCCCAACCCGCGCACCATCGCCCATCCTGCCAACGCCACGATCGCCAGACTGAGCGGCGCGCCGAAGAACATGGTGAACGGCATGCGGTAGCCGGCGAACACGGGGAGCGTGATGCCCACGAAGTGCGACAGGCAGAGCAGCATGCCGACTCCAGCCAGCGCCCGCGGTGCCATTCGCGCAACGCCGAGCACCGCGAACAACGAGAAGTGCCACGCCACCACCATGAAGATGTGCGAGTAGTGCACCCATTTCCATGCGGTGCGCTCGGCGGCGCCAAGCAGTTCCAGGCCCGCGATCGCCTGCGGGGCGGCGCTCACATACTCGCGGCTCATCGTCAGCATGGTGAGCCAGTGAGTGTTCTCCATGAGCTGCAGCATCAGATTCAAAATGGCGAGGGCGAAGAGCACCAGACCGCCCCGCGGTGTGCGCGCCTGCAGGGCGGGCCCAAGCAGGATCGACACGGCCAGCGGCACCACGCCGCCCACGAACAATGACAGCACGAGCATCCGCAACATGGGTTCCACGCGGGCCGCCACCGCCAGGAAGCCAGCGGGCGCCGTGGTGAGCGGGTGCAGCAGGATGTAGGGCGTGGTGAGTCCGGCAGCGAGAAGCACGATCAGGAGTGCCCCAACGGTGCGGGCGACTGGCTTGGATTCCGACATGATTCACCTCCACTTTCGAGTCAGTGCGTGAGTTGCGCGGCCCCATCGGGGCGCCGCCCTTCTCTTGCGACCACTCGATTCTGTGGTGGCGTCCCTGCCCTGCGAAGGCCCTTGCGACGATGCGCGGGGGCGAGGGATGAAGTACGTCGGGGCCTGACGAACGGCGGGGCACCGCAGCGTGCGCCCCGGCCCGCGGAGCTACATCTGCCGAAAGCGCGGCAGAAACGTGCGGCTCACCGGGAGTGTTTCCTTGCGAGCGCGCAAGTGCAGCGTGGCGGTCTCGCCATCATCACGCACCACACGCTCGATCGCGTCGAGATTGACCACCACCGAGCGGTGTACCTGCGCGAACTTCTCCGGGTCGAGCTGCTCGAGCACTTCCCTGAGCGGCGTGCGGAGCAAGGCCTCCTGCGGTTCGCCCTGTTCGTCGCGCCAAGCGACGCGCGTGTACTTGGTGTCCGAACGCAGGTAGTCAATCGCTTCCACGCGGATGAGCGTCAAGTTCCGTCCCACCTGAGCATGCACGTACTTGAGCCGCGGCGGATCGCTTGCCGGGCGCGGGGCCGCGATCTGCTCCGAGATCCGTTGCAGCAGCGCCTCCGTGAGCGCACCGGCGTGGCCGGCCGCCAGCCGCTCGCGCAGCCTCGTCACCGCCAGAGCAAGTCGCGCGGGCTCGACCGGCTTCACCAGATAGTCGAGCGCGCCCTCGGTGAAAGCCTCCACCGCGTACTGGTCGTACGCGGTCACGAACACCACCTGTGAGCGCGTGCCGATCTTGCGGGCCACCTCGACCCCGTTGGTGCCGGGCATCTGCACGTCCAGGAAACACACGTCGGGCTGGTGCTCCTCGAACAACTTGAGCGCCTCGCGGCCATTTCGCGCGTGCGCCACCACGCGCAGCTCAGGCCACGCCCGGGCCAGTTCATTCGCGAGGGCCTCCCTTAGCAGTGGCTCGTCGTCGGCGATCAGCGCGGTGTACTCGCGGTCGCTCACGACGTGGCCTCTTCCGCTGGGAAGTCCAGTTCGGCCACCGTTCCCCGCGGCTCGCCGGCCCGCACGGTCACGGTGGCATCTCCGCCGAACGTGAGCAGCAGCCGCTCCCGTAATGTTGCGAGCCCAGTTCCGCGCGAGTCCCCGCCAGCCACCAGGCCTACGCCCGTGTCCACCACGCGCATATGGCAGCGGGCTCCGACACGGCGCACTTCGATCCGCACCGAACCTCCCTCTTCGCTGGGATCGAGCCCATGCCGAACGGCGTTCTCGACCAACGTGAGCAGGGTCATGGGCGGACAACGCAACTCGTTCGCCTCGGGGTCGCAGTCGAGGGAGAACGTGAGCCGGTCGGGCATGCGCATCTCCATCAGTTCCAGGTAGGCACGCGCGAGGGTTGCCTCGCGATCCACCGAAGACGTGGGGTCATCCAGCCGCGGTACGGCGGCGCGCAGGTACGTGGTGAGACTCCGCAGCACCTGCGCGGCGCGCGGCGAGCCCGAGTCCACCAGCGCCTGCACGTTGGCGAGCGTATTGAACAGGAAGTGCGGCGACACCTGCGATTGGAGCAGCTTGAGCCTTGCATCGGTGGCGCGGCGCTCCAGTTCGCTGCGGATCAGCTCGAACTCCAGTGCCTGCTCGCGCGCGAACGCGTCTCTCTCTCGCACGAGCGACGCGAGTGCAGCCCAAGGTGCCACGAACATTCCGAACGTCATGAGTGCGGCATATGCGCGCATCGGTTCGCGCGCACGGTAGAACGCCGGCGCACCGGCCGGATTGGTGAGCGCGAACATGATGGCTCCGGCGGGCGGGATCACCAAGCCCACCGCGAATACTTGAAGTGCCCAGCGCGCCACGCGCCGCGGCAACCGTCGCGGACGGTTGCCCAACAACTCGTAGGCACCCAGCGCGGTGAGCCCGATGACGAGGGCACGCGCCACCATCAGGGGCAGCACGGGCGCGCCCCAGCCAACGAGTAGGCCCGCGATCACCGCGAGCGTGATCGTGTACCAGAGCCGCACCCAACGCGCGCGGGCACCCGATGGGTGCGGGTTCGGGATGCTTAGGGAGGCGTTCATGGTTCGCAAGATAGCCCACCCCTGCTCGAGGATGCAGTCGCGCGCATCGATGGCTCAGCGCGGTTCAAGCGACGATGTTGCGAGCTCGCCGCTCGCGGCTCCACTCCTGCGCGACCGAGCACTTTTTCCGCAGCATGAGCCACTGCCGGGCGGGATGGGACGCGGAGTGCGTTTCATCGCGCCGGCGGCGCCAAAGCCAAGGTTGGCTGCGATCTTGGCTACGAGATAGGCGTTGGACAGCGCCGGCGCGTGCCGGCGCGTTGCGTTGCAGGCGGTGGCGCTCCATTCTGCGCTCCGGCCCACGGGAATGCGGCCGCTCCGCGCGCTGCCAGGGGCCTGACTTCGAACCCACGATCCCGGGGGGCTGCCCCGATGAAGCGCCCGCGAGCCCTTCTGCTCCTGCCGTTGCTGGCTGCGCTGGCGGTGCCCCCCTGCGCCGCCAAGACCGATCCGCTGATCCCGCAGCAGTGGCGGCTCGAGTGCGCGTGTGGCGCCGCGTTCTACGAGATCTTCGTGCGCAGCTTCGCCGACTCGGACGGCGACGGCATCGGTGACCTGCGCGGCCTCACCTCGCGCTTGGACTACTTGAACGACGGCGATCCCTCGACAACGTCGGACCTCGGTATCGAGGGGATCTGGCTGATGCCGGTGTTCGCCTCCCCCAGCTATCACGGTTACGACACCGTCGACTACGCTGCGATCAACCCCCAGTACGGCACCACGGCAGACTTCGAGGCGTTCATCGCGGCGGCTCATGCCCGCGGCATCCGCGTGATCGTGGATCTGGTCATCAACCACACCAGCAGCAGGCATCCATGGTTCGTGGAGTCGTCGTCGTCGCCGCGCTCGCCGAGGCATGCCTGGTACATCTGGCGCGCCGACGATTCCGGCTTTCGGCAGCCCGGGGGCGGCGGGCCGACTTGGCACTCGATGAACGGCGCGTACTACTACGGCATCTTCGGGCGTGGAATGCCAGACCTGAACCTGCAGAACCCGTCGGTGCGAGAAGAGGTCAGGGCGATCGCCTCCTACTGGCTCGAGCGTGGCGTCGACGGGTTCCGGCTCGATGCCGCGCGGCACCTGATCGAGGACGGCCCCGGCGAGCAGCAGTGCAACACGCCCGGGACGCACGCGTTCTGGAAGGAGTTCGCCGCGCACGTCCGCGCAAAGGCACCCGAGGCGCTCCTGGTCGGCGAGAACTGGACGAGCACTGAGAACATCGCGCAGTTCTTCGGCTCGGTCGACTCAGTCGCCGGAGGCGACGAGCTCCCCATGAGCTTCAACTTCCCCCTCGCCGGTTCGATCCCCAATGCGGTGCGCTCGGGCGACCCGGCGCCGATCGTCGCGACACTTGCCGACGTCGCCCGCCTCTACCCGGCCGGAGTACTCGACGGAACGTTCATCACCAACCACGACACGCCGCGCGTGGCCACCGAACTTGGCTCCGATCCTGCGCGCCTGCGCTCGGCGGCCGCATTGCTGCTGACGCTTCCGGGATCGCCGTTCCTCTACTACGGCGAGGAGATCGGCATGGTCGGTGGCAAACCCGACCCCAACATCCGCACCCCGATGCCGTGGAACGACCACGAGGCCGGTGGCGGCTTCACGACCGGAAAGCCGTGGCGGCCATTCGCCGCGGGGCGCGAGCAGGCGAACGTCGAAGCGCAGAGCCGGAACCCGCAATCGCTGCTCGCGCACCACCGCCGGCTGGTTCACCTGCGCGCATCGTCGCCGGCACTGCGCCGCGGCACGATCGCGATGCTCGCCCCGGGCACCGGGAACACGCAGGTGCTGGCGTTCATCCGCGAGGCGGGCGGCGAGCGCATGCTGGTCGTCCACAACCTCGGCGCCGCCGGCGTGAGCGCCGGCCCGTGGGACCTGCACGCCAGCGCGGCCAAGCTCGTCCATGCCACACCTGCGAGCGCGGTAACAAGCTCGGGGCAAGTCGCCCCTTGCCGGTCCCGGAACCGCTCGGATACGCTTGCAGCCTCATGCCTCCCTCCCCGCTGGTTCGACCTGTCCCTCTGCTGCCGTCCACCGTCAGGCGCCGACGCCATCTCGCCGCCGTCGCCGTCGCGCTTGCCGGACTGTTCCAACTCGCCGCGGTGTGCGGCGCGCGCGCCGACTGGGTCGACGCCGGGCTCACCGATCTCAGCATCCGCGCCGTGGTGCGCACGGCCACGGGAGTACGGTTCGCGGCCGCCGGGGAGGGGCTCTATCGATCCCTCGATGGCGGCGCGACATGGACCAAGTTCGTGACCGACCAGTTTGGTGACGCGTTCACCGCGATCGTGCACCCGGATTCGAACCTGCTGTTCGTTTCGGCGGAGAGCGGAACCTACCGCTCGGCCGATGACGGAGTGTCGTGGGTGCACCTGGGCGACGGCATCGCCGGGACCTATTCACTGGCGGTCGCGCCCAACCGCGACCTCTACGCCTCGGGCGGCTTTGGAACCTTCCGCTCCACCGATCGAGGCTTGAGCTGGGTGCCGGTCGAACCCTTGCCGGGGGATTTCACCGATGGACTCGCGATCGATTCGGACGGGCGCGTGTTCATGAGGTCGATACTCGGCGCTCTCCTCCGCTCCACAGACCACGGCGCCACCTGGGTCGCCCTGCAACCGTCGCCTGAATACCCCGCGGCTCACGCGGTGAGTCCGCGCACCGGCACCCTGCTGATGGGCACCCAGACGTTCGACAGTCCCAGCACGTTGGAGGTGTACCGCTCAACCGATCATGGCGATTCGTGGCAGCGGATCCTGCACCAGCCCGGCAACATGGATGCCCTCCATTTCCTGGCCAACGGCGAAGCTGTGGCCGGCGTGGGATCCGTGCTGCACTCGACCGACGATGGTCTCACCTGGACGCCGCGCAACGCGGGACTGCCCCCGGGGCTCCAGGTCGGGTGCTTCACGGAGATCCTTGGAGCAGTGTTCGCGGGCATGAGATTCGGCGGACTGTGGCGCGAGGATCAGTGGGTCGTCTCGGTGCCGTCGGCCGCGCCGCAGGCGGCGCGCGACTTTCGCCTGACCGCCACTCCCAGTCCGTTCTCCACGCGGACGTCGTTGCGGTTCACCCTGCCGGCGACGACACGGCTCACGCTGGATCTGTTCGACATTCACGGGAAGCGGATGGCGCGCGTCGCAGAGGGCGAGTTCGCGGCCGGGCCCCACGCGATCACACTCGAGGCGCGGACGCTTCCCCCGGGGCTCTACCTCGCGAGGTTGTCAACCGGGGCGTGGGAAGCGACGGCGCGAGTCGCGCTGATCCGCTGATCTGTATACCGGCCGCGCAATCATCCCGCCGCGTCGTACGCCCGCTTGATGATGGCAATGAGTTTCGCGTCGACCTCGTCGGCCGACGTCAGTGCAGCCACATAGGGGCACATGCCTCCGGGCGGAACTGATTTCACCCGTGGGTGTTCGACTGCTTCCTTCAGGTTGATCCCGAGCTCGAAGCAATCGTTGGTCTTGGGGCCGAGCATCGCGAACTGCTTCTTTCGCCGGAGCGCGACATAGCCTTTCTTCGGCGCGACCTCGAACTCACCGAAGCCGTTGATCGCGGCCATCAGCTTCTCGTGGATGGGGCGCTGATGCGCTTTCTTGCCCGAGTAGATCTCATCCAGCACGGCGTCGCTCGGCGCACCCTTCTCCTTGGCGGCGCTCTGGCCGTCCGACTTGAGGGCCGCATGCGTCAGGGCGTTCGCGTCCCCGTGTCCGAGACCGTAGGCCTCCATGAGCCAGCTGCGGATCTCGCCATGCTTCGTCTTGCCGCATTTCGCAATCGCCGCGGTGAGCTGCTTGAGCGACTTGCCCGTCTTCTTCTCGATATTCGCGATCTGCGTCGCGATCGCCTTCTCCAGGTCGGCCATGTGGATCCCTCCCTCCTGCATGGGTGTCTGTGGACCAGCGAACCGCCTGTGATGCGTCGCTCACTCCGCCAGCACTCCGTTCAGCGTGAGAGCGCCCGCGTCCAGTTGAGAACGACGGTGAGGGGCGAGATCCCCTCGCGGGCGATCGCGGCGCTGATCAGGAAACGCTCGCCGTCGCGAGTCACGGTTGCGCCTTTGAAACCGTCGGGAAGATCGAAGAGGGTCACGGGCGTGCCGATGGCGAGCGAAGCGGAGGCTTGGATCGGAGCGGCCATGATGGATCGGGCATCTCCCCCCACGTAGAGGAGCTCGTTGCCTCCGCGCGTCCAGGCGAGCAACCCCTCCGCGGCCCCCGCGTTCGAGATCCGGACCTTGCTTCCCGGCTCCGGAAACGACTGGGCGTAAAGCTCGTGTCGGCCCGATTCGTCCGACAGGTAGGCGATCCACCGGCCATCCGGAGAGATCGCGGCTGCGGGCTCGTTGTACGGGCTGGCGAGATAAGGGGTGGGCTCGCCCTCTCCTGACGTGGAAACGCGCCACAGATCGTACTGCGTCTTGGGATCGTGAGTCCGGTAAACGAGGAGCGTCCCATCCGGTGACCATGCGCAAGCGTCCTTGAATAGTCCACCGGTGAGGATCGCCTTCTCGGGCTCAGCGCCGCTCGTCGATTTCAGGAAGATGTCCCGCGTTCCGCCGCGGTCGGACGAGAAGGCGATGCGGGTTCCATCTGGGGACCAAACCGGCTCGAAGTTCGACGAGGGGTCGAACGTGAAGCGGGTCGACACGCCGCGCGCGATTTCGACGATCCAGAGGTCGGCGCTCCGGTTCCCTGTCCACGTCGAGAAGGCGAGCCGAGTTCCATCCTGCGAGAGCCTGGGGTTGGTGTGCAGCCCCTCACGCAACGGCATCGCTCCCTGCGGCCGACCGTCGCGGCCGAACCACACGAGGCGAGTGTTCGGGATGTCGCCCGTGGGGTGGACGATGACGCCGGTGCGCGAGACTGACGCACCCGGGGAAGCCGTGTACTGGCCTTGGCTTCCGGCGACCTCTCCGATCGCCAGTGGATCACCCACCAGACGCCGGCGCCCGGCGTCGAACCGCTGAGCCATCAGCGCTGCTTCGCGCGCGAACAGGATGTGATCCGGTGGCGCGAGGATCGTTGCGGTGCTCGCTCGGTGGAGCGGTGCGGATTGCTTGGAGTCGAGCGAGCCCACGCGAGTCTCATAGCCCCCGTCGCGCGCCGGGAGCGTGACGTAGAGGAAGTGCCGGCCGTCGGGGAGGAAGCAGGGGAACCGGTGGGCGGCCTCGCCGCGCGCGGAGTCGAGCGCCGTCGCCACGGTCGCGGGTCCACCGCTCGCGGAGACGCGATAAAGTGGTCCTCCCGAGTAAGGGCCGAACAAGATAACGCCGTCCTTACTCCAAGTGCCGCCGCGGCCGACGGGGGCGTCAGCGATCGCCTGCGGAGGGCCGCCCGCCACCTCGACCCGGTGGAGTTTGTCTTTGGCGAAGAACCCGAGCGCGCGACCGTCCGGGGCCCAGAACGGCAGATAGGCACCCTCGGTGCCGGGAAGGACCTTCGCCTCGAGCGACGAGAGCGGACGGATCCACAGCCGATCGACGCCACTGGAATCCGACGCCACCACGGCCAGCAGACGACCATCGGGAGAGATCACGGCGTTCGCTGCGACTGGCGATCCGACATTGGAGGCCGTCATGAACGAGGTAGTCGCTGGCGGCAGTACCGAGAAGCGCAGCAGTTCCGAGGTCACGCTCTTCGGCGACATCCGGGTCAGCGTGACGGCCGCGATCGCGACCGCGAGCGCGGCGGCGAGGAGCCAACCGAGTCGCGAGCCGTTCCTGCGCCGAGCCGCGATCGGTGCAGGAACGCCCGCCTGCGACCCGCCCTCGGCCAGCCACGCGAGCTGCATGCGGATGTCGTGAGCGCTCTGCAGCCGGTCCGCCGGGTCCTTGGCCAGACACGCCTCGACCAGCCGCTCGAGCCCCGGTGGGCTGAGCGGAGCGAGCCGGGAGATGGGCGTCGGCTGCGAACCCATGATCGCAGTGATCAGCGACGCCTGGCTCTTGCCCTCGAACGCGCGCTTCCCCGTCGACATCTCGTACAGCACACAGCCCAGCGCCCACAGATCGCTGCGTGCGTCGACTTCGCCCCCCTCGAGCTGCTCCGGGGCCATGTACTGGAACGTGCCGATGATCGCGCCCTCGGCGGTGAGCGGCGCGGCCACGGTCGGCGAGTGAGTCATGCCCGCCAAGACGCTGCCGCTGCCTGGGCCCCCGGCGAGTCCGATTGCGCGCGCCAGGCCAAAGTCCATCAGCTTGGCGCCGGACTTGGTGATCATGACGTTGCCAGGCTTCAGGTCGCGGTGGATCACGCCGGCGCGGTGCGCCCGGTCGAGCGCGTCGGCGATCTGCACCCCGAGCCGGAGTACCTCAGGCGGGGGCATTGCGCCTTTCGCCAGCCGCTGGGCCAGCGTTTCGCCCTCCACCAGCTCCATCACCAGATAATCGGTGTCGCCCTCGCGTCCGACGTCGTGAAGCGTGCAGATGTTCGGGTGGTTGAGGCTCGAGACCGTCTTCGCCTCGCGCTCGAAGCGCGCGCGCACTTCGGTGTTAGCGGAGAGATGCTGGGGCAGCACCTTGACAGCGACGTCGCGGCCAAGTCGGGTGTCCGTGGCTCGGAACACCTCGCCCATACCGCCTGCACCGAGCGGGGCGATGATCTCGTAGGGACCGAGTCGGGTGCCGGGAGTGAGTGGCATCGGAGTACTCTACACTAACGGTAGCTCACGCATCCGGCCTGCTGCCATCGGCCCGTGGTCGCCGATTGGTCGCCTGTTCAAAGTCCACTCCTGTCCCTTGCTGTCCCCTCCTGACCACATGACGAAGCCCCGCTCGCGGCGACAACCGCAAGCGGGGCTTTGCGCGACAAGGACTTCGGTGAGCAGGCCGGTTTCGGCCGTGCAGCCTTGGGAAACCGCTGCTCTATCCGTCTGAGCTACGGGGCCGTGGGGGAATACGATAGCGCAGTTCACTCGAGACCGAAATCAATCGGCACATAGTCTCTTAGACCGTGTGGGCTGCAACCCCCACGCTGTCGAGGCTGAGCTTCCGAAGGAGTACCTTACAAGCGAGGCTCCGAACTTCAGCCTGCGGCCACGGGTGGCATCCACTTCGCGGTCGCGGCCCACTCCGCGAGCCGAATCGGCCGAATGCCGCTCTCGGCCGACGTCTTCGCGATGTCGGCGTCGTAGCCTACGCGGTCGAACCACTCCAACATGAGCGCGTAGTCCTCGCTGAACTTGCGGACCTCCTCGATTGGAACGGGGGCGAACGTCACCGGGCGCCCCGTCGCCTTGCCGAGCACCTCGGCGGTCTCCGGCATGGTGGCCTGATCGCCGCCGATGTCGATGGCCCGGCCGTTCAACGTGGTGTGGTTCTCGAACGCCCAGAGCCCGTACCTGCCGATGTCCTTCACCGCAATCATCTGCAGCACGGTCTGGGGCTTGAGTGCGACGGCGAGTTGTCCCTGTTGGATCGCGGGCAGGAACCAGGGCGAAGCGAGGTTGTCCATGAAGAACACCGGACGCAGGATTGTGTACGACGGGAACCCTAACGCGCGAATCTTCTCTTCGACGCGCCACTTGTTGTCGAAATGTGGGATCCCGGTGTTCCGGTGGGCGGACCCGACGGACGAGTAGACGTAGTGCTGCACCCCCTGCCGGCGCGCGACCTCGGCGATGCGCATCCCCTGCTCCTCCTCGCGCTCGACACCCGCCTCCCAGGTGTTCTGGACCGCAAAGACACCCCAGGCACCCGCCAGCGCCCGCTCGAGCGAGGGCGCGTCTTCGAGATCGCCGGCGACGATCTCGGCCCCGAGCTTCGCCAGTTCCCTGGCCGCCGACCCATCCGGCTTGCGCGTCATGGCGCGGACCTTGTGGCCCTTGGCAAGCAACTCCCGCGCGGTCGCGCCGCCCTGCTGGCCGGTCGCGCCGGTGACGACGATCAGGTTCTTTCCGGCTTCCATGTATTCCTCCCTGTGGTGGTGTGTCGGTGGCGTGTTCCGTATTTCGTGTGCTTCCTCACTCTCGGATCTTGTCGAGGAGTCGGCTGAGCTCCACGGCCTCCTCTTCGGAGAGGTTGGCGTAGATCGCGTCGATTCTCGCCTTCTGATCATCCATCTGCTTGAGCACGCCGAGCCCAGCCTCGGTGATGACGACATCGACCCGTCGTCCGTCCGTCTCGCACGTCGACTTGGTGAGAAGACCTTTGTCCGCAAGACGGTCGACCAGCCGCGACACTCCGGCGTTCCGGTGAATCATCCGGTCCCGGATGAGCGCCGTGGAAACGGGCGTCGGGTGCTGGCCACGGAGAATGCGTAGCACGTTGTACTGTGACGATGTGAGGCCGCACTCGCCGAAGAACTCCTGCAATCGCACGTCCGCCCAGGTCATCGTGTAGATGAGATTGATGCTCAGCTTCTGGTAGACAGACGGGAATGCGGCGACCTGGATTGCGTCTTCAATCCGCATGTGCCTTGGCTCCGAATGGGGCGTCCGCGCGAACGTGCGCCCCTGCATTGCGAACGCGGTTCCCGGCGAACACGCCCAGACCGCAGTGCAGCTCACACCTCGGCATTGAAGATGTAGCGGTGGAACTTCCACATACCACCGATCTTCTTCACTACGAATACCTCCCGGTTCCCTTCTGAAGTTGTGGGCGTCTGACCCTTCGGAACGATGGTGCCGCGGGACCTCGTGCGAACGAAGCCCAGCGACTCACCCAGTTCGACCTCGAGGATCTCGAACTCGACATTGAAGTCGAGCTGCGAGAGGAAGCCTTCATAGAGCGCTGCGATGCTGTCGAGCCCGGTCGCGGTGGGGAACGGCTGGCCGATGAAGATCGCATCGTCGGTGTACACGCTCCTGATCAGGTCCACGTTGGCCTCGTTCAGGCCGCGTTGATAGGTGCGCACCAGATCCTGGATCGCTGCGTTCATGTTGCTCCTCCCCTGTAGGCGGGTATTTCGGGTCGTCGTCTTTTCCGTGCCCTGCGCGAAGCTGGAGGTCCCTACAGCCGACAGTGCGACTGCGACCACAATGGCGCGAGTGAGTCCGAGGCTGGTCATGCGGTTCTCCCTTCTCGGGTTCCAAGTCGGAGTGCGACGGCAATCCCGTCCGCCGTTAGGCACGACATATTGGTAACGCGTCATCGATGACGCGTCAACGAAAATTCTTGATCGATTCTCAGATGGCACAGGATGATGTGGGCTGGAAGGAAGCTAATAAAACATAAGCATATGCAGTGCAACGCATTACAAGAGTTCAGGCCAGCTCTGGCTAATCGCTGGCAGCCCAATGGGTGGACTTCCCCGCGGGCGTCAGATCGGCGGCATCGATGGAGCGTGCGAGCCGCCGGGCGGCGCGCTGGATTGGTCGCCTATTCAAAGTCCACTCGTGTCCATTCGTGTCCCTTCCTGACCACAAGAAGAAACCCCGCCTGCGGTCGCAACCGCAAGCGGGGCATTGCGTGACAATCACTTCGATCGGTCTTGCGGGGCAGCGCTTGGGCGCTGGGAGCCATTCGAGTCGAACCACTGACCAGGCGTTGCGTCGCGGGTCCGACCATTCGACATCAAGCGCGCCACGCTGCCCTCGCGAAAGCCAGAAAGTAGCGGTCCAGCGAATCCGGCGTGGAGCGATAGTCGTTGTCACCGACGAAGAAGTCGCACACGACCTCGCGGGCCCGGCAGAGCTCCCGACGGCGCCCACGCATCCGAGGGTCGGCGATGGTGAGATCCATGAGATCGAGGAACCGAGCAAGAGCCGCTTGCTCGCGCGCGCGGCGTCAGGCCAGCAAGCTCAGCTCGCTGTCGATGCTGTCGCCAGGACGCCCCAACGCCACTTCGGCCTAGAAGGCGACCGCTCGACCGACTATGCTCGGTAAGCGAACAAAGTCAGGTTTCAGAAGTCTTTTCCGGCCAGCTCCGAGGCCAGCACCCCACTTCGCACGCAGAGGCCAGTCATGAGCCCCCGGTCATTCTCCCGTCTCTTGCTGCTCGTCCTCGCCACGCTCGGCGCGGGCCCGACCTTCGGCCAAACAGTGAACGTGGGCTTTGGCAGCTACAGCACCACCCTGCCGCCCGGTGCCGTGGGGCCGCAGAACTCGTCCGGCCAGAACATCGTGCCCAAGGTCGCGTCGACATTCTCGCTGCCCGTGCAGTCGAACGACTTCTGGAGCAGCCTGATCTACCCCTTCTACGGCAACGCCCATTCCAACGTGCTCTACGCCCATCCGTTGATGGTCAAGGCCATCGGGACGGGGCTGCAGATCGGCCATACGGCGAACCATGTGTTCGCCGCCAACGACTACCTCTATCCGTGGTCGCTCCAGCTGACGGTGGGTGTCGCGGGACTGGTCTCGTCGCAGACGCGGACGCTCGGCTACGGTGATTGGACAGCCACCGCGCAGTGGTCCGACGCCTCGAGGACGATGGAAGCCACCTTCGGCCACGGGCTTCCGTTCGTCTTCTTCAAGGTGACCGGCGGCAACGCCGTCGTTACGCCCGAAGGTGCGTTCACGACCTGGTACAGCCAGAGCGGCACGCTTGGCGTGACTGTTCAAGGGCGGCACTACGGCATCTTCGCGCCGACGGGCTCGACCTGGACGGGCACCGGCCCGCTGCAGTCCACGCTCAATGGTCAGGACTACCTGTCGATCGCGCTGCTGCCGGACAACCAGCCGGCGACCCTCCAACTCTTCCGCAAGCACGCCTACGCCTTCGTGACGGACAGCCGCGTGCAGTGGCAGTACGACGAGGGCGCCGCGACGCTGAACACCACGTATTCCTATGTGACCGCGCTCAAGGAAAGCAACGGCACCAGCGTCAACCAGACGATGACCGCGCTCTATCGCCACCAGTGGCTCAACACCTCCGACCCGATGACGAGCTACTCGTACCAGTCGCCCAACGGAGCGATGAAGCTGTACGAAGGCAGCACGTTCACAACCCACCTGCCGTTCTCGGGTGTCCTGCCGGCTCTGCCGGATCGCGGCGACTACAACCGCGCCGAGCTGCTCGCGCATGTGCAGGCGGTGGCGGCCGAAGTCCTGCCCGTCGGCCCGACGTACGAGAACGGCAAGGCCATCGCCCGCTTCGCGCACCTGGTCCACATTGCGGACCAGCTCGGCGCGACGGCCGAACGCGACCACTTCCTCGCCGAGATCAAGGGCCGGCTCGAGGACTGGTTCACCGCCGGCGGCGCGCAGCAGTACGTCTACAACGACAGCTGGGATGTCCTGACCGGCTACCCATCGGGTTACGGGGCGGACAACCAGATCAACGATCACCACTTCCATTCGTCCTACGCGATCCTCGGCGCGGCCACGGTGGCGCAGTACGACAGCATCTGGGCTTCGCAGGACCACTGGGGCGGAATGGTCAACCTGCTGATCCGCGACGGCAACAACTGGGACCGCTCCGACACGCGGTTCCCGTTCCTGCGTTCCCACGACGCTTATGCCGGGCACTCGTGGGCGGCGGGACACGGCGATTTCGGCGACGGCAACAACCAGGAGTCGAGCTCGGAGTCCATGAACTTCGCCACGGCCGCCATCCTCTGGGGCGAGGCGACCGGGCAGACGGACATTCGCGACCTCGGCGTCTACCTGCACGCCACCGAGAAGACCGCCGTCGAGCAGTACTGGTTCGACGTGGACAACGCGGTCTTCCCTGCGGCCTATCCGCACGTCGCCATCGGCATGGTCTGGGGTGGCAAGGGCGTCCACTCGACCTGGTTCGGGGCCAATCCCGAGTTCATCCACGGCATCAACATCCTGCCCGTGAACGGCGGCTCGCTGTACCTGGGCCACCACCCCGATCATGTCCTGGCCAACTACGCCGAGATCGTGGCCGAGCGCGGCGGGCAGCCGATCATCTGGCAGGACCTGCTGTGGGAGTACCTCGCGCTCGCGGATCCGAATCTCGCACTGTCCCACTACTTCGCCAACAGCGGCTACATGCCGTTCGACGGCGAATCTCGGGCCCACACGCTGCACTGGCTGTTCAACCTGAAGAAGATGGGTCGTGTGGAAACGACGATCCTCGCCGACATTCCCACGTATGCCGTCTTCCGCGACCCGGCCGGTTACCTGACCTACGTCGCATACAATGCCGGGTCGGCTGATCGGCTGGTCACGTTCACGGATGGCTTCTCGTTCACCGTGGGCCCGCGCCGGACTGCTTCGCACACGACCTCGCCCGTCAATCCGGAGGCGCCCGTCGTGCTGCTTCTCACGAACAAGACGTCGGGCAAGTCGCCACTCACGATCCAGTTCACGGGTAGCCAGAGTTTCGACCCGAATGGGCGACCCCTCACCTTTGCGTGGTCCTTCGGCGGTGTGGGAGCGAGCACCGCTGCCGACACGACCGTCACGTTCAGCACCGTGGGCGATCACTGGGTGCACCTGACCGTCACCAACTCCCTCGCCCTCGCCACGCGAGACAGCGTCCGGGTGACCGTGTTGCCGAGCGGCACGCCCTACTTCGGCAGTCCGGCGCCGATGCCAGGGAGGATCCAGGCCGAGAACTACGACTTGGGCGGCGAGGGCCGCGCCTACCACGACGTGAACACCAATAACATCGGCCTCGCCTACCGACCTGCCGAGGGCGTCGACCTCGAGGGGGCCGCGGGCGGCGGCTACGATGTGTACTGGATCGTCGCGGGCGAGTGGCTCGAGTACACGTTCTCCGTGGCCCAGACGGGCTACTACGACATCGTCCCCTACGTGGCGACGGTCCCGGGCTTCGGCAACTTCATCCTGTCGGTCGACAACGTGGACGTGAGCGGGAAGCGACCCGTGACGTCCACCGGCGGCTGGCAGTTCTGGTCGCCGAAGCGAGTGGAGCGAGTGCTGCTGACCGCAGGCACGCACGTGCTGCGGTTCGACTTCGACTCCGACACGGACAAGACGGGCTGGCTGTTCAGTCTGAACTACATTGATGTGGAGTTCGTGGGTTTGGCCGGCGTCGTGGACGGCGCCACACCCCGCGCCTTCGGCCTGGCGCGGAGCTACCCGAATCCGTTGAACCCGCGCACGACGATCGAGTTCGTGATGCCCGCCGACGGGCCGGTCCGGCTGACCGTTTTCGACGCGGGCGGCAGGCAGGTTCGCGTCCTGGCCGAGGGGCGCCGGACTGCCGGCACGCACACGGTCGCGTGGGATGGTCGCGATGTCGACGGGCACCTGCTGGCCGGCGGCATCTATTTCCTGCGCTTCGAAGCCACGGGGGTGGCTCAGGTCGGGAAGTTGGTGCTGTTGAAATAGTGTTCCCGGCGTTCCACCAAGTACGTCGCCGGCCGGACTTGGGCTTACGTCCGCAACGTTGCGACGCCCACGATCACCGTGTATTCGCCGAAGCATCCGAACACCGGCGTCGCGCTCTACCCCGGCCACCTGGCGACTCGTGGGGGGCGCATCCTGACCTCCGACATCCGCGTCACGGCACACACACCGCCGACGTTCCTCGTGCAGGCAGAGGATGATCCCATCGACCCCGTGGAGAACTCGATGGTCTACCACTCGGCGCTGAAAAAAGGCCGGAGTGCCGGCGGAGCTGCACGTGTTCGAGAAGGGCCGCCACGACTTCGGCCTGCGGCGAACGGAGCTGCCGATCACTCGCTGGCCGCAGCTCATGGAGGCGTGGTTGCACAAGATCGGAGTGCTCGCGGGTGACGGCGCGGGCACGCAGGGCTCCGACTGATCGCCAGCCGCCGCTACCTCACCAGCACGCAGCGGCTCTGCGCCACCAACCCGGGCCCGCGCGCGCGCAGCCAGTACACGCCCGCGGGGTGAGCGCGCGCGGGGCGCCACGCGATGTTGAATGCCCCCGCGCTCTGCCAGCCGTCTGCCACCTGTTCCAACTGGCGGCCCTGGGTGTCGTAGAGCGCAACCGTGAGCCGCCCCGCGTGTGGCAACGAGCCCTTTATCTCGCACGACGAACGGATCGGCGCAGGTGTCACCTGCAGCGACTGCAACGGTCGTGTCGCCCCGCCGCTCGGCACATCCAGCGTGTTCTGGATCATGTAGTCCATCAGGCCCAGCATCTTGTAGGCCGTGAGCGAGTCCTGCGACATGCTCTCGTAGCCACCCCAGCAGCCACCGCCCGTGTAGCTGCCCAGGAAGTTGAAGTTCATGAACAGCCCGCCACCGGCGGCGCGCCAGCGCGAGAAGTGGGCTGCATAGAGCGGCCGCATTCCAGCGTCCCGGTTGGCGGCCACGATACGGTTGGTGAATGACGAATCGTTCTGCCAGCCGGACTGCCCGTACAAGGCCTGGCCCCCTTCGTAGGCCACATACGCGAGCCCGCGCGCGGCTGCATTCGAGGCCTGCGTTGCCGCGAACGCCTGGGTCACAAGGCTCTGCTGGTCGAGCGCCGCGAGCACCTGCGCCACGGTCATGGCCGCGGTCGATCCACCATTGGCCGCACTGCCCAACTGGCCGCCAAAGTAAGGCGCGGTCGCGTAGGCATCGGCGTGCTGATACGCGTTCTGCCAGTCGAGCATGGCAACGCCGAGCGTGGGATTCGGGTGCAGGCCGGCGAGTACCCGTACCACGCGGCGATCGCCCGCGAAGACACTGTCGAACAACGCGAACAAATGCACGCTGCGCTCGGCGTTCCAGCGCAGGGCCGCGGTATTGGGATCGCTCGAGAGTCCGAGCGCGAGCCCCTTGGCCCGCGCGTAGTCGCTCTGCTGGAACGTGCCCCACAACTCGTTGCTGTGCTCCACGAAGATCCGCAGATCCGGAGCCAACGAGTCGCGCAGCAGTTGGGCCAGTTGGATCACGTAGTCGTCGTCGGCCAGATGCGGGATGTTCACCCACGCATCCGCGCCAAGGCGATTGCATAGATCCACGATGTACTCGGGTGCCACACCCGCTACTCCACCCTGCGTGGCCGATTGCGGGCGAGTGCGCTGGGCCCAACTCGTGATCGTGGAGTTGTTGGTGAGCGTCCAGTTCAAGAACCTTATCACCTTGAACGGTGCGAGCCGCGACAGATACGCCGGATGGAACACCTGCGCGGCGTAAGTCCCCTCGAATCCCGGCATGATCACGCGCAGGTTGCGGATGGGGTCGGCCACGGACGTGTTGGTGATGCGGACTCGCGTGAACCCCGTGGTGCTCGGCGTGATCTGCAGCACCACGCGTCCCGGGCTCGCCGATACGAGCGCGGCATCGCCGCCGAAGTCGAGCGTGCCCGTTCCATCGTAGAGCGCCACATACTGGCCCGCGGGGAAGTGCCCACCCACGGCCTGCAGGATGCGTGTGACCGCGGCCTGATTGGGCTGCAGCGACCGCGGCCAGCCGAGCGAGTCCACGTCAAGCGGTGTGCCGACCCAAGGAGTTCCGTTCAGGTTCTGCGCAGACCAGTCGTTGGCGCCCTTGAACACATCGACGAACACCCAACTGCGGCCGATGGGGCCCAACCGCTCAAGGTTCTGGCCGACCAGCGCCCCAGTGTTCCGGGGAGTCACTGCAAGGGCGGGTGCTGCGCCGAGCAACTGCAGCAGCACCGTGAGAATGGCGGCGGCCTTCATGAACGTCCTCCCATGCGCGGTCCGGCAAGTGCCGACGATCAGTGCATGAAACGTGCAAGTCGTATACCACGGCGGGGCGTCATTTGTGCGCGGTCAGGGCGTGCGTGCGCAACGACTTGCGACTGCGACGAGGCTCGAGCAGTTCGGCCCGTACCGCGTGGTACGGGTGGGCACTCCGGGCCCTGTGCGACATGGGACAGGTTCATGGCGCCGTGAGCACGCCGCGAGGTCCCCTCACAGCTTCGAGGCCATCGTCCTCAGCGTAAGCGCGTGTTCCGGTTTCAGAATCGTGCGCGCCACCCCGCCGGGCTTTTCGGAACCATGCTTGAAAAAGATACTCGCCTCTTCAGGGTCATGCGGGAAGACGCCAGGCTTCGAGACATGGATCATCTCGTGGATGAGGGTCGCGCGCGCCTGATCGATGATCTGCGAGTTCAACAGGATGAACGGGGGCACGAATCTTCCGCCGATGTTCCTGTTTCTGAAGGTATCTCCGGCGCCATCGCTGACCATCTGACACACGATGACCCGCAGCACGCCAGGCAACCCGGGCCGCTGATCCTCAAACGCCTTCCGGATCTCGTCCACGTTGTCTCCGGCGGCACCCGGGCTCGACAGCACGCGGCTCGGAAATGGGATCGTGTCAGCGAATCCATTCCTGATCTCGACGAAAAGCCCGATTCCGACCGCGGCCAAAGTGTCGCGAGCGAATTCGATCGACGCGGACAGAGGATATCCGTCCTGGGTGCTGGAGATCAGCGTGGTTGCGAAAACCACTCGGATGAAACCGGTCAGTGGCGGCTTCGTCGCTGGCGCGGTCACGCTACTGGGGGCGGCAACCGCACTGGGTGCCGCAGCAATCCCGAACGCTCTGGATGGCCGTGACGGGGTCAGGCTGCAATCGCCGGGCGGCTTCGGCACACGCTCCAGCACCTGCATATCCTTGTCCAACGATGCGATCGTCATCTTCCCGACGATGTTGTCGGCCGCACTCTGGTACGAAGGGTTGATGATCTTGCGCCTTTTCTTGTAGGCGAGCACGGCTGCGGCCGTCGACTTACCGTAGAGCCGCGCCACGAGCTCCTTGCGGTCAATGACCAGGCGATCCAGCGTGAAAAGCGCGAACTGGATTTTCGCGACGTGATCTCCGGTAGCCCCGATCTGGATGTGGGCCGGATCTTTCACCTCGCATGCTTCGAGTGCCTTGTTGCCCCTGAAGAGCTGGGAAGTGAGAGCCATACTTGCCTTGCCTCACGGTGGGATTCCGATTGCGGGCGCGGAGTAGACGGCTCGAATCGGGTGGGAACAGTTGGCTGCTCGGAACGAACCGCTGGAGCCGGGCAAAGATAATGGAGTCCATGTAGCCGGGATAGAGGTATCTGGTTGAGGAGTCACGACGTGTCAGGAGCAGGCCCCAACTTCGAAGCCACGATTCCGGTAGGCTCCCCCCCATGACTCGCTCGCGAGCCCTGCTGCTCCTTCCGCTTCTGCCGTTGCTGACTGCGCTGGCGGTGAACCCGTGCGCAGCCGAGCCCGTGCAACCCGCGGCTGAACGCCCGGCGCCGACGGCGCAACCGCGGCTCGAGTGGGCGCGTGGCGCCGCGTTCTACGAGATCTTCGTGCGCAGCTTCGCCGACTCGGACGGCGACGGTATCGGGGACCTGCGCGGCCTCACCTCGTGGTTGGATTACTTGAACGACGGCGATCCTTCGACCACGTCGGACCTCGGCATCGAGGGGATCTGGCTGATGCCGGTGTTCGCTTCTCCCAGCTATCACGGTTACGACACCGTCGACTACGCTGCGATCAACCCCCAGTACGGCACCACGGCAGACTTCGAGGCGCTCATGGCAGCGGCGCATGCCCGCGGCATCCGCGTGATCGTGGACCTGGTGATCAACCACACCAGCAGCAGGCATCCGTGGTTCGTGGAGGCGTCGTCGTTGCCGCCAGTGCCGAGGCATGACTGGTACGTCTGGCGCGCCGACGACCCCGGCTGGAGGCAGCCCTGGGGCGGCGGGTCGACTTGGCACGAGAAGAACGGCGCGTACTTCTACGGCGTCTTCTCGGGTGGAATGCCCGACCTCAACTTCGATAACCCGTCGGTGCGAGAAGAGGTCAGGGCGATCGCCTCCTACTGGCTCGAGCGTGGCGTCGACGGGTTCCGGCTCGATGCCGCGCGGCACCTGATCGAGGACGGCCCC
>Ga0163144_10001497_pt1 | contig 55072 bp, 52 predicted proteins | sample OliLak19BULKMAT1_FD_123175 | JGI IMG/M metagenome (GOLD analysis project Ga0163144, IMG submission 123175) | Freshwater microbial mat bacterial communities from Lake Vanda, McMurdo Dry Valleys, Antarctica - Oligotrophic Lake LV.19.BULKMAT1 | ecosystem: Environmental > Aquatic > Freshwater >... | reverse complement strand
CCGGTCAGGATGAGCCCGGTACGGTACTCAGGCATATCAAAAAGAAAAATCCAAGCTAGGACAAACATGAGGACGGGGCCGATGACCCAATTTAACAGGAGTGAAAGGGAAAAAAGGCGGCCTTCCGATTTAAATTCACCAAGTTTTTCATATTTCACCTTCGCCAGCGGGGGATACATCATCCAAAGGAGACCGATGGCGATCGGGGTACTCACCCCGAGGATTTGGAATTTATCCAAGGCGGGGCCTATGGCCGGGAATACTTGACCGAGCAGGATTCCCGCCCCCATGGCGAGGAATATCCAAAGGGGTAGGAAACGGTCAATAAATGAGAGGGATTTGTAAATTTCTCTCTTCATGAAGGGGAGGAGGCTTTTTCTTGGGCGATTGCCTTTGTGATCTCGGCGAGTTTGAGTTTATCAAAGGTATGGAAGGGAAGGTTCGTGAAGATGTCTAAGCGGCGGTAGATTTCCTGGGAAATCCTGAAGAAGGCCCGTTGCTTTTGCTCGTCACTTCCTTCCACGGCAGCCGGGTCTTCCGAACCCCAATGGGCGATGATGGGTTGACCTGGCCAGACGGGACATGATTCACGGGCATTATCACAGACAGTGATGACAAAATCGAATTTTGTGTCTTTGAATTCATCCCAGGATTTGCTCCTCGCATCATTCACCTCGATTTTATAGATTTCCTGGAGTGTTTTCATGGCTAAGGGATTCACTTTCCCTGTGGGATGTGAGCCGGCACTATAAGCTTCAAATTTATTTTTACTGAGGCGTTTCATCAGGTATTCAGCCATGATGCTGCGGGCACTATTTCCCGTGCACAGGAAGAGAATTTTATAAGGTACTTGTTCGCTCGTGGACATAATCATGATCCTTTTAGGGTATTGATTGGTTTGGGGGATTTACCCGCGGTTTTGCCCGGTCCACACGGCATTTGGCCGGGGCCGCGCAATTTGCGCAGGACCTTAAGATCATCAGAGAAAAGCTTTTCGCTCAAGAGACAGTCTTGTAAACATTCCAGGTTTTTGCGGAGTGATTCCCCCGGATGCGCGGGCAAGGCGTACATGACCCAGTTCCCACAACGCGACGACTCGACCAGACCGTTTTTCTTCAGGTAATGGAGGTGTTTCGAGGCATTGACTTGGCGCAGGGCGAGGGTGTCTTGGATGTGACAGACACAAAGCGGACCTTGGAAAAGGAGATTGAGGATCCTTAACCGTGTTTCGTCACAGAGACAATGATAAATGCCGACCAGTTTCACGAGGATGACGAATGAAACAGGTTTTAGTTTATTCCGCAAGAGGAATATTCCTTTAGGGGAATACTATTTGAGTGTATCGGGTAATTGGGATAGGAGCTTTTTGATGTCCTGGACGCGGTCTTTATGGCAGATGAGCACGGCATCTTCAGTGGTCACCACCACGAGGTTATCCACGCCGCACAGCGCGACGGTTTTATCCTTGGAGAAAACAATATTGTCTGAAGAGTCGATCTGCGCAATTTGCCCGACGACGGTATTGCCTTGTGTGTCCGGGGCGAAATGATCAGGAATCGCTGTCCAAGCTCCGACATCATCCCATTTGAATTTCGTTTCGACGACGGCGACATCGCGGGCTTTTTCCATGATGCAGTAGTCGATCGAGATTTTGGGGAGATTAGCGAAGTTATTCTTGATGAATTCTTCTCGGGAGGTTTTGGGGAAGTCCCGGATAAACTGGGCAAGAGCCGGTGCGTTTTTATCGGCCTCCCCGAGAAAACTGGATATTTTCCAGCAAAACATTCCGGAGTTCCAGGCGTAATGACCATTTTCGAGGTATTTTTTGGCCGTGTCCGGATCTGGTTTTTCGACGAACCTGAGTAATTTTCTAAACTCAAAAGCGGGGGATTCAGAAGGAAGGGATTCACCCATCTCGAGATAACCAAATCCGGGGCTGGCCCAAGTGGGTTTGATAGCAAAAGTCACGAGGGAAGCACTAGTGGCGGCAAATTGCACCGCCGCCGCGAGATTTTCACGGAAGGTTTCAGAGGGGCTGATGACATGGTCGGCGGTGAGCAGGGCAATGACCGCATCCTCTCCTCCAATGGCCCGGGCGATTCCATTGGCAAGGGCGACGGCCGGGGCCGTATCGCGTTTTTCGGGTTCACCAATGATCTGGGAAGCTGCGAAATCTGGGAGATCCTGCCTGATCGGATCGACTTGTTCATGGTTGGTCAGGATAAAGAGGCGTTCAGGCGGGACCATGGGTCGGACGCGGTCGACTGTTTGCCCGAGCAGGGAGCGTTCACCAAAAAGGTGGAGCAAGTGTTTGGGTTTTTGGCGGCGACTCAGGGGCCAGAAACGTTCCCCGCTGCCCCCGGCCATAATAAAAATGAAGAGGTTATCTTTCATGTCAGGAAGAGTACCTCGCGGAGCGGGAAAAAGCCACTTAAAGATATGTGAGCTTGAGTTTTTAAAGTGGATGGGTTACATCTGGTTTTGTCTCTGTAAGAGTGGGGGGTATAGCTCAGTTGGTAGAGCGTCTCGTTCGCAATGAGAAGGTCAGGGGTTCGACTCCCCTTATCTCCACCAAGTCCAATGATCAATCCTACGGGATAGAGTAACTCGACAAAAAATTTGGGGGACTTCAGATTTTCGTGTGGGATTCTTTATTGAGTATAAATCATCAAGATTGATATTAACCCAACAAAATCAGTGAGTTTTCCAGTCTCAAGACCCCCTAAAAGAAATAGGGGTCTTGAGACTGAAAAATGAACGGAGCATCGTCGAAACAGGCTTATTAAACAGTGTTTGAAGTGTATATCTGTAATATCAGCAAATGATTTCCCCCCCCACTGATTCCCTAAGACCCAAATTTGGAACAGCGATTAGAATGAGTCAAGGAGGGGAGTTTGGAAGGGTTTTTAAAAAAAAAATGGTGGAGCCGCGGGGGATCGAACCCCGGTCCTGGGATGGCATTCTTAAGGCTTCTACAAGTTTAGCGGATCAAGGGTTTTAAGGCGATTTGCTCACGGACCCACTGACGAGACAAAAAGCCCGATCCTGTTCAGATATTCATACCACCCGTCACAGGCGGGAGTCGTGATATGAAACTCGCTAAATGTCGTCTTAACCTGTCAGCGAGTATCGCAAGTCAAGACGTCGCAACACTAGGCTGCGAGAGCTAATTCTTCGTTAGCATTATGGTTTGCCCGAGTTTTTTAAGGTAGGAACACGGACGTCCTCCACCTGCCACACAAAAGTCAGCCACTCCAGTCGAATCCAATTCGGCCCCATCAAAATATTCAAAGAACTAATGGATACAGTACACCACCTGTCAAATATTGCCAGCGGGACTTTCAAATCATGAGAGATTCAGAGATTCTTACCCGGATGATTTTTTTTTTGAGGGAGCGGGAAGAGAAAATCCGTTAAGGTTTTGTTTGGGTGTCGTCGGGCACTTCGATCATCCCGCGCATCTGGCCGATGAACCCGTCCATAAGCTCGACAGTCTGTGCTTCATTGAGGCCTTGGGCGTGGTTGATCCCGGTGACTTCGGAGAAGAATGTCAAAAAAGCCCAGCGGTGGTTGATGCGGTCAAAGAGTTTGTCAGTGGTGGACCAGAGCACTCTTTGCCAATGGTGGGGAGTCTTGCGGAAATTTCCTTCAAACCAATAGAGGTTAATGAGTTTGCGTTTGATTTCCCTGCCGTCGGGGAGTTTATCCGTGCGTTCGAGCAGGAGCTTGGTCACTTTTATCGGTTCGGCTGCGGCTTTGGAGTCGAGAGTCACCACCTCCGAGGAGACGATGGTCCAGCCTTGGCCGGGCAGGCAGTATTCAGGCCTGTGGATACTGCGGCCTTCGCGGCCTCCGATGAGGGCTGTAGCGAAAATTTCGAACCCACCGGGATTCCGGTAAACTGATTTTGAAATGATTGTATCCGAGGGGAGGATATTTTTTTCCATATCACTGACGGGCACGGGTTGGCCGAGCCACGTACCGACAAATGAAGGCAAGGGGAGCTTGACCGAGAGGAGATCCGACGTTTTGACTTCGCCCATGAGATTCACAGCGGCGACCGTGCCGAGAAGGATCACGATGACAATGATGTAACCGATCATTTCTTTCTTTTTATTTGCCGGAGTCTTGGTTGTTTGACTATTTTGTATCTCTGATTTTTCTTCTTTTGGATCGGTGTTGTTTTTCATATAGGATTATGGAAATTATAAGCTTAACTCCATTGACTTGGAGGCAACAAATTAATAAACTTATTTTGTGAGTTTTACAAACAATAAGCTCTTCATCGGAGTACCTCAAGATTTTCTGAGTAATATCGAAGGGGGATTCCAAAAGATCGACTTAGCCCCCAGCGAAATCATATTTCGTGAAGGTGACAAAGGGGATTGTCTCTACCTCATCGAAGATGGGCAGGTCAAAATCACCAAAAATACCACGGGCTCAAGCGAGCAGGTATTGAGTGTTTTACAGCCAAATGACTTTTTTGGGGAGATGGCTGTTTTGGACCAGAAACCCCGTTCAGCTACTGCTACTACGGTGAGTCACTGTATTCTTTGGCAAATCTCCCAGGCCCAATTCCAAGCGATTATCGTTAACCGTTATCCCGAAATCGCGGTTAACCTGATCAGTATCATTATCGATCGTATCCGCTCCTTGGATCACCTTTTTATCGATGAGATGATGAAATCCGAACGCCTCAAGCTTGTGGGGCAGATGACCGGAGGGATCGTTCACGATTTCAAAAATCCCATGGCCGCTATTTTAATGGCCGCCCAGATTTTCGAGGAGAGAAGTCCTGATCACGAGCTTAAGAAACTTGCCAGAATGATGGTGGACCAGATTAGCCGGATGAATGCGATGACACGGGAGTTACTGGATTATTGCCGGGGTGAGACAAAGCTGGATATCAAATCTGTGCCCATTGAGGGGATATTAAATAAAACGGTGGAGCTTTTTACGGCGGAAGCTGCGAAACGCCATATTCATTTTGTCTTGCAGAGCGAGCCTCTCCCGGTGATTAGTGCTGATGACGGTAAAATCGAGCGCGTGATCCAGAATCTCGTGACCAATGCATTTGAAGCCATGCCTAAAGGCGGGCAAATCACGATCAATGCCGGGGCGACTCTTGATTCAATCAAGATTCAAATCGCCGATACGGGTAAGGGGATACCGGCCCGGAATATCGCGAAGATTTTCGAACCCTTTTTCACAGAGGGCAAACAACAGGGCACTGGACTGGGGTTATCCATCTGCAAACGGATTATCGAGGCTCATAACGGGTTGATCTCGGTGGATAGCCACGAAGGAAAGGGAACCACCTTTACGATTCAATTACCCTTGGTGACCACATCATGCCTCGCCCCGTTGAAGACTGCATAACTTCTTTTGCCGTTTGATGCCGTTCCGATCCCACAAATCGTCGAGTCTTTCTTGAGCAGGTTTGCCCGGTGCCCGTCGCTTTTCATCCAAATGGCCACGATATCCTCTGCTGACCATTGCTCGGTCGTGTAGGCGACATTCTCTGTAAGGTTATTCATTTGATTCTTTTCGATGAAATTCATCAAATCGCTCGCTGAGCGGTGTGACATTTTATCTTCTTTGGCCATGTGTTTTGCCCAGGCCTGCGCAAATTCCGCGAGTTTTGACTCCAGCTCCAGAGGACAGAGATTCCGGGTTTTGCGTTCCTGATTGATCAAGGGCAGGATTTCTTCCGCAGTGGGTCCGTGTGAAGGCTGTGATCGAAGTGTTTGTGCATGAAGGCAAAGCGTGATCCCGCATGAAATCAAAAGGTAAATGATTATTTTTTTCATACTCGATATATAGGGGAAGAGGAATCGTTTGACTAAGGAAAATTTTTAGATGAACATATTAAAGGGTTTCATCCGAAACATAGCCGTTTTTTTTTATCCCATGGGCCGTATCAATATTTTATCCGAAGTGGTCGCTAACCAAATCGCCGCTGGTGAAGTGGTGGAGCGTCCTGCCTCTGTGCTGAAGGAGTTAGTCGAGAACTCCCTCGATGCCGGGGCAAAACGGCTCCGGATCGAGATTAAATCAGGTGGGCGCAGCCTGATGCGCGTCCAGGATGACGGATACGGAATGGATCGGGATGATGCTTTGCTCTGTCTTGAACGCCATGCCACGAGCAAGATCAAAAGCGCACAAGACCTCTTACATATAGGGTCTTTCGGTTTCCGCGGTGAGGCAGTCCCGAGTATCGCCAGTGTTTCACGATTTAAACTGGGGACCTGTGCTTACGGGGAAAATGAGGGGACGGAAATTTCTGTCGAAGGCGGAAAAATCACCCAGGTCAAAACCTGTGGTTGCGCTGTGGGCACAGATATCGAGATCCGTTCGCTTTTTTTTAATGTACCTGCTCGGAAAAAATTCCTTAAATCCGATAATACCGAGACATCCCATGTGCAGCAGGTCATCCTTTATCAGGCATTGGCCCATCCGGATGTGGCTTTTACTTTTATCCAGGATGAACGCACCGTGTGGCAACTGGCCTCGACGAATCATTTGCTCGAAAGGATCCGCCAGCTTAAAGGAATGGATTTCTGTAAGGAGCTCCTTGAGGTCAAACACGAGAGTTACGGTGTCAAAATATCGGGGTTTATCGGGCAACCCGGCGTCAGCCGTTCCAGCCGGTCCGAGCAAATTGTTTATGTGAACCGCCGTCCGGTGGATAGTCGGACAATTAGTTTTGCCCTACAGGAGGGGTATCATAATGCCCTTATGAAAGGGCGTTATCCTGTGGCTATTCTTTTCCTCCAGATGGATCCGGCTTTGGTGGATGTGAATGTCCACCCGTCGAAAAGGGAGGTTCGTTTCAGGGATGATGCCGCCATCAGGGAGGCCGTTGTGGAATCGATCCGGGCGACACTGGTGACGAATAACTCCCTTTTAACATCTACATTACCCTCGCCGATTCCCGACCGTTTTCCGGCTCCCCCGCAACTTGCTTCCGCTGGGGCAGGTGGCAGACGTTTACCTCCGACGGTGACGAGGAATCAGTCTTTTGCGGCCCTTTCAGCTTTTAGTCCGGTTGACGGCATACCCCCGGTCATTCCCGAGGCCCAGGACGTGGCCCATGATTTTCCTGAAATCAAGGATGAATCCCTTTCCGGGCGACCCCCGACACGTCCCGAATGGAAAGAGGGTGATAAGGATGTTTCTGCCGGGGGGCTTTTCAGGATCATCGGTATTTTTAATAAAACGTATATTCTCGCCGAGAGTATCGATGGGCTGGTCCTAATCGACCAGCATGCGGCGCATGAACGTGTGATGTTCGAAATGCTCCTAAAACAATTTGCCCTGCACAAAGTCGAGACACAACAGCTCCTCTCCCCCGAGACGATCCACGTCGAGCCCCGGGATGCCATGGTGCTTATCGACCACTTGGAAGTGCTCAATCAAACGGGCATCGGGATTAGTGAATTTGGACAAAATACTTTTTTAATCGATGCTTTGCCTGTGTGGATGAGTAAACGCGGGCCTAAAGAAATGATCCGGGATTTGATTGATTCCTTGGAGCAGGAAGGGGGAAAAACGGCCCGTGACCGCCGTTACCGCGAGGAAAAAGTCGTCCGGGCAGCCTGCCGCGCCTCGGTGAAGGCAAATGATTTCCTGACCATGACCGAAGTCGAAAGGCTCGTACGCGATTTGCTCGCGTGTGAACTGCCCTATACCTGCCCGCACGGGCGACCGACCATGATCCTGATGACGCAGGCGGAACTTGAAAAGAAATTTGGACGGATATAACCATGACTGTAGATAAGAAGAAGCTCCACGCCCCCTTGACTGATTACCATACCCATAATTTTCGGTGTTTCCATGCTGAGGGGGATATCCTTGATTACGCGATGAAGGCGGCTGAACTCGGGTTTACCCAAATCGGTGCCTCAGACCACATTCCTATTTCAAAGCCCCACTATCAGGGTTACCGCATGAAGGAAGGCACCTTGCCTGAATACCGGGAAGCCGTGCAAATGGCCCGGAGCAAATTGCACGGGAAAATCGAGGTGCTCTATGGGATCGAGGCAGAGTATGACGAAGATCCCCAGACATTACGCGAGTGTTTGTCTATTTTTAACCGGGAAGACTTTGATTATGTCATAGGCTCGGTCCATTTCTATAACGGTCACGATGGGCAGGGGATCCGTGGTGCGGTCTGGGATGTGATTTCCCGTGTGGATGGTATGGAGAGGGAAGAGCTCTTGATCCGGTATTTTGGGCTGGTCCGGGGGATGGCGCAAACAAAAGCTTATGATATCGTCGGGCATTTCGACGTGATCACCCGGCACATCGGTTGGCCCCGTGACCCGTCAGGTAAACTCGAAAAAGCAATTTGCCTCGCCCTTGATCAAATCGCTGAAAGTGCCATGCCCATGGAGGTTAATACCAGTGGCCGCCGTTATGGTAATAAACAACCTTTTCCTTCCCCGTGGATTATCCGTAAAGCCCTCGAACGCGAAATCCCCCTCCAGATTAATTCCGATTCGCACGCCCCCGACCAAGTCGGCGCCTGGCACCATGACACCTTCGCCCAAATCACTGACCTAGGCCTGCCCGTGCAATTTGCGCGTTTTAAAGGCAGGGTCAAATCGTTGACTTCAGCCAGCCTTTTAGTCGAAGGTTGCAGTACGGAATAAATTCCCTTTCAGAGGAACATATCTTTCACTCCCGATTTGGAACGGATGATTATTTTGATAATATTCAGAAGAAGATTTTCGGATTAATCCGGATTTGTTCTTTCCCCACCCTTGATATGATCGAGCAGGCCGCCTTTATCTGATGACTTGGCGGGTTTTTGTTCTTCATCGGAGGCTTCGGAGATTTGTTTGTCTTTACGGAGGTTTGAGGCAGTTTTATCAAGGCGTTTTTGTGTTTCCTGATAGGTCTCGTCGACTTTTTTCTGGGCTTGTCCGACAAAATCGGCTTTTTGGATTTCTTTGAGGGATTGATCGACTCGGGTTTTTGTCTCATCGACTTTTTTGTCGAGTTCTTCTTTGGTTTTATCGATTTTTTCGTCCACTTTCTTTTGGGTGGATTGGATGAGTTTATCGATTTTTTGGCCGATGGTTTCTTTTTTCTCCTTTTGATCGCAACCTATGGAAAGGGTCAAGACAAGAGCCGGGATCATTAGGGAATAAAAAATCGTGCGTGTGCTCATGAGAAAAGAGGTTACACCAAAGGAGTCCATTTTTCAAGAGATCAAAAAGTCTGATTATCCGAGCTCGAGCGCGGAGTGGATCATGCTTTTGTCACACGCTTACGTCGCCCGATGGCCAAGACGACCCCTGAGATACCGAGTCGAAATTAATGCGTTTGTAGAGGGTTCAGCAATGGCATCCAGTGGAAGGATGAGACGGTCTACGGATCGGGGATTTTATAACAAGAATCCGCGTTAAAACTTTTTTCTTTCCTTTTTGGAGGGAACCATGAATTTAGGGGATATGAACTTCCGTCAATCTGCTGTTACTTCATTGTCCCGTGAACAAGTCATCGAAGAGTGGCATAAAATGCCAGACGACATCCAGCCTGTCTACCTTGGTTCGGGCGAAATTACCCTTTCAGTAGATGCGACCGGGATGCAGGGGCTGAATACCCGCGTGACAAATTTCCGGGAGACGGCGGCCATGGAAAGTCCGGATTATCCGATCGAACGGAATTTGCACCTTTACCGTGATGAGGCACTCAGCACCCATTATAATAATGAGGCAGGTTTAAACCCGTCCCGTCCCGAGAAGAGTTTTACCGTGATGCCTTTCGGTTGGGTCGAGTATGATTTGATTCTAGACGGGGTGCTTTATGGGCCGCATGAGATTTTAAAGAATGCTTGTGCTTGGAGGCGTATTTTCCGTCCTCGGGACGGGATCGTCGAGACGAGTTTTACTATGGGAATGGTGAAATTTAAATGGACGAGCGGCCTGCGCAGGGATTCCGTCGAAGCGGACTTTGCCTTTACTGCGGAAGCCCAAGATTACCGCAGCCATTCCGTGGAGTTGATTCTCAAGTGCCAACACCAGCTCCGTGATGGAAGAGCCATTTATACAGCGGGGCTGAGATCGGTCAAACAATCCGGGTTTGTTTACCGCAGCTGGAAAGCATCGGACAAGACCTCGACAGCCAAGGTGAAGAACCCGATCCATGTGAGTTGGGCATGGGCTTCATCTGAAACGTCGGAGACTGGTGCGGAGGAGAATTCCATCTGGCTCCATTGGAAAGGGGATGGGCGAAAGTTAGGGGCGGGGTTCCGCTTGGTATTTGGTTCTGACCGGGATGATACGGAGAGTGAGGATTTTGCCCGTACACGGGCGCGCAATTTGCGCGAGGAAGGGGTGCAGGCGGGCTTGGCCAGTATCACCCATTCATGGAATGCCTTTTTTAAGAATGCCGCGGATATCCAGATCGGGCATCAGGAGAAAGAATACCTGATGGCCTTGAGCCAATACGTCTTGCGTGCGGGGGGTGATTGGCACAGCGGGTTACCTCTGGGTACACTTTGGACACGGAAATTTAACGGGGGCACTTTCTGGGATAGTTTTTATGCGGCGGATGGGATGTTACGTTGTGGGCACACGGGTCTCGTCCGTGAGTTCTGTGATTGGTTAATCAGGACGGCAGCGCCGAAGGGGCGCCCTCACATGTGGATCACTTGGCACGATGGGGAACCGGCGACAGATCCGGATTCTGACAAGGCGTATATAAATTGCCTGGCCTATGCAGGAATCTGTATCCGCCTCTACGAGACGACCCGCTCGGAGGATGACCTCAAATCCCGAGTGTGGCCTTATCTGGAGGCCGTTTGTACCTATTTGGCGGAAGAAATCTTTGAATTCACCGCGGACCGGAAATGGGAGCTTAAAGGGATCGTCGCCGGGGATGTGGGGATAGAATCCTTGAATGCCAAGGAGCAGAATGACACTTTGATGTGGGCTGTTCTCTGTATGGGTAAATATGCGGAATATGCTCATACCCTGAAGGTCAAAGACAAACTTACACGCACGGCTGCGCAAATTGCTGAGTATTTCAAAAAGAACCCGGTGAAACTTAAAAAAACGGATTTGTGGTATGCGTGGTTCCCCTACCTATGCCCGGCTGGGCCTTATGCCGATTTCAGTACATGGTGGGACGGGACTGATATGCGTCTGGTCAAAAAATTCATGGTCATGCCGGGGCCGGAAAAACATATTTTTGATGAACCCGAGGTGTGTTTGAATCCTCTGCTCGGCACTTATGCTGGGATGGCGTGGGGGAATTTTTGTACATCGGCCTCTTTTTCTATAGTAGGACTGCCGGACTTGGCTTTGGAGTTCCAAGACGGTGGACTGAAACATATTTCGGGGATTGGCTATTTTACGGAATGTGGTTATGAAACTAATGCTGGGGGCAATAGCCCTTATATCCCCTCGAGTGGGAGCTTTCTTTCCTGTCTTTCGTTGCAATTTGTGTCCGGTTCCCTCTGGAATGATGTAGTGGATATTGCGTTAAATTTCCCGCACTTATGGCGCGGGCAGAAAATCTCATGGCAAAATATCCGTTCGATCAATGGAGCCCGGGTGAGCGGGGTTTATGAGCCCACCAGTATTCGGACCACGGTAGAGTGCGAACGGCAAATGAAAGCCCGGGTGAGGGTGCCTTACCGGATCGCTGGGGAACCGATCAATATCAGCCTCAATGGTCGTCGTGTGAGGCTGGACATGGATGAAAAGGAAACAATCTTGATTGATTTGCCTGTCGGCCAGAACACGATCCAGATCGAGGCTGACCTTAAGCGCTCCCACGATGTCATTTTGATCGAGTGCATGGATCAAGGGATTAAACTTAAGAAACTCCTTGAAAAAGCGGATTGTTCCGTGCGCTGGTTCAGGAATCCAGATCGTATTCGTGAGCTGGACAAGGAAGGCCAGCTAATCGTCATGAATGTCAGCTTTGTCCGGCCTGCGGGTGAATTATCCGACTATATCCTGAGGGAAGTCCAAGCCGGGGCAAATCTCCTCCTTTTTTACCATGGAGGTGTGCTTAAACGCAGTGGTGATTTGGCTGTGGCCTCGGGGGTGAACGGGGATTATACGGATGAGTGGAATTTCAAGGGTGACCTGATTGAATGTGAATATACAAAGTCCGGAAAACGTTTTTTTGATGCGGTAGAGTCGGATTTTAGTTTTTACCGTTCACAGGCGATCACGACGAGTCCGGATGCTGATACCGAAGTGCTCGCATACCAAAAAGGAACCAAAAATGCGGTATTGACCCGAAAACGTTACGGTAAAGGCATGATTTACTGGGTCGCCTCCGGGGGGACTTTTATGGATCGTCCGGAGACAGTCGGGTGGGGGCTTCACTTTGTCAGGGAATACTTCGTTTATGGGCGCACACGTGAGTCTTTAGCGAGTTTTAAGTGGTTAGAGAATGATTCCTTGATGGATATTGTCGTCAAGATTACGAAAGAATGTCTCAAACGATAGGTGAAAAGTTGTTTATTTTCGGTAAAGATCATGTTTCTTCTTGATTCAAGAAACGGTTTTGGTTTGATTGACGGTCTTTCCACATGGAGGGCACTGTAGCTCAGTTGGTAGAGCAGCGGACTGAAAATCCGCGTGTCGCCGGTTCGATCCCGGCCGGTGCCACCATTATGGAGACCCTAGGAGCCCCGTTTAAAGCTGATTTATCTCAGACTCATTTCTTGCACATTTTCTACCGCCCGCATACCCTCTGGCCATCATGCCTATTACTGCTCAAAGACTTTTGATTCTAGAACCCCAGAAAATAGGATATCACCCAGTTGATCTCCCTGATGTCGGGGAGGAAGAAGTGTTGATCAAAAACAGCCTCTCAGGCATCAGTCATGGCACGGAAATGACGGCATTCCTCGGGAAAAGCCCGTTTATTCAAAAGGCTTTTTTAGGGCCAGAACGACTTTTTTCGCCTTACCCGGAGAGTGACCCGCCATTCTACCCTTTCTGGTATTGTGGTTATGATAGTGTAGGAATAGTAGAAAAGGCGGGGACAAAGGCCAATGGGGTCAAGATCGGGGATCGTGTGTGGCATTCCCATCCCCACCAGACACGAGTGATCAGGAATATCAAGGATGAGCTTTTTGTCCTTCCTGAATCGGTCAAAAGTGAAGAAGCCATCGTTCTGAACCTGACGGCAATCGCCTTTGGAGCCGTACTAGATGCCCAGATTAAACTCCAGGATAAGGTTATCATCGTGGGAGCGGGTGCTGTCGGGATTCTTGCCGCGCAACTTGCCCTGATCAATGGGGCTGGAACGGTTTATTTGATCGATGTTTCCCGCGAACGCCTCGCCAAAGTCGCGGCATTATCGCCCCGTATTATTCCCGTCCATCCGGACGACGGGGTGCTGGCGAAACAGGTTTTTTCAAAAAATGCCGGGGAACCGCCTGATGTGGTCATTGAATGCTCAGGAAGTCCCGCCGGTCTACACGCGGCAATCCAATGTGCGGGAATCAACGGGACAGTGATTGCCGCTGGATTCTATGCGAGCCCGGCAAGGGCATTAAATCTGAGTGAGGAATTCCTCCACAATCGGATCACGATTAAAGCTTCCATGACTGTGTGGGGATGTATGAGCCGCTCAGCAGAAAGATGGAGCCGCCCGCGCATCCTCCGGGAAGCCTTAGATTTGATTGCCCACGGGCTGATTGATTACAGCCTTTTTACTGGGAATAATTATCCTTTTACCGAGGCTCAACAGGCCTATGACAATATCGAAAAAGAGCCCGGCAAATACCTGAAAACAACCCTTTCTTATCAAGATTGATTTTACCCATGGAGTAGAGCTTATGAACCCATTTACCTTTCCCGAACATCCCGTCCACCGCTACTCCCATACATTGACCGCACCCGCACTCGACTGGGTCGATGGGCATATCCTTGGGAATGGTGACATCGGGGCGGTGGTTTGGGGGACTCCTGAGCGCATTAATATCGGGCTTTCGAAATTCGACGTTTGGAATCTGGAGCATCCTTACCCTGAGCACGGTAACCAAGTAACGGCTACATTCCCAAAGATATTGGAGGCTTTCCGTAAGGGGGATCAGGATTTTATCTCTGTGGGTGAAACCCTTTATGCACATGCCTATCAGGTTTTCCAGCAAAGTGCCGGGGTTTTAGAGCTGGAGTTACTCAAAGGCCAGCCACTCAAAGGCATGAGCCAAACTTTGGATTTTGCCCACGGACGTTGTATTTTTGAGGCGATTCCCTCGGCATCAGGTTTCATGTGGGGGCAAGATTATCAACCCGTCACCTGCGAAACAATTGTTCATACGGATAAGAACCTTGTACTGGTAAAACTATCCAGTGCGGTTCCCCAAAGAATACGTATTTCACTGTCAAATCATTTGGGTCGGTGGCTCTCGCCTCTGGTCTGGGATAAGAATCAATCGGGTGAATATGCCTTCACCCAAAAGTTTTCTGGGGAAAAGAGTTATTCCATCGCGTTAGGGGTGAAAGCCGCGCAATTTGTTGCGACTGAAACGCCGTTTTCCTTGATCGGGGACATGGAGTTTGGCGGGGAAAAGGGGGATGCTTGGCTGACCCTGACTTGTGAATCAGCAGGAAATCCCGCCTCTGCCACGCAAATTGCTTTTGAAGGCTTGGCATCTGCTGGGAAAAGTCACCAGGGGGAATGGGTGAAAAGCCATCAGAAATGGTGGGAGGATTTCTGGATGAAATCCGCTGTAGAATATGAGGATGAGGAAATCACGCGCCTCTGGTACATGGGCATTTTCGCCTTAGCCTCCTCGACACGGCCTCACACGGCTCCTCCCCATTTGCAGGGTGTGTGGAACCAGTATACGATCCCGCCTTGGCACACGGATTATCACTTTAATGTCAATGTCCAGGAGTGCCATTGGCCCGCAGCCTCCTCAAACCATTTGGAGTGTGAAACCGCCTTGACCCGTGCCATGACCCAGGACTGGGCTCCCCACTTCAGGCATTTTGCCAAAGCCCATTTTGAAGCCCCCGGATTAATGATTCCCCTCTGTGGGGATTTGCTCGGGCGTAGCCTCGGTGGATGGGCTTTTGATGCGGAATTCTCCACTACTGCGTGGATGACTAAACACCTTTATGATTATTACCGGTATTCCGGAGATATCGAGTATCTCGAGCATACCGCATATCCCTTTATGCAGGAAGTGGCGGATTTCTACCTGCATCACATTACACCGGATGATCAAGGTAAACCCTGTATCGAGTTATCTAACGCTCCGGAGCAGTATTGGTATAATGCTGACGGGAGCACTTATTTTATCTTCGGTAAGAACCCCGCAATCGATGTCGCTTTTATCGGGAATTTCCTGAGTAATTTCTGTGAAGCGGGCAAATTGCTCGGGGTAGAGGATAAACGTTCCCAGAAAGCCGGGGAGATCTTGGCTGATTGGCCGGAGATTCCTACCTTTAACGGACATATTATTGATTACGAAGTCGGCTATTTCAGGGATGGTTACCGCCCGGGGCATTTGCCTCATTGCCACCGACATCCCTGCCGCTTATCCGCGATTTTCCCTTGTGAACATATCGGACTTCACTCCGACGAGGATACCTTGGAAATGGGGCGTCGCTCCTTGACGGAATTCCAATCTTACGGGATTAGCGATTTTTCGGGATGGAGCTACACTTACCAAGCTTGCTTGGCCGCTCGCCTGGGGATGAGGCATGAATGGGAACATGCCCTTCATACCTTGATCCATGATTTCAGCTTTAAAGGGTTGCTCACGAGCCATAACTTGATGACCAGTGAGCTAGGGCCGCTTTTCCAGATCGAGGCGCTCATGGGGGCTCCTGCTGCGTTGAATGAAGCCCTGATGCAATTTGCTCAGGGCCAGCTCCGACTCTTTCCCTGTATTCCAGCAGGTAAAAAAGCGGGTTTCTTCCAGCTCCGTGCCCCGGGAGGGTTACTCGTCAGCGCCTCACACGATGGCAATAAATTAATCCATGTGGTCCTCAGTGCCGAACGTGCCATCGAGTTTGTTTTGATTAATTCATTTTATCGTGATGTCTTTCATCCAAAGATAATAGAGGGGGCTCCCCAAGTTTCTGCCGAAAATAAAGGGTTGATCCCCGTGAAAATGCAGGCGGGGGATCGTGTGGAATTCATCTGTGCTTGAGAGCACACTTAGATAGCGTCTTTGCGCGGAGGCCACCAGAGCTTTTCTGACTGTGGCCGGATATTGTCTGTTTCCTTAGCCCTCACGGTGGGGGCTGGCTACTTTGTCAGGAAAGCTTTAAAGACTTCGGCACCCTTTTCGAGTTCCTTGACCTCGATGAATTCGTCTTTTGTATGGGCTTGATTAACTGATCCGGGGCCCCAGGCAATAGCGGGAATGCCGTATCCGGAGCAAATGGCGGCGTCGCAGAACCACGGGGCTCCGACGGGTTTGCCCGCACGCGCAATTTGTTTACTCACATGGCTAAGTCGTTTGATATGGACATTATCAGGGGGGGTATGAAGCGGGGCGCATAGGCGGGCGGGGTCGAAGGTGACGTCGATCTTCCGTTTTTTGAAATCCTGCGTTATTTGTGCGATGAGTTTTTTAGGATCCTGCTCGGGCACGAGCCTGAAATCCACCCAAGCTTCCGCGATGTCCGGCACGATATTGACCTTACTGCCGCCGGTGATCGTCCCCACAGAACATGTCGGTGCGCCCAAGACCTTATTTTTAATCTTTTGCAGCTGGGGGAAAAGTTCCTGTTCAAAATAAGTCACGGCACGGGCCATCTGGTAAATGGCATTTTTCCCGTTCTGGGGCTGGGAACTATGGACGGCTTTACCCTGCGCAGTGAGCTTCGCCCAGAGGGCCCCTTTGTGGGTGTAAACCGGGTTCATACTGGTGGGCTCACCCGCGATGGCGAAATCGGCTTTGATCCCGGATTTCATCAGGTGCCTGATCCCGTCATTACCAGCCTCTTCACCCATGACAGCGGCAAAGACTACCTCGTATTTTAAGTCTTGCGGGTTTTTCTTTAGGACCTCGGTCAAGGCCCAGAGCATGGAGGCCAAGGGGCCTTTGGTGTCGGATGAACCGCGACCGTAGAGTTTTCCAGCTTTGATTTTTGGATCAAAAGGGTCGATAGTCATGCCGCCGACGCTGACGGTGTCGATATGAGGGCAGAGGATGATCCGGGGCAGTTTGCCCTTGGTACTTTTGGTCGATCCGATCACATTGGGGCGGTTTGGATAAACGGTCTGGAGTTTAGTGTCCAGTCCGATGGATTTGAAATAACCGGACAAATACTCCGCAATTTGCGCTTCGTTAGCTTTTTCTCTGGGGACCCCGGGATCCCCATCGGGATTAACACTACAGATGGAAACGAGATCTTGGAGGAGTGCAACGACGTTCGACGGCTTTTTCATAGGTTTTTAAAGGGCTCCAAATGATTCGGGGATTGGAATTCTGATACCTCATGAAGCTAGGGGATATTTCTCTCACTGAAAAACAAAAAAGGGAGAAATTATTTAGATCACAGGAATGGTCCAGTTTTCTAAGGGGAGATTTTTTATTCGTGTAAAGTAACGGGTATTATTGCTCACTAAAATCAAGTTATGATTGAGCGCTGTGGCAGCGATCAAAAGATCAAAATCATCAAGTCTCTCCCCAGCCTTTTCAAGGCATGACTTGAGTTCAGCAAATGTCTCCATAATCGCGGGAGCGACAGGTTCTATAGGATAAATTTCTGATAATTGCCTGACAAGAGAGATGTTTTTCAGGGTGTTAGATGATGTCCGCGCCCCGCAAAGGAGTTCCCCGTAACTCGCGACAGAGATACCCTTTGGGTCATTTTTTTTCAGATTGGAAGTGGGAGATAACGGTCGGATTCCCTTTAAATGCAAAAATGAGTGTGTCTGAATCAATCAAATACATTTTTTAAGGGCTTTCTGTTTTTCCTTGAAGAACGCATGTTTGAAATGACTTTTTCCATGCCCCGGTTAGGGAGAGGAATGCCTCTGTTGCTTTCAGATTAAGTTTATGGGGGTGGGAAAGGTGAGTTTTGAGGATGTGAATGACCTCTTGGCTGATGGAACGATTCTCATCTTTGGCACGTTTACCCAGCTGACGGTAAAGCCCCGGGTCGATGCCTTTCACCTGTAGATTTGACATGGATAGAGAATGCCGTCTCAATCATGCGAAAGTAATCAATACTCATGAATTCTGATTACTCACGATAGGGTGTATTTTTCCTTATCTCTCGGAGTGATGTACATCAGGAAAGACGCAGATAATCTTGGATGGTTATATGAGAAGGGCGTAGGTGTTGATAAGGATGATGTTGAAGCTCTGGTTTGGATGAGTTTGGCGGCTCAATCGGGTAATGCAAATGCAGTAAATGACTGTAATCGTATTGAAAAGAAGTTATCACCCGAAAAGATATCTCTCGCCCAGAAACGGAGCCAGGAGCTGGTTAAACTCATTAAGGAAAACAGAGCGAAAAAGGCTCGATCTGGGGATTAATCAGTCCAATCCACTTTTGGAAAATCATTAAGCAAATTCCACCACGAAGTATTTTAAAAGGCCTGAAAATTTTCAGGACCAAAGATCAAGCAGCGGTGAAACTCAGGGGGAGTTTGCCGTTGCCGCAGATGATTTTGAGGTTTTTATCGGGGGCATTGTCGGAGAGGTCAACGGAGCCTCCGGCTTCTTCGATGAGGACTTTCCCGGCGGCGACATCCCAGAGGCCGATATTCTTTTCGATGTAACCGTCCAAACGTCCACAGGAGATCCATGCCATGGCGAGGGCGGCGGAACCCATATTGCGGAGTTTTTTCGAATTCAAGGAATAGTAACCGATTAATTTCAGCCCCGCTTCGATACTGTCATTATATTTACTCATACCCACGACGAGGATGGAGTCTTTGAGTTGGTCGCGGTTACTGACTTTGATCGGTTTTCCGTTAAGCGAGGCACCTTTGCCTTTTTCAGCGGTGAACATTTCATCGAGGATCGGGTCATAGATGACCCCTAGGATGATTTCTCCGTTCCTCTCGAGCCCGATGGAAATGGCAAAGTGTGGGATACCATAAGAGAAATTCACCGTGCCGTCGATGGGGTCGATAATCCAGCGGTATTCGCTTGATTGATTCCCGAGGATTCCTTCCTCACCAAAGATCGCATGATCGGAATGGTTTTTAAGGAGGATGGATTCAATTAATTTCTGGCTTTGGATATCGAGCTCGAGCTTTATGTCGTGGGCATGGTTTTCATTAACCACGAGTTCTGTGCCGAAATTCGCGCGGAGCAATTTTCCCGCTTCCTGTGCTGCCGTGATCGCTGTAGAAAGAAACATGCGAGCCAAGTTCCGCAATTTGCGCGGTTCTGTCAATTTTAAACCATGATCTTTAGAATGTATGTTCTTGAATGGCGTCCAAGACGACGGGGATTTTATCGAAGGCATTAGCTGGCCAATCCTCGGAAATCTCGAAGGCGAGTTGTTTGCCTTTGACGGAAGCCTCATCGATCATTTCATGCACCCGTTGGCTGAGCTGTTGATCCGGCAGACCATAATTTTCGAGGTTAATATTCACCCAGAAAAGTTTGTCGGGCCAAATGGCGCGGGCTTCAGCGAGTGATTGATCCCCTTCAGGCTGACAGGTCAGGGACTCTATCAGGTCCATGGGAGATTTCGCGATGAGATCGCGGCAGCCTTTGGTTTTGCCGTCATAATGGGTGCCGACGACTTTCCCGGCCTTTTGGAGGGTGGGGAAATATTTTTCGTAGATTGGCTTGAGGAATTTATCGAATCGTTTAGGCCCGCTTTGATCGGCTGTGTAATTTTCCAGAACGGTGACATACTGGACATCAGGATCGATTTCTGCGGCGATTTCTATCCTCTGAGCAAAGTTTCTCTCAATGGCATGATAAAGATCAATCATTTCTTCTTCCATATCAGCGACCTGGAGCGCGTACATCTCGAGTCCCGCATAATCGACGATGATATGTTGGTAAGGGGTCCTCTCAATAAATAACATGGGAGCCATTTGGATGGAAAGAGCCGTTTTCTTGATTTGATAATAACTTTCAGGATCAGGCTCCACGACAGTATTCTCCATGATATAAGTCATGACCTTGTAATCTTCCGGGGTCTTCAGCCAGAAATCCTTATTCCATCCTTCAGCACAAGTGCACCAGACATTTCCCACAGGCGTTTCCCAGTTAATCCGCGTGATCTGAGTGCCGTTTTCCTCGTATTTCTCGATTCTTTCCGTGAGATTTTTCCGAACGGTTTTGTACGGGATAATATGACGAACAGGTATGAATCCGTGTTCACATACATGACTCAATCTGCTTGACGGATCAGTGTAGATCTCATCTTTATGGAACCACCCATAAAAGGTATAGGGGATGCTAGAGGGTTTATTGCCAGACCAAAAGGCATTCAAATCATCTAAGCGTTGTTGAAATGGGATCTTTTTCATGAAGACAATCTATCAGCCTCGCGGATGACAGGATATGATTATACTCAGATGAATCAGGACAAATACCGTTCTGTTTGCTTTAAATTCTAATAGCAGGATTATGCATGGTATAGAGTTTCATAGCCGCGATGAATCTAAAGGTACCAGAGCACTTATTATCGATAGATAGACTCCTGCTCCCCCCCCCCGTAAATACCTGTTCCTACCGTATCCTTATGCTGTGGCAGTTTCGGTCGCTTCTGCCGCTGCTGTGGCCGCGGCGAGTTGCGGGGTGTCGAGGGGTTTACCCATGCTTTCGGAGATCGTGGGGATTTCGCCCTCGAGGGTGTGCCCGTGGACGGGGACTTCCGATTTATTAAATTTCACGGAGACGAGGCGTGAGACACCACTTTCCTGCATGGTGACCCCGTAAAGCACATCGGCAATCGAGATGGTCCGTTTATTATGGGTAATCAGGAGGAATTGAGACTGCCCGACAAAACGTTTCAGGATTTTTATAAAACGGTTGATATTAGATTCATCCAAGGGAGCGTCCATTTCGTCGAGGACACAAAAGGGACTGGGTTTGACCATGTACATGGAGAAAAGTAGGGCGACCGCGGTCATGGTGCGTTCACCACCGGAGAGGAGGGAAATGCTCTGGAGCTGTTTGCCCGGGGGCTTGGCGACGATATCGATGCCGCACTCCAGCGGATCATTTTCATCGGCCAGAATGAGGTTTGCCTTACCACCGCCAAAGAGCTCGACAAAGAGGGTTTGGAAATTTGCCTTAATGGCGTGGAAAGTGTCGGTAAACATTTTTTCTGTCGTCTTATTGATCTGAGCAATGGCCTCGCACAGGTTAGCCTTCGCCGCTTCGAGGTCGTTAAATTCCTTTGTGAGGAAATCATGACGTTTCTCGAGGTCGTCATACTCGGCGATCGCCTCGATATTCACAGGGCCCATATCGTCGATCTTGGCTTGGAGATCATCGACAAAAGGTTGGAGATCATCCATGGATGAAGGAATTTCTTCCCCGATAATCTGCATCTCGAGCTGGATTTCCTCGATTTTGACTTGGTATTTTTTGGTGATCGATTCGCTCAGGGTATTCAGTATCATGCGTTTCTGAGCGATTTGCACGTCCATGCTCCCGCGTTTGGTCTGGAGTTCGTATTGCAGGCGGCGTTTTCCCTTGAGTTCATTATCCGCAGCCTCGATTTTTTGGAGGACAGCGAGTTTGTGTGTGCCGAGCTCATCGATCCGGGACTGGATCGCGCGGATTTCCTCATCAGCGGCACCGAGGCCGTTTTCGGCCTCATCACTTTGGAGGCGCAGGGAGGTGACGCGGTCATTAAATTTTCCGATATCACTCTGGCGGTTGGTGATGGCTTCATTCAGCTCGATGACACGGGCGCGAATCGGGGCTTCTTGGGTTTCTAAGGATTGTTTTCTTTGCTGGATGGTCGCGTGGGTGACTTTGTTTTCCATCAGCTCTGCCCGTGCGGTGGACTCTTCCTCGCTGAGGGCGGAGAGCTCGGCCTGGGCACGTTCAAATTCATTTTTCTTTTCAGATTCACGCACCCTGGCTGCCTCGACATCGTGGGAGATTTGCTCTTTGCGCGCGGCGAGTTGGGCGGTTTTCTCCGAGCAACTCTGGACTTCTGCCGCCATTTGCTCGAGGCGGCGGCCGTGTTCCTCGATTTCACGGGTGTTATGACGGATATCGTTGGTTTTGGTCAGGAGATCGTTTTCGGCTGTACGGAGCTCACCTCGCAAGCCGGAGACCTCCTCACCTAGGGTTTTGCGTTGTTCAGCGAGGGACTCGGACTCCAGCGCAAATTGCGCGGCACGGGAATCGACCTCGAGGATTTTGGTATTAAGCTCTTCCTGCAAGGCTTTGCGGGTGAGGATCGTGCTGGCGACCTCACCGGTCTCACCCCCACGAATGACTCCGAGACGGCTGACGGTTTCACCACTGAGTGTGACAAAGTCGAGTGCGGGATGAGCCGCGCGTAAGCGCAAGGCTGAGTCGATGTCAGCGACCAGCACCGTGTGGCCGAGGAGCGAGCGCAGGAACGGGGTGACCTCGTCATCCATCTGGATTTTATCATTGAGCCAACAAATGCCGCCTTCGGGCAGGGCGCAGGTAGAAATAACGGAATCAGGCAAGTCGAGGACTTTGAGAGTGGCAAGGCCGAGCTTTTGATTTTTGAGGGCCTCGATGATCCGTCCGGAAATCGCGGCTCCCCGGACGAGGATCGTTTGGAGATGGGTGTCGAGGCTGGATTCCACGGCTTTGATGAAATCCGGGGCGACCTTGATATGATCGGCGACGGTGCCACACAGAGAGCTAGTGGCTTCCTGTAGGGCGGTGCCTTTCAGGACACTTTGGGTGCCGGTGGAGTACCCTTCGAGCTCCTGCGCAAGTTGCGCGAGCATGTCCATGCGGCCCTGATAATCGGCGAGCAATTTGCGGGCGTCATTGAGCTTTTGGGTGGTGTCCTGCCAGGCACTTTGTTTCGAGGCCATCTCGGCTTCGGTTTCGGAAATGAGCGCGGCGAGAGTTTCGACATTTTGTTGGGAAGAAGCGCGTGAGGCCTGTTGCTCGGATAAACGGATTTCAGAAGAGGCTTTGGCCTCCTCGAGGCGCGCACTTTCACTGGTGAGACTGTCACGGCGGACTTCTAGGGCGTGGAATTGGTTATCGAGGGCTGTGGCTTGGGCTTGGAGATTCGCCGTGGTCTTTTCGATTTCCTGGATTTCGCGGCGGAGGGTGTCTTGTTCGGCGATTTTACTCCGGACACCACGGGCGATTTCCTCGACGCGGGATTCCTGAGCGCGGAGGGTTTCAGTGGCATGGGTCAGCTGGCTGAGGCATTCACCGAGCTGGCCTTGGATTTCAATCAGGGAAGACTCCTGAATGTTGATTTTTTCTTCATTACCAGATATGTCGATGCGGTATTGCTCGATTAAACTCTCGGCCTCGGAGATACGTTCCGCATTGACCCGGACGATGGAACGGGCCTGGTCGATCTGGTGGCGGAGGTCGGAGTGTTGTTGGCGGGCCTCGGTGGCACGTTGCTCGATGAGGTCGAGCTCTGATCGGTGGTCGGAGACTTGGGTTTCCTGAGTTTCTAAGGTGAGCGAGAGCTGTTCGAAATCGGATTTGATTGATTGGGCGCTGCTTTCAAATTCATTAATCTCGAGGGAGAGTTTCTCATAACGCAGGCGGGCGAGGCGTGTCTCGGCCACGCGGAGTTTCTCGATGATTTCTTTATAACGGCGGGCTTTACCGGCTTGGCGTTGGAGGGAGCCGATCTGGCGGCGGACTTCCTTCACGATATCGGTGAGGCGCAGGAGATTGGCCTCGGTGTACTCGAGCTTACGCAGGGCTTCTTTTTTCTGGGATTTGTAACGGGTGATCCCGGCGGCTTCTTCAAAGACCTCGCGGCGGTCCTCGGGTTTGGCGGAGAGGATTTTATCGATCTTTCCTTGCTCCATGATCGAGTAAGCACTGCGGCCGACACCCGTATCCATAAAGAGCTGCTGGATATCTTTGAGCCGGGAAGGGACTTTATTAATCTCGTATTCGCTGGCACCGTCACGGTACACGCGGCGGCAGATGGTGACCTCGTTATACTCGAGACCGAGTTCATCCCCACAATCCGAAAAGGTGAGCGCGACCTCGGCCATCCCGAGGGGTTTACGGGTGTCTGTTCCATTAAAAATGACATCTTGCATAGATGAACCGCGCAGGGCCTTGGCGGATTGTTCACCCAAAACCCAACGGAGCGAGTCGAGAACGTTACTTTTTCCGCAACCATTTGGTCCTACGATCGCGGTGACTCCCGAGGGGAAATGCAAATCGGTTTTGTCGGCAAAACTTTTAAATCCTTGAATCGAAAGGGTCTTGAGATACATGGGTGCGAAGCCTAGTGCTCCGAATAAGGATTTCAAGAAAAATACACAACTAATAGTGGTATTCTTCCATTCTGACGCAATATGAGGGGTAAAATACCACATAAAATCCCTTCAGACTTATTCATTAAAAATAGGTAAATATGATGCAAATTGTTTATTTTTAGGTCTTTAAAGGACACGGTAAGACGGGAGGAATTCATCCGTTTTTATCAAATGCTTCGCAGTATAAGGAATTCAGGGGGGGATTTTTCGAGAGAAAAAAGCAAATTGCTTAGACAAAGAGGAAGGGGTAGAACGTCCTTTGGTCGAAGATGGCGGAAATCCGGACACTTGAAGCGCTTTACGAGAGGCATAGCCAGAGGCTTTATTCCTTCCTGACGGGTTTTCTACGGAATGAGGGCGATACAAAGGATGTCCTCCCGCAGGTTTTCCTTAAGCTCGCACGCAAAGGCGATTTGCTCGACGGTGCGGATGACGAAGCGGCTTTTTTTTCTCCTCCGGCTCGCGCATAATAAAGCCATGGACCTGTGCCGGCGTCGGGGTTCGCGCACGGCACGACATGGGGCTTGGGAGGCCTTCTTATTTTGAGGAATCCGGACAGGCCGATACCGATCTGCTGCTCCATGTACTCTCCGGGGCCTTTGGACGACATCACCCCGAAGACCAGAGGGCCGTGGTGGAGCTGTAGCTCTGGCAGGAAATGACTTTCGCGCAGATTGCGGTGGTTTTAGGAATCTCGGGCAATACCGCTATTACCTGAAAAATAAAACTTACCCCGAGGAGTTAGAGCAACTTGTCCCAGAGTATGCGCTCAATGTGCCTACGGATAGAATCGACGGGAACCCCCGGCGTTACGAGCGGATCAGTGCCCTATCATACCGCCTTTATTCCGTCAGCCTAAACCTGAAAGATGACGGGGGAGTGAGGGGACAGGACAAAGATCAAATGGACGGTGACCTCGTTTGGGAAGTCGGTGTCAATTAATTATCTATTAATCAGGTTTTCCCCTGCTTATTTAGTCTATTTACGATCATAAGTTCTTCTTTTGAAATAGGTAATAATTGCTAAGAACACCGTTTAAAGAATATTTACTACCGTTTGTAGAAGACTTCTTTCGTCAATATATTTTTTAAGTTAGCGTGTTTCTAACGGAGGAAATATGGTTCAACCAATTCATCTAGAATTCACAAGAAACAGCGAAACAAAATTCATTTGCGACCGTCACAGCAGGTTTGAAGTCAGGATCCAAAGATCAGAAATTATTTACCGCAAAAGCTTTTCACACCGTACATTTGGGGGTGAGGCTTTGTCGCTGAAGGCAGCGACGATTTGGCGTGACTATCTATTAGAGAAAGCGGGGCCTCCTTCCCCCCGCCCGTATAGCCTCAGCAAAAATAAGCGGAATAAAACCGGCAAGGTCGGTGTGGGTTTTGTCAAAAGAGTGCATGATGACAGTGTCGAAATAACCGGGGTAATCGCGCGCTGGCGTGATATATCGGGAAAATATATTTCCAAATGTTTTTCAGTAAGGAAAATGGGATTTGAAAAAGCCCTTAGTATAGCGACTCGACTCAGGGAAATCAAAGAACTCGAGCTTTCGTGTTACCACAAGATGGATAATATGGTGATTCACGGGAGCACCCTCCGGTTTCATCCTTCATAGGAGCGTTTTTTCCGTGACAGGACTCTAAGGGTGTTTATTCTGGGTGTTTCTTGAAAGGAAAAGAAGCACTAACCACTTATTTATATGAGCCAGAAAGATATCCTCTCCTCCCTCGCCGCCACTCTTGGACAAAATGCGGAAAAAATCAAAAACTTCCATGTGGTCAGCGGTTTTGACGGGTTCGTCGATGAAATGATCAATGTGGTCCATGAACGCAAAGGTCATGCCGACTGGACCCATGTTAAGGACATCGATACGTTTGGCTCCATGATCAAAGCCGCTGCGGGGCGTTCGAGTCTGCGTGAGATCGTGATCCACCGTAATGACCCGGGCGGATGTTCGGTTAATCTCGGGGACGGGCTGATCAGCTTAGGAGTACCTCTGCATAACTTTGCGACACTGGGGAATCCCCGGCATCCGGCTTTTGATGACTTTGCCGCCCGCTGCAAAATGTGTGTGTCATGGGGGAAATCTTATGGGCGCACTCTGGCCTTTGAATTCCAAGACGGCAAAGTCATGCTCAGTGCCGTCACCCAGCTCGCCGAGCTCGACGGGGCATTGATCGACCAGGTGCTTGCAGACGGTGTTTTCGAGGCGGAATGTAAAAAAGCGGGTTTGATCGCGATGACGAACTGGACACTTTATCCTCACATGACGGCTGTCTGGCGCAAATTGCAGCAGGAGGTTTATCGTAAGTTAACCCAACGCCCGTGGATATTCCTCGACTTAGTCGATCCCAGTAGCCGCGCCAAAGAGGATATCGCCGAGATGTTAGTGGCCCTGAAGGATTTTGAGAAATATGGACGCACGATCCTCGGAGTGAATGGGAATGAAGGAAATATTGTCGCCGGCTTGCTTGGCCTGCCCAGCGCCGAAAATAACCCCGAGGCTGTCGCCGCCCAAGCCGCGCAGATCCGGGAGAGTCTCGGTATATCTGAGGTGGTCACCCATTGTGTGAAATTTGCGGCGATGGCGGATAATACAGGCCAGTATTCTGCTGACGGTCCGTATTGTGCGAATCCAAAGAAAAGTACGGGGGCAGGGGATCGCTTTAATGCCGGTTACTGCTGCGCCCAGCTCCTCGGGCTCGATCCTGTATCCCGTCTGACCATGGGGAATGCCACCTCCGGATTTTTTGTGCGCCAAGCCCGCAGTGCAAGTTGCGCGGAATTAGTCGGATTTGTCCGTGCCTGGGCTGATGGAAAGACCGATTAAGCGGCTTTAAAAGAGATTTTCAGGTAGATACTTCCTGTTTTTTTAGCTGAACCCCGTTTTTTTATTTGAAGAGACGGGTATTTTTAGCCATTTTGTCACACTCACATATTAACTTGATAAAACCTATGGCTAACCCACTTGATTTCTCTCGGAAAACCTTTGACCTCAGCAACGGCAAAAAGGGGAACTTTTATTCGCTGGCAGAACTCGAATCCAAAGGATTCGGTAAAATCTCCCGTTTGCCTGTATCCATCCGGATCGTCTTGGAGTCCGTGCTCCGGAATTGTGACGGGCTAAAAATCTCCGAGCAGGATGTCAAAAATCTCGCCGCATGGAAACCTATCGAATCCCGCGTGAATGAAATTCCTTTTGTCGTGGCAAGGATCGTCCTCCAGGATTTTACCGGGGTGCCACTCTTGGTCGATCTAGCAGCGATGCGTTCGGCCATTTCTCGCATGGGAAAGAATGCAAAGGTGGTCGAGCCCCTCGTTCCTGTCGATCTGGTCGTGGACCACTCGGTGCAGGTGGATTTCGCCGGGGACAAGGATTCATACGAAAAGAATCTCGACCTGGAGTTTAAACGTAACCGCGAACGTTATGAATTCCTCAAGTGGGGCATGCAAGCTTTTGAAACCTTTAAGGTCGTGCCCCCCGGTATCGGGATCGTGCATCAGGTAAATCTCGAATACCTCGCCAAAGGCATCCTCGAAAAAGACGGGGTCTTTTATCCGGACACCCTCGTCGGGACCGATTCACACACGACCATGATTAATGGTCTGGGCATTGTCGGCTGGGGCGTGGGCGGGATCGAGGCTGAGGCGGGAATGCTCGGGCAACCGGTTTATTTCCTGACCCCTGACGTGGTCGGAGTCCATCTCACGGGCAAATTGCGCGAGGGTGTCACAGCTACTGATCTAGCCCTGACCGTCACCCAGCTTTTACGGAAGACAAAAGTCGTCGGCAAATTTGTGGAGTTTTTCGGGCCCGGTGCGAAGGCCTTACCCGTCGTGGATCGTGCGACGATTGCGAATATGGCTCCTGAATACGGGGCGACCATGGGATTCTTCCCCGTTGATGAGGAATGTGTGAATTACCTCCGCGCCACCGGACGCGAGGAAATGCACCTGACCGATTATACAAATTATTATAAGGCCCAAGGACTCTTTGGTATCCCAGAAAAGGGCGAGGTGGATTACAGTCAGGTCATCGAAATCGATCTCGATACAGTCGTGCCTTCTGTCGCCGGACCAAAACGTCCCCAAGACCGTATCGAGCTGCCCAGACTCAAAGAAGAGTTTGTCAGTGCATTCTCAAAGCCCGTGGCTGATGGAGGATTCGGACACAAAGCGGAAAATTTCAAATCAGTATCCGCTGAAGTGAATGGTTATGGCCACGGTAAAGGCAAAATCGGGCACGGCAGTGTCTTGATCGCCGCGATCACGAGCTGTACAAATACCTCAAATCCCAGTGTCATGCTCGCCGCCGGTCTCGTCGCGAAAAAAGCTGTCGAGGCCGGGTTAAAACCCCATCCCGCAGTCAAATCCTCCCTCGGACCGGGGTCACGTGTAGTCACCGATTACCTGACCCAGACCGGGCTCCAGCCCTACTTTGACCAGCTTGGGTTTAACCTCGTCGGTTACGGCTGCACGACCTGCATCGGGAATTCCGGCCCCCTCGACCCATCGATCGAAAAGGTGGTCGTGGATAATGACCTCGTCGCGGCCTCGGTCCTCAGTGGTAACCGTAATTTTGAGGCCCGTGTCCACCAGAATATCAAATCAAACTTCCTCATGAGTCCTCCTTTGGTGGTGGCATTTGCCCTCGCCGGACGTGTGGATATCGACATGTCCAAAGACCCCATCGGGAAAGGTGATAATGGACAGGACGTTTATTTGAAAGATATCTGGCCCACGATCAAGGAGGTCGCCGACCTCATGCATTCAGCCATGAAACCGGAAGTCTTCCGTAAACTTTACAGCGATTTCGTCAGCCAGAATCCGAAATGGAACGAAATCCCGTCCTCGGTAGGAGACGTCTTTGAGTGGGACGAGAAGAGTACCTACATTCAGGAACCTCCCTTTTTCATCGGGTTCCAGACCCAGCCCGGGCAAATTGCGCCGATCGAAGGGGCCCACGCCCTCGGCATTTTCGGGGATAGTGTCACGACCGACCACATTTCACCCGCTGGTGCGATCAAGCAGAATTCCCCAGCTGGTAAACACTTGATCGAAAAGGGGGTCACCTTCGAAGACTTTAATAGCTACGGTTCACGCCGGGGTAATGACCGGATCATGACCCGTGGCACCTTTGCTAATGTCCGTATCAAAAACCTCATGGTTCCCGGTATCGAAGGTGGCGTGACGAAGCTCTACGGTGAAGGGGAACAAGTCTTTATCCATGATGCGGCGGAACATTATCAATCGAAAACAACCCCACTCATTATTTTTGCCGGGCACGAGTACGGAACCGGCTCCTCCCGCGACTGGGCGGCCAAAGGCACAGCCCTCCTCGGGGTTAAAGCCGTCGTCGCAGAGAGCTTTGAACGTATCCACCGCTCGAATCTCGTCGGGATGGGGGTTCTCCCCTTGCAATTCCATGACGGGGTCTCTGCACAGACTCTCGGGCTCGATGGTACGGAGAAATTCGACATCGTCGGCCTGACCAATGATGTCAAACCACAAAGTGAACTCATTCTCCGGATCATCCGCAAGGACGGGAAGAGCGAGGATGTCACGGTCAAATGCCGGATCGACACCCCCATCGAGGTCGAGTATTACCGCCACGGCGGTATCCTCCCCTACGTCCTGCGCCAGCTCGTCGCCAAGGCGTGAGTCCGAGCCACGATGATCCACAGATTTCACCGATTCACACAGATTTTTTTGTGTAGGGGGCGGTAATGATCTTGTCGTAATCTTTTCTTATCTCTGCCATCCCCCGATCTGGCGGGGACGGAGTGCTGATATCAGCAGTTAAAAAGTCGTAAAGGAATTTTTCTCATGTGGAAATATCCACAAAATGGCAGGATATCCACCGAGCAAAAATCCTTCATGACCCTTAATTCACCCACTCAAAATCCCGAAGAGCCTAAAAAATGAAAATAAAATCCTTTTCAGACACGGATATAGCACTTGTTGAGTTTAGCGATTTTCAGATTTCAGAAACTAAAGAAGTAAATGACAATATTTATATAGATTTAGATGCTGAAGGAAATTTAGTCAGTATGACAATTGAGCATGCGAAGTCACAAGCAAAGATCAAGGAGTTATCTTTTATAGAAATTGATAATTCTGAAGAAATAGCGGTCAAAAAGCCAACAATGCGATAGTGATAACGACTAACGTTGCACCTCACTTTGACGTTCGACGGAGAGAACGCTTGACCAAAAATGGATCAGGTTGATTGTGTTAGTGATGGTCATGAGCGTGGTCATAATGATTGTGTCGGGGCGGGAGTGATTTTCCTCCCTTGTGTTTCCTTGAGAATGTTCATTTTTGATCCTCTTGTAAGCTCGCCCATCACAGTGGTTAATACTTTTGAATTATACGGGATTCTGGCATTTGGACTGCTGCAAGGGGGTGAATGATGAAACCGATTTTAATGATTAAGGCCGGGACGACTTTCCCACGGATTCGAGCAAATTGCGGGGACGTGGAGAAATGGTATCTGGATGCTTTAGGTCCATTGGCCGGGCACGCCCGGGTTTGTGCCGCCTATGAAGGGGATCCTCTCCCGCCAGCGGAGAGTATCAGTGCGGTGATTATCAGCGGGGCCCATTGTATGGTCACGGACAAAGAGCCGTGGAGTGAGCAAATGGCGTCGTGGCTGCCGGCAGTCATCGCCCGGGGCGTGCCCGTGCTCGGGGTGTGTTACGGGCATCAGTTACTGACCCATGCCCTCGGGGGACAGGTCGGGTATCATCCCCGTGGGACGGAAGAGGGTACTTTCTCAGTGGAGTTCACCCCTGAAGCTTCTGGAGACCCGCTTTTTGGCCAGTTTCCGCGCCAGATAAAAGTCCATGCGAGCCATTCACAAACCGCCCTCCGTTTACCGGACGGGGCAAAAGTGCTCGGGGCAAATGGATTTGAACCCCATCATATCGTGCAATTTGCCCCGCGTGTCTGGGGGGTACAGTTCCACCCAGAATTTACCGAAGACATCATGCGCCTTTATATCGAGGAGGATGCGGCGGCCCTGAAAGAAGAGGGGGTGAATGTCGATGCCGCCCTTGCCTCAGTGGTCCCGACACCAGAGAGTAACCGGATCATCGAGCGATTTGCGCGGATGATCATTTAAAAAAATCGCTCTTTCCACTTGGCGAAGAGTCGTTTAGGTTAAACGCCACATGACGGATTTAAAATCACTTTTGGACACGGAATTAAAGGGTTGGGTAGGGGAACAATTTGAACCTCAATACCGGGCCGGGCAGATTCTGGATTGGATTTATAAGAAACGGGTAAAAAGCATTGATGCCATGAGCAATTTGCCTGTCGAGATGAGGAAAAAGATTTCCGAGCACTTTGTGCTGGGTAATCTGGAGCTCGTCCGCAAGCAGGGTTCGGCAGACACCACCCAGAAATTCCTCTGGAAACTCGCCGATGGCCAGATGATCGAGAGTGTATTGATCCCGGCAAATCCCGCCCTGTACGGCGAGACATCCGACCGCCACACGCTTTGTGTGTCCTCGCAAGTCGGGTGTGCTTATGGGTGTAAATTCTGTGCCAGTGGGCTCGACGGGTGGAAACGCAATTTGCTCCCCGACGAAATCGTCGGGCAGGTCATGGCCGCTGAAGAGCATGGCGGGCATAAAGTCAATAATATCGTTTTTATGGGAATGGGTGAGCCGCTGTCAAATTACAACAATTTGCTCAAGGCGATCCGGATTCTGAATGCCGAATGGGGTGTGGGGATAGGCGCCCGCAAGATGACCCTTTCCACCAGCGGACTGGTTCCTGAAATCAAACGCTTGGCGCAGGAACCCCAGCAGATCCGTCTGGCCATCTCTCTCCACGGGGCCACAGATGAGACTCGGGATAAAATCATGCCGGTGAATAAAAAATACCCGTTGGAAGAGCTTTTGGGTGCTTGCCGTGAATACCTGAAATTCCGCAGTCAGATGATTACCTTTGAATATATCCTGATAGCCGGGGTCAATGACTCCCCAGCGGACGCCGATGCCCTCGGAAAAATCTGTCGTAACCTCAAGGTCAAGGTGAACCTGATTCCCTACAATAAAGTCGACGGGCTGGAATGGACCCGGCCCACCGAGGCGCGACAAATTGCCTTTGCCGAAAAGGTCCGTTCCTACGATGTCACCGCGACGCTCCGCCTTGAAAAAGGCCACGACATCGACGCCGCCTGCGGCCAGCTCCGCCTCCAGGAAATGAAATCGGCGTAGTATGCCTTTTGGAAGAGTTAAAAAAATCCGGTTCCGTACGGCGACCACAGTAAAGATTTTTTTAATAATCAATTTTGTATTGTTCGTCTCTTTCGGTGTCTTTTTGTCGAGATGTGGGGTTTATGATGTGATCAGGGGGGAACTGTTATGGAAAAAAGGCAAGTATCCTGAGGCAATCGAAGATTATAAGAAGGCTGCGGCCAAGGGTAACCTGAGATCATATATACGTTTGGGATCGGCATATTTTTTTGGTGACCATGTCAAAACGGATAATGATGAGGCATTCAAGTGGTATCAGCTAGCTGCAAACAGGGGAAATGCATATGCACTGGCAATGCTCGGGAGTATGTATCAATCTGGGAAAGGGATTAAAAAGGACCTTTCGATGGCATTTTATTACAACCTGATGTCAGCCAAGAAGGGAGATACGTCGGCCATGGTCGGCGTAGGACTGGCCTATCTCAATGGAGAAGGGACAACTCAAAATAAAGCCCTCGCATTTTATTGGATGAATGAAGCAGCTGAAAAGAATAATGATGTAGCGATTTATAATTTAGGACTGTTTTATGAGGATGGTAATGGAGTGGAGGTAGACAATAACCGAGCGTTGTCATGTTACCTTCATTTGGCGGAAGTCGGTGATCTAAAATCGATTTTCAGGGCGGCGTATATTTATGAGACGGTGATGAAACAAGATAAAACCGCCTATTTATATTATCAGTCGGCAGCAGAAAAAGGACATCCATATTCACAATATAAGACGGGATGTTATTTGATGGAGGGGAAGTATGTGGCAAAAGATGAAGCGAAAGCCCTTAAGCTATTTGCAAAGTCTGCGAAAAAAGGAGAGTCAGCAGCTCTCTATGAGTTGGTCCGCATTCATGGTGAAAAAACCTCAAAGTATTACGATGAAAAGAAAGCATTTCAATATGCTGACGAGCTGGTGAAAGATCAGTCTACAGTCAAAGTTTATCTCCTTTTGGGTAAACTGCATAAAGATCATGAGAATTTTGAGAAGAGTTATCAGTATTATGAAAAAGCCGCTGAAACGGGGGATGTCTTGGCTAAACGAGAGCTTGGGAGATTATTATTAACAAAAGAGAGTGAAATTACTGATACGAAAAAAGGTTTAAAGATACTTGAGGAGCTGGCAACGGATGGGGATGAGATTGCCATGATGGAACTGGCCAAGAACTATTACGAGGGAATAAGTGGAGATCGGGATTATCAGAAAGCTTTTGAATGGATTACAAAGGCCGATGAAAAAGAGAGTGTTACAGCTAAAATGTTGCTAGGCCAGGTTTACATAAATGGAGAAGGCGTGCCAGTGGATATTCCAAAAGGAGTAAGACTCTTACAAGAAGCTGGCACTGCGGGAAGTCTGGAGGCGAAATACACATTGGGAGATATTTATTACCATGGTTACGGCGTGTCTATTGACCAGCATAAGGCGGTGATTTGGTATCGGGAAGCAGCTGATCTGGGCCATGAAAAGTCTCAGATGCATTTAGCGGACTGTTATCTTAAGGGTGAGGGAGTGATTAAAGATATAAATGAAGCTTTTGTATGGTTAGAGGTGGCATCAAAAGCCGGAAATATAGAGGCTCCGGTTAAACAAAAAGAATTACTCGCCTCTCTATCTGGTGAAGAACAAGCGTCTGTACGGACAAAGGCCGAAGGAATGACGAAAAAAATTAACGAAAACATTCGTAAATCCACACAGAATGGGGATTTATACGAAAATCAGAATATATTCTCACCGGAATGGTGAAAATGGGTTCATTAAGATACTTCTTGCCCTCGACTATCCTGATCAAGATGGAGTTTTAACTATTGTGGATGAATAAATTATTGTTTATCAATGAATAGATACCATGCCTGACCCGTCATACAAAGAGATGCAACCGGATGAGACTGATGCGCAGTTGATCGCGAAGGCGAAGGCGGGTGATCAGGCGGCATTCGGGCGGCTCGTGACGCAGTATTACCAGAGGGTTTTCCATCTGGCCATGACGATCGTGAGGAATGAGACGGATGCGTTAGACCTCGCACAGGAGGTCTTTGTGAAGGCTTGGTTAAATCTAGCGAAATTTGAGGGTAAATCGGCGTTTTTCACGTGGCTGTATCGGATTACGCATAATCTCGGGATCGACCACCTCAGAAAGCATAACCGGTATGCAATGGTGGATTTTGACGAGATAATCCCCTCGGAGGAATCGGATGCACCGGTGGAAAGCCAGTTAGTCGTACAGGCTAAACAAACGGAGTCCCTAGAAAAGGAGGAACTCCGTAACAGGATCGATGAGGCGATGGCAAAGCTCAGTCCCGAGCACCGCACGGTCTTGGTCTTGAGGGAATTCGACGAGTTGGATTACCAAGAGATCGCAAAGATAATGGAATGTTCGACAGGGACGGTCATGTCGCGCATTTATTATGCGAGAAAACACCTGAAAAAATTATTAAAGGGGGTGGTATCATGAATAAAGAAATTCTAAAAACAGCGGCTTATGTCGATCAACAGACCGGGAGTGTCGACCATAAATTTATTAAACGTGTCTCCGAAAATGATCCGGAGCTAGCCAGTGAGATCAAAATACAAGAAGACATGAGCAAATTGCTCCGTTCAAGCGGAAAACGGCATCAGACGGATGCCACACCGGAATTCTTCTGGTCCCAGGTTCAGAAACAAATTGCGGGGGAAGAAGCCCGTAAAAGGAATCGTTTCAGCAAAGAATCCATCTTGAGAGTATTAGGCCTTTATTGGGCACCTGCATTTGCCATTCTTTTGGTTGTCTGTAGTGTGATGTTACTTCCTGAGTTTAACCATTCTCAGAGGTATGCTAAGGTGCTGGACGCACGTACCTCACTCGATAAAGTGTCCGTGACCCCGATCCAATCAAAGAAATCGGGTGTGACGGTGATCTGGATAGAAGGTCTTGATTATTTGCCTGCGAATCCTGATATTCTCAAGGACGCATCGTAAAAAAGGGGGCGCTTTATGCTGAAGAAGTTTTTTTTGATATCACTGGTGGGCCTGATGAGTATGCACATGGTGCATGCGGGGGATTTTGTCGCGCAACTCGTTTATTGTTTTAATGAACCGCCCGCCCAAAAGGAAGATTCCCGGATATCGAAAGCTGTGATGGCGACTATCGACAAGACATTCGGTTACCGCTACGCACGGGTGGCCCAACAGGCGACCTCACCCTTGCAAAAGACCAAAAGTGACTTTCCCCCCTTGGGCAAGGATTTCTCATTAAAAATCGAGCAGCTCGAACATAAAGGTGACATCTACAAGCTCCGCGTTAATTTCTGGCATAAAGATAAGAGTATTGTGGAAACCGTGGTGAATTTCGAGCGCGGCACCCCCCTCTACATCAAAGGCCCCCTTTACGATAAGGGCCTCTTGCTTTTGGTCATCCAAGTGGATGACCAGAAGAGTGAATAGCTTGACGGCGTAGGGTGAAAAAGGCACTTTCTCTTCATACAAAAAGGAAAATTTATGTCATTGAGTCAACAAGTGGATGCGGAGATCAAAAAAGCGATGATCGCCAGGCAAACGGTGGTCTTGGATACTCTCAGGATGCTCAAAAGCGCCGCTAAATATGCTGCGATCGAACTCGGTGGGGCGGGTGGCGAAGTCACCGATGAGATCGTGATGGCAGCCGTCCGTAAGCAGATCAAAATGCGTCAGGATACGATAGCTAGTTATGAAACGGCCGGACGTGCCGTCGACAAGGAAAAAGAGGAGATGGGTGTCTTGGAGAAATTCCTCCCTGCGCAAATGTCCGAGGCGGAGCTCGAGCAAATCGTGAAAGCAACCCTCGCAGAGATCGGGGCGACGACCAAAAAACAAATGGGTGAAGCCATGAAAGCTGTCCAGGCTAAAGTCGCCGGACGCGCTGATGGAAAGATGGTCAGCACCATTGTCGGGAAAAATCTTTCCTAAGAAAAAAGAGACTCTTTTTCCCTCCCCCCCCAAAAAAAGTCCTCATCCCGTTTTCTCGGACTGGGGTTTACACTGGGGGAAGCTGCAAAGGCTCCCCTAGATCATTCTTCTGGGCATCAGCCACCTTTTTTTTTCGCTCGGCACGGGAAAGCTGAGGTGGTAGAAACGGGAGCGTGTTGATACAAGAGAAAATTATTTTAGCGTCGAGTTCCCCAAGGCGGGCTGACTTGCTCAGGCAGGTGGGCATTGATTTCGAGATGATTAAAATCGATGTGGAGGAGTATGAACCCTTGAAGCTTGAACACCTGACCCCCGAGCAAATTGTCCAGGATAATGCTTGCCGGAAAGGGCGGGTGGTTTCAGAGATCTATCCGGCTCGGCTTGTTTTGGCGGCGGATACGAGTGTATTTCTCGATGAGCACGTACTGAATAAACCCTCGGATATGTCCGATGCCGTGCGTATGCTTGAGCAGCTGGCCGGGCGCACCCATGAGGTCTGGACAGGGGTGTATCTGGGGCAGAAATCAAAAGGGTATGAGGAAGATTATGCGGTTCGTACAGCCGTGACATTCAAGCCTCTCACGCGTGCGCAAATTGCGCGGTATTTCGGACTGGTGAATCCCCTCGATAAAGCCGGGGCCTACGGTTTTCAGGAATATGGGGAGATGATTGTTTCTTCATTTGACGGCCCCGAATCGAATATTATCGGGCTACCGATCGAGTCGGTATTGACAAGGCTTCTTAAAATCAGAGACAATCAGATATAGTTTGATTATTCGTTTTTAATGACATTATATTTTATTTTATGAAAATGACATACCGTTATAGAGATTGCCCTGTTTATTCTAGGGACTCCTGACGAATAACTTTAAAAAGAATTTTTCTTGATATTGAGGGGCCTTAATATGATCGAGTTAGGAGTTTTAGTCGATAAAACGTATGGATAAAAAAAGTTCACTTTTTATTCGTCTCCTTGAGTTTGTGAAGTTCTCACATACGGTTTTTGCGTTACCATTTGCATTTGCCAGCGGGGCGCTAGCCGTATCGTATTTTGTGGGGCAAAACCCTTTTACGGGGCCATGGGGATTTTGGAGTTGGCTAGGGGTGAAATTCGTCGGAATACTGCTTTGTATGGTTTTTGCTCGAACGGCTGCGATGGGGTTCAACCGAGTGGCGGACTGGTCGATCGACCGGAAAAATCCCCGGACAGAGAGGCGGCATACCTTGGTGACTAAAAAGCAAGGGATTACCTTGGTATTGGTTTCGGCGGTATTATTTGTCGCCAGTAGCGGGATATTGAATGTGCTTTGCTTGATTTTATCTCCGGTGGCCTTGGGCATTGTCTTTTTTTATTCCCTGACAAAGAGGTTTACGAGTTACTCCCACTTTTTTCTCGGGCTGGCCTTGGCGGTGGCTCCGGTGGGGGCATGGGTGGCCGTCACGGGTGATTTGTTTGCTTGGCAGCCTTTTATCTTGGCGCTGGCGGTGCTTTTCTGGGTGGCGGGATTTGATATGATTTATGCGACACAGGATTACGATTTTGACCGGAAGACGGGGTTAAATTCCCTCGTGGTCAAATGGGGAATCCCGAAGGCGTTGTCGATATCTCGGTGGTTACATTTTATTATGTGGGTATTTCTTTTATTGTTCGGTTTGATTTCAGGGCTTCATATGCCATATTGGATAGGACTGGCTGTGATTGCCGTTTTATTAGTTTACCAACACGCACGGGCACGCAAGCTTGATACACGGGCGATCAATGATGCCTTCCTTAAGGCTAATGGATGGATCAGTGTCATCGTGTTCATAACGATATTATGGGATGTGATTGTATGGAGAAAATGATTCAAAAAGCAGGGCTGGGGGATATCTGGGAGAAAGTCTCCCAGGGACAGCGTATCAGCGACCATGACGCACTTCGCCTCTTCAGTAACCCTGATATTAATGCCCTCGGGGCCATGGCGAATTTTGTCCGGGAACAAAAGAACGGCAATGATGCGACATTTATCCTGAATCGTTACATCAATTATTCAAATGTCTGTATCCTGAATTGCCAGTTCTGTGCCTTTGCAAAACGCAAGAATGATCCGGAGGCGTTTGAATATACAGTTCCTGAGGTGGTTCAAATGGCCAGGGAGTCATTGGTCTTGGGGATTACCGAGCTGCACATTGTCGGGGGGCTACATCCCTCCCTGCCATTTGAGTACTATCTGGATATGCTGAGTTCGCTCAAGGCCCTCGATAGTCATTTGCACCTGAAATGTTTTACGGCCGTGGAAATCCGGCATCTTTCATGGAAAGCAAAACTCACTGTGGAAGATACCCTACGCAAATTGCGCGAGGCGGGGCTGGGCTCGCTCACAGGGGGCGGCGCGGAGATATTTAATCCAAAAGTCCGTGAGCAAATCTGCCGTGGAAAAGAAACTGCCGATGAGTGGGCGGATATTCATAAGACTTGGCACAGGATGGGTGGACGGAGCACATGCACAATGCTTTACGGGCATATCGAGACTTTGGAAGATAGGATCGACCACATGCGCCGGTTACGGGAGATCCAGGATGAGACAAAAGGATTCACCGGTTTTGTCCCGCTGGCATTCCATCCCGAGGGGAATAAACTTTCGCATATCAAACCGTCAACGGGATGGGATGACCTGCGCACACTGGCGGTGAGCCGGCTTTATCTGGATAATTTCGACCATATTACCGGTTACTGGATCGGGCTAGGCCTGAGTCTCGCACAAATTTCACTGAGTTACGGGGTAGATGATTTACACGGGACGATTGTGGAGGAGAAAATCTTCCACATGGCGGGTTCACGCACCCCTCAAGAACAGACCCAATACACCTTGATCAAGGCCATTGAAGAAGCTGGGCGCATTCCTTGGCAACGGGATAGCCATTATAACAAGGTCAAAAACTCTGCAACGGTTCCGGCCATGGTTTGAACCTTCCCATTCACCGCATTATCCTGATTTTATTTGTTTGGTGAGGGATTAGGGGGTCGCAGGAGGGTGATAACCTGTTGCCCGAGAAATATTGATATGAAAATCGCGAGTGTTCCTTACTTTAATGCAAAACCTTTGATCCACGGGCTCAATGATGTCCTGCTCTTGCATCCGGCGGATCTGGCGTGCAAATTACGCGAGGGTGCAATCGATATCGGGCTCGTGCCGGTCATGGAGGTCTTGGAGGAGCCCGGGCTTTACGATATCCTCGACGGTTTTTCGATTTCCAGCCGGGGACCGGTTCAAAGTGTCGTATTAGCGCATCGCATACCGGTCCAAGAAATACGCGCGGTGAATGTGGATATCCACTCGAAAACCTCGGCGACATTGGTCAAGATTGTCTGTGAACGCTTTTTCGGGATTAAGCCCGAGTATATTCCCTTCGACAGCGATGGAGTCACTGACGCAGGTGATGCTGTGATGCTGATTGGCGACCAGGCATTAAAATTTATTGATTCGTTAAAAGGGGACGATTGGCAAATTACGGACTTAGGGGCGGTCTGGAAGGAGTTTACGGGGTTGCCATTTGTATATGCGGTGTGGGCGGCGCGGAAAAATACCTGTAATTGGGAGGTTTTTGATACTTTGAAGAGGGCAAAGGAAGAGGGGTTGGCTCATCTCGATGCCATTTGTGCGGGGAAACATGTATTCTCATCCACCCGGTTGGCCATGAATTACCTGACGAAGAATATCTATTATGATTTGAATGAAGAGGAAAAAGAGGGGCTCCATCAATTCCAGAAGTTTTTAATGGAAGACAAAAAAATCAATGTTGAAAGTCAATTAAATTATATAAATTTTGACTAGGCTGCCAAAACCTTTATACGTATTCACCTGTAGTAAATTCATCTAAATTAGGTTAAATTATTCATTATGGTCAGGAAACTATTGGGTCTACTGGGGCTACATAAAAAATTTGAAGCACCGGAAATGAGGCGAGTTTATGAGGAGGGTCGTTTTAGTGCCTTTTTTGAGAGGAGCATAATTATCAAGTATTGTATTGGCGCATTAGCCTTTATTTCCACTGCGATGATTTTAGTGCATGATGGTGATATTTATCAGATCAAGGAACGGCTTTTTCTTTCTCTGATGGTGATGATTGTGGCGATTGCTTACATGAATTTCCAGTTGAAGGATGTCATTGACCGGAATTCCAAGGTGCTCTTAGTCACTGTGACAGGGTTGGGGAATTTATTATTGGCAAAATTCCTCTTTTTATATGTAGGCCCTTATATGGTCGATGACCTGCCGACATTTCAGCAGCCGCTTCCGATGGCGGTCTTTTTGGTGCCGACAGCTTTGGCTCCACTTCTGATTACCACACTGATGGGGGTAGGGGCGGGGACATTTATTGTGATTTTCTTGAGTGTACTCACAGCGATTATTTTTGATAATAGCTTCCAGATGTTGATCATAGGTTTGTTGACCGGTTTTATTGGTGTTTATTATACCCGTAATGTCAGGAAAAGGTCCGATCTTATCCGTGCAGGTATCTGGGTGGGATTGACCTCTCTCTTGTGCGCTTGTGCTTTTGGTTTGATCCACGGTATCCATATTTCGACATTATGGGGGCATGGGATTACGGAGTCCCCCGAGCTGCGTATGGCGGTGCGGCAGGCTTTGTGGGGGGTTATTATCGGGTTCATGACCGCTTTGTTAGCCGGTGGTATCCTGCCCCTCTTGGAGAATATTTTTAAAATCACGACGAATATTTCATGGTTGGAACTCTGTGATTTTAATCATCCATTACTCAAAGAAATGTCGATCAGCGCCCCCGGCACATACCACCACAGCCTTAATGTCGCCAATTTATCGGAGTCAGTGGCTGAAGCGGTGAAGGCCAATGCCTTGGAGTGCCGTGTCTGTTCCTATTTCCATGATATTGGGAAGATGGTGAAACCTGAATATTTCATCGAGAACTCGAATGTTGAACGTAATCCCCATAATAAACTCAATCCCCAAATGAGTGCCTTGATTATCTCAGCCCATGTAAAGGAAGGGGTGGACCTAGCCATGAAGTACAAGCTGAACAAGGAGATTATCGATGTCATCCGTGAACATCACGGGACGAGCCTGATCACTTATTTTTACCACCGGGCAAAAAGGCTTTCCGAAGATGCCACTCTGGGCAGCAAAATCCTCGATATGAATTGTGATGATGTGCCTGATGTTGATGAGAATACTTACCGTTATCCTGGTCCAAAACCGCACTCGAAGGAATCAGCCATTATCTCGATTTGTGACGCGGTGGAGGCTGCTTCCCGCTGCCTCCAAAAGCCTACGCCCCAACGGATCGAGGATTTGATTAACGGGATTATCGAACACAAAATCCATGATGGCCAATTTGATCAGGCCGACCTGACTTTAGGTGAACTGAATATCATCCGCGGTAAGCTCGTATTCATGCTGACAAATATGCTTCATGCGCGTATAAACTACCCCAAACCTGATGAAGACAAAGATAAGCCTCTCGAAGAGGGTAAAGTCGCTCTATTTAAATCTGCCCAAACTTAAACGGGCGGCTTTGAAAGCTGTGGACCTACAGCCGATTCCCCACCAGGAATTGGAGATTACCTTCGTTGATGACGCGCAAATTGCGCAAATCCATGGAGAATACATGGATGATCCGACCCCTACGGATGTGATTACCTTTCCTCTCGGGGAAGAGTACGCCCAGTTGATCATCTCCGTGGACACGTGCAAAAGACAGGCTCTTGAATTTGGCAATACTTTTGACAAGGAACTCATCCTTTATATGGTTCACGGCATCCTCCACCTCGCCGGTTACGATGACCGTACGAAAAAACAGATTACACAGATGCGCAAAATGGAGTCGGAGTTATTAGTAAAGCTCGGCTTGGCTTGAAATCCGGGACTTGGTGCCGTGCGTAGAATAGGTTTCAGCACTATTAAACACAGTGGAAAAAATATTAGGATTTTATACAATTCAAATATGTGTCAGGAATACGTGTCACCAGAGACTTTTTGATCAGGGACTCCACTTGGGTCCAGATTTGGGGGTAGATCATGTCGGGGGGATGGAGGCTGATGCGGAGGATGGTTTGGGAGATATTCCGTGAGAATAAGGATCGGTTCCAGACGAGGGACATTTGGCGGCGCCAACCGGCTCGGACGCTCCAGACGAGGGACTGGGTGGGGATACTTTTGTTGTGTGGGTAGTCGTAAATCTCCCCCAGATAAGTCGTGTAAGAAAAGCCGCAATCACCCACTGCCTTACGGGCCTCTCGTCCACAGAGCCAGGCGGGCGCGATAAATCCTTGAGGATCGAATCCCGCACTCCGCAATTCACTGGCCCCTTTTTCTAAAGTGCTCAGGGCTGTTTCATAATCGAGTAATTGGAATTCCCCCTCACCGGCAGTATAATAATTTGCGATCAGGAAGTCCCACGGGCGGGAGGATTGAGCGGATGATTTTAGGTGATTGTAGCCATGAAGGACGATCTCGTCGCCTCGGGTAGCAGCTTCATGGAGCCAGAAAAGGGTTTCGGGGGAATCTATCGTCCGGCCTTTTTTGTGGTGGTCAGGGATGACCAGAAGGCTGCACTTATCGACACCCCAGATTCTTAATTCCTCACGCATTTTGCGCACGGGCTCTAGAGTGAGCGGGGAAACGTCGTGGATGGAGACGACGAGTTTTTTTGAAACGGGAGTCCCCTCCGCCCTAGTCATAGAGTTTCACACCTTGGTCGAGATTTTTTAGGACGGTACACAGATAAACCTGTTCCCCTGAAAGCCCGTCAAATTTCGACACTTTCTTTTTATCAATGAGCTTGAACCCGTAACGCTCGAACATTCTTTCGCCCCGGCGACTCTCGTAGGTGATCATTTGGCCGAAAACAGCCTTTTCCCCGCATTGTGCGAGGTATTGGAGATAGGCGTCAATTAAGGCCCGGGTCGTGCCGACTTTACGGGCATCAGCGAGGAGATTGATATGGAAATGGGGGGTATTCTCCGGAGTGAGCGGTTGTTCCTTCCGGGAATTCTTCAGGATCCATTGGACATATTTTTTTGTGGCAGGATGATAGGGGCGGGTGAAATAGCGCCAGAGGCCTTTGACCGCGAGGAGGGGAATATGGAGTTGATCGTATTTTTTCTGGGCAATGGCTTTCCTGCTTCCGAGTAAATAACCGCGGATGACGCCTTCGACTTCCAGGATGAATGATGATTCAGGCTCTTCCGAGAGGTAATAATCGGTCAGGTAATCGGCGAAGAGTTCCCGGTCTTCAAAAAGAGGGTCGATCGGGTTCCCGAGGAATCCGGTATCCGCACAAATTTTCCTGACGATAGACCTGTCTTCCGGGGCGTATTTACGGACTGAAAACCGGGCATCGGGTGTGGTGATTTTTTCGCTCATGACAATATGTATTGCCTAGAAAAGGGAACATCCCATCTGCTGGCAAGAAAATAGGGATCAATGGGGAAGGGACCGAATCGAATTGCCTCATAAATTATGACACTGCGGAGGATATATAGAAAAGAATCTGCCTTTTGTGATCTTCGTGGTGCAAATTGCTCCGGACGGAGGATAGTCGGAGGGGATGATTGTCAGCGGGCATAACCGAGCGGATCCTGATGGTCGCGGAGAGTGGCACGGCCATCTTGGCCGTGTTTTTCCGATCCCACGGGCGAGCCGCCCGTGCCACTTTAATCCTCTCCCCCCCTTCGGTGTCATTTACTTTCGAGGCAACACGAGGATTATCGATCCTTGACAGTCTGAGGGGAGAAAGTCACTTTCATGCGAGATTATGTCAGCGATCATCAATCAAATTATCAGGGATCTACTTTTGCTCCTGTCCGGGGCTTGGCAGGTATTCAAGAATTGGTGGATATGGTTCGCCCTTTTGCTTGGTGACGGTATTTTACTGATGTTACTTCTCAAAGATACGGGTATTGACCGTCAAGTGTCCCGTTTTCTTGTTGTCCCAGAAGGGTCCTTTCTCCGACGGATGGCTGGGGAGTTCAGTTATTGGGGGGATTGGCCTACCGGCAGCCTCCTTTTAATCTTGGTTCTTCTTGTCTGGGGATATGTGAGGCGTTCACGCAAATTGCAAATGATGGCTTTGGCCTGCCTTCTGGCATCGGTATTTGCCGGGATTGGAACAAATTGCATGCGCATGACCGTAGGTCGCCCCCGTCCGTTTGTACAGGTCGAGGACGGGTTTTACGGGCCGGGTGCCGTCTTGAAGTTTGAGAAAACAGACGATCAAGGATTTTTAAATTCGGTGATTCATTATTCTGGAAAAGCGAATCGTTACCAGAGTTTCCCCAGCGGGCATGCGAGTACATCTGTAGGGACAGCGGTTGCAATCCTCGTGATCAGCCCTCCGGTGGGCATTCCCCTTTGTATCGGAGCTGGATTTGTTTGTTGGTCACGAATGGCCCTGGAGAGGCATTACCCTAGCGATATACTTGTGGGGAGTATGATGGGGATTGTGGCAGGGATATGTTTTGGACTGGCTGGACGGCGGAGCTTGGTTTCGCGCCTGAAAAAACCCGATGTGATCGAGCCGGAGATCGTGAAATGAAAAAGGTGATGGCCGCAAAACCTGTGATAGGGATTACATTAGGTGATCTTGCCGGGATCGGTCCTGAGATCGTAGAAAAGTCCCTGTCTAGCGGGCGTCTGGATAAAGGTTTCCTTTATCGAGTGATCCTGCATGACGAGATCCCCGCGCAGATTGCTCCGGGAAAATATTCCCGTATGTCCGCGCAATTTGCACTAGAAAGCCTCGGGGAAGGTGTGCGTCAGGCTTTGAACGGGCAAATTGCTGCACTGGTGACCGCTCCGGTGAATAAGACGGCTTTAAAGTCGGTGGGGTTCAAGTTTCCCGGGCAGACTGAATTCCTCGCCGATGCCTGTGGGACTGAGAAATTTGCGATGATGCTCTGTAGTGATAAACTCCGGGTGAGCCTCGTGACGACGCATCTGCCCGTCAAAGATGTCAGCAAGGCACTGACCCCCTCAAGAATCAAGGATATCATTTTACTGACAACAGAGTTCTGCCGGTTTACGGGAATTCAAAAACCTAAAATCGGGGTTTTGGGGCTGAACCCCCATGCCGGGGAAATCGGGGATGAAGAGGCGAAGATCATCGCCCCGGCTATTTCACAAGCGCGCAAATTGCTCGGGCGTAATATTCATTTATCTGGTCCCTTGAGCCCGGATACAGCCTTTTATTATGCGTTACGGGGTGTTTATGATGCAGTGGTATGCATGTATCATGATCAGGGCCTGATCCCCTTGAAGATGTTATCATTTGATACAGGGGTCAATGTCACCCTAGGACTGCCGGTCGTGAGGACCTCCCCGGATCATGGCACGGCATTTGATATTGCGGGCAAAGGTAAAGCCAGTCCCGAGAGCATGATTTCGGCGATTAATCTCGCCGCGGCTCTCGCCACTGGCAGGATGAAGAAGAAATAAAGGGTTTCTATGTTAGAGTCTCGAAATGTTTTTAAGACATATTTCCTCGGTAAGGTGCAAGTCGATGCGCTCAAGGGGGTGGATGTGAAAATCACTCAGGGTAAAGTCACCACGATCAGGGGGTCCTCCGGGGCGGGAAAAAGCACGCTTCTCCAGCTTTTCGGAGCTCTGGATAAACCGACCAGTGGCGAAATTCTTTTAGAAGGACGTAGCTTGGGGACGATGACATCCGGGGAATTGAGTTTTTTGAGGAATAACCGGTTTGGGTTTATTTTCCAGGCTTTCCAGCTTTTGCCCGAGCTTGATGCACTCGAAAATGTCCATCTTCCCGCTATGATCCGAGGAAAACATGATCTCGATCGTGCCGCTCGATTATTGGAGGAGGTCGGATTAGGGTCGAGAAAGAACCATAAACCGCTGGAGCTCTCGGGAGGCGAACAGCAGCGGGTCGCTATTGCGCGGTGCCTGATCAATGACCCTGATATTATTTTCGCCGATGAGCCCACCGGAAATCTGGATAGCGGTAATGCAGAGCAAATTGCCTCGTTATTGATCGGGTTAGTCAGGAGGGAGAAAAAAACACTCCTATTAGTGACCCATGAAAAAGAATTAGCCGAGAAGGGTGATATCCAGCTCCAGATGAGGGACGGTAAATTCGTCTAATCCATTGATTCACCCGGATCCGGGTCGGGATTATACGGCATGATGCCGTCATTCCAGTTAGCAGGATTATTTTGGGGGAGATTTTCCATGTATCTTTCGCCCGCAGGTCCACCAGGGACATTCATGACATTATAATCGCCATACCCATTACCTTCTACCACCGTGGTCGGGCCAGCGCACCCAGAAATATGGAGCATAAGGACAGCGAGCAGGATGAGTCGGGGTAATGAGGGGAAGGTCATGGTTTGATTATCTATAACGGAAAATTCCAAAATCTCAAGCTGTCAATCATAGGGTGCGAATGCTTGCGGAATTTCCCTTGCGGGTCATCATGTTTTTCGGTTCAAATAAGCTGTATTACAGGAGGAGAAATGAAGATATATTTGGATGGAAAATTTGTTGATCAGAAGAATGCGAAAATATCCGTTTTTGACCATGGATTACTTTATGGGGACGGAGTGTTTGAAGGCATTCGGGCTTACCATGGACGGGTCTTTAAACTGAAAGAACATATCGAGCGTTTATTCTATTCTGCCAAAGCGATCTTGCTGACGATTCCCATGAGTCATAAGGAAATTTGTGAGGCGACGGTTAAGGCCTGTAAGATGAATAAAGTTTATGACGGGTACATCCGCTTGGTGGTCACCCGAGGAGTGGGGAACTTAGGCTTAAGTCCATGGAATTGTGTGAAGCCCAGCGTATTCATTATCGCCGATAAAATCCAACTCTATCCAAAGGAATATTACGATAAGGGATTAACGATCGCCACTGTGGCCACGCGCCGTATGTCGCCCGCCGCATTAAATCCATCCATCAAATCCTTGAATTATCTGAATAACATTCTTGCGAAGATCGAAGCCCGCCAGTGTGGTTGTGAAGAGGCGATCATGCTGAATAATGAAGGTTATGTGGCTGAATGCACCGGGGATAATATTTTCTTGGTGAATAAAGGTAAAATATTCACCCCGTTGAGCAGTGCAGGCGCATTAAAAGGAATTACTCGTGACGTCATTTTTGATTTAGCTGTTCATTTTAATATTGAAATGGTCGAAAGCCAGTTGACCCGGTATGATGTCTATAATGCCGATGAGATGTTTATCACGGGCACAGCGGCAGAAATTGTCCCTGTCACAAAGGTGGATATGAGACAAATCGGCTCAGGAAAACCGGGGACAGTGACAAAAAAAATGATCGCTGCATTCAAAGAGCTGACGAAAGTTGAGGGTGAACCTATCGTTTAGGGTATGGTTTAGTTCTTTTGATTCAAATATTTATAAAGAAAGCATTTGCGCTTTTCTCTATGACAGACAAAATTAATGTATTAAGCGGCATTTATGGCAAATTAAATGCTCTTGATTAATCGGCATCCATGAAACAGACCAAAACATCTAAAAGTCAGCTCGATGATCCTGCTTTCAAGCAATCAGCTCAGAGAATCGTGATGAGCAGCCGTATCCGCTTGGCCCGTAATCTCCGCGGGGTGGCTTTTCCAGGGTGGGCTAAAAAGGCGGATAGGATCAAGGTTCTTGAAACAATCCAACCCAGCGTGAAAGCATTACCTGAGATGAAAGGAGCGAAAGTCAGTAGCTCCATGGATCAATACACAGCTCTGGAAAAACAGATTTTAGTCGAAAAACACCTCGTAAGCCGTGAACACGCTGCCAAGAACATGGGAAGCGGGCTGGTGATCAATAAAGACGAGACCTTGAGTATCATGATTAATGAGGAGGATCACCTACGGATGCAGTCGATCCATACCGGATTTAACCTCCTAAAAACATGGAATACGATCGATAAAGTCGATGACGAGCTCAATGAGGCTTTGGATTTCGCCTTTTCCACGAAGATAGGGTTCCTCACGGCATGCCCGACAAATGTCGGGACTGGAATGAGGGCTTCCGTGATGTTACATTTGCCAGGGTTAGTGCTTTCCGAGCAGATTAACCAGATCATACAGGCTGTGAATAAACTCGGACTGGCTGTCCGCGGATTATACGGGGAGGGGACCGAAGCCAGTGGTAATCTTTTCCAGATTTCCAATCAGACGACCCTGGGTGAGTCGGAGCAGGAAATAATCGACCGGTTGACAAAAGTCGTCGCCCAGATAATCGAGCACGAAGACAATGCCCGGGGTACACTCATTGAAAGTAAAGTCGCCACGGTGAATGATCAAGTGGGACGAGCTTATGGTGTCCTGACAAATGCCTATACGATGACTTCCAAAGAAGCGACAAATTTGCTTTCAATTATGAAAATGGGAGTGGACATGGAGATGTTCGCAGAAAGCTTAAGGCCCCTGATTGATGATTTATTCATCGCGACCCAGCCAGCCCATTTGCAGAAAAGTGAATCACGTAAACTTTCCGCCGAGGAAAGGGATGTATTACGTGCTGGAATCATCAGGGGCAAACTACTTTCTACACCGAGCCCAAAGGTTCACATAACCAGTAAACAAGAGACAATCCAGGAGGGGGAATGATGAATAATTTTACTCCACGTGCACAACAGGTTCTAGCACTCGCCCGCAAGGAGGCCGAACGTTTTAATCATAATTATGTCGGGACTGAACACCTTTTGCTCGGGTTAATAAAGCTCGGTCAGGGTGTGGCTGTGAATGTCCTTCAAAAAATGGGTTTGGATCTTGAGACAGTCCGTATGGAAGTCGAGAAACAGGTCGGCACCGGCCCGGAGACAAAGATTTCAGGGAATATCCCGTATACCCCGCGTGTAAAGAAGGTTTTGGCTCTGGCGGGTAAAGAAGCTAAGGCACTGAACCATTCTTATATCGGGACAGAACACATTCTTCTCGGCCTTTTGCGTGAGGGTGATGGTGTGGCTGCCCGAGTCTTAAAAAATCTGGATGTGGATATCGATAGGGCCCGAAATGAAATCCTTAAGGAACTGGATCCTAACTTTGCCCAAGGTGGTGAGTCGGGTAATTTCGATGGGGAAACCCCGGGAGTCGCTTCCGCTGGGAATATACCACCTGCTGGATCAGGGGACAAAAAGGATTTAAAGACACCGGCCTTAAAAGCTTTTGGGCGTGACCTGACAGAGATGGCTAGAAAAGGAGAGCTCGATCCCGTCATCGGACGGGCTAATGAAATCGAGAGGGTCATCCAGATCCTTTGCCGCCGTACCAAGAATAATCCTGTGCTTCTCGGGGAAGCCGGTGTGGGAAAGACTGCGATTGCGGAGGGCCTCGCCCAGCGGATATCCTCCGGTGAGGTGCCAGACATTCTGGCTGATAAAAAAGTTATTACCTTGGATTTAGCCCTCATGGTAGCAGGAACAAAATACCGTGGCCAATTTGAGGAACGGATCAAAGCCGTCATGGATGAGATACGCCGTGTCAAAAACGTCATCTTGTTCATTGATGAACTCCATACCATCGTCGGGGCGGGATCTGCCGAAGGAGCCATGGATGCATCGAATATCATTAAGCCTGCGCTTTCCCGCGCTGAATTGCAATGTATCGGAGCCACGACATTAAATGAGTACCGTAAATTTATTGAAAAAGACTCAGCCTTAGAAAGGCGTTTCCAGACAGTCATCGTCGAAGCACCGAGTGTGGATCAAACCATTGAAATTTTAAAAGGATTACGTCCAAAATATGAGGATCACCATAAAGCCCATTACACTGATGGGGCATTAGAAGCTTCAGCAAAACTTTCCGACCGTTATTTGACGGGGAGGTTTTTGCCGGATAAGGCGATTGATATCATGGATGAAGCAGGGGCCCGCGCCCGTATCGCGAGTATGAACCGCCCCCCGGAGTTAAAAATCATGGAGACGGAGATCGAAAAAGTCAAAGTCGAGAAAGAAGATGCGATCAAATCCCAGGATTTTGAAAAGGCGGCTTCATTAAGGGACAGGGAAAAGAAAACAAAAGAAGACCTCGATAAATTTATTGAAGAATGGAAAACCAAGCGTGACCAGTCACGCACGATTATTGGTGAAGAAGATATCATGCATGTCATTTCAAAATGGACAGGGGTACCCCTGAACAGGATGAGTGCCGAGGATAAATTACGACTGCTCCAGATGGAGGATTTCCTCAAAGACAAAGTCATTGGGCAACCAGAGGCCGCTTCGGCGATATCAAAAGCTTTACGCCGTTCCCGTGCCGATTTAAAGGATCCCAAACGCCCGATCGGTACATTTGTATTCCTCGGGCCGACAGGGGTGGGTAAGACACTTATGGCCCGCGAGATTGCGGAGTTCATGTTTGGGGATAAGGATGCATTGATCCAAGTGGATATGTCCGAATACATGGAGAAATTCAACGTATCGCGTATGGTCGGCTCACCTCCCGGATATGTGGGATATGAAGAAGGCGGCCAGCTGACCGAAAAAGTGCGTCGTCGCCCGTATTCTGTCGTGCTTTTTGACGAGGTCGAAAAAGCGCATCCTGATGTGTTAAATATCATGCTCCAAGTCCTTGAAGATGGAGTGCTCACTGATGGACTCGGGCGCAAGGTGGACTTCCGCAATACGATTATCATTATGACATCAAATGTCGGAGCTGATATGCTCAGGAAACAGACATCCATGGGATTTGGTGTGTCCACAGAAAGTGCCGATTATGAAAATATGAAGGGTAAAATCATGGAGGAAGCTAAAAAGGCATTCCGCCCAGAGTTTATTAACCGTATGGATGATATTATCGTTTTCCACTCATTAAATAAAGAGAACCTGATTAAGATTATCAGTATTGAAATCAAAAAGGTGACCGAGCGGATCACTTCCAAAGGGTATGTGCTCAATGTCAATGATGAGGCCAAAAATCTAGTTCTCGAAAAGGGGTTTGATCCCCAATACGGAGCCAGACCGATTCGCCGGACTATCGAGACGTTACTCAAGGATCCATTGGCTGAAGAAATATTAAAGGAGCAATTGCGCCTTCATGAGCCGATAGAAGTGGGTGTCAAAGACGGTAAATTCACCTTTACCCAACTCGAAATCGCGGCTTCCTAGGGCGAGCTTGCTTGGAGGAATGAAAATTTATATAACGATCAATCATTGTTCCGTGGAAACACGGAACATTTTTTTTGTAATGTGCTATGAGTAATTTTTTAGAATTTATTAATCAAAATGTATTGGTCGGGGACGGGGCGATGGGAACTTACCTTTTTGAAAAAGGGATATCCTATGAGTCTTGTTTGGAAGAGTTAAACCTGACGAAACATGAATTGATTACGGGTATTCACGGCGAGTATTTGGAGGCAGGGTCCCAGTTGATTGAGACGAATACCTTTGGTGCAAATTATTTTCGTCTTTATAAACATGGGCTCCACGAGCAGGTGAGGGCGATCAATCTAGCGGGGGTGCAAATTGCGCGCCAGGCGGTGATTGCTGCAGGGCAGGGTTTTGTCGCAGGCTCGGTCGGCCCGACGGGGATGACGGAGGTCTTTATCAAGGACAAGGTGGATGAGGTGCGTTCCACATTTACCGAGCAAATTGCCGCGCTTATTGATGGTGGCGTCGATGTGATTATCCTCGAAACATTTATTCATCCTGCTGAGATCAAAATTGCCTTGGAGGCATTACGCCGCCTGAGTGCGGTGATCCCGTCCATTTGTATGATCACCTGTGGTGAGTCCATGCGCTTTTCATCGGGGGAACCTGTAATCGGTTTATTTGACGAACTCGAGAAAATGGGGGCAAATGTCGTCGGGTTTAACTGTGTGACCGGACCCCGGGCTGCGGCGAATATCCTAAAACAAGTGCCCCTCCATGCGGGGAGGAAATTAGCAGTATATCCAAATGCAGGGCGACCGGAATTCCATGATGGGCGGTTCCATTATGAGACCCCACCGGAGTATTTTGCAGCGATTGCCAAACGTTTTTTGGAGGAGGGAGTGTCGATCGTCGGTGGATGTTGTGGGACGACCCCAGCTCATATAAGGGCATTACGCGCGGGTATCGGTAAACAAGAGCCGGTGCACGAAAAGGTTTTCACGGAAAAGAAATCAATTATTGAGCCTCTTTCCGCAAGCGTACAGGAAGAGGATGAGACGATCCTGGACATTATCAAGAAAAGGACATTGATCGTCACCGAGCTTGATCCTCCAAAGACGATGAATACAGGCAAGTTTATCGATGGGGCAAAGGCTTTAAAAGAGGCAGGGACCGATGCGGTGACATTGGCGGATAATTCCCTGGCGATCCTCAGGATTAGTAATCTGGCCATGGGGGTCCTGACCCAGCAAGCAGGGGTGAGGCCTATGCTGCACTTGGCTTGTCGTGACAGGAATATCCTCGGGATCCAGTCCGAGCTGATGGGGATGTCTGCACTCGGGATACACCATGTCCTCGCCCTGACAGGGGATCCAGCAAAAGTCGGGGATCATCCCAGCGCGACATCGGTTTATGATGTGGCCTCGGTGGCCCTTATCCAGATGATTAAAAGGCTTAATGAAGGTTTTAACCACGCGGGAAAAGATATTAAGAAACCGACACGGTTTACCATCGGCTGTGCCTTTAATCCTAATGCCAAAAATATCGACTCCCAGGTCCGTAAACTCGAACAAAAGATCGCGGCCGGTGCGCAATTTGCTATGACCCAACCGGTTTTTGATCCGGCACTGGTTAAAATTACTTATGAAAAGACAAAACACTTAGGCATACCCATTCTCGTCGGGGTCATGCCCCTGATCGGATACCGGAATGCTGAGTTCCTCCATAATGAAGTACCCGGCATCAGTATCCCAGAGGGGATACGTGAGCAGATGAAAGGGAAGGAAGGTGATGCCGCCCTCCCTGTGAGCCATGCACTTTGCACAGAGATCGCCTCTGAGATATTAAGTTATTTCAAAGGAATCTACCTGATCACCCCTCTCTTGCGTTATGAGATGACAGCTGAGCTCTCACGTTGGGTGAGAGCTCAAGAATAGTAGAATTTCTTTTTTTGAAAAGTACTACTGCTACGGAAGCTTAGCCCATTGGCCTAAGGTAAAATCCCGAACCATAGGAGTACCTGGAGGGAGCTTAGTGGGATCCAGATAGTTAACATCAAAATTCCAAACGCGTGTGGGAGCACTATAATATTGTGCAAATGAAGATGCAGATATATTAGTTGGTGTTTCACTACTACCTGGATTACAATAGAATGGGGAGGTACCCTGTTCGCTATTATATATATTCACAAGCGAGCCGTTAATTACTAATTTAACATTATTCCAGTTCTCTAGGAATCTTGGGAAATTATGGACACCTCCAGAGAGAAATCCATCGGCAACACTATTTGAGCTAATTGTTGAGGGAACAAACCCGGCTAAAATGGCAGTGTTTACAGTAGTTACGGGAGTTGTTCTTGTATTATAATTTGCATTAGTCATTTTTGATATGTAGTTCTGGGAGAGAATAGTGACCGCATCGGCCATGACAGATGCCGGACGTCTCGTATAACCAACAGATGTGGAATTAGTCAGATTAAATGTGGTGTCCTTATTATTAGGATTATTGTTTGATCCAACAAGAGTCCCAGTCCTTCCGGTATTATAATCACCAATAATATATAAGGGATTATCAGTTACGACAGAAAGTCCAAGATTAATCCTGTTAATATTTGTAACCCCGTTATTAATCACTTTATCTGGTAGATAAGTACCATTCCTCAGTACGACACCCTGTTTATTTGTTGAACTCCCTTCTGTATTAGATATATATACTAGGCCGTTAAATTCTGGGATGGGAGTGGTATTCGTAACAATAGTCGTACCTAATATGTTCGTTGTATTATAACTCGTGAGATTTGAGTGAACACTTCCATTATTTGTATGTACTATCCGTGAAATATCAAACTCAGTTGTTCGAATATTTGTAATCCCAGCAGAGCCCGGGTTTGAAGTCATACTTCCAGCCCAACGGAAATCACTGATTCTATTGGTGGTAGTGACAGAGTTTAGGAGTGTCAAATAGGTTTGATTTGTGAGAACAACCAAATTAGTGACGCCATTAGTCGAGACGACTGTATTTGTCAGGAGCATAGGGATTTGCGAGCCATTAGGATTCGTATCATCCACTGTGCCCGTATAAAACTGAGGGATTCTCGCATTATCCACAAGTATCCTGAGATCAGCTTTATAAAATAACCTTGTCTTTACATGCGATTCATCGGGTAACGGCACCCCAAGTATAGGAGCATACGGGTCATCAGTCGCTTCAGCAGCATTTGTTAATGCCCCATAACGAGTAAAGTTTGTGCCGTTAACACTTCCTAATATCGGTCTTTGGATCAACTCTATTGCCCCATTTGTGCTCATATTTGGGTTCACTCCCATGAATGCACTATTTGTCGGTACATCTGTTCCTGGTAGCTTTTTAATTGTTGTTAAACTTGGAGGACCGCTATTATATGTCCGAGTAGTGGCCGCGGTCGTTCT